>Ga0207701_10000424_pt1 | contig 43459 bp, 32 predicted proteins | sample KBSSwiSSwithPhiX_FD_184294 | JGI IMG/M metagenome (GOLD analysis project Ga0207701, IMG submission 184294) | Switchgrass rhizosphere bulk soil microbial communities from Kellogg Biological Station, Michigan, USA, with PhiX - S5 (SPAdes) (version 2) | ecosystem: Environmental > Terrestrial >... | reverse complement strand
TTCCGAGTTCGGCAATGGCACGCTCAAGCACGATGGTCGAATCCAAGTGGGCGAAAGTGTTTGCCGGCGCGGGATCAGTGAGATCGTCTGCTGGAACATAGACTGCCTGGAACGAAGTGATCGATCCTTTCTTTGTCGATGTAATTCGCTCCTGTAAATCACCCATCTCAGCAGCAAGCGTCGGCTGATAACCAACCGCGCTGGGCGTTCGGCCCAGCAACGCCGATACTTCCGAGCCCGCTTGCGAGAATCGAAAGATGTTGTCGATAAAAAGCAGCACGTCCTGGTTGCGCTCGTCGCGAAAATATTCGGTCATGGCAAGCGCAGAAAGCGCAACGCGTAAACGCGCGCCCGGCGGTTCGTTCATCTGACCGAAAACCATCCCTACTTTCGACTTCGACAGGTCCTTTTGATCGATCACGCCCGCCTCGCTCATTTCCTTGTAAAGATCATTGCCTTCCCGGCTTCGTTCCCCTACTCCGGCAAAGATGGAAACGCCGCCATGTTTCATGGCGATGTTGTTGATCAACTCCTGGATGACAACAGTTTTGCCAACACCCGCGCCGCCGAATGCGCCGACTTTGCCGCCTTTTGTAAATGGGCAAACAAGATCGATGACCTTGATCCCAGTTTCCAGGATCTTTGCTGTTGTGTCCTGCTCTGTGAGTGACGGCGCCGGCCGATGGATTGGATAACGCTTGGTGTAGTTCACAGCGCCGCGGTTATCAACCGGATCGCCAGTGACGTTAAAAAGCCGGCCAAGCACGGCTTCGCCCACTGGTACGGTGATTGGACCGCCAGTATCGGTTACGCTCATCCCGCGCTTCAACCCCTCCGTCGAAGACATTGCAATGGAGCGAACCCAGCTTTCACCAAGATGCTGTTGCACTTCGAGCGTCAACTTGGTTGGGTTGCCATTTACCTCGTACTCGATTTCGAGGGCGTTGTAGATTTTTGGGAGCGACTTTTCGTCTGGAAATTCCACGTCCACTACGGGACCGATTACTTGAACTATGTTTCCTTTATTCATAAATCCTGACTAACCACCCAGCGCCATTTGTGCCGTGGCGATTTCGAGCAACTCGGTTGTGATGCTGGCCTGACGCATCTTGTTGTATTCGAGCGTCAGGTCCTTGATAAATTGATTCGCGTTATCAGTGGCGTTCTTCATCGCGACCATTCGCGCGCTGTGCTCGGACGCGCGCGCGTCGAGGATCATCTGAAAAACCTGGTAGGAGACATAATACGGAAGCATCGAATCGAGAACGACCTCGGCGTTAGGCTCGAATACGTAGCCTATCATTGGGTCGACACTTTCACTCTCAGCTTCGCCAGCTTCCTTCTTCGGCAAATCAAAACTGCTGATCGGGAGCAGTGTTTGCACGACCGAACGTTGGTTGATCGTATTGATAAAATGCGTGTAGAGCACGGAGACCTTGTCCACCTCATGTCTCAGGAATTTTTCCATGCAAAACTTCGAGATCGGTTTCGCTTCAACGAAGGTCGGATCGTCTTTCAATTCAAAATCAGCCAGTAATTCGCGCTTTGTTCGCGCGATGAATTGTCGCGCCTTCTTCCCGGTCACCACGAACGCTGTCTTAGCCGAATCAAACTTGGTGGCCTCCCGAAACAGGTTTGTGTTCAACGCTCCGCAGAGTCCCTTGTCGGTGCTGATAATTAAAACCAACTCTTTCTGGAGGGGTCGGACAGCGAGGAGCGGATGAAATTTCGGATCTGTCCGCTTTTGCAACGAAACGAGGACCTTATTCATCAAAGCGGCATAAGGCCGTCCCGCCAGGGCATGCTGCTGGGCTTTGCGCATCTTGGAGGCAGCCACCATTTGCATTGCCTTGGTGATCTGCGCGGTGTTGCGGATCGATTTGATCCGACGCCGTATGTCCTGGGTGTTGGCCATCTAGGAAATTCCCGATTTTCTCTTCTTGGTTCTCGAACTTCGTTGCACGCGATAGGGCGCGGCCTTTTCTCGGACATGAAAACCGATTTCTCGTTTTTTCGGTGACTCAGGCGCCTCGAGCAAACGTTTTTCGCTATTCAGCACGCTCGCCAGCATGATTGCACCATGCTCGGTGAAAGCGATCGGCAGCGTGCGCCGACCACCGTGCGATCTTGATATCGCATCTTGCGATATCAAGTTTGTAAACTCCTCGCGCGTCAGGACAAATGCAAAGTCATCAGGAAAGCGTTTGCGATTTCGTTTGAATTGCTCGTTTAAGCGCATCGTGCTCGTTCCATAGATCGCCGCTAAATCCGAATCGAGCATTACTCGCTGGCCACGAAGCGAGTAAATCGCGCTCTCGATGCTCGCCACTTTGCGGTCAGAGGTCATGGCTGAATCAAATGCCTGCAAACAAATCATCGCCAGGTCGTTTTGAATTCATCGAGAGCCGCTTTCAATTGCGACTCGAGATCTTTGTCGACTTCCTTTTTGTCGCGAATCGTTCCGAGCAATCCTGTTTTCCGCGTTTGCAGCCAATCTTGGAGCTTCAATTGGTACTCCTTAACACGATCGACTGGAACAGCATCGAGGTACCCATTTTGCAGCGCCCACATCACCGCCACCTGCTCTTCCACCGGAATCGGGGTGTACTGTTTTTGCTTAAAAAGCTCGACAATGCGTTGACCGCGATCGAGTCGCGCCCTTGTCGCCGCATCCAGATCTGAGCCAAATTGCGCAAATGCAGCCAGTTCGCGGTATTGCGCCAGATCGAGTTTCACCTTGCCGGCGACCTGCTTGATCGCCTTGATCTGGGCAGCCGATCCAACACGGCTGACAGAGAGTCCTACGGAAATTGCCGGTCGCACACCTTGGTAAAACAAATCAGTCTCAAGATAGATTTGCCCGTCCGTAATCGAGATCACGTTTGTTGGAATGTATGCGGAAACGTCGCCAGCCTGGGTCTCAATGATCGGCAACGCAGTCAATGAGCCGCCACCGAATTCATCGCTCATGCGCGCGGAGCGTTCAAGCAATCGCGAGTGCAAATAAAATACATCGCCCGGATAAGCTTCACGACCAGACGGACGTTTGAGCACCAGCGAAACCTGCCGATAAGCCACCGCGTGCTTTGACAAATCGTCGAAGATGATGAGCGCATCCATTCCATTGTCCATGAACCATTCGCCCATCGCGGCACCAGCGAACGGCGCCAGATATTGATTAGTCGCCGTATCGGATGCAGGCGCTGAGATGATGGTCGTGTAAGGCATGGCCCCTTCTTTCTCGAGAGTACCGAGCACCCGCGCCACGTTGGAATTTTTTTGACCAACCGCGACGTAAATGCAGTAGAGGGGCCGATAGTTGCTATCTTTGGCGTCTTCCGCAGCTTTGTTCAGTCGGGCCTGGCTGATGATGGTATCGATTGCAATGGTGGTTTTACCAGTTGCGCGATCGCCAATGATCAGCTCGCGCTGGCCGCGACCGATTGGTATCATGGCGTCGATCGCCATGATACCGGTTTGCACCGGCTGATTCACACTGCGACGTTTGATCACGCCCGGTGCAATTTTTTCAAGGGGATAAAACGTCTCGGTTTTAATCGGGCCTTTGTCGTCGAGAGGCTGCCCGAGCGTGTTCACCACGCGGCCCAAAAGCGCCTTGCCCACGGGAACGGAAAGAAGTCGGCCGGTCGTTTTGGCTTCGTCGCCTTCTTCAACCAACGTGTTGTCGCCCATCAGAATAGCGCCGACTTCAGTTTCTTCGAGGTTCAACGCAAGACCGAATACTCCGTTTGGAAATTCAATCATCTCGTTGAGCATGACGTCACTCAGACCTTCGATGCGCGCCACGCCATCTCCGGTTTCACGCACAACGCCGACGTTGCTCTTGGTTGTCGATGTTTTCAGCCCTTCAATTTTCGTTTCGATCTCTTCAAGTATGCTGCTCATGATTTTGGATTTGATTAAAGTTCCTGTTGAAGACGTTCGAGACGGTTGCGCACCGTTCCGTCCCAGACATCGCTCCCCACCCGAATACGCATTCCACCCAGAAGCGAAGGATCGACTGCGAATTCCGTCGTCAGATCTCCGCCATATTTCTTTTTCAAATTGGCGACTAGTTCCGATCTAGCTGTCGAATCCACTTCACCTGCTGTCTCAATTTTGGCCCGGCGTTTTTCCAGTTCGAGCCGAAGGAGACGTCTGTAGTTCTTAAGCACTTCGATGTAGTGACGTGGTTTTTTCGCGATAAGGGAATCGACCAGGGACGCGATTCGTCCAGAGTCGAGTTGGCCGTCCGTGAAACTTGCCCGAAGCATTGCACGCGAAAGCCGGCGAATTTCCTTATTGATTTTCATGAGGCTAGCTGTCGAGCTGCTTCCTCCTGCAAACGGCGTTGATCTTCGGGCGTTAACACCTTCCCAGCCACTTTTGCCGTAGTATCAACCACCAAGCGCCCAAGCTCGCGCTTTAAGGATTCCATTGTGCGCTCGTGCTCAATGGCACTGGCCTCGCGCGCCTTGGCAATGATTTGCTCCGCAGCGGTAATCGCCTCCTGCTGCTTGCGCTCAGACAGATGCGCGGCGCTTTCGCGCGCTTCATCGATCATTTTTTGAGCGTCCGCGTTCGCCTTTGCCAGAATCTCCTGATAACGTTTCTCCGCTTCCGCGAGTTCCTTCTTGATTTTTTCCGCGTTGAGCTGGCCTTCTTCGATCTTGCGGCGGCGCTCCTCGAGCACTGCGAGGATTGGCTTGTAAGCGAAGCGCTGCAAAAGGAATGCAACAATGCAGAAGCTAATGACCTGCGACAGAAACAACTTCCAATTCCACCCGAACGTTTCGGCTGTTTCGCGCAAGATGTCGGTTACGCCTCCGCTGCTGGCAGCAATTATCAGATTCATAAACTAAGTTTCGGGCGCAACATCGATTGCCTTCCCGGTGAAGATTAGTGAACGAGGTACAGAGCGTAGAAAACGATCGCCTCGGTCAAAGCGATGGCGAGAATTCCGTGCACGAGCACCTGCGTAAACGCGCCGGGATTGCGGCCGACCGCGGTGGTCATTCCGAGGCCGGTCAAGCCGATTCCGATTCCGACGCCCATCGCGGCAAGCCCGACGTGAATGCTTCCGTTCAGTTCTGCTAGTATTGGTAGTATCATATTTTTTGTTAGTTGGTTTTGCGGTCTCGTCATGAGATCGCCGAAAAATCAGTGTGCGTGTTCCGGTCCCTCCTGGTGTTCTGCAATCAGCATTGTGAAAACAGCAGTCAGCAGCATGAAAACGAGCGCCTGCACAAACCCCACCAGCACTTCGAGAAAGTAGAATGGAATCGGCAGGATCGGCGACAGCCACGGAACCATCGTGGACATCGCTTCCAGTATGCTTTCGCCCGCGTAAATGTTTCCGAACAATCGAAAGCTGAGCGCGATTGGCCTGAACAAGATCGAGATCACTTCCAGCCAGCCGACTGCAAAGAAGATTACGATCATGAGAATCTTCACGATTCCGGTAGTGTCACCTTTCGGTCCGAACAAATGTTTCAGGAATCCGCCGACGCCGTTTGCCTGGATCGCCCAGACAAACCACATCACGAAGAAGATCGCCGACATAGCTGTGGTCATGTTCAAATCCGCGTTGCCACCGCGCAGCAACGGTCGAACCACGCGGAAATTTCCTGAGGGGTCGTAATGACCCCAGCCAATAGTTCCAATTCCAGGAATCAGTCCAAACCAGTTCACGAACAGAATAAAAATGAAAATCGTCGCAAAAAACCAGAATCCTTTAGCCACCAACTCACGGCCAATTATATTTTCCAAAAAACTGTGCAAACCCTCAACCAACCACTCCCAGAAATTTTGAATCCCGCTGGGGATGGCCCTAACCCGCCGGGTCGCGATTTGTGAAAAAATGATGATGCCGGCGGCGACGATCCAGGTCACCAGCATTGAGTTTGTGATTCCGAAGCCGCCGATCTGAACAAGCATCTCCGGTTTTAACGAGACTCCCTCGTGTTCAGTCGCGACTGCTTCAGTTGCGAACGTCGACGTGGCAAACATTGCGCTGGAGGCCAACGCCAGGATCGACATCAGTAAACAACGATTGCGCATTTTATAAGTACTCCTAACCGACATCGGGGTGATGCCGGCCTGCCGAGGTCGACCGCCTTAGCAAGCGCTATGGCGGAAGGTTAAACCCCGCTACCACTCGACGCGCATACCAAAGCGCGTTTTGCCCTGAATGACAAACAAAATTCTTGAGCTGCAGCTCTATTTTGCCGGAAATCCCTCGGCAAACTGCGGAGCAAGCTGCGCCACTGGCTTCGATTTCACCGGTACGGAGGCGCCATTGAGGCTAATCGCCTCTTCGTAAAAGGATTCTAACAGGTCGATCTGAGTGTCCTGCTCGAAGCGGTTGACCACGGTGGTATGCGCGCGCGCTCCCATTTGTATTAACAGGTTCGGTGAACGCGTGATTAGCTGCATGGCTTTCGCCAATCCAACGTGGTCTTCCTCGGCTACCAGGAACCCGGTGCGTTCATGCTCCACCGCTTCCGGTATTCCACCATGACGCGTCGCAACTACCGGTAACCCAGTCGCCATCGCTTCCAGGACCGAGTTCGGCACACCTTCCTGGTCTTGAGTCGCGGATATTTCACTCGGATGCAAAAACAGGTGAGAACTCGCATAAAGCTCAAGCAGTTTCCGTTGCGACAGAAATCCAACGAAATGCACGTCTCTAAGAATCCCTAATCCGTCGGCAAGCATCTCCAGTTCTGGTTGGAGAGGTCCTTTGCCAGCGATGAAAAATTCTGCCTTGGGATTGTCTTTCTTAAAAATCGCAAATGCGCGCAAGCTCGTCGCAACGCCCTTTTTCGGAATTAACCGGCACGCCTGCACGACTCTCCATTTTCCGTCGCTCGCGGGCTGCCTATCGACGAATGGAAATTCATTGAGCGGGATACCGGTGCGATTGATTCGCAGTTTTTCCGGTGGACAGCCCAGGTGGATCAATCGATCGGCCAGCGATTGGGAGCGCGCAAACACGAGCGGAACCGCTTTGAAAAGGCGGAGCAACTTTGCCGGATAATCCTTGATATCTTTTTTGTGGGCGACATCCGCGCCGTGAAAAGATACCACGCATGGTTTGTCCCACTGTTCGATGAAAGGGAGCAGGTGCACGCCGGTATGTCCAAAATAGATATGCATCAGATCGGCGCCATGCCGCTCCAGCAACGAGTCAAGCGTTTGATACTCGCCCCGATAGACAATTGGAGGGCGTCGCTCCACGAATTTCAGCCAGCCGTGGACGAGCAGGTTTGTGCGTCTTTTTGGTATAACTTCCACAGCGGAAAACGGAAATCGTTCCGCGTTCTGGACCTCCTTTGTGACGACGAAGGTATCGACGCCGCGCAGAGCTTTCACCTGCCGGTAAATATGCAACATCTCCGGCTTCAGAAAGCTGGAGCAATAACTCGCTACGACCCGCCTGCCCATAAGTCGCGGCAGTCTCGCTAGAGATTCTCGGGTTGTCCACCCTTAATTGGGAAGGAGATGTCCTGGTCGCCCGTCATTCTCTCTGCCAACGCCTGCTTTAACATATCGATCCCCTCCCCATTTGCGGCCGAGATCGGAACGATGCTGGTCTTGGGAAATTTCTCTCGCAGCATTTCGAGATTCTCGCTCGCATCCGGCAAATCCATCTTGTTCGCGACAACTAACCACGGCCGCGATGAAAGCGTCGGATCGTACAAATCGATTTCCTTCCGAAGATTCTGTAAATCCTCCACCGGACTGCGCCCTTCGCTCCCAGCAACGTCAATCACGAATATCAAGAAGGGGCAGCGTGTGATATGACGTAAAAATTCGTGACCCAGGCCAAGTCCGCGATGCGCTCCTTCGATCAAACCAGGAATGTCTGCGATCGTGGCATGACGATAACCGGGCAACTCCATCACGCCGACAACCGGATGCAAGGTGGTGAAGGGATACGGCGCGACCTTTGGCCGGGCAGCCGACAGTTTCCGCAGTAATGTCGATTTGCCTGCATTCGGGTAACCAACCAGCCCAGCGTCCGCAATCGTTCGCAGCTCCAGTAGAAAATCTCCAAGCTCGCCCTCTTCGCCGTCGGTGTATTGCCGCGGTGCGCGATTACGCGAGCTCTTGAAATGCACGTTGCCTTTTCCTCCCTGGCCGCCACGGCAAAGCACAAATTCCTGCCCATCTCGCACAAGATCGACAACAGGCTGGGAGTCATGGGCCGCATCTGGCCTATCTTTCCCATCGCCACTCGCCCGCCAAACCATCGTGCCCACCGGAATTTTCACGATTTTGTCCGCACCGGCTCTGCCAGCCATTTTCTTCCCTTTGCCGTGGGTACCGTTTTTCGCTTTGATAATCGGCTCATAAAAAAGACCGGCTAAATTATCCACATGCCGGTCCGCACGCAGAATCACATCGCCACCGCGTCCACCGTCACCACCGTCCGGTCCGCCTTTGGGCACAAATTTTTCGCGTCGAAAACTCACGGAACCGCGGCCGCCCTTTCCAGCTTGGGCAAGAACTTTGATTCGATCTACAAACATGGCGCGTTCAAGTTGCCATTAGCACCAACGTATGTCATCCCGAACGAAGCGAACGACCTCACCCGCGACCATAGTCCACGCGGTTTACCTTGAGTAGTCCAAGACCAAGCATGGGATCCTTCACTTCGTTCAGAATCACCCGCAGCCGAAAGTTCCCCTAGCCACCGGCACCCTTGCCTGTCGGTTTGCGCAAAAACGTGATGCAAGTAACGAACACTGCCACGATTTTTGCTTTTCGCTGCGAGCGCTGTTCAACGGAACTGCGTTTTGAGCGTCTAACTGGCATTAATAACCGGAGTATTCGTCTTCTTCATAAATCATGAAAACATCCTTCGTCATCGTCGCGCTCCTGAGCGCGTTCAGTTTGCAGGCTCAAACAGAATCGCCGGTCCAGGCGAGTCAAAGCGTCTCGCCAGCCAACCAGAATCCTCCGCCGCTAGATCCGAAGAACATGGATACAGCCGTCAAACCGAAGGATGATTTTTATCTTTATGCCAATGGCGGGTGGTTGAAGCGCAATCCTGTGCCACCGGAATATTCGCGCTGGGGCAGCTTCACTGAGTTGGAGGAGAAGAATAATGAAGCGCTCCACAAGATCGCCGAGAAAACTGCAAATGCCCATGTCGATGCAAAGGCGGGACCGGAAGTCCAAAAAGTCGGCGACTATTACGCGAGCGGCATGGACGAAAAAACAATTGAAGCGGAGCGAACCAAGCCACTCGAAGACGAGTTAAAGCGCATCGACGCGATCAAAGATCGCGCCGATCTGCTGAACGCGATCGCGCGACTGCACACCATTGGGGTCGATGCATTCTTCGAATTTGGCTCCGGCCAGGATGCAAAAGAAAGCACGCGCGACATCGCGCAGGCGCACCAAGGCGGACTTGGTCTTCCCGACCGCGATTATTACACCAAGACCGATGAGGACTCGAAAAAGAAACGGGCTGCGTACGTCGATCACGTCACAAAGATGTTGACGCTGCTCGGCGAGGCGCCGGGCAAAGCTGCCGACGACGCCAGGAAGATCATGGCTCTGGAGACTTCTCTCGCCAAAGCATCCCGCACTCGCGTGGAGCTGCGCGATCCCCAAAAGAACTACAACAAGATGTCGGAGGCCGATCTGCAAAAGCTCACGCCGGACTGGAATTGGGCTGATTATTTTAAAGCGATTAATCTCACCGAGCCGGGTGACATCAATGTGGGCCAACCCGACTTCTTCAAGGCCGCCAACGCGATGTTCACCAAAACATCGATCGACGATTGGAAAACCTATCTGCGTTGGCATTTGATCGATGCCGCCGCATCGGAATTATCGAAGGATTTTGTAAACGAAGATTTTAATTTCAATCAGGGCGTTCTGCGCGGCACAAAGGAAATCAAGCCGCGTTGGAAACGCGTGGTCGCTTCTACCAACGGTGCCCTGGGCGAAGCACTGGGCAAGCTTTATGTTGCCGATTACTTCCCGCCCGAAGCCAAGGCGCGCGCCTTGGAAATGATTAACAACCTGAAGGCTGCGCTGGCTGACCGTATCAAAACCGTCGACTGGATGGACGAACCGACCAAACAGCAAGCGCTCAAAAAACTCGCGGCCATGAACGTCAAAATCGGTTATCCGGATAAATGGCGCGATTACTCGCTGCTCAAGATCGATAGAAGCTCATATGTCTCGAACGCCATGCGAGCCGCGAATTTCGAGGCGAATCGCGACCTCAAAAAAATCGGCAAACCGGTCGATCGAAGCGAATGGGAAATGACGCCGCCGGCAGTGAACGCCTATTACAACCCAATGATGAACGAAATTGTTTTCCCAGCGGGCATTTTGCAGCCGCCGTTCTTCGATCCGAAAGCCGATGATCCCGTCAATTACGGCGGCATGGGCGCGGTAATCGGACACGAAATGACACACGGATTTGACGATCAAGGTCGGCAATTCGATGAAGTCGGCAATTTGCGCGACTGGTGGTCGAAGCAATCAGCGGAGGAATACGACAGGCGTCGCAAAGCGGTTGTTAATCAATATTCGGAGTATCAACCGCTGCCAGGAAAGCATATTAATGGTGAACTGACGCAAGGCGAAAACATCGCAGACATCGGTGGCATCAAGCTCGCATATGCCGCGCTGCAAAAAGCGCTCGATAAGAACCCACAGGCGCGCGAACAAAAGATCGATGGATTCACGCCGGAACAGCGCTTCTTTCTCGGCTGGGCCCAGGTGTGGCGGGCGAATCAGCGCGAAGACGACTTGGTACTGCGTTTGAACACCGATCCGCATTCACCAACCCATTACCGGTGCAACGGCCCGATATCGAACATGCCGGAATTTCAGCAGGCATTCGATATTCCCAACGATTCGCCAATGGTGAGGCCGGCAAACAAACGGGTGAATATTTGGTGATCAATCTTTTGTAGGGCGTCTGTGCCAGACGCCAATCGTTAGGAATCGGCGTTTCACAGAACGGAGCCGGCGGGCACCGAGCGACATAGACGGCAGGTCGGAGACCGAGTGAGTGGGAGCGAACGAGTCAAACGCCCTACAATTCCTTTACTCCTGCGCAATCTTCCCGCCCCACGAGAGGATCTTCGCTTTCCCCCCGGCCGCTTCGGCTTCCTTGATGTTGCCGGCGCGATTGTAAAATAGCGAAAGACTTGTCCAGCCGATCTGATCATTGGGCCGAAGCTCGACTGCTTTCTTTCCCGCTTCGATTGCCTCGGTAAAACGCCCCAGTTTCATCAGCGCCATTCCAAGCGCGTGCCAGCCGTCAAAAAAGTCCGGAGCTATCTGCACACAGCGCCTGTACTTTTCCACCGCACTGTCCAGGTCGCCGACGGCCAGATCGCCATTGGCGTCATCAAAAATTTCGTCGACCGTCATTTCTATTGTTCGCCCCTGTCCTCAAGGACGATTTGGTCGGGGCGTCACCGCTTTATCAATTCGCGGTTAGCCTTTCGTATATTGCAGGCCGGCGGCCTGCCCGCGGTCACGCAGCCATTCCATTAGGACAATTCGCCGTTTGTTATCCAGAAGCCGTTTCTCGTAGGCTGTCTTTTTCTCCGAGGCGCTAGCAGCGGCTAATGGTTCCCGTTTTTCCAAAACTGCCACAAATCCATTTTCACCTGCTGGGAAAAAATCGCTGGCCTCTCCCGGATTCAGAAATGCTACAGCTTGTTTAATTGCAGGAAGATCTGCTGGTTCATTCTTCTTCGGTTCTTTGTTTTGTGATTCTGGTTTCTCCTCTTCGACGATTGAAAATGGCGCGATCTTCTCAACTTTCCCGCCAGTGTTTTGAATCGCCGCCTCAAGTGGTTGTCCGGACTGCTTCGCTTCGCGCAATTGTTGAACCACACTTGCTGCTTTCGTCGACATTAACTCCTTTGCTTTCGATTTCTTGAGGGTCTCTACGATTTTCGGTTTTGCTTCTTCGAGTGTGAGCGGACGCGTCTCAGTAATCCCTGCGAGATGCAAGATATAGAATCCATCCGCTACCTGAACCGGATCGCTGTTCGGCTCCTGCATGGAAAGCTTGAAAACAGCAGGGGCAAGTTGCCCATCGCCTTTCAACTGCGGGTCAGGCTCTGTTTTGGTAAATTCGCCAGTCTCATGTACTGGCAACTGAAATTTCGCAGTGGCCTGCTTAAAATCTGCACCTTTCTCCAACAGCGCCTGGGTCACGTCAGTCGCGCGGTCGGACAGCTTTTGCAAAGCCTCGATACGCTCTTTCCCGGTTAATTTCTTTTCCTCATCAGTCAGTGCGAGGCTGACAAACTCGACCTTGCGTTTTTCATCAGTTTTGAGCTCGGCCTTGTGGGCGTCATAATGTTTTTTTACCTCCTCATCGCTGACTGCGATGTCCTTACCGAGATCCGCGGACTGAAATCGAATAACAGTCACAAATAAGGTGTCGTGACCACGCTCAAAATTTTCATCGAGCTCGCCCTTGGGAACCGTAACGCCAGCCGCTAAAAGCTGTTTGATCTGATTTAATGACAACTCGTCGCGGACCAGTTGCTCGATGTGCTCTTCCGCAAGACCCATCGGGGCCAGCGCATTTTGCACAAAGTCACTGAACTTTTTCATGTCGAATCCAGAGTCGCCTTGAAACGCCGGCAACGTGCGCACGACCTCAGCAATCTCAGAGTAACCAGGACGAATACCGAGCCGAGCCGCTTCGTGCCGAAGGACCACCAGATTGACCACGAATTGGACCGCAGTCTGGTTCGGATTCATGCCAGCCCCTCCCGTCAACGTCTGAACAAAATCTGACATGCCGAGGGCCTGTGCCAGGGTGAGCAGGCGTGCCATCTGCTGCGCCTCCAACATCGAAAAGTCCCGATCATAAATGCGAGCAAACTTGTCCGCGCGCATCGCGCCGTAATCCGGCCGTTGCACAAAATAGAAAATGAACGGGATCGCCAGAATCGCGATCACGATCATCAGCCAGTCCCGGTGCTTGCGCAATAACTTCATCATAACGGGAGAAATTGTAGAGGCGGCTGTCGTCAGCCGCAAATTCGTGTGCGGCTCAGCTATAACGCTTCAGCTGTTTCTCGAATCATTTCCCAGGCTTTTCGCAAATGATCCTCAGTTGTGAGCACATTACCCAGACCAATGCGCATCACCGTTCGAGCGCGCAATTTCGTATGAGTTAGGTAAGCGCGGCCGCTCGCATTGATTTTTTCGACAATCTCGCTGTTCAGCTGATCGAGTTTGTCGTCTGTAGCCGAGGGCGCTGACCTCGATCCGGCGTCACCGCCACCGGTTGTAGATCCCACAAACCGAAAACAAACCACGCCCATGCTGACCGGCGCGGCAAGCTCGAAGCGATCGTCCCCATCGATCCAATCGGCAAACAGGTTCGCGAGTCGAACATATTCGCGAAGACGGGCGGCCATTCCTTCACGGCCAAAACTGCGGAAAATCACCCAGGCTTTTAGCGCACGAAACCTGCGGCCAAGCTGGATGCCGTAGTCCATGTAATTCTTCTGCGCTTCGACTGTGTCGCCACGCAAATATTCAGGCACAAGTGTAAAAACGCGTCGCAACCGCTCAAGGTCGCGCACGTAAAGCACACTGAAATCGAGCGGGACGAAAAGACTTTTGTGAGGGTTTACGACGATGGAATCCGCTTCGCCCCAGCCGACTGTCAGTGATTTGTTCTCTGGCAGAATAGCGAAGCCCGCGCCGTAAGCGCCGTCAATGTGAAGCCACATCTTATTTTCGCGGCAGATTTTTGAGATTTCAGGAACAGGATCAACGCTCGCGGTTGATGTAGTGCCGACTGTCGCGATTACTGCCAGCGGCCTGAAGTTGTCACGAACGTCGCGCGTGATCATTTCACGCAGCACACTGGGATTCATACGAAATTGCGCGTCGGTCGGGACGCGCTGCACGTTTTCTTCGCCCAAGCCGAGCGCAATCGCCGCTTTTTCTGCCGAGCTATGCGCTTGTTCGGAAACGTAAATGCGAAACACTGGCGCGCCCGCAGCAACTAGTCCGCGCTTGCGCGTTGAAGGCGCAGCCTCTTCACGCGCCACAGCCAGGGCATGCATCACGCCCACGGATGCGGTGTCATACACCACGCCTCCAAATTCCTGCGGCAAGTGCACCCATTGCCGGATCCAATCGACCACTACCGTCTCGAGCTCTGTCGCAGCCGGACAGGTTCGCCATGTCATTGCGTTCACATTGAGCGGCGCCGTGATGATTTCGCCCAGAATTGCAGGAGCAGTCGTGGTCCAGCCGAAATAACCAAGAAACATTGGATGACTCCAGTGCACCATGCCGGGAACAATGACCCGATCGACATCGCCAAGAATTTCCTCGAACGGCTCGCCTTCTTCGGGGGGCTCGGCGGAGAGCGCTGCCAGAATCGCCCCCGGTCCCGCGACTGCGGGATTAGGCGCGACCGGCAGCGATCCTATATGTTGCCGAAAATCTGCAATCCAATCCGCCAGTTCGTGCAATTGTCTGCGGAATTCTTCGGGTGAAGTATCACCAAGCGATTGTGGATCGTTCACTAATCAGCACAGAAGATGATCTCCGTCCTCGCCACAAGCACGCGTTGCGAACAAAATCTTCCGCACGTTCCCGCTCTTCTGTGGTGGCAGCCGTGTCGGCTGCCCTCTGAAAATTCGCAGGCGACACGCCTGCCGCTACAGCAGCTTCTTTCGAGCATTGAGTGTTGATTATTAAAACGCAAAGCCAAAACTGAAATGAAACGCGCCGAAATCTTCGAATGGACGCGGATCGGGATTGACGCCGTAATCGAGACGAATCGGACCGACCGGCAGCTTGTAGCGCAAGCCCGCACCAACGGCATAACGCATATCGTTTAGACCGATGTCCTCTGATGTCGGCAAAAGATTGCCCGCATCAGTGAAGATTGCGCCCTGCAGTTCTCCCAGAATCGGGAAGGTGTATTCGATATTAAACACGGTGAAAAATTCTCCACCGACGGGGTGACCGTGATTATCATGCGGGCCGAGTTCGCGTTCGCCGAAGCTTCGCACCGTGTCCGCGCCGCCGTTGAAGAAACGCTCGTCTATCGGAAGAGCAGTCGCTTCATTCGGACCACTCCCGTTGAGTGAATGAATAATGCCGGCGCGCGCGCCGAATGCCAGCGAGGACTGTTGGAACCAGTGCTGCAACGCGGTGCCTCCTTGATCTTCCGTCACACCAGGAGTGGTCACCTTCGGCGAAAACGGCAAATAATAGGATACGGCCATCGTGCTTCGGACATATTCGATGTCGCTTCCAAAAGCGCTCGGTGCCAGGTCTACGGTGTTTTTGATCAGAATCCCGCGCGGGTTCACATACGGGCTTTGCCGCATATCCAGAGTGTTTGTAAGTCCGACCGTATTCACGACGTAATCTTTTGATCCTAGCAGAAACGTCGGCTTGATCTCAGAGTGGGTGATTTTCACATGACGCGCGGCGACGGTCAGGCCGACCTCGTCGTACTTTGTAATCTTGCGAGTGAGCTCGAATCGCCCGCCTAATTCGAATTTCGTGTAGCCATCGTAAGCGAAAGTGAACGCAGCAAGCCGGGCTCGGAAGAAAAAATCCGTATCGAAGAAGAAAGGGTCTTCATAGAGGATCTCGCCCTTGTAGCTGCGTTGTGAAACCTCTACCGATGTCGTGAGCGGCCGGCCATAGCCGAAAAGATCGCGATCGCGCCATTGCACGCCGCCAATGGCGCCCTCGAAAGTGCCGTAGCCGACCAAAAAACCGAATTCCTTGCTCTTGGCTTCCTCGGCTGAAACGTCCAGTCGCAGAAGATGTCCATCCACAGGGACAGGTTTGATTTGAAGAACATTAAAAAGCCCAGTGCGCATGAGCGTACGGAATCGCTCGTCCAGCGCTTCCGGGCTATAGGCCTTTCCCTCCAGTTTGGTGAAACGTTTGATGACATAACTGGGACGCAGTCGATCGAGACCGCTTACAGTGACGCCGTCGAAATAGTAAACGGGCCCTGCCGAAATCGTGATGTCCACCGGCACGCGGCCATTGACTGAGTCCTCCGGCAGGCCGCTGGCGACGACCTTCACGTCATAATAGCCACGTGTCTTGTAATACGCCTGCAGGCGTCGCGGAATGTCTTCGACCCGCATATCGGTGTAAGGCCGCTGCAATAGATCGAGCATCTGCCCGCGCAGGGTTTCTGAATCGTAAATCGTGCGCCCGTGAAACGAAATGCTGCCGAAGAAATATTGGCGTCCCTCGTGGATCGGGATGACCACGTCCACTGCGCTGATCTCCCGGTGAAACGTGTAACGCGGCTCATCGACCACTGCATCCAGAAATCCCTCTGCGAGATAGAAACGATGCACCAGGTTCGCTCCTTCCTGCAGGTCAGCGGCAACAAAAGGCAGCCTTTTCTCCGTCCTTGAATACCGTTCCCGCGTCGGTCCAACTGCGTACTCAAAAAGCTTGTCGCTTGGCTCTCGCACGTTCCCATCGAAGACGATCGTCCCCACCGTATAACGCTGACCCTCTGTGATATCGAGGCGCAACCGGTTCTGCGATTCGATCGTGTAATGCACATTCACGTGCGCATAGCCGTGCTTGCGGTAGAAGACTTCGAGAAAAAACGCGAGATCGTCGCCGCGCGCCGGACTTAGCCCGAAGTCTTCGACGGTGGTGATTTCCTCCTTCAGAGCGGTGCGCAGCTCCTTTTCCTTGAAGGCTTGCTCACCGCGAAATTCAATGATGCTCGCCTGTTTCGCGCGCTTTTCCTGCTCTTTCACAACCGCCTGCCGCGCTTCTTGCCTTTCTTCGGGCCGCGCAACATCGACGGCGCTTTGCGCGGCGACTTCAAATACGAGGGCCAGACTGCCAAGACAGAACAGGGCCCCGTATCGCATCTTAGGAGCCTGTTAAAATACCCAGCCGCGCCGCGCAAGAGCGCGTTGGGCTGGATGGCAAGGCGCGAGCGACGAGCATGTTCGTCCCGCCGTGGCGGGATGAGGAGTGTGGAACGTAGCCGGACAGCCCAAGGCGCTCTTGCCCTCCGCGTTGCGCCGATTTTTCGCCTCTCCGGCGTTGCTCGTCGATTATCCCGCCACGGCGGGACGGGTATGCGCTCTCCTCGCGCCTTGGAGAGACGAAAAATCGACAGCAACGCGGCATGGCTGGGTATTTCAACAGGCTCCTAGCATCCTAACGAAAACGAATCAGATACTTAAGCATCCCGCGATAATCGCCGCCGACGCCAACATCGCCAACAAGCACATACTGATCATTTATCTTGAATCTGGCGCTAACCTGCTGACGGCCGGTTCGAGGATCGACAGCGCCCACGTCCAAGTCGAGACGATTAAAGACTTCGTTGCTCTGAGTCGGCTCGCCCTTTTTGAAAATTTTCCGGTAAAGCTGTTGAACCAGTAACATGGCGGCCCGGCCCGCCAGGACATTGCCGCGACCGGACAACTCTTGCCTGGTGGCGCCTGTGGCGATCAAAGAAATAATTTCCTCCTGCGGCAGGGGCGGTTCGCTGGTGAAAATGGCTTCCGGCGCAAGCATGGTCCCGTAAACATAGACGCGCACCGTGTAATCGCGGATCACCGACGTGCCGCGCAGCTCCAGCCTGGGGTTCATTGAATCGCTCGGGTCGAAATAAAGAAAGCCCTGGGAAACCTCCAGCCGGCTGAATGGCAGCGTTGCTTCTACATTTTCCAGACGCGCCGTTCCTTGCAATTCTGGACGCAGACCTGTTCCCGTAAGCCTTATGTCAGCGATCGCGCTACCGGTCGCCAGATTCCCGCGAATCAGCACCGGATCTTTTGTTTTAATTGCGACATCGAATTTCCAATCGCGGAGTGGCGGGTCCGGAAAAGAGATTTGCGGCCGCTCTGTTGGCGGCTCGGGCGCTGGTCTACCAGGCAGGCCGATAGGAATGAGGTCGATGTTCTTTAGAATATGGCTGTTTGTCATTGCGACGTTGCCGTTCACGGTTGCGGTCGCGAACGGCCCCTTCACCGTTATGTCGGCGTCCGCGCGAGCGGTCAAAGTATCGTTTCGCGCAACCAATACGCTGTTGGCTTTTAATTGCAGATCCAGGGTCGGCTCGGTCAGCTTTGGGAAACTGACGCGGCCACTCATGGTAAAAGGGCCGCCGGCCAGATCGCCACCGAATCGTTCCAGGCTAAGAGCGTTCTGCGCGAAGCTTAAACGGGCACTAAAATTCGTTAGCGCCGGAAGCGTTGCGTTCGTAAAACGCGCAACGTTCACCGTCATGTCGCCTGCCCCGCTAAAGACGGGTTTGCCGATTGTTCCACTTACATCAACATCCAATCCAAGGTTGCCATCAAGTTGTTCCAGTGCCGGAACAAATTGCCGAACAAAATTCACGGAACTGCGTGGAAGACGCGCCTTTGCAGTGATGGGTGTGTCGTCTGGCAATTTCCGGGCGCGCGCAATCTTGGGAATATCAAAAGGCATATTTGCGTTGAGCTCGAGAGCCTGAATTCGCGCCTGCTGTAGTTTGCCAAGCATGGTCAGGCGATCGTGCACGGCCTGAGCGTTCAACTCAAATGTCGCGGGCTCCATTTTCGGCCAGCGATCATTTCGCAAATCTCGCATCTGCACCTTGAGGCTGGCATTCAAGTCTCCGATTGTTCCGTCCGCGTCGAGTCTCGCGTTTAGGGTACCAGACATCCCAGCTTTGATCCCGAGGTCGCTGAACAATTTTTTTAGATCCAGGTTTTCGGACTGAATTGTCGCGAACACTTTGCCGGACGATGGAATCGTCGCGGCATTGGTTCCAAGATTTTTCCACACTAGTGGGAAAGAAACATATCCCGACGCGAACCTCGCCTGGCCTTGATCAAGTTGAATCCTCGTTATTTCGAGCGTCTCGCCTTTTACCTGGGCGACTGCCTGAAAATCGCTGTTGCCGCTGGCGAAAAAGACGATGGGAACGTCAAGGCCTTCGGGCGAATAAGATGCATCGATATTCGACCGAAGCGATTGTGTATTTCCATAACGTCCCTTCTCAAGAACGAATTTCAGACTCCCTGAGCTCTTGGAGATTTCCGCGTCACCGTTTCCTTCCCAATCAAGTGCGACTGAACCTGCCAATTGGTTCTGATTCCCAAAAGTGCGAAGCAGCGGTTGAAGAGTCGATAAGTTCGCTACACGGGCCGAAACCTTGCCATTGTAACGATAAGGCCGTTGCAAGTTCAGTTTTCCGGTTGCGTTAACGAAATCCGAATCGTTTAGACTCGTTCGGCAGTCGTTTAGATACACTACGTTATTTGAGATTGAACACTGCGTGCTCAGTTCCCGAAAAACCAGGTCCCTCATTTTCAGATTTGATCCGGAAATCGAAATCTGCCCGTTGGCTGTTTGCTCTCTCCATTCGATTTGCGCGGCCATTTGCAATGGCCCGCTCAACCTGTTCGGAGACTCCGCGACCCAGAAGTCGCCAAGCTCCGGCGCGTTGAACGTGAAATCCAAATCCGCAGGTTGCAGGGCAGCTTTGCCAACCTCCTCCGGTAGCTTGTAGCGCCCGCGAATATTTAGTTCGTTTTGATTTCGCCGCAGATTTAACCGGTCGAGCCCGAGGGCATCATTGCTTCCGTTTAGCGATCCTTCTATCGAATCAATGATGTGATCTCGATAGTGTATGCCGGCCAAATCGAACTCCATTGCAGTGCGAAGATCTGCAAACCACGCTCGTTTAGTATCGGCGCGCGCTACGCTTTTGGACGCGCGCAGCGTAGAGTTCAGTTTTTCAATTGTTCCATTCGGAAACCCAATTGACTGTGCAGTTACGCCAAGAGTTGCCTCAATTTTCGCATTAACGATGTCGATCTTGCCGGTAAACTGAGCCGAGCCGGTCAATGGCGTAGGTATTCCTATGGTTAGTCGTTGAAGATCGGGCGCAGTCCCGGCAATTTCCAGAGTCGCAGGAGTCCGGCCGAAATCTTCGATAACCGAAGGCAACTCTATGGTCCCACGGAGATGAAGCTCGTTCTTGTCCTGGACGATGTCCGCTGACCGCAAAATCGCTCTGCCCTGTTCTGCCGACACTTCGAAAACGCCGGTATCGAAATGGATTTCCGGACGATCCACGTTGCTGATCTGCAACGACACCGATCCACTCCACGTACGCGGAACATCAATTGTCCCCGTTCCATCAACAGCGAGTCGCTCGATTGTCCCGGCAAGAGGTTCCCCCGGTGAAAACAAGAATTTGTTCAACGATTCTGTCGCAATTTTTTGAGCGGCCACGTTTATTTTTGCGTCCAACGAAGACCCTGTTTCGGTTAACGCAACCGACGCGGATAATTGGCCGCCGCCAATCGCGCAATCGAGTTTGAGTCCGAGCGCCTTGGCGTCGATGCGCGATGCATCAATATTTAAGAGACGAACCTGTTCCTCCTGGCTCAGAATCAGATCACGCAGAACAAGGTTCTTGCTTGCGTAAGAAGCTTGCCCGGAAATTCTGGACCAACTGTCGCCGGAGGGAAGCTGCAACCTTTGGATCCGCACGTCGTCCGGACTGCGCGGATTCAAATCAAGATCGACGTGTTCGACGGCGAAATCGTTAGGCTTATTTCTGATTACCAGTGTTACGTCTGCAAGTCGAATCCGCTCCGGAAAGACCGAAGGCAAAGTCAGCTTTTGTTTCGGATGGGGTTTTCGTGGCGGCGCTCTGGCCGGATTCAACACAATCTGCGCGGAACGCAGTTCGATATCTTCCAAAAAGTGAGAGAGCCCATGTCGCGCCAATCCGAACAAACTGTAATCAACGTAGAACTGGTCGATATCGATCGATTCGATCGCTGATGCCCCCGTCGGCACGGCGCGAAAGTTTCGTACAGTCAGTTGACTAAAAGGATTACCTTCCAGGCGAAAATCGATCCTTAGATGTTCTCGCGCAGCGTATCGCAGCACGATCTGCCGACCAATTGCCAGCAAGATTGGACGATGAAAAATGATCAGCAGCACCGCGCACACAGCGAGGCCAATCAACACTCGATGCCAAATCCGCCTGGGGCGCCGCACCTCTTTCTGATCGTTTTCGGCCACCAGAGCGATTGTATTGCCGCCTTCTGAGAGAGCAAATATCAGATTCCGAGCTGACCTCCGACTTCATCATTGCGTGCAGAGACCTATGGCGTGACGCTTTCCAAGTTCCCGAATCATGAATCCGGACAAGCTTTTTGACTACCTCGAAGGCAGGTTACCTGCGGCAGAGCGCGCCGCGTTGGAACACCAATTGATCTCAGACAAAGAGCTGCAACGCGAGCTAGCGGTGGCGCGCACGATTCACGCAGGAATGCGCGGCGATTCTCGCGAAGTTCTGCTGCCGCCACGACCCGATGTCACGGAGCAAGGCCGTAAAATGGCCATTCGCGTCGGCACGGCATTCATAGTCCTTATGGCGGTCAACGTCGGCATCGGTCTCTGGTTAATCGCGCGACACGAAACCAAGAACCCGAATCGGCCATTACTTGAAAAGCAAATGCGGAAGCAGATCGCGAATTCTTTGGAGAACGCAGCGGCGAGCTTCACCCCTGCGCCGCTAGGTGTTGGCGAAATCATGGTTCCCGCACCAACTGGGAAACTGGATACAGTTGCTGACGAAGTAGTCACCATCGCAACTCGACTCGGGGGCTCTGCTACAAAAGGTCTCGCGGATCAGGGCCGGGTCAGTGTCCTTGTTGATCTTCCATCAAATCGGGAGCCGGAATTTCGCGCCGCGATTTTGTCCATCATGGGGGAAGCACCAATGAGGTCGGCAACCCCGGCTACTACGGCAGTCGCTACAACCGAGAAGAAAAGTTTCATTGTGCAAATTGTCGAGCAATCAGGAAAGTGAGATCGACCGTTTGCATAGCGGCTTGTCATTCTGATCCCGCAGCCGCGGGAGAAGCATCTCAGGTTATCCCTTTATTATCGGTGACGAAGCCAATAGTCGGAGATGTTTCGCTTCACTCAACATGACAGATAGCGTCAAAGTGAGCTCATGATCGCAGTGACGTTTGCGTTACCAGCCGAAAGCTCTGAATTTTTGCGCCGTCTCCGCGATAAATCTCATACTGAGCGCGATGGTGTCAGAACAATTCGCGGCAAAATCGAGGAGCGCGCGATTGAAGTTCTTCATACCGGCGTGGGCGAAAAGGTTTGCCGACAACGACTTGGAAAATTTCTGTCCGCCCGCCGTACGGCGGAACGGATTCGCGGTGGCGAACAGGATCAGCAATTCGACTGTTTGATCAGTGCCGGCTTTGCCGGAGCGCTCGACAATGATCTGAAAATCGGTGATCTCCTTTTGGCAGAGAATTTTTCCACCGTTCATGAAAGTGAGACGCGTGCATCGCTTTCAGGTTTGCACATTCATATCGCGAATCTTTTGACAGTGCCGGCGTTGATCGATTCTCCTGAAGAGCGGAACAAACTTGCGCTCGCATCGGGAGCAGTCGCGGCGGATATGGAAACGGAATTCATCGCGCGTGCCTGCGCCACCTGCGGTATTCCACTGCTTTCCCTCCGAGTAATCAGTGATACGCCTCACAACCGTTTGCCGGCTCCAGCCAATGTTCTGTTCGATATCGAACGACAGCAAACTCGAATGCTGAGGCTAGCGACACACCTGCTTGCACATCCAAGTCGCGTCCCACGCCTAGCCCACTTTGCAACGCGGATCGCGCACGCACGAAAGATTTTAGCGGATGCGCTGGTCGCTGTCGTGCGAAAGCTGTAGCCGGGGTCGCTGACCCCGGCAGCGTGATCTCGCTGCGAGGACTGAGAGGCCGTGGTCGGCGCCCGCGGCTACAGTTGTGCCGGCTCGATGTGAACGAGCACGTCGGCAATGCGTGAGTCGTTTTGCTGGATTGCGGCCTTTACCCGATGCGCTATTTCGTGGCCTTCGTGCACGGAAATTTTGCCATCCACTCCAACGTGGAGATCGACATAGAATTCCAGACCCATCTTGCGAGCACGGCATTTTTCGACTTCGATGACACCGGGGACGGTCATGGCAACCGAGGAAATGGCTTTGACGATTGTTCGCGGCGCGGTGTCCATGATTTCGTAAAATGCCGGACGCATCAGTCTGATTCCGTTCGCCGCGATCACCACGCAGGCGAAAATGGCGGCCCAATCGTCCGCACTCTGCCAACGCTTGCCACCGATCAAGGCCGCTGAAATCCCAATGAACGCAGCGGCAGACGTAAGCGCATCGCTGCGATGATGCCAGGCGTCTGTTTGCATGGCAGTACTTTCAACGTCTCGGCCGATCCGGTTGACGTAACGAAACAAAGTTTCTTTTATCACGATCACCACGATCAATATCACCAGCGTGTACGGCGCCGGCGCGTGATGCGGCAGAAAGATTTCGCGAACGCTTTGAATGGCGAGACCAACTGCGGCAGCCAGGACCCCGACTGCAACAATGACGGCAGCAATCGGCTCCGCTTTTCCGTGGCCATAAGGATGCGAAGCATCGGGCGGACGCGACGCAACTTTCAGCCCGCTCCAGATGACGAACGAGCCGGCGATGTCGAGTCCCGATTCGATGCCATCGGCAATGAGGACATAGGCGTGACCGAATACGCCGCCGAGAATCTTTGCCACCGCGAAAATCGAATTCACGACCATGCCAAAAAGAGCGACCCGTGCAGCCGTCTGCCAGGCAGACGAAGTCATTCCGCCAGGCGAGCGACGCGTTTGCAGATTGTCTGCGGAGGCTTGAGGATGCTGGGGCGAGGACATCATGAAAACTATAAACGCAGCCGTGTACGAAACGCACGGAAATCCAGCGGATGTGTTACATGTCGAATCACGACCGTGGCCGACGCCAGCTCCCGGCGAGGTCATCGTGAAAATGCGCGCGGCACCGATCAATCCGGCCGACTTAAATCAGATCGAAGGAAAATATCCGGTACGAGCAGACCTACCGGCGACGCCTGGGTTCGAAGGCGCAGGAATCGTCGTGGATGTCGGCTCGGATGTGCAAGGCCTAACGAGTGGTGCCCTGGTGATTTTGCCGCACAACGTCGGAACGTGGCGCGACGCCGTTGCTGTGAAAGCCGACGAACTGGTTGTCGTCCCTGCTGACATCAAACCCGTGCATGCGGCTATGTTGAAAATCAATCCGATGACTGCGTGGCGTTTATTGCACGATTATGTCGAGCTTGCACGCGGCGACTGGCTGATTCAGAACGCGGCGAATTCCGCCGCAGGATGCGCAGTGATTCAAATCGCGCACGAGCTCGGTTACAAGACGGTGAATGTCGTCAGGCGCTCGGAACTAATCGACGAATTGCGAGCGGAGGGCGGTGATATTGTCCTGGTCGATAGCGAAAACCTTCGTCGCGAAGTGGAAGACGCGATTGGCGGCCCGCCGATTCGTCTGGGATTGAACGCTGTCGGTGGGGAAAGCGCCCTGCGTCTGGCTAATTGCCTCGCTCCGGGATCAACGCTGGTGACTTACGGAGCGATGAGTTTGCAGCCACTCAAAATCCCAAACGGGCTCCTGATTTTCAAAGACCTTCGCTTCCGTGGTATTTGGATCAACAAATGGTACGACAACGCAACCCCGGCTCAACGAATGGAAGCGTTTCAACACCTGTTCGAGATGGCGAAACGCGGTCTGCTGCAAACGAAAGTGGAGCAAGCTTATCCATTGAGCGAAGCGAAGACGGCCGTTGCGCGTGCAGCACGCGGCCAGCGTAGCGGCAAGATCATTTTCGAATTTGCGGCGTAGCCGCAGGGGTGTAGCCTCGAGAATGGTGCGTTCCTTTCCCATTCGCGCGTTTTTTTTCTTCGGACTAGCCAGCAGTCTCACCCTAGGTCACATCGAATGCGCCGCTCTTCCCGAACCCGGGGATTTGCGGGCAGCGGGAAAAGTAGAGTTTCCGATATCGTGCGCGTCTTCTGTCCAATCTGAGTTCTCCCGCGGCGTCGCATTGCTGCATTCATTTTTTTACGAAGAGGCGCGACGTGTTTTCACTTCGGTAGCGGAGCGCGACCCGAAATGCGCGATGGCTCAGTGGGGAATTGCCATGACATGGTGGCATCCGATCTGGACACCCCCGACTCCCGATGAGATGAGCGCCGGTAAGGCGGCCATTGAAAAAGCAATGGCGATGAACGCTGGAACGGACCGAGAGCGAGGATTCATCACGGCACTCAACGTGTATTACAATACGCCGGATAGTTCGGGCACAGCCCCGGTTGGACAATCATGTCATGGTCCAGTGGGACCGCGCGACCGTGTGATCGCTTACGAAAAAGCGATGCACCAGCTGCGGGACAAGTATCCAGACGATTTCGAGGTCCAAACCTTCTACGCCTTCTCAGTCCTGGCTGTCGGGTACGCCACGCCCAATGACACTCGTTTGTCGAAGCAGCTCGAGGCAGCCGCCATCTTCGAAAAGCTGTGGAAAGAGAACGCAAACCATCCGGGTGTAGTTCACTACCTGATCCATTGCTACGACTATCCCGTCCTTGCCCAACGAGGACTGACCGCGGCACGAAGTTATGCATCCATTGCGCCGTGGGTACCTCATGCGCTCCACATGCCGTCGCACATCTTCACACGACTGGGAATGTGGGATGAATCAGTCGCGGCAAATCGGGCTTCGGCCGAAGCTTCCCGCGCATACGCAGCCATGCGCCATCGCGACGCCACCGAAGCCGAAGAGTTACACGCGCTCGATTACATGGCCTATTCTTATTTGCAGGAGGCCCAGGACACTGAGGCGAAAAAGATTGTCGATCTTGCGGCGAAGGTGCAAAAGACAAATCCCGAATTGGAATTCAGCGCGGCTTACGCGCTGGCAGCCATTCCGACACGTTACGCATTTGAGCGAAATGATTGGGCGACCGCGGCGACACTGACCGTTCCAAATCTCCCGCACTGGTCCTTGTTCCCATTCATGGAGGCCCTGATCGAATATGGCCACGCGCTCGGACGAGCGCATACCGGCGATCTCGACGGTGCGCGAAAAGCAATCGCGCGAATGCAGCAACTGCGTGACGCGACGAAGGACCCCAAGTTCGACTATTTCAAGAACCATCTCGATCTGCAGATGCAAGCGGCTTCGGCCTGGGTGGCAGCAGCGGAGGGAAAAAAGAACGAAGCCATTGACATGCTGCGCCGTGCCGCGGATGGCGAAGACATTCTAGGCAAGCACCCTGTTTCACCCGGAGCGTTTGTTCCCATTCGTGAACAACTCGGCAGTCTTCTCCTCGAAATTGGCCAATCAAAAGAAGCGCAGCAGGAATTTGAAGCCGCGCTCAAAATCTATCCGGGACGATTCAGAGGACTATATGGAGCAGCGCGAGCCGCCGAGCAAAACGGGGACAAGGAGAATGCCCGCCGTTATTACGCGAAACTGGCCTCGCAGTCAGCGAAAGCTGCGAGTTCACGAGATGAATTGAATCACGTCCGCGAATTCCTTACCGCCGAAGCTAAAGCAAAGAGTCCAAGTAACGTCACCGTGCGCGAATAGAAACCGGTCGGCGCGTCTTGCGCGCAAAACGGTTTGCGCAAACTGGGACTGGATTAACCAACGAACGTTTCGACAAGGCCGAGGTAATTTGCCTGGCTGAGAGTTAACCGGACCGATTATACTTTCGCGTGCTTACCAGGCGCGACTTCATACGCACCGCGGCGCTCTTCGCGCTGGCGCCGCGCATACTAGCGGAACCCGAACGAGAGATTTGGGTCAATGACGTTCATTCACAGCTCAATCGCACCCGCGTTCGTGAGCTTCTGACACCGAGTACCCGGGACGAACTCGCACAGATTGTGCGTTCCGCGTCACAAAAATCTTTGCCCATCTCCGTTTCTGGATGCCGACATTCGATGGGTGGTCAGCAATTCGCCAAAGACAGTATTTGCATCGATACGCGTTCACTCGATCGCGTAATTTCCTTCGATCGAGAGCGTGGTTTGATCGAAGCGGAAGCGGGTATCCAATGGCCGAAATTAATTCGCACTTATCTGGACGCCGAGGCAGGTAGCGCAAAACAATGGGGTATCGCGCAAAAGCAGACCGGCGCAGATACATTTACCCTCGGCGGGAGCCTCTCCTCGAACGTGCATGGACGCGGGCTGACGATGAAGCCGCTTATTTCCAATGTTGAATCATTCACCTTGATCAACGCCGATGGAAAATCGATTCGCTGTTCCCGGGAGGAAAACAACGAATTGTTCCGACTTGCAATCGGAGGTTACGGACTGTTTGGATTAATCGATAGCGTCACGCTTCGGCTTGTTCCCCGGCAAAAACTGCGACGTGTAGTCGAGATAATCCGCGCGAGTGATCTTCCCAGGCGGTTTGAAGAGCGAATAGCGCAAACGTTTCCTTACGGGGATTTCCAGTTTTCAGTCGATGAGAAATCGCCGGACTTTCTCCAACGCGGCGTGTTTTCCTGCTACCAGCATGTTGACCAGGACGAACCAACAGTCGCCAAAAGGCAGCTACGCGATGACGATTGGCTGGAGCTTTTGCGATTGGCCTACACTGACCGCGAAAAAGCTTTCAAGCGTTACAGCGATTACTATTTATCGACGAACGGACAGACTTACTGGTCCGACACCAATCAACTTAGCCCATACCTTCCGGATTATGCGCAGCAGATTCGAGCGCAGATCGGAGGAGACGAATCGAGCCTTATCATAACGGAAATTTATGTTCCGCGATCGGATCTTCCTGACTTTTTAGCGCAGGCGGCGGAACTCTTGCGTTCGAATCGAACAATCGTCATTTACGGCACAGTCCGGTTAATCGAAAAAGATAATGAAAGCTTTTTGGCCTGGGCCAGAAAACCTTACGCGTGCATCATTTTTAATTTACTCACGTTTCACACACCGGCAGGCATTGAAGCGTCCGCGCGCGCTTTCCGCGGATTGATCGATTTGGCGATAGCCCGCGGCGGAAGTTATTATCTGACTTACCATAAATTCGCGAAGCCAGAGCAGGTCATAGCGTGCTATCCGCAGTTCAAGGAATTTCTCGAGCTAAAAAGAAAGTACGATCCGGCTGAGCGCTTTCAGAGCGATTGGTACCGGTACTACCGGAAGCTATTCACGGGCTGATGTTCGGGAGAAGCATTAGCTCGATTCTTTCATGCAGCCCTTCGCCATCATTGCCCTGGCTTTAATTCTTGCGCGCGCCGTCGCTGAACTGTGGCTGAGCCGACTAAATCGACGTCACGTATGCGCACACAGGAATGAAGTGCCGCCAGCATTTCGAGGAATCGTGGACGAATCGACGTATCGCCGTTCGATTGATTACACGCTGGCCAAGAACCGCTTTGGAAACATCGTCAACGTATTTGATGCAGTAGTGTTGATCGCAGTGCTTTTTAGCGGGCTGTTGCCATGGGCGCTTGGAAAATTCAGTGCAACTTTCGGTAATTCGATCTTGGCGATGGCTGGCTTCCTCTTTCTCGCGGGGATCAGCTTAAGCATACCCGGATTGCCGTTCGACTGGTACGCGCAATTCAAAATCGAAGAGCGATTCGGTTTCAACACCACAAGCATGAAGATGTGGATCGTGGATCGTCTCAAAGGGTTGCTGCTCGTCGTGGTGTTTGGATATCCCTTACTTGTACTGGTGTTGAAACTGATTGAATGGACAGGCGCCAACTGGTGGCTGTGGGCTACGGCAGTTGTTGTCGCGTTTCAATTGCTGTTGATGCTCATCGCGCCGGCGATCATCATGCCGCTCTTCAACAAGTTTACGCCGCTGGGGGAAGGAGCCTTGCGCGAACGCCTGTTTGCACTGGCGCGACGCACAAGTTTTCCCACCCGGAGTATCGAGGTGATGGATGGCAGCAAACGCTCGCGTCACTCCAACGCTTTCTTCACCGGATTCGGACGATTTCGAAAAATCGTTCTGTTCGACACACTGATCGCACAGCTCACTGACCTTGAACTCGAATCGGTCCTTGCACATGAAATTGGCCATTACAAAAAGCGTCATGTAGTGAAACTGCTCGGCGTTTCCATCGTCGGCATTGTTATCGCGTTCGCCGCCATTGCCTGGCTGGCGCGTCAGCAATGGTTTTATCATGCATTCAGTTTTGAGTATCAGGTAGGATTTGCCGCTACAAATGTAATTCCTGCGATGCTGCTGTTTGCGCTGCTGGCGGGGACGATAACTTTTTGGGTCTCGCCCTTCATTCACATCTGGTCGCGCCGTTTTGAATACGACGCGGACGCATTTGCAGGTGCGACCATGGGGGAGCCGCAGTCATTGATTCGCGCGCTGCGGAAATTGAGCGAGAAAAACCTGAGCAATCTCACCCCGCATCCGTTCTACAGCAGCTTTTATTACTCCCATCCGACGTTGCTTGAACGGGAACGTGCGCTGCGAGCAGCCGCTTAGCGCCGGCGGAAGCGCGCGTGCTTGGCGCGCGACCGAATAAGGAGCAACAGCGCTCGACCCAGGAGTATCTGCAAAAGGTGGAACGCGTTGTCCTCAACGCGTTGGTAAAATGAATGCCCCTGCGGCGGCGAGAGCCTCTTTGTGCGAAATCTCTCGGATATCATCTTGCGCCTTCGGCGATCCGTTCTAGCATCGTCCGGAGAAGCCGATCCACCCCCGGAAGCGTTCGAAACATGTCGAAAGTCATCGTTGTTGGGGCGGGAATTAATGGCGTCACCGCTGCGATCGAATTAAGAAAACGCGGACACGGCGTGATTCTGGTCGATCCGGGACCATTACCGCATGCCCTCGCCGCATCTACCGACATCAGCAAAGCTGTTCGCGCAGCTTATGGAGCAGATGGAGACTACACAGAGCTCGCGGAACGCTCGATCAAACTCTGGCGCAAATGGAATCAAGAATTCGGAGTGGAGTTGTATCACGAGACTGGCGTGATGTTCGTGCGCCAACGTGAAATGAAGCCGGGCGATTTCGAATACGAAAGCTTCCAAACACTACAGCGCCGCGGACACAAGATTGAGCGCATGAATTCAGGCCAACGGTTGACGCGATTTCCAGCGTGGAATCCTGAATTGTTCCGAGATGGTGTACTTGAGTTCGAAGCGGGTTATGCAGAAAGCGGGCGCGTCGTTGCCGCGCTGATTGAGCGCGCGAAATCCGCCGGCGTCGACCTTCGCGAAAACTCCAGATTTTCTCAATTAGATGAAAGCGATGGTCGCGTGAAAGGAATCGTACTCGAGAATGGCGAGCGCATTGTGGGCGATTGTGTTGTAATGGCAGTCGGCGCATGGACGCCATATCTGTTGCCTTTCACAAGAAAATTCTTTCGTGCCAGTGGGCAGCCGGTATTTCATTTAAAGCCTCCGCACCCCGATCTTTTTGCACCGGAGCGTTTCCCTGTCTTTGGCGCGGACATTACGACGACGGGCTATTACGGATTCCCACTCAACCGCGACGGAATCGTGAAGATCGCAAACCACGGTCCCGGCCTCGAGATGTCACCCGAATCTCCCCAACGGGCCGTTACTTCCGAGGAAGAAGCGAGCCTGCGGAAATTTTTGTCGTGGGCGTTCCCGGGGCTGGCCGATGCTCCAATTGTTTACACCCGCGTATGCATGTACTGCGAAACGCATGATGGAAATTTCTGGATCGCGCCCGATCCGGAACGCGAAGGTCTTGTGATCGCCGCGGGTGATTGCGGACACGGATTTAAATTTGCTCCAGTACTGGGCGAAATTATTGCCGATGCCGTCGAGGTAAAACCCAATCCGATACTTGAAAAATTTCGTTGGCGACCAGAAGTACCTGTGGGCGCCAGTACCGACGCTGCGCGTTTCCAAGGAGACCATGATCAAACAGCGCGATAATGGATCTCACGCTCAACTGATCGCGGTCTTCCACCACAATTGATTGAGAGTCACTTGCTCCGCCAATTGAGCTAACGGTGCAAATGGTGTTTCCCAGGCAAATGCTGCCCGAACGCGTACTTTTCTGCTCCCAAAATAGTTAGCATAAAATGTGTCGTTCCGCTAAGTCCGCAACTCGCTATTACGGATTATATGAGAAGTTGCCGCCCAGCTGATCTAAGATCAGATGATTCCATTTTGATTTTCCAGCAGACGCCGCGGAATGTTATGTCTTTTGCTACACGTCAAATGAGCGCAAGGCGTGACCTGATCGAACTGGATCCGGATGACACCACTGAGGAGCCTCACGAATCAAGACTGTCCGCGCCGCGACCGTGGACGCGGGAATTACACAAGCGTTTCCGAGGAGCTAAGCAAAGAAAATTCGATCACGTTGTTGCCGCCAACGTTCGACGATCTCGGTCCCGAGTTGTGCGAGCGTGTGCTAGCACGACTGAAGAGTCATCGCAACGCGAAGCACACTGAAGGATCGAAAAAGCTTCCCGATTTGATACCAAAGGAATAGAATCTCCGCAGTCTCTCGTTCTATACCATGCGCCGACCTAAAGCGGTTCCGTCGGAAGGCACGACCCGGGTGTTCATTTCCGCCACGTCCAAGGACCTGGGCACGGTGCGAGAACTTGTCGAAGAAGCGCTCTTGACGATGGACTGCATGCCGATCGAGCAGACGAATTTTCCTCCGGATTACCGCAGCGTTCGCGAGATGATCGAGGAGAAAGTCGCCGGCTGCGAAGCGGTCATCCAGATCGTCGGCATCCGTTATGGCGCCGAGCCAGATCCCTCGACGTTGCCCGAAGGGGCAGCGCGTCGCTCCTATACGCAAATGGAAGCCGACATCGCGCGCAAGCTTGAGAAAAAGCTGTATCTCTTTGTCTGCCCTGAGGATTTCCCTTACGACCAGGCCACGGCAGAGAGCGAAGAGCTTCAAGGCCTGCAACGGGCCTACCGTGCCGAGATTGCCAAGGGCGAGATCCTCCGAACGGAGGTGAAAGATCGAGAAGAACTAGGCCGCAAAGTCCGGGAACTTCAATTCGAGCTGGAGAAGCTCAAAAGCGAAATCGGCCGGAACCAGCGGCGCGTTGTACTGTCCTTGGTTGTCTTGTTGCTTTTGCTCGGCGGAATCGGTGCCGGCATCTGGCGCTTGCCCGGTGTGGTTAAGAAAGAAGTCCGCTATGATCGTGGCCGAGCCAGGGAACAGTTGGTCGCCGATATTAAGGCAGAGGCACAAAAGAAGATCGTGGAAGCCGGTGACGACTGGCGCAAGACAATCGAAATCGAGAAGTGGCGCGACCAACAGCTTTCGGAGTTGGACCGCTTCCTGGATCGCATCCAGCAAACATTTGACGCAGGTCAGGTCACCGAGAGTTATCGTAAAGCAACAGATCTGCTCGCAGCAAAGGGCGCTGATGAAGCACTGGCATATCTGCAGGCGCGCGGCAATCAGCGCAAATCGCAAATCGAAATGCAGGCTAACCAGCGGGATCAGGAAGAGGCCGGTCTCAGAAACTTGCTGCAGGAGGAGCTGCTTGCCGCCTCGCTACTGGAAACAAAGTTTCGCTTCGATGATGCCGAAGCCAAGTACCGCCAAGTGCTGGAAAAAAGCGGCTCCTGGCCCAAGGCCCGCAATGACTTTACGTGGTTTTTAATTACCCGCGGAGAAGTCATCGATCCTGCTGCGGGAAATGCGAAGTTGCAGGAGGCGTTAGAGCTTTGTCGCGGGACCCTTGCTTTTGCATCGCGACAAACCGCGCCGCAGGACTGGGCCGCGACACAGAATAATCTGGGCTGGGTACTCAGAGATCTTGGCGAACGGAAGAACGGAGAACAATGCGCGCACTATTTAGAGCAATCGGTGGTCGCTTATCGCGCAGCCTTGGAAGTGCGAACGCGCGAGCAATTGCCCCAGGACTGGGCCGCGACCCAGAATAGTATGGGCATTGTGCTCACAGTTCTTGGCGAACGGGCGAGCGGAGAACAAAGTGCGCAGTACTTACAGCAGTCGCTGGCCGCTTATCGCGCGGCTTTGGAAGTGCGAACGCGCGAGCAATTGCCGCAGCGGTGGGCTACGACGCAGAGCAATCTAGGCATGGTGCTCAGAGATCTTGGCGAACGAGCGAGTGGAGAACAAGGCGCGCAATATTTAGAGCAGTCGCTGGCCGCTTATCGCGCGGCTTTGGAAGTCCGAACACGCGAGCAATTGCCGCAGCAGTGGGCTGCGACCGAGAACAATCTGGGCATGGTGCTCGCGGTTCTTGCCGAACGGGCGAGCGGAGAACAAGGCGCGCAATATTCAGAGCAGTCGATGGCCGCTTATCACGCGGCTTTGGAAGTGCGAACGCGCGAGCAATTGCCGCAGGGCTGGGCCGCGACGCAAGCTAATCTAGGCAACCTGTTTAGCGTTCTTGGCCGACGGGTCACCGGAGAACAAGGTGCGCAATATCTAGATCAGTCGGTCGCCGCTTATCGCGCGGCTTTGGAAGTTTACACTCGCGAGCAATCGCCGCAGGACTGGGCCGCGACGCAAGGTAATCTAGGCAGCGTGCTCAGCGTTCTAGGCGAACGGACGAGCGGAGAACAAGGTGTGCAGTATTTACAACGGTCAGTGGATTCCCTCGAAAACGCTTTAAGCATATTCACGCCCGAAGCGGCTCCTTATCAAAATAGTCTTGCGCGTGCGGATCTGGAAAAAGCGAAAGCAGCCCTCCACAAGATTTCCTCGCACTAATTAGTTGATCAAATCTCTGTGCACGCTGCGTCTGCCGATTTTCGGCATGCTGACGGCTTTTTCCAAGAAGCAGCCTATTCGGTAACATAATTTGTAACTGCTAGAGGACCCGGTTAAAAGCGAGTGACTTTGAATCAGTTGTAAATCCGAGCTTCACTCGAAGGTTTTTGGAGAAAACCGAAATGACCTTCTAATTCGGCTTCGACTTCTCCGGAGAACCCGCTCGACGTTACTAATCAAATTTTAGTCGCCTCTGAGTTTGTCGCTCGGCTCAAGGCGGGATCTTGTCTATCTCGTTATGTTCAGTCAGACTGCACACCTCCCTATGAGAACTAACCTAAACATCTGTGGCCGGATCGTCCGCGCTGTTCTCCCCATCTTAGCCGCAATCGTCCTGGCTTCCACGGCCTTTGGTTACGGTCCCGAAGGGCACCAAACCGTCGGCGCCATTGCCGACAAGCTCATTGCCAACTCGCCCAACACTGTGGCACACGTCCGAGCGCTTATCGGGAATGAAACACTCGAACACGCTTCGACGTGGGCCGACGATTGCAAATACAATTTCAATTCGCACGACCAAGATATGGTAGGTTTTGTATCCGCTAACCCCCACGTGCAAGGAAGCAACGGGCCTCACGACCACCACGCTTATCACTATACCGACATTCCGATTCAGGAAACCCACTATCGTGCCGGCTCAGTCGGCGCAAAGCCGATCGATGTCGTCCACATGCTGCGCAATTGCATCGCCATCATCGAAGGCCACAGCAACGCGACTAACAACCCCACTGGTATCACGCAAAAAACAGCGCTTCGTTTGCTCGTCCATTATGTCGGGGACATTCACCAGCCGTTGCACGTAGGGACAGCGTACTTTGGAACGAACGCACAGTTGGTAAATCCGAGTACGACCACAGGCGCGCAAGCCGACGGCGGCGGAAACCTAATCGAATTCCACGGTACCAATCTGCATGTTTACTGGGATACGACGGCAGTGCAAGACGCCATGGCTGCTGCCAACGTGCAAACGCCTCGCGCTTTCGCGCGGACAATTATCAGGAATCCTCCGCCGGGATGGGAAACGAGTTCCTTCATCAGTGGCTGGGCTGTCAAATGGGCCAACGAAGTCCTGCCTATCGCCACGGAGGCGTTCAACAAGCTTACCTTTCGTGTTAATCCGCCCGGCTGGAGCGCTCAGACTCGTAATCTTGCTGCATACGACCAATGGGCTGCCGCCCAAGTCCGAACCGAAATTGCTCGCGCCGGCTACCGCCTCGCGGCGATCCTGAAGAAAATTTGGCCCTGACGCAGACATCCCTAACATTTAAGCGAAGGGGCTGTGCGAACAGGTAAGCAAGCTTTTGGGGAAACGCCCACTGAGCTGATTTTTATTAGGAAACTCGTGGTTCGTTCATTCAATCTCGATGCGCAGCCAGGCAGGCTGCTTTATGCTATCGATCGCTTCTCTGTCGAGCGGTTTCACTCGTAATCCGAACCCCTCACCACCAACGCAGAAATCCATCACGCAGGGCAGCGGTTCTGTATGGTAAACAATCGTATAAATCCTGCAGGCAGTGAGAGCAGCGCATCAACAACAATTTTCATGCACAAGTCCGGCTTGTCGATGTAGTTCGCTTCTGAGATTTTTACAATGTCGGTTCCGACCGGCTTTGAGCAACTGTCACCGCAAGGATATACGTCCATGCTGACGATCTTGACGACCTCGCCGCCAATCATGCTTTCGATCCACGGTTGCGGTTGCGCGCGCCGGGCAGCGGCAAATTCTGTTCGCTCATTAAGTCTTGATACGGATTCTTGCGGGCGAAGTTCTCGAAACTTTGATCGTATCGGCGTCGGCTGAAACGTGGCTTGCCAACTTGCAGCGTTTTCCGGCACACTGCCTTTATGGAGCTAGAAATAGATTGTTTCCTGGATGCCGCGCGTCAAACTAGTTAAAACCGTTCCCAAAATGAAGGGAGCAATCCATGCGCAGTGAACTGGTAACTACCCAACGGGGTTTTCAGGCTAAAGCTATAAGTGGAACTCATGTGATACTTATCGCGCTCAACTGCCCGAATGCGCTCCGCGAGGGTCTTAAGGGTTTCTCTTTTGAGCGCGAAATCGTCGGTCCGGGGAGCACGGGGCCGAAATTCCTCCGCTCGCAGAAGGTATTCAGGTCAATAATGCCGGACCCCAAGAACGCCCGGGACCCAAATGACCCGAGCAAACCGCAGGCGTTTTATACGGACAGATTTCCGGTGCAAAGCTTTCTTTGGGGTGACTATTCGGCATCGCCAGGGACGACTTACCGATTCCGCATTTTGCCGAGGTTCGGCGATCCGGCGGCGCTGACAACCGATCCGACGGATGAGATCCGGCTTGAAGTGACAACCGAACAAGAATGGGAACCTGGCCAGACCCACGGGGTCTGGTTCAACCGCGGCGCGATCGCGAGTCAAAAGTTTTCAGAGGAGTTCGGCAACAAACCACCGCAGAACATAAATAACCCGACAGATCCTACAGTCGCCTGGTTGTCTCGCGGCTTGCTGGAAGCTTGTCTCGCCTACATCAACGAGACGCAACCAGGCGACGGGCTCCGCGTCGCTGCCTATGAGTTTACCTACCCGCCAATCCTGACTGCACTGCAGGCGCTAATCGATAGGGGGATCGATGTGCAGATTGTTTATCACGACACCAAGGGATCGAACGGTCAAAACGGACCTAACGAGATCGCCATGAACGATGCTGGGATTCCGGTCAACGACCAAACGATTACTTTCCAGCGTTCGAACACGAAGATCCCACACAACAAGTTCATCGTACGGCTGAAGGGAGGCACAGATCCAGTAGAAGTCTGGACGGGTTCGACCAACTTCACGGCTTCGGGTTTTCTCGGGCAGACCAATGTCGGACACCGCATAGCCGACGCCGAAACCGCCCGACAGTATCTCGCTCTCTGGGAATTGTTGAAAACTGATCCCGATCTCGAGACCGCTCGAAACGAGCTCGCAGAGCTCACACCGAATCCAGCCGAAGCGATAAACGTAAACTCGGCCGCGAGGGTGTTTTCACCGCGTGCTACGTCCGAGATGCTTGGCTGGTATGGTCGGCGAATGCTTAATGCCGCGAACTCCGTTTGGTTCACGGCTGCCTTTGGCATCGGCAAGGATTTGGTCGAACCGATTGCTGCGAGGCGCAATCAAATGCGCTTCATCCTGATGGAAAAGCCGGTACCACAAGCACAGAAACAAACCCTCACCGCCGACTTCAATCGCGTGATCCTGTCCTATGGCGTCCCGCTAGGAGAGATCTATCAAATCAGAAACGGAAGAGTCACGAGTCGCAGACGCATCGAGGATTTCGAGCTTGATAGGTGGTTCTTCCAAGAAGAGCACTTTCGGCCGAAGAACGATGGGTTCGTGTTCTTTGTGCATACGAAGTTCCTGTTAATCGATCCGTTGTCGGATGATCCGCTGGTGTGTTCGGGTTCCGCTAACTTCTCTTCGAATTCGTTGCTTCAAAACGACGAGAACATGTTGCTTGTCCGAGGCAACACCCGCGTGGCCGACATTTACATGACCGAGTTCGATCGCATTTTCCGACACTTTTATTTCCGGAACATCGCTAATGAATTGGCCGGTTCTGCGAGCAGCGATGAGGCTGTCTCAATATTCCTCGACGAGACCGATGGGTGGTCCGAGAGGTATTTTCAACCCGGAACTCTTAAGTTTAATAGACGGCTCATGTTCTTCGAGGAGCCTGCGGGAACCTGGTCTACTAATGCAGTCGCAGGCGATCAGGAGACAGTAGCCAAGCCAGTAAGAAAGAAACGGTCCGCCAAAAAAACACCGGTTCGAGGTACGGCAAAGACAATAGGCAAGCCAGCAAGAAAGAAACCGTCCGTCAAAAAAGCGCGTATTCGAGGTGCGGCAAAGAAAGGTACGGCAAAGAAAAGGACGTTAAGGCGTAAGCCACGGAAATAATCTGCCGAGTGACGGGTATATTCTCTGGTGAAGCTCATTCGGAACGCTCTGGTCCGCGGAGCCAAATGGTCAAAGATGATTTAAGATCAGGTGATTTTCCTTCGATTTCTCTTAGACACGTCCAGCAATGCTACCGCTTTCGCTACAGGTCTTTACCCCATCGTACGCGCGACCCAATGAAGAGGCCGTATCATGGCGGGATTCCTTGGTCCTTCGTAGTGCAAACGGGACAACGCCTGTTTCCTGGGCATCAATCCGCCTGAGCAAGCAGTGGACTAATAAAAATCCTTCTCTGCGAACCGGCGAAGAAAATCGCAGTTTTTTAAGTGCTGTTAATTAGCTCATCCAGAGTCCGAACATGGTCGGGCACACTGTTCAATATGGAGCTTGCTTTGAAACGCAGTGTTCGCGTGCGTGGACCAAACGTTTGCCCAAAACTCTTTCGGTGGCACAAACGCTGACGGCTGATTGAAACAAATTGCTGGCAATTAAGACAAAGTTGCTACCTAATCAGGAAAGTCCGCGGACAAATGTCTGCGCTGCCGTCAGTACGTTATGGCTCGCGTAATCGTCACGGTCTTAAGCCTGTTGTTGCTTTCGTCTTGCGTCGGAAATAAGCCTTACCGCCTAGGCGGGATCGCGGACGAGTTTTACCCGAATCAGAAACCCCCGTTCGAGCAATCTGCTGTTTCCGCGGATCGAAATTATCGACTTTCATTCGTCGAGTTTGATGAGCGAGGCGACTTTTGGGATCGGCGGCAGCTTGGTGAAGCAAGTCGAGTTATTCATACATCAGATAAGCCGACCCTGCTCGTGACGTTCATCCACGGCTGGCATCACAACGCCGATGATCGCAAGCAGAGCAGCAAAAATCCAGGCGACGTGGAAACGTTTCGCTGCCTGCTTTCCGAGCTTGCAGTCTCCGAAAGCTTGCGCGGTTTTCAAGTCCACGGGGTCTTCCTCGGATGGCGCGGGAGGGTTGTGCAGGGTCCGCTCGATTACTTGACGTTCCTCGATCGAAAGGGAGCTGCCATGCGAGTGGCGGGTACGCCGATTACTGAAACGATTTTCGAGCTGATTAGACAGGCTCGCAAAGCGCACCCTGATCGCTCGAAGTGCGTCGTGATCGGCCATTCATTCGGTGCGCTTGTCTTAGAGAAGGCGATGGCGCAAGCAATCGCTGGAGGAGTTCTCGCTCAAGATGTCCAAAGTGCCGGAAAACCTTTCGATGCTCCCGCCGATCTAATTCTTTTGGTCAATTCGGCCGCCGAATCAATTTATGCAAAAGAGTTGAGCGATATGTTCGCACGAATTGGCCATCGCGATTCTGTCAATCCGAATCGCCCATTGCTGATTTCGATAACATCAGAAAGCGATTCGGCCACAGGTGGTTGGTTTCCGATAGGCACGTTCCTGCCGAATCTGTTTGCCCATCGCCGCTATCACTGGGACACGCGCTATAACACAGCCAGTAACGAAGTGGACCAGCATGAATACCTAACAAAAACGCCTGGCAATAACGCACGTCTGTTCACGCACATGGTTTTACCCGAAGCGCCGCCGCCCAACGCACCCTCCACGACGCAAGTGGCGCTGAAACAAAGCCGGCAAATAGGACAATGTATCGCAGCGAATCCTGCCTTTGAAGAGAATCTGCGGCATTCGCATGGAACATCCTTCGCGACCTCGGACCCAAACAACCCGAACCAATTCAAATGGTGGCAACTCACGAAAATCGACAGTGCGTCTCGCACTCCTTACTGGATTTTTCAGGTGCCTAACGAAATCATTCACGAGCACTCACCGATCTTCACGCCCGCCGGTCGTGCTATGATGGCCGCACTCTTTCGCATCTCCAATCCCGAAAACGTTGAAGGTCCGCGACAGATGCGTTTAGCGCAGTGAAAATTTCTTTCCGGATACAAGCGGATCTACACTTTGAGGCATATACAAACGAGCCGAAGGAGCCTAAGTTCGAAGTTGTTCTCAATCATGACGATCACTTTCGAATTGAGTGGCGGATTTACTTATTTGTCGAAGACTACTGTTGCCACATACCTGAGCCCATTCAAACCGGCATCCGATCGAATCATGAACGCCGTTGGAGAAAAGTTCTCGATGATACCTTGATTAATCTCCGGGACCATGTCTGCAGGCTCACCAGATGCATAATAACGTTTCAGCAACTCCATCTTTGGTTTATTGGCCCGCGCAACTGCCTGGTGTCCCGAAGACATTCGACCTTGAAGGTCCGAAGGGCTGTCCAGAAAATCAATAAACACCTTCGAAGTGAGGATCTGAGTCCTGTTTGAGTCGCCGCTCTTTCTTAGTGCAGCATCTGGCCCTTGCGTAAGGCCTGCCTTAGGGTCGTCTTGATAGAACCCTTTCAAGGGATCGAAAAACATTTCCAAGTTACCATTCGGAAACTCATCCGGAGAACACTTGCGCAATCCCAGAAACGACCAGACAAACTCTGAGCAGTAGCAATTAAAAGTTGGGCCGCCATTCTTTATGACCTTTGCCAATAAGCGAATCTGATCGATCGGACGATCTACCCCTGGAAGGCCACGTTTATACATCGGTTTGCTATAGTCCGAGAAGAAAGCAAAACGATCGGGATGCGACATTGCTAGCTTGGCCCAGCTTTTCAAATTCGATTTCTCCGATTCTGTAAGCGTCGGTCGGAGGATATGAAAAGCCTCTAAATCGCCGTATTGGTGCGGTGAATCCAGAAAGCTGCTATAACTCATCGGCGACTCAAGAGAGTGCACGTATTTCTTGCCGTCCATCTCTACGACAAAACCCAAGGCGGCATGTGATATTCCCAATTGCACATGGGCGTACGCGAGCGTATTGGCCCAAGCTGGTCTCAAACTTAAAAGAATGTCGCCGGATTCAATCACACCATTTTCTCCAAGGGCCTCGGACGCGCGCCTTGTCGCTTGATACGACTTCTTCAGGTGAACCAGACGAAGACCGAGGTTGGCATCCTGCGGTGCCGTGGATATTTCGGTTTGGATGTCAGCCTTGTTCAATTCTGGAAACGCTGCGACCCAGGTCGATTTAGGAACCATCATGAAATCAGGAACATCTAGGGCATAACCAATCTCGAAGAGCAGCAGGCAAAAGGTGAATATGAACAGCCTCTTCATGAATCGCAGTCCGTTAGTCTTTTGTGTCCCAGTTGAGAGCGGTCGAAGATTGTTCCTTTTTCTTGCCAATTTCGCCAGCTCCCTGAGCTGGCATTTCCGCCAGTGTAACTTCTGTTGTGCGATCATCCTTTATCTCTAGCTTGGAGAGATTTGCGGCGTCCGGACTTTGTAACTTAATGTCGTCGGTCTTAAACAAGCCGGCTATCTCGAGCTTGCGAATGGCGCTCCCATCAGGAGACAGCTCAAACCTGATGCGCTTTATGGAAGTTGAATCCCAGGCAAAGCTTTTGCCCTTACTAACGGCATTGAATGCATTATTTACCTTGTCCGCAGCCTTCGAGACCAAACGAAGCACTAGAAGTCCTGGATCAGACAACCTAGTTAGCGTCGAGCTGGCTGTCTCGCCTTCTTTGGGCCGTTCGACGTAATGATCATTTACAAGATAAAGGGTACTTTGCGAAGACCCAAACAGTTGAAACGTTTGCTCAACGGCTCTCTGAACGCTTGGATGGTCAAGACTCGTCGCTTTGACAGCGGCAGCCGGGTACTCGAAAATAAGTTTAGCTGTCTCAGGCACTCCGGGGTCCGTGATGCTTAGCCTAGCGACCTCATCGACACGCAGAAACCTAGTTGGTTTCTTGCTCTCGTCGCACTCAAGCAGAATATAGACCGTCTTTGAGGGATCGTTTCGATCTTTCCGCAAGCTGACGTAGGTAAACTTGCTTAGCGGCTTGCCGTTTATCCACTGAGCAAAACGTTCGTGATTTCTGAGAAGCGCAAGGATCGTCGAGAGCGAAGTTGGATCCTTCGACAAATCCATCGATTGCCACTCTTCCCCGGCCTTCGCCGATGTGAGCATCAACGCCAGGTAGCAAACCGTATTGGTGATAACGCGTGCGGCCTTCACAAGCGAGTAGGATGCTATCCCCCTAGTCAATACCGAGCAAGGCGAAACTCATGGATCGACCTTTCACGAAGCTAGCAAAGATTTCCGACATGAATCAACCATTAGAAAATGCATTGGATAACTAAACTAACTCGCCGGTGGAAACGCGGCAAAGTGTTCACTTTTCACTTTTTGTTGAGCCAACGTTCGGCCAACCTCTTGCATCTCACCGATATGATCCACAGAATCGATTTGTTGGACGTACCTTGGATTGATGTGTTCAAGGCCGAGCGCATCCAAACCCTCGCGAGAGAGCTCGGCATTGTAGCGGGCATAAGTGAACAGCTTCGGCACATTGGGAATACCTTGCCCGATCACGCTGCCAATCTCGCGGTCCAGCAAATCCCCAGCCAGGCATTTCCCAAAAATGCGGCAGAGAAAATCCTGCTCGTACAGGGCAGCTGCCATGAGTGCCGAAGGAATCGTGCCTGCATTGTAGAGCAGGTTCATCTCCTCTGGACTCAAATTACTGTTCGCATTAGCGGTTGCCCCGGTGCCAACTGAAATAAGAAGCATCTTGTCCTCGCCAGTTGGCCAAAGCAGCCGGTATGGCTCGCTCGTCGCCATCAGGAAAAGTTGAAACGCTGGGTTGTTATACATTGTTACTGCGCCGTCCACGAAGATGAAGTCGCGGCCGACGCGGACAACCTCTGGCGGAAAATAAGTCGGCGCCGCAGTGCTAGCGCGCACCAGTTGCCAGAGTGGCAACTTGAGATTGCAGTCGGCGCGAGCGGTGTCGTTATATTTCGCTTTTGGATTATTGGACAGTGGCCATGGTGAATCAGTGGTTGCGTTTCGCATCACCATCATGAGCAACGTGCGCAGCTTCTCGGAACCTAAGGTCGTATCCGGGCCGATCACATCGCGCAACATCTGCGAGAGTTTGTCATCCTCAAACTTCGTACGAAAGCGCTCCCATAGGCGCGCCTTGTGAAACATCTCCGTGCCGCTTCGAAGATAGAAATCCCGTGTCTCATCGATGCTGTATCCGAGCGCGATGAGCGTCGCGATAATCGCTCCCGTGCTTGTGCCGCCGACGTAATCGAAATAGTCGGCAAGGACCAACTTCGGATTCCCACTGCTCTTGCGCAGCTCCGATTCTATCCGCGCGAGGACTTCGATGCTGATAATTCCGCGAATGCCGCCACCGTCGCATGCAAGCAGTTTCCGGGGGCCGGTTTTATCCAATTTGTCGCGGTAACTCATTCTCATCGATAATGGGCTTTCGCGTTGCTGAAGCAACTTCAATTGGTCGATTTATCTTGAATCGACGATCTGGTGTCCCCATCGTCGATTACCTCGACTAGGGCGGCGCGATAAAGTGTTTATCCGAAATGAAGACTTTAATACTCCCACTACCGAAAACGGCTCGCCGACGCGATTTGCCGAGCCCTCGAAGGTTCTCGACGGATCCGGCGAAAGGCAATACATCAGTTCATCAGTAGCGTAGCATTCGGCGCAGCTCGCTTCTTAACTTCTCAGCAGGGCCACTGACCGGAAATAGCGTGATGCGGTTGGACCTTGCGATCTCACTAACTTCGACGGATTTTGTGACCTGGCCATCGCGCACAGCTGCGCTCAGCTCGTCTGCAAACCTTCCGCTGCCTTCGATCACAAACAGTTGCCACCCGTTGCGGACGCTTTGTAGCGCCTCACTCCCCGCGATCGATCCGCCGTTGATGAGCGTCGTCGCTACTGGCACATTCAAAGCGCCCGCGAGCTTGAACATCATGTCGGTTTCGCTGCCCCATTCATCGCCTTCTACCAAAACAAAATGGGAGT
>Ga0207701_10000422_pt1 | contig 43594 bp, 43 predicted proteins | sample KBSSwiSSwithPhiX_FD_184294 | JGI IMG/M metagenome (GOLD analysis project Ga0207701, IMG submission 184294) | Switchgrass rhizosphere bulk soil microbial communities from Kellogg Biological Station, Michigan, USA, with PhiX - S5 (SPAdes) (version 2) | ecosystem: Environmental > Terrestrial >... | reverse complement strand
GGCTGCCCCGTCCAGCGCGGTCAGCGCCTCGTTATAGCGGCGGTCGGCCTCGTCTCGTTCTTTGGCCAGCCGCTGCAGCGTCTCTTCGAGCGTGGGCACTATCGGATCGCCGCGCGTGAATACCGGGGCTGCCGCCGGGCCGCCACTAGCGCGGGGCCCCGGTGGCGGCCACGGCGGCTATGGTGCCGTCGACCGGGCTGCTGGCCGAAGCGTACATCCGCTTTGGAATCCGCCCGGCGCGATACGCGAGCCGGCCGCCTTCGACGCCGAGCTTCATCGCTGCCGCCATGACGACGGGGTCCTGCGCCAGCGCGATCGCGCTGTTCATCAGCACGCCGTCCGCGCCGAGCTCCATCGCGATGGCTGCGTCGGACGGTACGCCAACCCCGGCGTCGACGATGACCGGCACTTTCGCCTGCTCGCGGATGATGCGGATGTTGTTGACGTTCTGGATGCCCAGCCCGGAGCCGATCGGTGCCCCCAGCGGCATGACCGCCGCGGCGCCCGCTTCCTCGAGCTTGCGGCAAATGATCGGGTCGTCGTTCGTGTACGGAAGGACGATGAAGCCGTCGCGCACCAGGACCCGGGTGGCCTCGAGCAGGGCGACGTTGTCCGGGAAGAGCGTGCGCTCGTCGCCGATCACCTCGAGCTTGACCCAGTTCGACAGCCCGACCTCGCGGGCCAGATGCGCCGTCCGGATCGCGTCGTCGGCGGTGTAGCAGCCGGCGGTGTTGGGGAGGATGAACACGCGGTCCGTGTCGATGTAGTCGAGCAGCGATTCCTTGGTGCGATCGGTGACGTTCACCCGCCGCACCGCGACCGTGATCATGTCAGCTCCGGACGCGCGGTGCGCGTCCGCCATGATCGCGTGGGACGGATACTTGCCCGTGCCGACGATCAGGCGCGAGCGGAACGATCGGCCGGCGATGACGAGAGGGTCGTCGAACATGGCTCTATCTTACCGGCTCGCCTGCGCCTCCGCCGACGAAGTTGACGATCTCCACGGTGTCCCCGTCGTTGATCGTCGTGGTCTCGTAGCGGGCCCGCTTGATGATGTCGAGATTGTGTTCGACCGCCACCCGCCGCGGCTCGATGTCGAGCTGGGCGAGCAGCGCCGCGATGGTGAGCGGGCCGGGAAGCTCGAAGGGGTCTCCGTTCAACCGAATCTTCACGCCTTACCTCGCAAGCGGTTGTAGCCCGAACTGTGCGCCAATCGCCTCGAGCACACGGCCGCCGTCGTCCACAAGGTGGGCGGGGAGGCTGACGGTCGGGACCGGTGTGGCCATGGCCTCAGGCAGGAGGGCGCGATACCGCTCGATCATGATGCTTGGCGCGTGTTCCCGGCGCCAGTAGTCCGCTGCGGCGCGCCCGAGCGACTCGCGGAGCGCCGGATGCGCGGCCAGACGGCGCATCGCGAGCGCCAGCGAGTGGTCTTCGTCGAGGATGTCGACCGCGATGCACACCGGGGGAGCGCCACTGCCACCGCCGTGGCGCTGCCATGTTCGTGGATCGAGCGACGGCACGTCCGCGAGGTGAGCCAGGTCGACGATGACCGTCGGCAACCCCAGCGCGAGGCTCCGGAGCCACGGGCCTGACAGCTCGCCCGCGGTAGGCCAGCGGAGGTTCAGGGTGGCATCGCACGCCGCGATGCAGGCGGTCAGCGCAGCGTCCGAGTCCAGATAGCCGGTGGTGATGACGTGGCCATCCAGGCCGAGCCGATGGACGTCCGCTCTGAGCGCGCGCATATCGGGCGAGTCGCCCGCGAGAATGAGGCGCGCCTTTGGCGCGTAGGCCATGGTGGCGGCGAACGCCTTGAGTATTTGCGGCAAGCGCTTCTCGGGCGTGAGCCCCCCGAAGCAGCCGAACACGAGCGTGTCGCCGGGGATCGACCAGCGGGCCCGCACTCGGGTCCGAGCTTCACGCCGGGCCTCATCGTCGAGTGCCTCGCCATGGCCGAGCGGAACGAGGCGGACAGCCGCCTCGGGGACCTCCAGCTGCAGAGCCGCGGCAGCGGTGGGGGTGTGCACGGCGACGAGCCGAGAGGCCTGCGCGATGAGCCTGGTCATCGGCCAGCGATAGTAGAGCGGCGTATCGAAGCCGGCGATCGCCATCTCGGCCAGGCCCGGATCGAGGTCAGGGTGATTGGCGGTCACCTCGGCGCGGTAGTCCCCGGGTCGGCCGCGACGAAGCAGGGCGGCCGCGCGCGCATGATGCAGCCGGACGTCGTGCAGGACGGCGAGTCCGGGGAACCGGAACAGGTAGGGCCAGAGGTAGTCATGACTCGACGAGTTGCCGACCTGGTAAACCGAGAGGTCGTACGGGTCGAGGCGGTGCCGCCACGGAAACTCGTGCGCCGACCTCCCGTCTGCCGAGTGAGTGACCAGCGGGTCATCGACGAACACGTCGACAACGTGCTGGTCGCGCAGAGCCGCGACGAGCTCGCGGCTGCACGCCGCGACGCCGGATCGGGCCGGGGGCATCGGGCTGAACCAGGCGAGGCGCATCGCGCCCATTCTAACGGTGCGCGCGGGTTCAGCATGCCGGGTTCACGGAGTTCAAGGCCAGGTTCATCGGCGAGGCTCCGCGGTGCATTCGAAAGCGCCGCAATCGGCGCTACGCCGAACTCATCGACATCCGACCGCCGCTGCCCGACCGCCTGCCGCCGAGCCAGCGCCTGGCGTCCCGGCACCCCTCGGGGAGCCGCCGGAATGCTCATCGGGCTGTGGTAGGATGCGGTGTTTGACGAGGGCGCGGTGTCATCACCGGGTGGCGACACGCCGAGCACCTGAAGGCGCGCGACTCCGCTTGAGAAAACATTCACAAGCCGGTACAGGACGGGACGAGTGACGCACATCGAGGGCTGGCTGCCCATCCTGATCATGTTGATCCTGGGTGCCGGGTTCGGCGCCTTGAATGTCGGCCTCTCGTTCCTGCTCGGACCGAACAAGCCGACCCCGGAGAAGCTGGCGCCGTACGAGTGCGGCATGCCGCCGGTCGGCGATGCGCGCGAGCGTCACCCCGTCAAGTTCTACCTGGTGGCGATGATTTTTCTGTTGTTCGACATCGAGGTTGCGTTCCTCTATCCGTTTTCGATGGCGCTCCGCAGCCTTGGCTGGGCCGGGTTCGCGCAGCTCCTGGTGTTTTTCCTCATCCTCGTCACCGGTTACATCTACGTGTGGCGCAAGGGTGTGCTCGACTGGGGCCACGGGCGCGGCTGACCCCGACGCAGGCGATCGCAGCGACCTCTTTGGCACCCGAATCCACCTCTGACCTGACTTGGCGAGTTATCCATGCCTGAGCATCACGACCTTCCGATTCTGACCACCACCGTCGAGAAGATGGTCCAGTGGGCGCGGCGCTCGTCGATCTGGCCGGTCACCTTCGGGCTGGCCTGCTGCGCGATCGAGATGATGGCCATGAGCGCCGGCCGGTACGACATCGCCCGCTTCGGAGCGGAGGTGTTCCGCGGCTCCCCGCGCCAGTCCGACCTCATGATCGTCGCCGGACGGTTGTCCCGTAAGATGGCGCCGGTGCTGCGGCGGATCTACGACCAGATGCCCGAGCCGAAATGGGTCATCTCGATGGGCGCGTGTGCCTCGGTCGGCGGCGTGTTCGACAACTACGCCATCGTCCAGGGCGTCGACCAGGTCGTTCCGGTCGACGTCTTCGTGCCCGGCTGCCCGCCCCGGCCCGAGTCGCTCATCTACGGGATCGTCCAGCTCCAGAAAAAGATCGACAAGCAGCGGATGTCTGCCTGAGCGAGGCCGGCTCGCGGCTCTGACCTCTATGGATTCGACTGCCATCATTGACGTACTGAACCGGGCGCTGCCCGGCGACCCGGCGCGCTTCGAGGCCGTGGCCGCCGCCGACGGGATGCCGACCATCTTCGTGAAGCCGGCCGACCTCGTCGCCACCGCGCGGGTCCTGCGGGACGATCCCGAGCTGCGCTTCGTGCTGCTGCTCGACATCACGGCCGTCGACTTCCTGCCGCGCACGCCGCGCTACGAGGTGGTCTACATCCTCGCGTCGCCGGGTGCGAGCGGCTTCGGCACCGTCCCGAAACGGCTGCGGATGAAGGTGCGGGTCGCTGCCGACGAGCACCTGCCGACGGTCTCCACGGTGTGGGCATCGGCCAACTGGGCCGAGCGGGAGCTCTATGACATGTTCGGCGTGGTGATCGACGGCCACCCCGACCTGCGGCGGATCCTGATGCCCGAGGATTGGGACGGGCACCCGGCACGGCGTGATTATCCGGTGCAGATCAAGATGGCGGTGAAGACCTACGAGCCGCTCCAGCTGTCGCAGGAAGAGTTCGTCGCGAACGTGGAGTCGGCCCGGAATCGGTCACAGACCGAGTGACAGCGCCGGCATGAGCGAGCCCCTCCGCACGATCGAGCGCGTGCTCGACGACGCGGTCGCGCTGCACCGGCGGGTGCGCAGCGAATCGCTGGACGCGGTGGCCCGTTGCGCCGGCCTGATCACGGCGGCGCATCGGACCGGCGGGAAAGTCCTCGTGTTCGGCAACGGCGGCAGTGCCGCGGACGCCCAGCACTTCGCCGCGGAGCTGGTCGGGCGGTTCGAACGGGACCGGGCGGGGATGGCGGCGATCGCGCTGACCACCGACAGCTGCGTGCTGACGAGCGTGGCCAACGACTACGGCTTCGCCCGGATTTTCGCGCGGCAGGTCGAGGCGCTCGGCCGGGCAGGGGACGTCGCGGTCGCGATCTCGACCAGCGGGACCTCGGCTAACGTGATCGAAGGGCTACGGGAAGCGCAGGCGCGCGGGCTGCGGACCGTGGCGGTCACCGGCCGCGACGGCGGCGCGCTCGGGGCGCTGGCGGAGATCCACATCAACGTGCCGCACGAGACGACGTGCCGCGTGCAGGAGGTGCACATGACGCTCCTCCATGCGATCTGCGAAATCGTCGAACGCACGTACTGACGGTGACGGAACGCACCATGGCAGAACTCCAGACGACGCCCGAACTTCGCACCGAGACGATGACCATCAACATGGGGCCGCAGCACCCCAGCACGCACGGCGTGCTGCGGATCGTGCTGGAGCTCGACGGCGAGACGGTCGTCAACGCCGATACCACAGTCGGCTACCTGCACACCGGCATCGAGAAGACCGCCGAGCAGAAGAAGTGGCAGCAGGTCATCCCGCTCGTCGAGCGCACCGATTATCTGGGCGCGCAGTCGAACAGCCTGGCCTTCTGCCTGGCGGTCGAGAAGCTGCTCGGGGTCGAGATGCCCGAGCGCGTCAACAACATCCGCGTCCTCATCGCCGAGCTGCAGCGCATTGCCAGCCACCTGGTGTGGCTGGGCACGCACGGCCTCGAGATCGGCGCGGTCTCCGTGATGATGTACTGCTTCCGCGAGCGGGAGCTGCTCCTCAACATCAACGAGATGCTGGCGGGCTTCCGGATGTTCCCGAGCTACCTGCGGATCGGCGGCTTGCGCGAGGACCTGCCGAGCGGCTTCCACGAGACGGTCAAGGCCTTCCTCGATCGCTTTCCCGGCAAGCTCGACGAGTACGAGGACCTGCTCACCAAGAACCAGATCTGGTTGAAGCGCACCAAGGGCGTCGGGGTGCTCACCAAGCAGGACACGATGGACTACGGCCTGGCCGGCCCCATCGCCCGCGCCAGCGGCGTGAACTATGACGTCCGGCGCGCCTTTCCGTATTCCGGCTACGACACCTACGACTTCGAGGTGCCGCTCGGCTCGGCGGGGGACGTCTACGATCGCTACCTGGTGCGGGTCGCCGAGATGCGTCAGAGCACGAAGATCGCCCGGCAGGCGCTGGAGCGCATCACCCCGCGCGGCGTCTACGACATCCAGGACTACCGCATCGTGCCGCCGCCCAAGGACAAGGTCTACACCGAGATGGAAGGGCTGATTCAGCACTTCCTGATCTACTCGCAGGGCTTCACGGTACCGGCCGGCGAGGCCTACGTGCCGATCGAGGGCCCGCGCGGCGAGCATGGCTTCTACATCGTGTCCGACGGCACCAACCGACCCTACCGGATCAAGCTGCGGCCGCCGTCGTTCTACGCCTGCCAGGGGCTGCCGAAGTTGATCATCGGCGGCATGATCGCCGACGTCATCGCCGTCATCGGCTCGACCGACGTCGTGATGGGAGATGTGGATCGATGAGCTTTCATCCCCTGATGGCGTACGACGAGCGCTTCCACAAGTCGGAGCGCAAGGTCGGCGACGAAGGGCCGCCGTTCGTGTTCACGCCGGAGCGGCGCGCCGCGCTCGACGAGATTCTCACCAAGTACCCGCCGGACCGGAAGCGCTCGGCGGTGCTGGCGGCGTTGTATCTGGTCCAGGAGCAGGCCGGCTACATCACCGGCAACGGCATGCGGCACATCGCGCCGCTGCTCGACCTCACCCCGGCCGAGGTCGAGGACGTAGCCAGCTACTACGTGATGTTCCACCGCGCCCCGGTCGGGAAGTTCGTGCTCCAGGTGTGCCGCACGCTCTCTTGCGCACTGATGGGCGCCGAGCGGGTCACCGAAGCGCTCTCCGAGAAGCTGGGCATCGGCGTCGGCGAGACCGACGCCTCGGGCATGTTCACCCTCCTCGAGTTCGAGTGCCTCGGGGCGTGCGATCGTGCGCCGGTGGTGATGGTCAACAACGACCTGTGGCACGAGACACTCGATCCCGCCAACGCCGGCCGGCTGGTGGATGATATCCGCGTCCGGGGCGAGGCCGCCTTCACCGGCTGCCACCTGAAGGTGGAGCACTGATGGATCCGATCCTCACCAAGTACGTCCGCGAGCCGAACGGTTTCACGCTCGACTTCTTCCTCCAGCACGAAGGCTACACGGGCCTGAAGAAGGCCCTGTCGATGCAGCCGAACGACGTCATCGAGCAGGTCAAGGCGTCCGGGCTGCGCGGCCGCGGCGGGGCCGGCTTCCCGACCGGCCTGAAGTGGCAGTTCGTCGACAAGAAGACGCCGAACCCGAAATACATCTGCTGCAACGCCGACGAGAGCGAGCCGGGAACCTTCAAGGACCACGTCCTGATGGAGCGCAACCCGCACCTGCTGTTCGAAGGCTGCCTGATCGGCTGCTGGGCGATCGGCGCAAAGGTCGCCTACATCTACATCCGCGGCGAGTTCTACCACGTGCAGCGCGTGCTCGAGGCCGAGCTCGCCAAGGCGTATGCCCAGGGCTACGCCGGCCGCAACATCATGGGCTCGGGCTTCGACTGCGACATCGTGATCCATCGCGGTGCCGGCGCCTACGAGGCCGGTGAGGAGACCGCCTTGATCGAGTCGCTCGAGGGCAAGCGCGCCCAGCCTCGCATCAAGCCCCCCTTCCCGGCGGCCTCCGGTCTCTACAACTGCCCGACCGCGGTCAACAACGTCGAGACGCTGTGCAACCTGCCGTCCATCATCACCCGCGGCGCGGAGTGGTTCGCCTCGCTCGGGCCGGAGAAGAACGGCGGGCCGAAGCTGTTCTGCGTCAGCGGCCACGTCAAGAAGCCGGGCGTGTTCGAGGCCGACATGCGGACCACGCTGCGCGAGCTGATCTACGGCTACGCCGGCGGCATCCGCGACGGCCACGAGCTCAAGGCGGTCATCCCGGGCGGGTCGTCGGTGCCGATCCTGCTGCCGCATCAGCTCGATATCCCCGCCAGCTTCGACGACGTGGCCAAGGCCGGATCGATGCTCGGCTCGGCCGGGATCATCGTGATGGACGAGACCACGTGCATGGTCTGGGCGGCGCGCAACCTGCTCTATTTCTACAAGCACGAGTCGTGCGGCAAGTGCACGCCGTGCCGTGAGGGTGGCGACTGGCTGCACAAGATCCTGACCCGGATCGAGAACGGGGAAGGGGAGATGCGCGACATCGACCTGCTCGTCAGCGTCGGCAACAACATCGCCGGCAAGACGCTGTGCGCGTTCGGTGACGCCGCCGCCACGCCGGCCCTGACCACGGTCAAGAACTTCCGCGCCGAGTTCGAGGCGCACGTTCGCGAGGGGCGCTGCACGGTGCCGAGCGACTGGCGCGCCTCCCGGATGCCGGTGGCGGCGCACTGATGCTGCAATACATCAATCCCAACATCGTCGCGCACCTCGGGTTGATCTTCGTCGTCTTCAACCTGCTGGTGCTGTCGGCCGCGTTCATGGTCTGGCTGGAGCGCAAGGTCTGCGCCTACATCCAGGACCGCGTCGGTCCGAACCGCGTCGGCTACGAGGGCGCGCTGCAGCCGTTCGCCGACGTCATCAAGCTGCTCTTCAAAGAGGAGCTCCGGCCCAAAGCGGCGGACGCGCTGCTGTTCGCGATCGCGCCGATCATCTCGGCCTGCGCCGCGTTCGCGGCCTTCTCCGTCATCCCGTTCGGCACCGAGACGACGCTGTTCGGCCTGCTGAAGGAGCCGCTGCCGCTGCAGGTGGCGGACGTCAATGTCGCAGTCCTGGTGATCTTCGCGATCACCTCGATGGGCATTTACGGGATCGTCATCGCCGGCTGGAGCTCGAACAGCAAGTACTCGCTGCTCGGCGGGCTGCGCTCGTCGGCGCAGATGATCAGCTACGAGTTGTCCTACGGCCTGGCCCTCGCCGCCGTGATCATGCTGGCCGGGTCGCTGTCGCTGCGCGACATCGTCATGGCCCAGTCCGGCGCGTGGTGGGGCTTCATCCCGAAGTGGTACGTGTTCCTGCAGCCGCTCGGATTCCTGATCTACATGACGGCGGGGGTCGCGGAAACCAACCGCGCGCCGTTCGACTTCCCGGAAGCGGAGCAGGAGCTGGTCGCCGGCTACCACACCGAGTACAGCTCGATGAGCTTCGCGATGTTCTTCCTCGCCGAGTACGTGAACATGGTCACCGTCTCGGCGGTCGCCACGAGCCTCTATCTCGGCGGGTGGCTGGGGCCGCTGCTGCCGTCGTGGCTTGGATGGCTGTGGTTCCTGCTCAAAGTCTTCCTGCTGCTCTTCTTCTACGTCTGGATGCGCTGGACGCTGCCGCGCTATCGCTACGACCAGCTGATGGAGTTCGGCTGGAAGTACCTGCTCCCGGCGGCGGTCCTGAACCTGCTCGCCACCGCGGCGCTGGTGCTGTGGCTTGGCTGACGCGGAGTCTTCCTTCAGGTCGATATGGATGTCATAGCGTTCTACGTCTTCGGCGCGATCGCGATTGCCGCTTCGCTGGGCGTGATCGGGCAGCGTAACCCGATGCACAGCGTGATGCTGCTGATCGCGTCGTTCGGCGCGCTCGCCGGGCTGTACGTGATTCTCGATGCGCCGTTCACCGCGGTGACGCAGATCATCATCTACGCCGGCGCGATCATGGTCCTCTTCCTGTTCGTGGTCATGCTCCTCAACGTGCCGCGTGAGGAGCCGGCGCCGCGGTCGCTCGCCGGGACGCTCGGCGGCGGGGGGATCAAGGCGGCGGCGCTGCTCTCCGTCGCGATGGGCATCGAGCTGGTCTACGCGGTCTACTCGCTCGAGCACGTGTCGTTCTCACCCGGGCACTCCGGCTCGGTCAGCTCGGTGGCCAACATCGGCCAGGCGCTCTTCACGAAGCACGCCTTCGCCTTCGAGGTCACGTCAGTGCTGATCCTGGTGGCGATGATCGGCGCGGTGATCCTCGCGCAAAAGGAACATCACTGATGGTGCCGCTCAATTACTTTCTCGTGCTGTCAGGCGTGCTCTTCGCGATCGGCACCGCCGGCGTGTTCCTGCGCCGCAACCTGATCACCGTGCTGCTCTCGATCGAGATCATGCTGAACGCCGTCAATCTGACCTTCGTGGCGGTGGGCCGCTATCTGGGCACGGTGGACGGGCAGATCATCGTGTTCTTCGTCATGACCGTCGCAGCGGCCGAAGCGGCCGTCGGCCTGGCGCTGGTCATCTCCCTGTTCCGCCACCGCGAGACGCTCAGCCCCGATGCGTTCACGGCCCTGAAGTGGTGACATGCTGCTGCTGATTCCGCTCCTGCCGTTCGCCGGGTTCCTGTTCAACGCCACGCTCGGGCGCCGGCTCGCCAAGTCGATCTCCGGCGGCGTCGCCTGCCTGGCGATCGTCGCCGCGTTCCTCATCTCGCTGATGGCGGTGCTTGGCCTGCAGAATGCCGCCGGGCCGCACGCGCTGCGCCAGGTGGTGTTCACCTGGCTGCCCTCGGGCGACCTGCAGATCCCGTTCGAACTCTACCTCGACCCGCTGTCATCCCTGATGATCCTGGTGATCACCGGGATCGGCTCGCTGATTCACATCTACTCGACCGGCTACATGCACGACGAGTCGGACAGCGAGTTCGCCCGCTACTTCTCCTACCTGAACCTGTTCGCCTCCTTCATGCTGGTGCTGGTCCTCGGCGCCAACATGCCGGTGATGTTCATCGGCTGGGAAGGAGTCGGGCTCTGCTCCTACCTGCTGATCGGCTTCTGGTTCACCAAGAAGTCGGCCGCCGACGCCGGCAAGAAGGCCTTCATCGTCAATCGCATCGGCGACTTCGGCTTCGTGCTGGCGATGCTGCTGCTGTTCACGACCTTCACCACGCTGGACTTCCAGCAGCTGGCGGTCGCGGTCTCCAGCCACGCCATCGAGACCACCAGCTGGGGCGTGATCACCGTTGCGACGATGCTGCTGTTTCTGGGCGCCACGGGCAAGTCAGCGCAGATTCCGCTTTACGTCTGGTTGCCTGACGCGATGGAAGGGCCGACCCCCGTGTCAGCGCTGATCCACGCCGCGACGATGGTCACCGCCGGCGTTTACATGATCGGACGGAACGCGGTGCTGTTCACCCACGCGCCGCACACCCTGGCCGTGGTCGCCGGCATCGGCGTCGCGACGGCCCTCATGGCCGGCACGATCGGGCTGGTACAGAACGACATCAAGCGGGTGCTGGCCTACTCGACGGTCTCGCAGCTCGGCTACATGTTCCTGGCGATGGGCGTCGGCGCGTATGCCGCCGGCATCTTCCATCTCTACACCCACGCGTTCTTCAAGGCGCTGCTCTTCCTCGGATCCGGCTCGGTCATCCACGCGCTGTCCGGCGAGCAGGACCTGCGCAACATGGGCGGGCTGAAGAAGTACCTGCCGATCACCTACTGGACGTTCATGATCGGCGCCCTGGCGATTGCCGGCGTGCCGCTCCTGTCCGGGTTCTTCAGCAAGGACGAGATCCTCTTCCGGACCTTCAGCGGCGGCCACACCCTGCTCTGGGCAATCGGCATCGCTACGTCGCTGCTGACCGCCACTTACATGTTCCGGCTGGTCATCATGGCCTTCCACGGTGAGCGGCGGCACGACGCGCCGGCCGCCCCCGCGCACCCGGAGGAAGAGGAACCGGCGGCGCACGGACACGGACATGCGGCGCCGGCGGCGCATGGTCATGGGCACGGCGGCGGCCACGGCACGCCGCACGAAGCGCCGTGGTCGATGGCCGTCCCGCTCATCATCCTGGCGATTGGATCCGTTGTGGCCGGCTACGTCGGCGTGCCGCATGCGCTCAAGGGGAACAACGCGATCGAATCGTTCCTCGAGCCGAGCTTCGAGGCGAGCCCGTCGGTCCCGTCGCGCACGGCGAGTGCCGCAGGCGGCGCGCTCCAGACCGTCGCGGTCCAGGAGCCGCGAACCGAGCCGCCGGGAGGCGAGTCACACGCCCCGGCTGCCGACGAGGCGACCGAGCTCACCCTGATGGGCATCTCGGTCGGCATCGCCTTCGCCGGCATCGGGATCGCGTTTTTCTTCTGGCAGCGCAACCGGCAGATGGCCGACTCGCTGGCCAACCAGTTCGGCGGCCTCTATCGCCTGCTGTTGAACAAGTACTACGTGGACGAGCTCTACGACGCGGCGATCGTGCAACCGATCAAGCTGCTCTCGACCGGCGCACTGTGGAAGGGCGTCGACGCGGGCCTCATCGACGGGACGGTCAACGGTGTCGGATCGCTCGTCCGCGTCGGCAGCAACCGGCTGCGGCGCGTGCAGACCGGGTCGGTCAGGACCTACGCCGCCAGCCTCTTCCTCGGCGTGGCGCTCATCCTCGGCTGGTACCTGTGGCTGTGAACCTCGACGATCCCATGGCCGGACCTGACTTGATGGCGCTGCCGCGGCGCACGGCTCACTGACCCATGCTGTCACTTATCGTTTTTCTGCCTCTCGCTGGTGCCCTGCTCGTGCTGCTCGCGGGCGGGCGCGGCGACAATCACGATCGCGAGCCGCTGGTCCGGATGCTCGCGCTGGCGGTCTCGCTGGTCACCTTCGCGGCGACGTTGATGCTGTGGTGGCGCTTCGACCCGACGGTCGCGGCCTACCAGTTCGAGGAAAAGCACGCCTGGATCCCGGTGTTCGGGATCCAGTACTACCTGGGTGTGGACGGCATCAGCCTGCTGCTGATCGTCCTCACCGGGTTCCTGACGCCGCTGGCCCTGCTCTGCTCGTGGGAGTCGGTGCACAAGAACGTCAAGGTGTTCTCGTTCTTCATCCTGGCGCTCGAAACCGCGATGCTCGGGGTGTTCGCCTCGATCGACCTGTTCCTGTTCTACATCTTCTGGGACGCGATGCTCATCCCGATGTACTTCCTGATCGGGATCTGGGGCTACGAGCGGCGCATCTACGCGGCGGTCAAGTTCATCCTCTACACGATGGCCGGGAGCGTGCTGATGCTCATCGCCATCATCGGACTGGCCTGGGCCCATCGCGAGGCGACCGGTTCACCGAGCTTCAACCTCCTCGATCTGTACAACGTGCCGCTCGCGGCCGGTACCCAGACCTGGTTCTTCCTGGCGTTCGCCCTGGCGTTCCTGATCAAGGTTCCGCTGTTCCCGTTCCACACCTGGCTGCCCGATGCGCACGTCGAGGCGCCGACCGCCGGCTCGGTGATCCTGGCCGGCGTGATGCTGAAGATGGGCACCTACGGGCTGCTCCGGTTCGCGTTCCCACTGTTTCCGGAAGCGGCGCTCCGCTTTGCCCCCTACATCGGGCTGTTTGCGGTGATCGGGATCATCTACGGCGCGCTGGTCGCGATGGTCCAGCCGGACATGAAAAAGCTGGTCGCGTACTCGAGCGTCAGCCATCTTGGCTTCGTGGTGCTCGGCCTGTGCGCGATGAACCAGCAGGGCGTCCAGGGCTCGCTCTACCAGATGCTGAACCACGGCGTCAGCACCGGCGGCCTCTTCATCATCGTCGGCATGCTCTCCGATCGCCGGCACACGCGGCTCATCTCGGAGTTCGGCGGCCTCAAGGGCGTCATGCCCAAACTGGTCGCGGCGTTCCTGCTGATCACGCTGTCGTCGATTGCGCTCCCCGGCATGAACGGCTTCGTCGGCGAGTTCCTGATCCTGATCGGCGCGTTCCGCTGGCACCCGCGCTTGACGGTGTTCGCGGCGACGGGCGTGATTCTCTCCGCCGTCTACATGCTCTGGATGTTCCAGCGGGTCAACTACGGCCCGATCACGAACGAGAAGAACCGGCGGCTCCCCGACCTCTCGGTCCGTGAGTGGACGCTGCTGGTCCCGACCATCGCGATGGCGATTTTCATGGGCGTGTTCCCGAGTGTCTTTCTGCGGCCGATGGAGCCATCGGTCGCGCGGATCATCGAGCGCGTGAACGGCTCGCAGCCGGCTCGCGTCGCCAACCAGCCTGAATCGCCGGCCCGCGCCGTCGGCGCCGCGTTGTTGCCTTCAGCCCAGGCCGAGAGCCCCGTGCCGGCTCGCCTCGGGACCGTGACCGGCGGTCCGGATTCTGTCGCGGCACCTGCCGCCGATTCCGGACGCCGCGCCCGAACGACTCCGAGCGCCGACAATCATGAGTAACTACGTCGCCATCATCCCCATCGTGAGCGTCATGCTCACGGCCACGGCGGCCATGCTCGCCGAAGCCTTCCGCCAGCCGGGCGAGCGCATGCCGCTCTTCGGGCTCGGGCTGATCGGTCTGGTCGGGGCGGCCATTTCGTCGATCATGCTGTGGGACACCGACGCCCGCAGTTTCGGCGTCGTCCGCGCCGACAACTTCACCCTCTTCATCAACCTGATCCTCTGCGTCGTCGGCGTGCTGACGATGCTGTTTTCGACCGAGGTGGTGGAACGGGAGGGGCTGCCGCCGGGTGAGTTCTACGCCCTGACGCTGTTCGGGTTGAGCGGCATGATGCTGATGGCGGCCGCGACCGACCTGCTGGTCATCTTCCTCGCCCTGGAAGTGCTGTCGCTCTCCGTGTACGTTCTGACGGGTCTCCGCCGTTCCAGCAGCACCGGCGCGGAAGCGGCCTTCAAGTACTTCCTCCTGGGCGCGTTCTCGAGCGCCTTTTTCCTGTACGGCATCGCCTTCGCCTTCGCCGTCTCCGGCTCGACTCGCCTCGATCAGCTCGGCGTCGCGATGTCGTCGCAGGGCACTGGCGGGCCGCCGACGCTCGCGCTGCTCGCGGTCGGCCTGCTGGCGGTAGGGTTTGCGTTCAAGGTGTCGGCCGTCCCGTTCCACATGTGGACCCCGGACGCTTACGAGGGCGCGCCGACGATCGTCACGGCGTTCATGTCCACCGGGGTCAAGGCCGCGGCCTTCGCGGCGTTCCTGCGGGTGTTCCTGTCGGCGCTCGAACCGCTCAAGGGCGAGTGGATCCCGGTACTCTCGGTGATCGCGGCGGCGACGATGATCCTCGGCACCGTGGTCGGGGTGGTCCAGACCAACATCAAGCGGATGCTGGCCTATTCGAGCATCGCGCATGGCGGCTACCTGCTGCTCGGGATCATCGCGACGTCCGCCACCGGCAAGGCGGCGGTGCTGTTCTACCTGCTGGCCTACGCCGTCACCAATCTCGGCGCGCTCGGCATCGTGGCGCTGCTCGGCACGCCGCAGCACCAGCACGACGAACTGCGGGACTTCGCCGGCCTGTGGCAGTCGCGCCCCGCGCTGGCCGGCGTGATGACGATTTTCCTGCTCTCACTGGGCGGGTTTCCGCCGACCGCCGGCTTCATCGGCAAGTGGTACATCTTCGCGGCCGCGGTCGAGCGCGGCTACTACTCACTGGCGATCATCGGCGTGCTCACCAGCGTCGTCTCGGTGTTCTTCTACCTGCGCATCATCGTGATGATGTACATGACCGAGGGTAGCGAGACGGCCCGCCCGCGGCTGCCGATCGCGGCGGTTGCCGGTCTCGGCCTGGCGACGCTGGCAGTGCTCTACCTCGGCGTCCTCCCGACCAAGATCATCGACCTCGCGCTCGACTCAATCGCGACGATTCTGTAGGTCGGCGAGATTCCGCAGGCGTAGGCCCGACTTTCAGGTCGGGCGGAACCCGCGCCAGGCCTCCGTTCGGCCGGTTGCACCTCACGCCCAATGAAGGTCGGGCCTCCGACTTTCCCCGGCTTCTATCAGGGATACGCGCGCTCTCCTAAGATCTCAGGCCGAAAGCTCCCACCACGAGAGTGCCGAGCTGCTCGTCCTGATCCGTCGGGACGGTCCTGAGATCGAGCACCAGCCGGTCGTGCTCGATGCGGGCCACGACGGCGGGATCGCCGCTCCGTAACGCCGCCTCGAGGCGAATGGGATCCGAGGCGATGGCGACAAGCCGGGTGGGGAGGACCGAGCCCGGCGCGCTGCCGCCGCCGATCGTCGAGGCACCATCGACCACCGTGGCGTCGAGGCCTGCGTCCGCCAGGCGGGCGGCGAGCGCGTCCGCCCGCTGGCCGATGACCGCCAGCGGCATCGCGATCATCGCCGCGACCGGTATCGACGTGCGACTGCGTTCCGCGTCGAACTCGGCGAGGGTGGCTTCGAGCGCGGCGCTGATCATCTTGTCGACACGGAAGGCTCGCATCAGCGGATGCCGCCGGACCAGCGACACGGTCGCCTCGCTGCCGGCGATGATCCCGCACTGCGGGCCGCCAAGCAGCTTGTCGCCGCTGAACAGCACGGCATCGGCGCCCGTCGCCACGCTGGCGCGGACGTCCGGTTCGTCGCGCAGTGCCGGTACGTCCGCCGCGAACCCCAGATAGCCGCTGCCCTGATCCTCGACGACCGCGATCGAGAAGCGCCGCCCGAGCGCGACCAGCGCGTCGAGCGACGGCCGCTCGACGAAACCTTCGACGCGGAAGTTCGAGGGATGGACGCGGAGGATCAGCGCCGTCCGATCCGAGATCGCGGCAGCGTAATCGGCCAGCCGGGTGCGGTTCGTGGTGCCGACCTCGCGCAGCCGCGCGCCGGACTGGGCCATCACGTCGGGGATCCGGAATCCGCCGCCGATCTCGATCAACTCGCCGCGCGCGATCACGACCTCGCGTCCGGCGGCCAGCGCCGCCAGCACCAGCAGCGTCGCAGCGGCATTGTTGTTCACGACGGTCGCGGCGGCTGCGCCGGTCACCCGCGTGAGCAGCGTTTCGGCATGGGCGTCGCGCATCCCGCGGCGGCCGGCGCCGAGGTCGTATTCGAGATTGCTGTAGCTGCCACCGATCAGGGCCGCGCGGGTGGCTGCCGCGGCGGCGAGCGGAGCCCGCCCCATGTTGGTATGGATGATCACGCCGGTCGCGTTGATGACCGGGCGCAGCGACCACGCGGTGTCGGCGCGGAGGCGCGCCGGGACGGCGGCTGCGATGGCCTCGCCGACGTCGGCCACGGCCTCGCCCGCGGTGAGGCGGCGGCGCATGGCGTCGGCCTCCGCGCGCTCCGCGCGGAGCATCGGCTCGCGCCCATACGCCGTCTCGAGGGCGGCCAGCTCCGGCCGTTGACGCAGCTGTTCGATCGATGGAATCTGACGCGGCGTCATGGGCTGTATTGACATTGGCGACGGGCGGCCGCGAGCTTGGCAGGTCTGATATTTCAGGATACCATCACCGTTTCCGCGTGCCCGGCGCATCGTTCCGCATGAAACCTTCCGACCCTCCGGCGTCCGCCGACAACACCCCGCCGATCGTGGAGGTCCCCGACTATCGGCCGGTCGAGCGCTTCTGGCCGTATGTCGACCTGCCGGAACAGCCCACCGACGAGGAACTCGCGCAGCTCGATCCGGCGCTCGCCGAGGCGCTGTTCGGGACGCCGCGACGGCCGTTCTCGGTGTCGCTCGAGTTCTCGCCGTTCGATGGACCGGATTTCGAGCGGGCCCTGGCGATGGCCCGTGCCGCCGCCGAGCTCCGCGAGTTCGGCAGCGGTCCGCGCCGGCGTTACCGCGCGCGCTTCTATCCGCAGGACGCGCTGCAGCTCCGCAACCTGTTCGACATCGTCGGCCGCTTCGATGCCACCGATGTTCTGATCGACGATCGGCCGGTGCCCTACGCGCGGGAGCTGTGGCTGCCGCTGCTCTGGTTCCTGATTCGATGACGCGCGCCATCGCCCTGACGGCCGCGCCGCGTAGGGTCAGCCGAAAGGATCCGCGCGGTGCCCGAGCTCACTGACATCCAGCGCGATCTGCTGACGCTGGCCGCCGACCTGAAGCGGCTCGAGGCGGAGTACACGATGTTCTTCGCCGGCCGCGCGAAGCGGCCGCCATGGGAGACGCGTGGCCGGGTCGAAGCGCTCCTGAAGCGGTGGGGCCGCGGGTTGATCACCGGGACCAGCGACCGGTTCCGGTTCGAGATGCTGCAGACCCGATTCCAGACGCTGGTCGACCTGTGGGATCGAGCATTGCGCGCGAAGGAGGAAGGGCGTCCGGGTCCGTTGCAGCAGCCGGCTCCGAAACCGGCCGCGCCGGGCAAGGTGCCGCGCGATCCGAAGGTGGTGCACGTGACGTCGTTCAAGGATCCTGTCCGCGAGATCGACAAGCTGCACGTGCTCTACGACTCGCTGATGGACGCGCGGCGGCATGTCGGCGACGAGGTGCTGCCGTTCCACAAGTTTGCGGCCCTGGTGTCTTCGCAGGTCTCCAAGCTGCGGCAGCATGGCAGCGAGGAAGTGGCGTTCCGGGTGGCGGTGAAGGAAGGAAAAGTGAACCTGACCGTGCGCGGGATGAAGGGAGCGAAGGACTGAGGCGGGATGAAAACGACCGGAGACCGGAGGCGCATCGGGCGCCTCCGGTTCCGTATCGGGGACTAGCTCACTTTGGTTACGTTGCCGGCCTGCGGGCCCTTCGGACCGTCAACGATTTCAAATTCCACCGCCTGGCCCTCCTCGAGCGTCCGGAAACCGTTTCCCTGGACCGCCGAGAAGTGAACGAACACATCGCTGCCGCCGTCGCGCTCGATGAATCCGTAACCTTTGGCGTTGTTGAACCACTTGACCTTGCCTGTGATGCGCATCGTACTTGTCCTGCCTTGCAATGTCGCGGCGCGAGGCGCCGCTTGACCCGGCCCGCGGCTCCGGGGTGCGGAGACCGCCAGACACAAAAAAAGACCGCGAGTGCCGCGGCCTCGGCTTACGACGCTGGCCCGCCAGCGCCGCCGAAATGGTAGCGCTGAGTCCGCGCCTTGTCAACAGAATGTAAAAAATATGCGTGCAATTTTGAGTGTTTCTGATAAAGCGGGTCTGGCGCCTCTGGGCCGCGAACTGGCCGCGCTGGGCGTCGAACTGGTCTCCACCGGGGGTACCGCCAAAGCGCTGGAAGCGGAAGGATTGCCGGTCGTCAACGTCTCCGAGGTAACCGGCTTTCCGGAGATGATGGACGGCCGGGTCAAGACGCTCCATCCCGCGATCCACGCCGGCATCCTGGCCCGCCGGCACCGGCCCGACGATCTCGCGGCGCTGGCCGCCCACGGCATCACGGCGGTCGATCTCGTGGTTGTCAACCTCTATCCGTTCGCCAAGGCCGCAGCCGACCCTGACGTGCCGTTCGATCATCTCGTCGAGGAGATCGATATCGGCGGCCCGAGCCTGCTGCGCGCCGCGGCCAAGAACTTCCGCGACGTCCTGGTGATCGTCGATCCCGCCGACTACCCGCGTGTGATCGACGAACTGCGTCGCGACGGCGGCCCGTCGCTCGCGTTTCGCTTCGAGCTCATGCGGAAGACGTTCGCCCACACCGCGGCCTTCGACGCGATGGTCTTCGCGACCATGAACGGCGTGACCGTCGACGATGGCACGTTCACCCGGCACCCCGCCGCCTCCGTCCAGCTGCCGGGCGAGAAGCGCGATCTCCGCTACGGCGAGAACCCGCATCAGAGGGCCTCGTGGATCGCCCAGCCGGCTCCGGGCAGCACCGTGTGGCGCGTGCATCAGGGCAAGGAGCTGTCCTACACGAACCTGCTCGACCTCGATGCGGCTGCTCGCATCGCCCTCGAGTTCAACGAGCCGGCCGGCGTCGTGATCAAGCACACCAATCCGTGTGGGGTCGCAACCGGCGCCACGCAAGCCGAAGCCTATGTCCGGGCCCGCGACGCCGATCCCCTGTCCGCCTTCGGCGGCATCGTCGGATTGAACCGGCCGCTGGATGCGGATGCGGCGTCGGCCATCACGGCGACGTTCATCGAAGCGGTGATCGCGCCCTCGCTGGACGAGGCCGCCAAGCCGATTCTGGCCACCAAACAGAACCTGCGCGTGGTGACGGCCGACTACGACGCGTTGCGTGGCGCGCCCGGCGCCGGGCCGGTCCAGGACTATCGAAGCTTCCTCGGCGGCGTGCTGTCACAAGACCGCGATCGCGTCAGCGAAGCGTCGGAGCCGTGGCCGGCCAGCGACATGCCGAAGGTCGTGACCAAACGGGAACCGACCGCCGAGGAGTGGACGGCGCTTCGCTTTGCCTGGCGCGTGTGCGCACATGTGAAGTCGAACGCGGTCATCTTCACCACCGCCGATCGGACGCTGGCGGTCGGTGCCGGGCAAATGAGCCGCGTCGACGCGGTCAAGGTCGCGGTGATGAAGGCCGCCGCTGACGGGTTGAAGGGATCCGTCGCGGCCTCGGACGCCTTCTTTCCGTTCCGCGACGGCCTCGACGCGTTGGCCGAAGCGGGCGCGACCGCGGTGGTGCAGCCCGGCGGATCGGTACGGGATGCGGAAGTCATCGCGGCCGCCGACGAGCGCGGGCTGGCGATGGTCTTCACCGGCCGGCGCCACTTCCGCCACTAGGCGATGCCCGACCGGACCAGACGGTGGGTGCTGGCCGCGCTGCTCGCGGCCGCCGTCGTGCCGTATTTCATCGGGCTCGGCGACTCCGCGATCTGGGACGCCAACGAGGCCTTCTACGTCGAGACGCCGCGCGAGATGATCGAGCGCGGCGACTACATCTTCCCGACCTTCAATTACCAGCCGCGTCTGAACAAGCCGGTCCTCAGCTATTGGATCGTCGCCGGCTTCTACAAAGCGTTCGGCGTCTCAGTCGCCGTCCAGCGCGTGCCGATCGCCCTGGGCGCGATCGTCATGATTGTGACCGCCGGCTTCCTGGGATGGCTTGCCGCGCCGGGAGCGTTCGCCCGCGCCTCGCTCCGGATCGACGCCTTCCTGTGGTCGATGCTCGGCCTGGCCATCGCGCCCCGCCTCGTGATGCTGGCGCGCCGCGTCTTCATCGACGTTTACATCTCGATGTTCATGGCGTTGACGCTGCTCTGTTTCGCGGCGGCCGAACGCTATCCCACGCGGCGTCGGCTCTTGCTCGCGCTGATGTATGTCAGCGTTGGTCTCGGCATGCTCACCAAGGGACCGGTCGCGGCCGTCGTCCCTGGCCTGGTGTTCGCCGCCTACCTCCTGTTGCATCGCGAGCTCCGTCGCGTGACGGAGATGATGATCCCCACCGGTCTCGCTATCGTCCTGGTGATCGTCGTGCCCTGGTACGCCGCGCTCTACGCGCGTGACGGGTGGACCTACATCGTGTCCTTCTTCGTCGGGGAGAACCTCGATCGGTTCGCCTCGGGAGTCGGCGTCCAGGTCGCACGAGGACCCTTTTTCTATCTCCCGGTTCTGTTCAGCGACTCGTTTCCCTGGTCGCCGCTTCTCATCCCGGCGTTCATCGCCTGGCGGAGTGAACGCCGGACGGCGTCGGCCGAGGGTGACGCGAGTGGCCGGGTGCGGACGCTGCTGTGGCTGTGGATCGCGGTGTTCGTCGGGTTCTTCTCGTTTTCGGCGGGCAAGCAGGATCTCTACATCTTCCCGATCGTGCCTGCCGTATGCGGCCTCGCCGGATGGGCGATCGCGCGCGCCGGTGAGGGGCGCGGCCTGTCGTCGACCTCTCGCACAGTCGCCGCGGTCGGAGTGCTGCTGTTCCTCGTCGGCGCTGCCCTCGTCTACCTGGCGAAGGTCGCGGGCGCGGTGTACGCGATCCAAGGCGTTGCCGCGATCGGCGTGATCGGTCTCGTGGCCGGCGGGCTGGCGATGTGGTTCGGGCTGCGTCAACGCGTCCTCGGCGCGTGTGTGGCAGTTGCGGCCGGCTTCACCTGCCTGTCAGTGATCTTCGTGGTCTGGACGCTCCCGAGCTTCGAAGCCTACAAGCCGGTCCCCGGATTTGCCGAGACCATCCGGCAGCGCGCGGCGCCGGACGATATCGTCGCGACCTACGCGCAATCGATGCCGAGCCTCGCCTACTACCTGCGGCGGCACGTCGAGGACTTGTTCGATGTCGACGAGCTGGTCGTCCACCTGAAGAGCGGGAAGCCGGTGTTCGCGGTGATATCTGAGGAGGATCTTGCGCGAGTGCGAGGCGATCTGCCCGGGCCACTGTGCGTGATCGACCGACGGCCGACGTTGGACGTGCGATTGAAGAGCGTGCTCGCCGCCGACCCGCCGCCGCAGCTCGTGCTGGTGGCGAATCGGTGTAACTAGGTTCGGCGGTTCGAGGGTTCGACGGGTTCGACAGTTCGGTTCGGGGTTCCGGGGGTTCGGTTCAGGGCTGCTCACCCTTTCTCCCTCAACTCCTCGAGGCTGACCGTCGCCGGTCCGAACTTCGCGACCACGATGCCGGCGGCGCGATTGGCCAGCCGTGCCGCCTCGGCGAGTGGAGCGCCGGCGGCCAGCCCCAACGCCAGGGCGGCGATCACCGTATCGCCTGCGCCGGTCACGTCCGAGACTTCGCGCGCCTCCGCCGCGAGCTCCGCCTCGCCCTCCGGCGCCAGCAACCACATCCCGTGCTCGCCGCGCGTGATCAGCACGCTGCGGCAGCGCGCCCGCTCGCGGACCCGCACGGCTGCCTCACGCGCTTCCTCGGTCGTCCGTATCCGCATCTGCGCGACCGCCTCCGCCTCGTGGTGATTCGGCGTGATCACGGTGGCCCCGGCGTAGTAATCGATGTGCGGCACCTTCGGGTCGACCAGGACCGGGATGTTCCGGCGGGCGGCTTCGTCGATGCAGGCCCGCGCCACCCCGCGCGAGATCACGCCCTTCAGATAGTCAGAGATGAGCACCGCGTCCGCGGCCGCCACCTGCGCCACGATCCGCGCCGAGACCGCGGCTTCGAGCGCGCCAGCGATCTCGTCATCGCGCTCGTAATCGATCCGGGCGACCTGCTGGTTCCGGGTCGTGACCACGCGCAGCTTCCGGGTCGTGCAGCGGGTCGGGTCATCGACGATGCCGGTGGCGTCCACTCCGACGCGACCCAGTTCCTCCACCAGTCGCGCGCCCTCCGTGTCGGCGCCGACGATGCCAATCGCGGCGGCGCGACCGCCGAGGGCGACGATGTTGGCGGCAACGTTCGAGGCGCCGCCGAGGCGCAGCTCGTCGCGCTCGAACTGGACGACAGGGACGGGGGCCTCGGGAGAAATGCGGGTCACCCGGCCATAGACGAAGTGGTCGAGCATCACGTCGCCAACGACCAGGACCGATCGTCCGGCGATTCGGTCGATGAGCGGTCCGGCAGCGCTCATCGTCACGCGGCTTGGGGCGAGCGGCGGACGGCGTGTGACCCGGCCGGGGCGTAATCGGCGGCGTACGGGAGCGTTACCAGCAGCAGGAAGATCATCAGGAACTCGGAGTCGCCGAAGTTGTACTCGAACATGCCGGCGGCGAGCATCGCGACGACCGCAGCGAGCGCCGCGGTCGGCAGCGATCGAAGGGCAGAGGTCCGGGTCTTGCGCCACAGATCGCGCATGAGCACCACGATGAACCACAGCCAGGCGCCGAGCGCCGGCAGCCCGCGCTCGGCGGCGATCTGGAGCGGCACGTTGTGCAGGTGCGGCGCGCGCTGGGTCACCGCGCCGGGGTCGCGATAGTGCGGATATACCTGGATCACCATGTCTGGCCCGACCCCCGTCAGGGGATCGTCTTTGATGATCCGGAGACCGGATCGGAGCATCGCGAGGCGATCGGCATTGGTCGGGTCAGTCAGGCTGAAGGTCGAGTAGAAGCGGTTGGACAGCTGCACCGGCGCGAAGATGACGAAGATCGCAGCAACGACCGGGACCAGCGCGACGAGGCGGAAGTCGCGGAGCACGAACAGCAGGCTGATCCCGGCGCACGCGCCGACCCACGCGTTGCGGCTGAAGGTCAGGGCCAGCGCAACCAGCACCGCCGGCATGATCAGCGCCGCCCACAACCGATCCTGCGGCATGAACATCACTCTCGCCGCGGCGACGCAGGCGACCAGCATGATCAGGCCCGAGTACGTCATGTAGTGGCCCAGCGTGCCCTGCACGCGTTGGCCGAGATTATCGAAGTCGAAGATTCCGTACTGGACGATGCCGTACACCGCACTGAGCGCCCCGGCGGTGATCATGACGTCCACCGCCTTCAATGTGCGCGGCCCCCGCAGCAGGCGATAGGCGATGGGGACGATCGCGTAGAGCACCAGCTGCTTCGAGTCCACGAAGCTGACATGCTGATCGATCGAAAAGACCGACGAGACCAGCGTGCAGGCGCCGAAGGCCAGCAGCGGCCAGAACATCGGCGGCACGGCGATCGTTTCGCGGCCGCGGATCACGAGGATCAGCCACAGCAGCGCGATGATCGCCAGCAGGAGCTCGGCGACGGCGATGGAGAAGAGCGGCGCGCCGGCAAAGACCAGCAGCAGCACATAGGCGAAGCGCTCGAGACGGGACGCGGCCGGTGCGGAAGGCGTGATCAGGGGAGGCTCCGGGCCAGCAGGCGTTCGGCCGCCGCGAGTACCGTCTCCGGCTGCAAGGTCGTCAGGCATCGAAAATCGCCGGGCGCGCACACGCGCTGATCGCACGGCCGGCACGGGAGGTGGTCCACGTACACGGCCGCCGTGGGGATGCGCCGATCCCTCCATGGCGCCGACCGCGCGTCGAGCGTCGGGCCATAGATGCCGACCACCGGTGTGCTGGTCGTCGCGGCTACGTGCAGCGGGCCGGTGTCCCCGCCGACGAAGAGCCGGCTGCGCACGATGACGGCGCGCAACTCGGCAAGATTCAACTCACCGCAATCAACGATCCGCCGCGCCGCCTCGGGGCCGAGCACCTGCCGGGCCGCGGCGGCGATGCGATCGGCGGCCGCACGATCCGACGGTCCCGAGCTGAGCACCAGCCGTCGATCGGACGCCGCGGCGGCCAACCCGGTGACCAGGCGGATGAAGGCCGGCTCCGGCCAGCGGCGGAACGGGTTACCGGCGCTGACGTGAACGACGATGACCGCCGCGTCAGGCTCGACGCCCGCCGCCGCCAGCTTGGCGGTCGCGCTCGCCTCGGCCGCCGGGTCCCCGGCCATGCTCACGGCGTCCTGCGCCGGATCCGGCGGCACAGCCGGCCATCCGTCGATGGCCTCGAGCAGGTCCCACTGGTTCAGCACCGAATGCCGCGGGTGCAGCCCCCGCGGCCGATGAACCCGGCGGGTGTAGAACCCGCGCCGACCCTGGATATCGTAGCCGATCCGGGTCGGAGCGGCGGTGGCGAGCGCCAGCCAGGCGCTGCGCGGCCCACCGTGAAGGTCCAATACGAGATCGAATCTCGCCCGCCGCAGCCGCAGCGCCAGCCGGGCATCGTCGCGCAGCCGCCGCCAGCCGCGGCTCTTGTCGATGACGATCAACTCGTCGATGTGCGGGTGGGCGGCGACGACCGGTTCGGCCGCGCGCTCCACCAGATACGTGAGGTGGGCAGCCGGGAATGCGCGCTTCAGCGCGCCGAGAAGCGGGGTCGTGAAGACGACGTCGCCGATCAGGCGGAGCCTGATGAGGAGAATCCTCGACGGAGGCGCCGGCATCGGCCGGGCGGCTATGGCTCGATCGTCGCTTCGTCGATCAGCATCACCGGGATGTCGTCCTTCACGGGGTACACGCGCTTGCATTGATTGCACTTCAGGGCCGCGCCGTCCTTGACCAGGTCGACCTTGGTCTTGCAGTTCGGACAGGCGAGAATCGCGAGCAGTTCCGGATCTACGGGCATGCGGGAAACTCCCATCGAGGGTACCGGCCGGAGACCGATGGTCCGGGGGCGCCGCCAGACTATAGCAGACGGGCTGGCCGCGTGGCTGCGCTCGAGTGTGTCCATTATAATCAGTGAAATGCGGTCACTGACGCTCGCCCTGTTCCTTACGGTCGGCCTCGGTGCGCCCGCCGTCGCCGGTCAAGTCCGGGCGCCCCAGGCTGCCCCCCCCGCCGAGAAGGATCCCACGTACCTGTTCCTGCTCGGCCGCCATCTCGAAGGGGAAGGCAAGATGGACGAGGCGATCGCCGCCCACAAGCAGGCGATCGCGCTGGCGCCCAAGTCCGCCGAGCTGCGCGCCGAGCTCGCCGGTCTTTACGCCCGCACCGACAAGGCGCAGGAGGCGATGACCACCGCGCAGGAAGCCGTCGCGCTCGATCCGAACAATCAGGAAGCCAACAAGATCCTCGGCACGATCTACGCCGCGCTCGCCGAACAGCGGCAGGCGATCGCCCCGGGGGACAATCCGGCCGACTATCCCGCGCGCGCGATCGCCGCGCTCGAGAAGGCCCGCAAGGACGACGCCTTCGACATCAATCTGGATTTGATGCTCGGCCGGCTCTACGCGCAGACCGGTGCGTTCGAGAAAGCCCTCCCGCTGCTGCGCCACGTTGTCGACGACCAGCCGCAGTACCAGGAAGGGGCGCTGCTCCTGGCCGCGGCCCAGGAGAGCGCGGGCAAGCCTGACGACGCCCTCGAGACGCTTCGGCAGACGCTGCGGATGAATCCGGAGTTCTATCGCGGTCAGCTCCGGCTGGCCGAGACCGCCGAGCGCGCCGGGAAGTGGGACGACGCGGCGGCCGCGCTCGAGAAGGCGCTGACCCTCAATCCACGCAATACGGCGCTCCTGCCGCGCCGCGCGATCGCCCTGCTCAACGGCGGCAAGGCCGGTGATGCGCGCGCCATCCTCCAGAAGCTCGTTGACAGCTCGGCCTCGCCCGACGCCGCGATGTTGTACCTGCTCGCCGAGAGCCAGCGCGCCGCCAAGGATCTGGCGGCCGCGGAAGCAACGGCGCGCAAAATCCTGGCGGCCAACCCGAAGGACAAACGCGGACTGCATGCGATGTCGTCGATCCAGCAGGAGCGAGGCGACGTCAAAGGGGCGGAGGCGACGCTGCGGGATCTCGTCAGCCAGGATCCCCAGGACGCCAACGCGCTCAATTCGCTCGGGTATCTGCTGGCCGAGCGCGGGGACCGTCTCGACGAAGCGGTGCAGCTGCTCCAGCGGGCCGTCAAGATCGATCCCGAGAACCCTTCGTTCCTCGACTCGCTCGGCTGGGCGTACTTCCAGCAGGGCCGCCTGACTGACGCCGACCAGCCGCTGACCCGCGCCGCGGCGCAGCTCCAATCGAGCTCGGTGGTGCAGGAGCACCTCGGGGATCTGCGCTTCAAGCAGCAGCGGTTCGCCGACGCCGCGAAGGCGTGGGAGCGGGCGCTGTCGGGCGACGGCCAGTCCGTGGACCGCGCCAAGATCGAGCAGAAGATCCGCGACGCCCGAGCCCGCCTGGCGCCGCAGTGAGCGGACCGGCTCCCTCGAGGCGCCGCCGCCGTGCGGCGCTGCTCATCGCGCTTCTCGTCACCACCACCGCGTGCGGATCCCGCAAGATCCCGGCCCTGCCATCTGCCGGCGGTTCGCCTTTCCCTGACGCGGCCGCCGCGTACACCGACGCGACCGCCCAGTGCCGCACGATACGGACGTTGAGCGCGGAGCTGGGTCTCTCGGGGCGCGCCGGCGGCCAGAAGCTGCGCGGACACCTCCTCGCCGGCTTCGCGACTCCGGGCAAGGTGCGGCTCGAGGCTCCGGCGCCGTTCGGCCGTCCGATCTTCACGCTCGCGATGCACGACGACGCCGCGACACTGGTGCTCAATCGGGAAGGGCGTGTGCTGCGCGATGCGAAGCCGGCGGAGCTGATCGAGGCCCTGACCGGCGTCGCCTTGAACCCCGACGAGCTGCGCGCGGCCGTGTCGGGCTGCGGATTCGGTGTCGAGCACGTAGACGGTGGGCAGTCGTATCCTGGCGACTGGGTGAGCGCGGAGTCCGGGCCCGGCCGCCTGTGGCTGCGGCGCATCAACGGGGCCTGGCGTCTCGTCGCCGCCGCACGCGATAACCTCGAGGTCCGCTACGACGAGTTCGCGTCAGGGCGCCCGGCGGCCGTGCGCCTGACAGCGACCGGATCGAACGCAAACGACACCGACCTGACGCTGCGGCTCTCCCAGCTGGAGATCAACATCCCGCTCGATGCGGCGGTGTTCGAGGTCGAGGTCCCGCCCGATGCGACCCCGTTGACGCTTGACGAACTGCGCCGCTCCGGCCCGCTCGGCGGGCCCGGGAGCGAGCACGACCTCCCGCCCCTGTGACTACTCCTGCGACTCGCATCGTCACCCGCGCGCACGCGAAGGTGAATCTGGACCTGCGCGTGCTCGGCACCCGGCCGGACGGGTTTCACGAGCTTCGCACCGTGTTCCAGACCATCGAGTTGCACGACACGCTGACGATCGAGGCGCGCCCGGGGCCGTTCGCGCTCCACTGCGACACACCGGGCGTGCCGCTCGACGCCTCGAACCTGGTGTGGAAGGCGGCGGCGCGTTTGTGGACCGCGCTCGGCCGCCCGGACGCGCCTGTCGATACCCGGGTGGTCCTGGACAAGGCGATCCCTATGCAGGCGGGCTTGGGTGGGGGCAGTGCCGACGCGGCGGCGGCGCTCCTCAGTCTCGGCCGCTTGTGGGGTGGCGCGACACCGGCACTGTTGCGCGAGATCGCCGCGGATCTGGGGGCCGACGTGGCGTTCTTTCTCTCGGGCGGCACGGCGCTGGGCCTCGGGCGTGGAGAGGAGATTTATCCGCTGGTCGATTTGCCGCCGCATGCGGTTGTCGTGGTGCAGCCGCCGTTCGGCGTCTCGACCATCGAGGCGTACCGGTGGTACGACGAGGATCATGCGGCCGGGCTCAAGGATCCGCGGGAGCTGCAGCAATTGCCCGTGCCCTGGCCGACGCGCGCCGCCCAGATGGTCAACGACCTGGAGCCGCCGGTGGTGCGTCGTCATCCAGAGATCGCCACCTTGCGGAGGATCCTGCGCGACGCGGGGGCGGTGGCGGCGACGATGACCGGCAGTGGATCGGCGGTGTTCGGGCTGTTTCGCAGCCCGGCGGCGGCCCGGAGTGCGCTGGCCCCGCTGTCGAAAGGCGGCGTCCGCGCCCTGGTCACTCGGACGCTGAGCCGGGCCGAGTGCGAGCGTCGATCCCGGCCGGTCGTACGCCGGACAACGGCGGACGGCGCCTGCAAGCCCGGCGGGAATTGACCGCGCTGAGCGCAACCGTGTACACTTACCGTTTTGCGGACGTGCACGAAGGCCGCGCCGTGCAGTCCGGTTCTCTTCGTCGACGCTTTGGTCTCGCAGGCGGCCAGGTTCGTCCGGCGGCTCACCGAGCAACGGAAGGTCTGGCGCCGATGTTGGGGAGTGCGCGTGGCGGTTGCTCGCGGGCCCGTAAAGCCGCGGATCCACAACGGATGATGGGGCGTGGCCAAGCGGTAAGGCGCGGGACTTTGAATCCCGTATTCGAAGGTTCGAATCCTTCCGCCCCAACCACTGTATGAGTCGCGGCCAGCTGAAACTCTTTTCCGGGAGCGCCCATCCCGCCCTCGCGGCGGAGATCGGCGAATTTCTCGGCGTCTCGCTCGGGCATGCGCGCCTGGTGCGCTTCCCCGATACGGAAGTCTCGTTCCAGATCGACGAGAACATCCGCGGGACCGACGTCTTCATCGTGCAGCCGACGTGCGCCGACGTCGACCGGCACATCATGGAGATGTGCGTGATGATCGATGCGTTCCGCCGCTCGTCGGCGTCGCGCATCACGGCGGTGATCCCGTATTACGGCTACGCCCGGCAGGATCGCAAGGACAAGCCGCGCGTGCCGATCTCGGCCAAGCTGGTCGCGAACCTGCTGAGCGCCGCCGGCGCCAACCGGGTGCTGACGATGGATCTGCACAAGGCGCAGATCCAGGGGTTTTTTGACATCCCGGTGGACCACCTGTTCGCCGCGCCGGTGATCATCAATCACTGCCGCGGGCTGGCGTATCCGAACCTGACCGTCGTCTCGCCCGACGCCGGTGGCGCCGAGCGCGCCCGGGCCTACGCCAAGCGCCTCGACGGCGACCTGGCGATCATCGACAAGCGGCGATCGGACGACGGAACGGCGGAAGTGATGAACGTGGTCGGCGAGGTGCGCGGCCGGACCTGCATCATCCAGGACGACATCATCGACACGGCGGGGACGATCGTGAAGGCGGCCCACGCCCTCAAGGCGAACGGTGCCGAACGGGTCGTGGCGTGCGCGGTGCACGGGGTCCTGTCGGGGCCGGCAATCGAACGGCTCGAGGCCGCCCCGATCGACCAGGTGATCGTCACCAACACGATCCCGCTGACCACCGAGCGGGCGCGCGGCTGCACGAAGATCAAGCAGCTGTCGGTGGCGCGCCTCCTCGGCCAGGCGATTCGCAGCATTCACGAGGAGACCTCGGTGTCCTCGCTGTTCGTTTAGAGCTGCCAGCTTCCGGCTTCCAGCTTCCAGCTGGGAGACGGAGTTGGTCAAGAGTGAGAGAGACCCCGGCCCAAGGCCGGGCCGGTAGCTGGGAGCTGGAAGCTGATGGACGCAACACTGCAGGCGGAGAAGCGGGCGGGACGCGGCAAGAACGAGGCGCGGCGGCTGCGCGCACAGGGCCGGATCCCGGCCGTCGTCTACGGCGCCCAGAAGGGCCAGGCGACCGAGATCGCCGTCGACCCGAAGGCACTCTTGAAGATTCTGCACTCCGAGTCGGGCGTCAACACGCTCATCGGGCTGCAGCTCGACGGGGGTGACACGCGCGTCCTCGTGAAGGAGTACCAGATCGAACCGATCGGTCACAAGCTCCTGCACGCCGACTTCTACCAGGTCGCGATGGACAAGACGCTGACGCTCACCGTCCAGATCGTGATGAAGGGTGAAGCGCCGGGCGTCAAGCAGCAGGGTGGCATCGTCGACTTCGTCAATCGCGAGATCGACATCGAGGTGCTGCCCGGCGACATCCCGGAGAACATCGTCGTCGACATCTCCGAGCTGATGCTCAACCAGGGCATTCGCGTCCGGGATCTCCAGACCGCCGATGCCAAGTGGAAGCCGATCAGCGACCCCGACCTGATGATCGTGCACGTCGTCTCGGTCAAGGCGGAGGAGCCGGCGGCCACCGAGGTGGCGGCGCCGGCCGGCGCGGCGGAGCCGGAAGTGATCAAGAAGGGCAAGACCGACAAAGACGAGGAATAGCGCAACTGACTGCGAGTCGCCTCGTTGGCGGCCTTGATGAAGCTGATCGCCGGGCTGGGCAATCCCGGCCGGAAATACGCCGGAACCCGGCACAACGTCGGCTTCGATGCGCTCGATCTGCTGGCCGAGCGGCATCGGCTGGCGTGGGAGAGCGGCCCGGCCGACGCGCTCATCGCGAAGTGGCGGACCGGCGGCGCGCTGCTGGCCAAGCCGCTGACGTTCATGAATCTGAGCGGCCATCCGGTCGGGGAGCTGCTGCGGTTCTTCAAAATCGATCAGGGCGACCTGCTGGTGGTCGTGGACGATGTGGCCCTCGATCTCGGTCGGTTGCGGGCGCGACCGTCGGGTTCGGCGGGCGGGCACAATGGGTTGAAGTCGCTCATCGGGCAACTGGGGAGCGACACGTTTGCACGGCTGCGGGTCGGCGTGGGGCGGGGAGATGCCCGGCGCGATCTCGCGGATCACGTGCTGGCGAGGTTCGAGCCGGAGGAACGGCCGATCATCGCCGAGGCGGTGGCCCGCGCAGCGGACGCCGCCGAACTGTTCGTCACCGAGGGTATCGACCCGATGATGAACCGGTTCAATCGGAAGGAAGACGCGGAGTAACCATCCAACTCTTCTCCTTGCCCGCCGTAGCGCGTACGCGCGAAGGCGGGCCGTTCAGTCCAGAAGGAGACGCATGAGTACGTCCAGGCAGTACGAGCTCGTCTACATCGTCAGTCCGGACGGGTCCGAAACGCAGGTCGCCGAGCTGCACACGCAAATCGAGCAGATCGTCCAGCGCTTTCAGGGCACGTTCGACAAGACCGAGAACTGGGGCCGGCGCAAGCTGGCCTACGAGATCGGTCACCACCGCGAGGGCATCTACGTCGTCGAGACCATCACCGGCTCGGGCGAGCTGATGAAGGAAATCGATCGCCGGCTGCGCGTCACCGACCTGGTCATCCGCCATCTCGTCGTCCGCGTGGACGAGGAGCTGAAGGTGGCCGATCGGACGCGTGAGGCCCGCCGCTCGACACAGGCCCGGCGCCGCACGGCGCGCGGCCTGCCGCCCGAGCCGCAGCCCGGCGAAGGCCGCAGCGGCGACAGCGATCAGGATGACGATCGGGACGGGATGGAGGGCCAGCGATGAGCGACGAACGAGGCGGCGGCCGCGGCCGCGGCAAGAACGACAAGGACAAGGGTAAGGGCGGCGACGCGCCGCGCCGCGGCGGGTTCTTCCGCCGCCGCCGCGTCTGCAAGTTCTGCGCGGAGAAGATCGACTACATCAACTACAAGGACGTCCGGCTGCTGGCGCCGTTCCTGCCGGAACGGGGCAAGATTCAGCCGCGCCGCATCTCGGGGACCTGCGCGCTGCATCAGCGCAAGCTGCAGACCGCGATCAAGCGCGCGCGTCAGCTCGCGCTGGTGCCCTACGTCACGGACTAGTGGATTGTCCGGGTCTTTGTCCGCAACCGGCGCCCGACAGGTGAGAACATCATGGACGTAATTCTGAGAGAGCACATCGACAACCTCGGTCGCCGCGGCGACGTGGTCAAGGTGGCGCCCGGCTACGCGCGCAACTTCCTGCTGCCGCGCAAGCTGGCCCTGGCCGTGACCGAGGCGAACAAGAAGCAGATCGAGCGCGAGCGCAAGGCCGGCGAGGTCAAGGACGCGCAGGAGCGCACCGAGGCCGACGCCTACGGCCAGCGTCTCGAGGCGCTCGAGATCGAGATCGCCCGCCGCATCGGCGAGAACAACGTCATGTACGGGTCGGTGACCTCCGCAGACGTCGCCACGGCGCTCGCCGCCAAGGGCTTCACCGTCGACCGGCGCAAGATCCAGCTGCCGGATCCGATCAAGGCGGTTGGCGACGTGCAGGTCCCGGTGAAGGTCCACCGTGACGTCACCGCGCAGGTGAAGGTCAAGGTCGTCCCCGAACAGCGCTAGAGTTTTTCGTCGCCCTGTCAAGCGGGTGAACCGCGCGCGAAAGGTGTATCCTCTTCGTTCGCGTTCACCCGTTTTCTTTTTTCCCACATCACGCCAACCGGTCACATGGCTGAGACCGCCGCCCCAGAACGTACGCTGCCGCACAGCCTCGACGCCGAGAAGTCGGTGCTCGGCGCGATTCTGATCCGCAACGAGGCGTTCAACCATGCCGCCGAGCTGATCGACGCGCGGGATTTCTTCCGCGACGCGCACCGGCGCATCTTCGAGCGGATGGTCACGCTCAGCGAGCGCGGCGATCCGATCGACTTCATCACGCTGAAGGAGGAGCTGTCGCGCGCTGGCGAGCTCGACGAGGTGGGCGGCCCGGCTTACGTCGCATCGCTGGCCGACGGCGTGCCCCGTTCGGCGAACGTCGAGTACTACGCGCGGATCGTCAAAGAGAAGTCGACCCTCCGCAGCCTGATTCACTCGGCCAACAAGATCCTGACCGAGGCCTATGAGGCCGAGCAGGAGCCGGACCTGCTGCTCGACGAGGCCGAGCGATCGATCTTCGCCATCGCCGAGGATCGGATCCGCGCCGGCTTCGTGCCGCTGCGCGATCTGGTGCAGAGCAGCTTCGCAACCATCGAAGCCCTCCAGCAGCACAAGGGACTCGTGACCGGCGTCCCGACCGGCTTCCTCGACCTCGACGAGATGACCTCCGGGCTGCAGCGATCGGACCTGGTGCTGGTGGCCGCGCGGCCGTCCATGGGCAAGACCAGCTTCGTCCTGAACATCGCCCAGCACGTCGGCACCGCGACCAACATGACAGTCGGGTTCTTCAGCCTCGAGATGTCGAAGGAGCAGCTGTTCATGCGCATGCTGACCTCCGAGGCCCGCATCGACGCCCACCGGTTCCGCAGCGGGTATCTGAGCGAGAAGGACTACGGGCGCTTGTCGCAGGCGCTCGGCACGCTGGCCGAGGCGAAGGTCTTCATCGACGACACGGCGTCGATCGGCGTGCTCGAGATGCGGGCAAAGGCCCGGCGCCTCAAGGCGGAGCACGGCCTCGACCTGTTGATCATCGACTACATCCAGTTGATGCAGGGCCGCGGCCGCTTCGAGAGCCGCCAGGCCGAGATCGCCTCGATCTCGCGCTCGCTCAAGGGACTCGCGAAGGAGCTGAACGTGCCGATCGTCGCGCTGTCGCAGCTGTCGCGCGCGTCCGAAACCCGTTCCGATCATCGGCCGCAGCTCTCCGACCTGCGCGAGTCGGGCGCCCTCGAGCAGGACGCCGACGTCGTGATGTTCATCTATCGCGAAGAGCAGTATCGCGATGCTGACGGGAACCAGAACCAGGACGTCGAGGGGACGGCGGAGATCATCATCGGCAAGCAGCGCAACGGGCCGGTCGGTACCGCCAAGCTGGCTTTCATCAAGGAACACACCCGTTTCGAGAACCTGGCGCCTGGCCAAGGGCCGGGGGGCTAACGGGGGAAATGGCAGATGGCAGATGGCAGATGGCCAATCACGGATGGCAGATGGCAGATGGCAGATCCATAAGGCGGATCGCAGAAGGCAAATGCGGATGGCAAGGGCAGATAGCGCGGACGACGCACGACGGCGCTGATCGAGGACGAGGCTCGATTTGCTGGCTAGCGTCGACCTGATTCGCGTGTGCGGGCTGAAGGCGCGTTGCTCCTCGCACTGTTGATGATCGTCGCGACCATCGCAATCATCTCGTGACACTCCTGTGTCAGAGGCGTGATGTGTTCACCGAGTGTCGGCGTTGTTTTCGCGAGTAAGCGAAGCCAGTACAACGTCTCTCGCGCCTCTTTCAAGGCGATGCAATTCTTGGCGATGAAGTCGGCGCGCGTCTGTCCCGATGCTGCCTCCGCGAGGTTCGCTCCGATCGACGTGCCGGCTGCCAGCAGCTGATTCGAGAGGCGCCTCGTCGTCCAATCACCGAGTTGCATAGACCGGTGAAGGGCGACCACGTCACACGCGAAATCGAAAGAACGCACCCGAACGTCGCGCGACTTCGCCACATCTCTCTGTCAGCAGAAGCCGTGCCGTCGCGGAGCGGGCGTCGATCGCGGGTACCCACCCACCACCCGAGCAGATTCTGCCTGCGGGCCTCCTCTTTCCGTTGCAATCGCAGCGTACCGCGCTGTTTCGTAACGGCCACCTGTCGCGATCGTATTTCTGCCATCTGCCATCTGCCATCTGCCATCTGCCATCTGCCATCTGCCATCTGCCATCTGCCATGTAACATGTCTTCGTGAACCGACCGACAATTGCGCGCGTCGACCTCGCCGCCATCCGCGCCAACTTCACATCGATTAGCGAATTCCTCGCCAGCAGCGGCGAGACACCGACCCCGCGGATCATTGCGGTCGTCAAGGCCAATGCCTACGGACACGGCGCGCCGGAGGTGGCCCGGGCGCTCGAGCAGGCTGGCGCGGCGATGCTGGCGTGTGCGGACATCGAGGAAGGCGTGGTGCTGCGCGAGGCTGGCGTCCGTGTGCCCATCCTGGTGTTCGGTGCCCTCAGCGTCAGCGATCTCGAAGGCGTCTTCACGCATCGCCTCACGCCGACGATCTCCACGCCGTCGGCGGCGCGGGCGTTGCAACAGGCCGCCGCGCGGCAGGCGACGATGCTGCGGTGCCACTTGAAGATCGATACCGGGATGAATCGACTCGGCTTCCGGCACGACAACCTCGATCGCACGCTGCCCGAGGTTGCGGCCAGCGCGAACCTTGCCGTCGATGCCGTGTATACGCACTTTGCGACGGCTGACGCGCCCGACCATCCGGCGTTTGCCGAGCAGCGGGTCCGCTTCGATGACGTCTGCACGCGACTGCCGGGGCTCGGGATCCCGGTACGCGCCCGTCATGCCGCGAACAGCGCAGCGCTGCTGCGTGACGAGCGGGTCTGGTACGACTTCGTCAGGCCGGGCCTCTTGCTCTACGGCGTCGTCCCGCCGCCGCTCGGCGCGACGATTCCGCTGCGACCTGCCCTGTCACTCCACACTCGTATCGTGGCCGTGAAGGGCCTGCGCCCCGGCGAGGGCATGGGTTACGGGTTGCGCGATGGCCTCGATACGGTCCGGACCATCGCCGTCGTGCCCGCGGGGTATGCCGATGGCCTCGACCTTCGCCTCGCCGGCCGCGGCCACATGCTCGTGCGCGGCCGCCGCGCACCCGTCGTCGGCTCGGTGTGCATGGACATGTCGATGATCGACGTCACCGGGATGGACGTCGCGCCAGGCGACGAAGTCGTGATCGTCGGGGCACAGTCTCCGGCGGATGTCGGGGTGCGCGAGATCGCCGCCTCGATCGGGACGATTCCGTACGAGCTGCTGTGCCGGGTCGGCGCCCGCATCCAGCGGAAGTACGACTGAAGTCGGCGCCGAACCGTGAACCAGAACCGTGAACCTGCCGCGGTGAACCTTGAACCCTGCACCCATGAACCTTGAACGGACTGCGACAGGTTCTTAGCTCATGAAACCGAAAACCGTCTTCGCCTGTCAGGAGTGCGGCGCGCAGTCGTCGAAGTGGCTCGGGCGCTGCGTTGATTGCGGCGCCTGGAACTCGCTGGTGGAGGAGCGCAGCACGCCGGAGTCCGCGCCCGCGGCGGGCGACAAGCGATACAGTCTCGCCGCGACCGGCGGGGCCCAGCTCTATGCCGATATCGACACAGTGGTAGCGACGCGGCTGTCGAGCGGCATCGGGGAGTTCGACCGCGTCCTGGGTGGCGGCGTGGTCCCCGGCTCGCTGGTGTTGATCGGCGGCGAACCAGGTATTGGTAAATCGACGCTGCTGCTGCAGGCGGCGGCGCACTTCGCCCGCGAGACAGGACCCGTCCTCTACAGCTCGGGCGAGGAATCGGAGCACCAGATCAAGTCGCGGGGCGAGCGGCTCGGTGTCGCCCGGGCGCCCCTGTACATCCTGGCCGAGACGTGTCTCGAGCGCATCCTCGAAGAGATCGCCCGGCTCCGTCCGGCGCTGGTGATCGTCGACTCCATTCAGACTGTCTTCTCGTTGAAGTTCCAATCCGCCCCCGGCAGCATCGGTCAGGTCCGTGAGTCGGCCACGCAGCTGCTGTTCGCTGCCAAGGGCCAGAACATCCCGACCTTCCTCGTCGGCCACGTCACGAAGGACGGCAATCTCGCCGGCCCCAAGGCGCTCGAGCACATCGTCGACACCGTGCTCTACTTCGAAGGGGAGAAGCATCACTCCCATCGCGTCGTGCGGGCCGTGAAGAACCGCTTCGGCGCGGTGAGCGAGCTCGGCGTTTTCGAAATGACCGGTACCGGCCTGAAAGCCGTACCCAATCCGTCGGCGCTGTTTCTCGCCGAGCGTCCGGCCAGCGCGCCCGGATCGGCGGTCCTGTGCTGCGTCGAAGGGTCGCGGCCGCTGCTGGTAGAGGTCCAGGCCCTCGTCAGCACCAGCTCCTACGGAAACGCCCGGCGAATGGCCAGCGGCCTCGATCAGGGGCGGCTGTCACTGTTGCTGGCCGTGCTCGAAAAACGCGCCGGTCTGAACATGATGGCGGAGGACGTGTTCGTGAACGTCGCGGGCGGGATTGCCGTCGACGAGCCGGCCGCCGACCTGGCCGTCCTCAGCGCGGTCGCGTCGAGCGTCCGCAATCGCGCCATCCAGGAACGCAGCGCCGTGTTCGGAGAGGTAGGTCTGGCGGGCGAGATCCGCGCCGTCAGCCAGTCCGCGCTCAGGGTCCGCGAGGCGGCCGCCATGGGGTTCACGCGGTGCATCGTTCCGGCCGGCAACTGCGCGCCGTCGGACGTGCCGGCCGGAGTCGAGCTGGTCGGCGTGAAGACCGTCTCGGAAGCGCTCGATCACCTGATCGCCTGGTAGGCCGCCGCTCTTCGCGAACCTTCGACAAAATACTCGAGCTATCCGCGAGATAGAGCCGGCGCGACCAGCGGTAGGTGCTCGTGTAACCCGAGTATCATGATCCGGCTTGTTCGCTGATTGACGGCTTTCATCCGCGGAGCACTTCATCCTATGCCGTGGTTCCTCGTCGCCCGGGCGTTATTCGTCGTCGCCGTGACCTACGCCGCAGTACTGGCCCGGCCGTTCAGCGAGATCACCAGTGTCAACCTCGCGGTCGGCGTGGCGCTGGGCCTGGTGTTCGTGTGGGTCGAAACGCGTCTCCGCAACGCCGAGGTCACCGATCTGCTCGGGGCGCTCGTCGGCGGCGCGGTGGGGCTGGGCCTGGCCAAGACCATCGGCGCGGCGCTGTTCTGGGCCGACACCGGCAGCGGCCGCGTCGTCTTCCTGCACAGCATCGTCCTGCTCGTCTTTCCGTATCTCGGGATCGTGATGGGGGCGCGCAAGGGCGAGTGGCTGGAACCGACGCGGCTCATCAGCCTGTTTCGCAATGCCGGCCCGATGCGGCGCTACCGCATCCTCGACACCAGCGTGATCATCGACGGGCGCATCGCCGACATCTGCGAGACCGGTTTCATCGACGGCACGCTGGTGATCCCGCAATTCGTGCTGAAGGAACTGCAGCTGGTGGCCGACTCGGCCGACTCGATGAAGCGCAACCGCGGCCGTCGCGGCCTCGACATCCTGCAGAAGATCCAGAAGATGTCCGGACTCGACGTCATGATCTCGGACGTCGACTTTCCGGAAGTGCGCGAGGTCGATCTCAAACTGATCGAGCTGGCGCGCTCGCTCGAAGGAAAGATCGTCACCAACGATTTCAATCTGAACAAAGTGGCGCAGCTGCGCGGCGTGCAGGTGCTCAACATCAACGAGCTCGCCAACGCGCTCAAGCCGGTCGTGCTGCCGGGCGAGTTCATGAAGGTCTTCATCCTCAAGGAAGGCAAGGAATACAACCAGGGCGTCGCCTACCTGGACGACGGCACGATGGTGGTGGTGGACAACGCGCGCCGGATGATCAGCCGGAACATCGACGTGGTCGTCACCAGCGTGCTGCAGACGACCGCCGGCAAGATGATCTTCGGTCGCTTCATCGAGAGCACGGTCCCGCAGGCCGCACCGCCGGCCGCACCGCCAGCTGCGCCCGCTGCGGCGGCGATGCCGGCGAGCCGGGCGCAAGGCGCGAAGTGATGCGCCGCTCGCGTCGCGCGCGCGCCTGACGTGCCTCCGTATCACTGGTGGCGGACGGTCTTCTTCCTGATCCCGGCGATCGGGGTGTACACGATCGTTCTCGGGACGATCTCTCTCCTGTCCTCGCTGTTCGATTCGTCCGGCGACTTCGGCCATCGTTGTGCGCGGGCCTGGGCCTGGCTCATTCTCAAGACGACCGGAGTCCGCGTGGACGTGCGCGGGCTCGAGCACATCGAGGCGCAGCGCACCTATGTATTCGCCTCGAATCACCAGAGCATCTACGACATTCCGATCGTGTTCGCGTCGCTGCCGGTGCAGCTACGGATCATCGCCAAGGCGTCGCTGGGATCGTTTCCGTTCCTGGGCTGGCATCTGCAGCGCACCGGGCATCTGCTGGTCGATCGCAAGAACCCCGGCGCCGGCGTGCTGAAGAAGATGTCGAGGCTGGTCGGCGGCGCACGGTCGCTGATCGTTTTCCCCGAAGGCACCCGCAGCCAGGACGGCCGGGTCGGCCGGTTCAAGGGCGGGTCGTTCCTGCTGGCGATCGACAACGACCTGCCGATCGTCCCGGTGAGCATCGCCCGGAGCCGCTTCGTGATGCTGAAGGGACGCCTGATGACATGCCCGGGCGACGTCGTCCTCACCGTGCACGCCCCGATCGCCACCGCCGGCGTCTCGCGCGAACAGGCCCGCGAGCTGGCCGAGCGCGTCCGCGCCATCGTCCGCCAGGACGTGGACGAACCCGGGGGGACTTCAGAGGGGATCGGGGATCAGGGACCGGGGACCAGGGGAATGGCACCGTCGGTTCGAGCCAACCCTGACATTAAACCTTGAACCGAACCTGGAACCCCTGAACCCGACCTTGAACCTTGCACCAATGAACTCTGAACCGACACCGACGCTATAATCCTCGTTTCTCCCTATGCGTGTTACCGCCATCATCGCCGCGGGCGGCGCCGGGCGTCGCCTTGGCGCCGCGGTTCCCAAGCAGCTGCTCGACGTCGCCGGTCAATCGATGCTGGCGCGCAGCGTGCGGGCCTTCGATACGCATCCGGAGGTGCACGACATCATCGTCGCGCTGCCGGCCGAACTGGTCGACGACGCGCGGAGCCGCGTGGGCGAGGTCAAGAGCGGGATTGTGTTCGTCGCCGGCGGCACGACCCGCCAGGATTCGGTGGCGCGGGCGTTCGATCGCGTGAGTCACGCGACCGACGTCGTGCTCGTGCATGACGCGGCGCGGCCGTTCGTGACGCCGGGCGTCATCTCGCGGGCGATCGCCGGGGCGGCGGCGCACGGTGCCGCGATTGCCGCGATCCCCGTCACCGATACGGTCAAGCGAGTGGCCGCGGGCGAGGTGATTGCCGAAACGTTGCCGCGCGAGGCGATTTTCCTGGCCCAGACGCCCCAGGCGTTCACCCGCCGCGTGCTCGGCGATGCGGTGGCACTGGGGCGCGCCGGCGTGGACGCAACGGACGAAGCGGGACTGGCCGAACAGGCCGGCCATCCCGTGCGGATCGTGGCGGGGGATGCGGACAACGTGAAGATCACGACGACGGCGGATCTCGAGGCGGCGCGCGCCCGCGAGTCGGCGGACTCGCACCGGGCGAGCCGTGCCGGCATTGGCTACGACCTGCATCGACTGGTACCGGACCGGGCATTGGTCCTCGGCGGGGTGACGATCCCGTCCGAGCTTGGCGCGCTCGGCCATTCCGACGCCGACGCTGCGTGTCACGCGGCGACCGACGCGATCCTGGGGGCCGCGTCGCTCGGCGACATCGGCCGCCATTTTCCTGATAGCGACCCGCAGTGGAAGGGCGCGTCGAGCATCATGATGCTCGAGCGCGCGGCGGCGCTGGTGGCTGAGGCGGGATTCGACATCGTCAACGTCGACGTGGTGGTCATCCTGGAGCGGCCGCGCATCGCAAAGTTCGTGGACCAGATCCGCGCCGGGCTGGCGGGTGCGCTCGGGATTGCGCCGGCGCTGGTCAGCGTCAAGGGGAAGAGCAACGAGGGGGTCGACGCTGTCGGGCGCGGCGAGGCGATTGCGGCGCAGGCGGTGGCGCTGGTGCGAGGGCGGCGATGAGCGCGCGTATGTGTGAGAGGGCGGCCTGATGCGAGTGCGGTTCGCCCCGAGCCCCACCGGTCAGCTGCACGTCGGCAATGCCCGGACGGCGCTCTTCAACTGGCTCCTCGCGCGCGGCAAGGACGGCACGCTGGTGCTCCGCATCGAGGACACCGACACCGAGCGGTCGACCCGCGAGTCGGAGCTCGGGATCCTCGAGGATCTGCGCTGGCTCGGGCTGCACTGGGACGAGGGCCCCGATGTGGGCGGGGCGCACGGCCCGTATCGGCAATCGGAGCGCCTGCACCTGTATGCCTCATACGCGAACGAGCTGATTGCCGGCAGCCACGCCTACTACTGCTTCTGCTCACCGGCCCAACTCGAAGCGGATCGTCAGGCGGATCTTGCGGCGGGCCGCCCGCCCAAGTATCGCGGGACCTGCCGCGATCTCCCTGCCGGAGACGTCAAGCGCCGCACCGACGCCGGCGAGCGGCCGGTGATCCGCCTGCGGGTCCCGGAGGATGTCGAGGTCTCGTTCCAGGATCTCGTCCGCGGTGAGGTCACGTTCAGCTCGGACGTGATCGGCGACCCCGTGCTGGTGCGCTCCGACGGCCGTCCCGCCTACAACTTCGCCGTCGTGGTGGACGATGCGGTGATGGAGATCACGCACGTGATTCGGGGTGAGGATCACATCTCGAACACGCCACGTCAGGTGCTTCTCTATCAGGCGCTCGGGTTCACGCCGCCGGCGTTCGCCCATCTCGCCATGGTGATGGGGCCGGATCACACGCCGCTCTCGAAGCGTCATGGCGCGACCTCGGTGGCCGAGTTCCGGGCGCGGGGCTTCCTGCCCGAAGCGCTGACGAATTACCTCGCGCTTCTGGGCTGGTCGCCGGGCGGCGATCAGGAGTTGCTCCCGGTCGACGAGATGGCGCGCCGCTTTGCCATCGAGGACGTCGGCCACAGTGCGGGCGTCTTCGATCCGGAAAAGCTGGCGTGGATGAACCGCCAGTACATGAAGCTGGCCACGCCGGCGCGGCTGTGCGGCGAGTCGGCGCGCTACTTCCTCGCCCGCGGCTACCTGCGCCGCCGATCGGACGAGGCGATGGAATTCCTCGCGTCGTTGCTGCCGATGGCGATCGGATCCGTCGATCGGCTCGAGGAGATTCCGGATCGCCTCCGCTTCCTGTTCGAGTTCGACGCAGCGGCGGCCGTCGCCAGGCCCGACGTCGCCGAGGTGCTCCACGAACCCGGCGCCCGCGAGGTGATTGCGGCGCTCGGCGAAGAGCTGCAGGACGCGCCCCGCCTCGATCGCGAGTCGTTCCGCGCCGCGGCAAATCGGGTCAAGCAACGCACCGGGCAGAAAGGGCGCGCGCTGTTCCACCCGATTCGCGTCGCGCTGACGGGTGAGGGCGGCGGTCCGGAGCTGGACCTTGCCGTCCCCGCCATCGACCGCGGCGCGGCGCTGCCGGCCTCGAGCGGCGTCGCACCGATCACCGGCTGCCGCGAGCGGGCCGCCGCGTTCGCGAAGGTGGTGGCGACCTGACCGAGGTCCCCGGTTCCGCTTTCCGCTTGCGGGCTGAGTGGTTGCGGGAAGCGGCAGCGAACTCACACGCGAAGCCATGCTGATTTACGGCCTCCATCCCGTGCTCGAAGCGCTGCGCAGCGGTCGCGTGAAACGGCTGCGGGTCGGGGTGCGAGCCGATCGCCGCATCGACCAGGCGCTGGCGCTCGCGGGCGAGATGGGGGTCGCGGTCGAGCGGGTCGATGGCGCCGTGCTGCAGCGCCTCGCCCGCGGCGGGCTGCACCAGGACATCGTCGCGGAGGTCGTCGCAGCAGAGGAGTATGCGGTCGAGGATCTCGTGGCCGCGGCAGGCAAGGAGCCGGCGTTGCTGGTGGTGCTCGATAGCATCGAGGATCCGCACAACGTCGGGGCCATCCTGCGGACGGCAGATGCGGCCGGCGTGCATGGCGTGGTGCGCCAGGCCCGACATGCAGCGTCGCTCGACGGGGTCGTGGCCAAGGCGTCGGCCGGGGCGCTCGCGCACGTCCGCATTGCCACCGTGGTGAACATTGCCCGCGCCGTCGAGGAACTGAAGGACGCGGGCCTTTGGACGATCGGCCTCGACGGATCCGCGCCGGAACGGTACGACGCGCCGGATCTGACGCTTCCCACCGCGATCGTGCTCGGCGCTGAGGGCACGGGTCTCCGGCGGCTGGTGCGCGAGCGATGCGATCGCGTCGTGTCGATTCCGATGGCCGGAGCCGTCACCAGCCTGAACGTCTCGGTCGCGGCCGGCATCATGTTGTTCGAGGCGGAACGTCAGCGCCGGTTGCTGCGTCCTACAGGGGAGCCCGCTCCTCAGCGCCCGGGAACCGACGCCGAGTAGGTGGGGGGACTGGGCCCGGACCGCCGTGCTGCAGCTCTGCAGTTGTCAAGAATTCACGTGGACTTGCACTCGTGGCACGCGCCGTGCTACAAATACTCTTTTGTCTGGGCTGGCTGGCGTAGCTCAGTCCGGTAGAGCAGCTGATTTGTAATCAGCCGGTCGGGGGTTCAAATCCCTTCGCCAGCTCCAACGAAGTCCTCCGGGAACTCGCGAGCGGCGCATTCCTGACACAGACCCTGCACCCAGCCGTCAGCAGCCGAACCTGGAATCGGCGCTGAGACGTGGGAGCGCTGCCGGCCACGAAGGCCGGCGTTCGACGTGCGGCGAGGTAGCGAAGCGGTCAAACGCAGCAGACTGTAAATCTGTCGGCTCCGGCCTTCGGAGGTTCGAATCCTCCCCTCGCCACCAGCCTTGCTCCCGGGCGCCTCGCGCCCACGGGCGCCGGTTGGCAAGCCACGATTTGGCCGGCCAGACGAAGATGGCGGCCAGCACGCGACCACGGCGTCAGCGATCGCTGCGGTCAGGCAAGATGGAGGATTGTCAGTGGCGGGCCAGCCCGCCGGAGCGCGAAGGGGCGAAGCAGGCGAGCGCGTAGGCGGGAGTAACTCAGTGGTAGAGTCACAGCCTTCCAAGCTGTTGGTCGCGGGTTCGATCCCCGTC
>Ga0207701_10000420_pt1 | contig 43620 bp, 38 predicted proteins | sample KBSSwiSSwithPhiX_FD_184294 | JGI IMG/M metagenome (GOLD analysis project Ga0207701, IMG submission 184294) | Switchgrass rhizosphere bulk soil microbial communities from Kellogg Biological Station, Michigan, USA, with PhiX - S5 (SPAdes) (version 2) | ecosystem: Environmental > Terrestrial >... | reverse complement strand
GCCTGGCGGAGCATCTTGTCCACCAGCGTCGTCTTCCCATGGTCGACGTGCGCGATGATGGCGATGTTGCGAATCTGCATAGCCTGTAAGTATAGCAATGCCACCGGAATGCATTCAAGCGCTTGCATGGTTTCGGTGTTTTCGGCACCGTACCCACGTCACGCTATCCGGAGGTGCACATGCAGCAGGCACAGGAGCCCACTGAACCGGGCTATCCCCACGGGCGCGGATACGGCCACGACTATATGCGTGGCGGTGAGGTCCTCGGAGGTTACGGCTACAGCGCCCGGGCCGAGTACGAAACACCTCGCGGGGAACTCCTGACTACAGGGGAGCACGAGCACGTGGGCCCGTCGGACGAGCTGTCAATCAACTCGGCTGGTCCGTAACCACCCTCCGTCACCAATCAACAACGGCGCCCGGGGAAACCCGGGCGCCGTTTTCTACCCACTCTTCGACCCGCCGCTGACGTTAGCGCTTCGTCGCGAATCCGGCCCGAGCCGACCCGGTTTTCGTCGCGACGTTGTCGGGCTTCGGTAGCTGAGCGCCGGCACCCTCGCCATCGACGAACGAGGTCTCGTGCCCGCGCGAGCGAAGCGCCTGGGAGAAGCCCGACTTGTCGGTCGCCTTCATGTACGCCTCCTTCGGCTCCACTTGCCCGGCATCCACCAGCTCGATCAGCGCGTCGTTCAGCGTGCACATGCCACCTCGACGCGACGTCTGCATGACGGACGTGATCTGGAACGTCTTCGCTTCGCGAATGAGGTTCGAGATCGCATTCGTCGACAGGAGGATCTCCCGTGCGGCAACGCGGCCGCCGCCGACTTTTTTGCACAGCACCTGCGAGATCACGCCCTTGAGCGATTCGGAGAGCATCACACGGATCTGCTCCTGGCGATCGGCCGGAAATTGATCGATGAGCCGGTCGATCGTGCTCGGTGCAGTCGTCGTGTGCAGCGTCCCGAACACGAGGTGTCCGGTTTCAGCCGTCTCGATCGCGATCGATGCGGTCTCGAGATCGCGCAGCTCGCCGACCAGCACGATGTCGGGGTCTTCACGAAGCGCCGCACGGAGTGCGTGCTTGAACGACCCCGTGTGAACGCCGACCTGACGCTGCGTAATGACGCACTTCTTGTTCTGATGGACGAACTCGATCGGGTCTTCGATGGTGATGACATGATCGGTGCGCGTCCGGTTGATCAGGTCGATCAGCGCGCACAGCGTCGTTGATTTGCCTGATCCGGTCGGCCCTGTAACCAGCACGAGCCCCTTCGTCAGATGGCAGAGGGCCTGGACTTCGGTTGTGATCCCAAGCTCCTCGGCCGACACAACCTTCGCCGGAATCACCCGCAGCACCGCGCCCGCGCCTTTCCGTTCGCGAAACGCGTTCGCCCGGAACCGGGCGAGCCCTGAAATCTCGTAGGCGAAGTCGGTGTCGTTCGTCTCCGAATACTCGGATCGGTTCCGCTCCGGCATGATGACGTTCAGCATCCGGAGGAGCGTTGGATCGTCGAGGGGAGGCTCGTCTTCGAGTCGCACCATCTCGCCGTGGCGCCGCAGGATGGGCGGCTCTCCACAGCGGAGGTGCAGATCCGATCCTGCCTGCTCCACGAGCTGTCGGAGCAGGTTGTCCATCGCCATGCGCGCAGTCGAATCCTCGCCCACCCTTACAGTTGGTGTGGCGACCGCACTGGCGACGGGCGTGGCGATGGGCGTAGCGGCAGCCACGACCCGCGACGCCGGCATCGATGGAGTTGGGCGGCCTGGCCCCGACGGGATTGCCGGCGTTGCGATCGGCGTTCCGCCGTTCACGCCCGTCGTGATGGCCGCCATCCACTTGCCGCTCTCGTTCGTGGCGCGCGCGCTGAACACACCGTCGCCGCTTCGATACTCGAATTCAGCGGACGTTCCTTCGTCCAGACGGCGCAGCGCATCGGGCGGAGCGATCTCACGCAGCAACCCTAATAGTTGTGTCGCCCCGAGCGCCTGTTTGGTCAAAGGAACCGTGGCGCCATCCTTCACGAGCGACGCGAGCTCGTTCTCCACGAGGCGAAGCGCCTCGGCGCGGTTGCTCACCATAACGGAGAGCAGTCGGTCCAGCTGTGGCATTAGGCTCCGTCAGTCGAGCGGATGAACGCGCTCGATCAAACTTCGGTTGAGCAATACGGTTCCGCGTGCGGTGTAGAGGAGCAGGAATCGCTCACCGACGCGATTGAGGTAGTCCAGCACGCGCGTCCGTCCGTTGAGCGACTCGAGGTACACGTTCCCGGTGTGAACCGCTCCACCAGTGAGCACGACTTCGATCGTGGCGGGCGCGCCAATCTGCCATTCTTCGGCCGGCATTGGATCGCGGCTTTCGAGCTCCCGCACGCGATCCTTCGCCACGATGAACAGCGCACCGTCGTTCATGAGCATCGGGAAAAACGGCTCGGCGGAATTCAGGATGTCAGCCGCTTCTTCCCGGCCGTACCGATTGCGCGGACTCGCGTGGACGAACAGCTCACCAGCCAGCCGTTCGCCGCCAACCGTCACCAGCACGGCTGCCAGTCGGTCCTTCTGAATCCTGAAGTCGTTGTTGCTGATCGTACCCATTGGGCCGTGTCCACGATGCTGACGGATGAGGACGCGCCATGGGCAAGTGTGGTCACCCGCACGGCTTAGAGTGTCACGCCGCGAACTCGGAGGGTCACACTCCGATCTCCACGAGGCGAATCAGTCGTGAAGGTGACGCTCTCGCTCGTACATCTCGCTGCGCTCCAGTTGGACCGTCACGTGATCGATCCCGAAGAGACGCATAGCATCGTGGACGTGCTCGAGCACGTGTTGGTGACGTTCGGATTCTCGCACGATGGCGTGCGCGCTCATCGCCACGAGTCCTGATGTGACGGTCCACACATGCAGGTCGTGAACGGACTCGACACCCGGGATCGCCTCGAGCTGTGTGCGCACCGAGCCGAGTGAGATGTGTGACGGCGTCGACTCCAGCAGCACATCCACTGACTCGCGGACGATTTGCCACGCACCGCGGAGGATGAGCAGGGCCATGATCACCGACGCGACCGGGTCGGCCGCCACCCATCCCGTCCATTTGACGATCATCGCGGCCGCCACCGTGCCCACCGAGCCAAGGAGATCACCAAGCACGTGCAGGTACGCAGCACGCATGTTGAGGCTCGATTCCCCCGGCGCATGGAGCATTCGCGCGGCGATGATGTTGACGACCAAACCGGCAATGGCCACGGCCAGCATCAGGCCACCCTGCACTGGCTCCGGGGTGCGGAGGCGCAGGACCGCCTCGAATACGATCCACGCGGAAATAAGCAGAAGAGTCGCCCCGTTCAGGAATGCGGCGAGTACTTCCCAGCGCAGGTAGCCATACGTCCGCTGCGGTGACGCCGGCTGGCGACTGAACCACGCGACGAAGAGCGACAGGGCGAGCGCGGCGACGTCGGTGAGCATGTGACCGGCATCGGCGAGCAGCGCGAGCGAGTTGGCGAGCCACCCTCCAACGACCTCGATCAGGAGGAAGACCGCTGTGACCACAAGCGCTGTTCGCAGGCGGCGTATGGGCGTCGCATGATCGTGGGCGTGCGCAGCACCGCTACCGTGCGCGTGGGTGTGCCCGTGGTGTGAATGTCCGTGATGGTGATGCTCGCCCGGTCCGTGCGCGTGCGAATGACTCATCGCGCAGCCGAGCGCTGGCGGTTGGATGGAATCGCGCGGTATCTTGCCCCGGTGATCGGTCGGCTCCTCGCCATCGTCGTACTCCTGATGTTCAACGGGTTCTTCGTGGCCGCCGAGTTTGCGCTCGTTCGGTCGCGACGCACCCGACTCGACACGATGGCCCGCACCGGCGATGCGAAAGCGCGCCTTGCGCTGCGCGCCACCGACAATCTCCCGCGCCTCCTGTCTGCGAGCCAGCTCGGCATCACGCTCGCGAGTCTCGCGCTGGGGTGGGTCGCTGAAAGCACGCTAGGTGAGGTCCTGGCGAGCTGGTTCGAATCGTTGCCTCTCGCCATCGAACAATCGCTGCGTGTGAGCTTCGGCGCCATAGTCGCGCTCGCGAGCGTGACATACCTCCACGTCGTGTTCGGCGAGCTCGCCCCGCGTGCGGTCGCATTGAACCATCCCGAGCAATTTGCCCGCTGGCTCGTACCGCCACTGATGGTGTTCGCGTGGCTGTCGACGCCATTCATCGCGGTCCTCAATCGCTCGTCGCAGGCCGTGCTCAAGTTGTTCGGTCAACGCGGCGATATGCTCGACCAGCCCGTCCACTCACCGGACGAATTGCGACTGATTGTCGAGCAGAGCCAGGAGCTCGGCGGGCTTCCCGCGCAGGATGCGGATCTGATCGAGGGCGTGTTCGAGTTTTCCGAGAAGAACGCACGGGAGGTCATGACGCCGCGCACGAACGTCGTGGCCATGCCGATCGACGCCACACTCGACGAAGTGTTGGCGATCGTCGAGGAAAACGCGTTCTCGCGATACCCGGCGTACGCCGAATCGATCGACAACATCGTCGGGCTCGTGCTGGCGAAGGATCTTCTGCGCGTACTACGGCAACCACGCCCGGGATTCACGGTGCAATCCATCATGCGTGACGTGCATGTGGTGCCAGGCTCGCGCGAGGTAGAGGAGGTGCTAGCCGACTTCAAGCGGCTGAAGGAGCACATGGCGATCGTGCTCGACGAGTACGGGGGCACCGCGGGGATCGTGACCATGGAGGACCTGCTCGAGGAGATCGTCGGGGAGATCCTCGACGAGCACGACGAGCCTTCACCGCCCGAGCCAACGACAACGGCCGGCGAGGCCGTGGTTCCGGGGTCGCTGCACATCGCAGAGCTCAACGAACGCTATGGCCTGACGGTGAGCGAAGACGACTACACGACGATCGGCGGGTTCGTGTTCGGCTCGTTAGGCCGGCTGCCCGTGGTCGGTGACCGCGTCGCGGCCGGTGGCTCGGTGTTCACCGTACGGGCGATGAACGGCCGGCGGATCGAGTCGGTCGGGGTCGAGCGCCGATAGCCAACCGGCCTGCGATCATCGCGCAGACGCGAACCGACTCCTTCATGCTGGAGGCGTCCGCGATGCCGCGACCCGCAATGTCGATGGCGGTGCCGTGATCGGGCGACGTCCGAGGAAACGGCAAGCCCAGGGTCACGTTCACGGCGCGGCCGAATGCCGCGACTTTGATCGCCGTCATGCCGACATCGTGGTAGGGCGCGATTACGGCATCGAATTCACCGCGGAGCGCGCGAACGAACACCGTGTCCGCGGGATAGGGACCCGCAACGCCGGCACGGCGGGCCGCTGGCCGCAGCACGGTGTCGTCCTCCGTTCCGAAGCGCCCTCCGTCGCCAGCGTGCGGATTCAGCGCGCACAAGGCGATGCGCGGCGCGGCGACCCCGAACCATTCCACGAGCCCGCGCCGCGTGATTTCGGCGGCACGCTCGATCGCCTCGCCGGTTACCGCGTCCGGCACGGCGCGGAGCGGAAGGTGCGTCGTCGCGAGGATCACGCGCAGCGGATGCGCGAGGGCGTCCGCCGCAGCGGAGGATGCCAGCATCATCGCGACCCGCGCGCCCGTGAGGGCGCCGAGCATTTCGGTGTGGCCGGGAAAGTCGTATCCGCCGGCGAGCAGTGCGGCCTTGTCGATCGGCGCGGTGACGATCCCGTCGACCGTCCCCGACCGCGCCATCTCCACCGCGCGCTCGATGGCGCGACCCGCGAGCCGTCCAGCCAAGGCAGCTCGATCGGCATCGGCGCCTAACGGCTGCCATGCGCCGACGGACTCGTCGACCGCGGCACTGGTGCCGTCGGGTCCGACGACGATGAGATCGGCGATCGCCGCGAGCGCCACATCGGCTCGCGCCGCGGCAACGATCTCCGGACCGATGCCGCGCGGGTCGCCTAACGTGACAGCGAGGCGGACGGGATGCGACCCCACAGTGGCCGTGCGCTCTCGGTCGCTAGATGCGGACCGAAACGTACAGGTCCTTGCGCATCTGATCGATCACGCGTCGCATGCCACGTTCCTGGGCGAGCTGATCGCGAATCTGGTTCTTGAAATCGGAGAGCGTATAGTCGCCGCCATCATCCGCTTTGACGATCTGGGCCACGACATACTTCTTCGTACCGCGAGCGGGGTCATCGATGGGAAACGGGTCGATGAACGCTCCCGTGCCCTTTCCCTCGAACGCGGTGCGATACGAGTCGGGAAGCTGCGTGCGGTCGAACGGCTGGAGGCTCCCCTTCTCCTCCTGGGCGGCGTTGTCGTGGTACTTCGCCGCCAGTGAATCGAAGTTCGCACCGCCCTCCCACAGCATCTTCACGGTGTCGGCCCGCAGCTTTGCGGCGGCGATGTCGCCAGAATCAATGTGGGGCTTGATCAGGATGTGGCGAGCCTTCACTTCACCTGGCTGGACCCGATCGACGCGAATGATGTGGTAGCCGAACGGCGTCTCGATCACGGGGCTCATCTGGCCCGGGGCGAGCGCGAACATCCATCGGTCGAACTCGGGCACCATGTTGCCGCGTCTGTTCCATCCGAGATCTCCGCCGAGCTCCTTGGAGCCGGGATCCATCGACTCGCGCTTCGCAATCTGGTCGAAGTCCCCGCCCTTTCGGATCTCGATGAGCAGCGACTCCGCCTTCGCCCGCGCAACCTCCTTGGCCTTCGGCGAAGCTATGGTAGGGACGACGATCTGGCGGAAGGAAACCGTCGCGGGACGCTTCGGCAGATTGCCCTTCGATTTCTCGAACGCTTCGTTGACGTCCTGCTCGCTCACCGGAACAGGGACAATCTTTCCAACCTGCCGCAGCTTCGCGAACAGCTTCTCCTGCAGGGCATTCCGTCGCGAGCGCTCGTTCATCCAGCGCTTGTACTCCTCGGGCGTTCCGAAGCCACCACTCTTGAGCGCCTGGGCGAATTCAGCGTCGGTCTTGAACTGGCCCCGGACGCGCTTCACCTGGGCGTCGGCAGAGTTCTGCACATCGAGATCGGACACGTGCACGGACGTGTCGCGCAGTGCGTGCTGCACGATCGCTTCTTCGTCGATCATCTCCTGAAGCACGCCTCGCGCCGTCTCCATCCATTCGGCGGAGTCGGTCGGGATCTTGAGACCACGCGCCCGGCGCTCGCTCAACTCCTCAGTGAGCTCGCTGAGGAGGACCGGTCGATCGCCCACGACGGCGATCACCCGGTCCACGGCCAGGCCACCGCTGTCCGTCTGTGCGGATCGGGGCAGGACCGGGGGTCCCGGTGGCGTGTTCTGCGCGGCCGCCGCCGGTAATGCGAGGACAGTCGCGAGCGTAACGATTCGGAGCGTCTTCAAGGAATTCATGACTCGTTCTACCCGGCACTGGTGGCGCTGGTCCACCGCGGCCACAAAGCACGAGCGGGCGGTGGCTCCGCCCGCTCGTCGATCTCACTACGGCTTTTTCTTCGCAGCCGAATCCGGCGCGGGAGCAGGCGAAGGCGTTGTCGGCGTGGCCGCGCCCGGCTGACCCGGAAGAGGAACTGCCGACTGCGGCTGCTGCGCCGCCTTCGTGGAGTCCGCCACGGCGCGGATGCGCTGCGCACGCTCGAGCGCGCGATCGATGCCCGCCGCGTTGATCTTGTAGTCGTACTTGGAGTGGAGGGCCGACTCGAGCGGCGGCTGCACCGGAATGAACTGCTCGTCCTTCGTCAGCAGGCGATCGAGATAGTTGTCCACTCGGGCAGCGGCAAGCCGCTCGCGCTCGGCAACGGTCTTCGCGCTGTCGGCGAGCCGGTTCGGCGAGATGTTGAGTCCGGACCAGGTGTTCGCGACCATGCTCACGAATGCGTGCTTGATCTCGGTGGTTTCCGACGTGTCGAGCCCGACCTTCGCGCTGTCCGCTTGACGCAGCAGCAGGTCGTTCCGGAAGACCGCCTTCACGAAGCTCGGGATCAAGGAGTCCGGCGCCTGCTGGATCTGCTGGCGCAACTGCTGGGCGTTCGGGGAGAACGCCGGGATCCACTGCGCGACGCGTGCCGCGGTCAGGTCGCCCATTGTCGACGTGGCGACGACCGTTTTGTCGTCCTTGTGCGCATCGGGCGCGGCGGCGACGGCCTTCACGACGGCAGCCGCGTTAGGCTTGACCTGGACCTTCGCTGCCTCGTCGAGCTTCGCCACGTACGTGCTTTCGCCAGTCCGCGTTGCCGCCTGGTTGTTCATCTGGGCGAACTGCTCCTTCACCTCTTCGTAGGTCGAGCGGCGAATGACGTGGTAGCCGTATTGTGACCGGACCGGCTGCGAGATCTCGCCGGGCTTGAGCGCAATGACGGCATTCGAGAACTCGGGGACCATCTGCTCCTTGGCGAACAGCCCGAGGTCACCGCCAGGTCCCGCCGCGTTCGGGCCGTTGTACTTCGTCGCCATCTCGGCGAAGTTCGCCGACGTGAGCTGCGCGCGAACGGACTGCGCTTTCTTCAGGGCGGAATCGGCGGCGGGGCTGTTACCCGGCGGCGCATTGAACAGGATGTGCCGAGCCGCGAGGTACTTGCCGCTTGCGAACGCAGCGGCATTGCCAGCCGTGTCCGTCGACACCCAGTTCTTCGCAATCACGTCATACCACTTTTTGATGCGGGTATTCGTGGTCGCTGCCCACATCGCCTGGTCGATCACCTCGGGCTGATTCAGCGAGTCATCGTGCGCGGCGGCGCGTGCGAGCAGCTGATAGTTCACCCACATGCCGGCGACCGTCTCGACGACGTCACGGCGGAGCGGGGCCTTCGACGCGCCAAGTAGCTCGCCGAGGCGAGTAACGGAGAGCTCCTGTGAGCCGGCGCGTGCTGCGACATCGACGTGCGCAGTCATCGCCTCTTTGAAGCCGTCGCATGCGGCGAGTGGAACGGAAACGGCGAAGGCGAGGACGAGTGAACGTTTCATCGGGATGGAGTTTGGAGTTCGGGCTAATCGGCGCGCCGCCGTGGGCCCGTTGACACGCGGTCACGGCACATACGACTCGACGATTGCGGGCGGTACTCTGGTACAGCGAAAGCCGACGCGTTCAGGCCGCCGCCAGGCCTCGCAGGGCTCGCACGAGCCCGTCGAGGATCGGAGAGCCGCCCACACGCGTCAGCTTGAGGGAGAGCGGGTGCGTACGTCGCACCTCAGCCTGGAACTGGACCTCGTGGAACGCGGCCGACAGCCCCTTCATCCTGGGCACAGCCGTGTCGCGAAAGGTAACACGGGCCTCGTCGCCGCGCACCAACAGACCATCGATCCCGAGCGCCCCCCCGACAATACGGAGGGTCGCGGTGGCAAAGAAAGCCTCCGCCGATGGTGGAAGCGGTCCGAACCTGTCTCGTACCTCCGCCCGGAGCTCCTCGATCGGCTCAGGCGCCGACAGTGCGCTCAACCGCCGATAGACGTCCAGCTTCGCGTCCTGCGACGGGATGTACTCATCGGGCAAGTATGCCGGCAGGTCCAGTGAGACATCCGACGGAACGAGCTTCGGGCTGCCACCACCGTCCATGACCCGGCGCACGGTCTCCTCGAGCATGCGCAGGTACATGTCGAAGCCAACCGCATGCACGAACCCCGACTGTTCGGGCCCGAGCAGGTTGCCCGCGCCGCGCAGCTCGAGATCCTTCAGCGCGACGCGATATCCGGAACCGAGCTCGGTATGGTGCTCGAGGACCTGGAGTCGTCGTTCGGCATCGGGGTCGACGGCGTCCGGAACCATGAGATAGCAGTACGCGCGACGGTGGGACCGCCCTACCCGACCCCGCAGCTGATACAGCTGCGCCAAGCCGAAGCTGTCCGCCCGGTTCACGAACATCGTGTTGGCGTTGGGTACGTCGAGCCCGGATTCCACGATCATCGTCGATACCAGCACGTCGACCTCGCCGCCCACAAAGCGGTGCATCACGTCCTCGAGATCGCGCTCCTTCAGCTGCCCGTGCCCCACGGCTACGCGCGCCCGCGGAACAATCCGGCGGATGCGGTCCGCTATTGCCTCGATCGTCTCGATGCGATTGTGCACGAAGAACACCTGGCCGCCACGATCGAGCTCGCGAGCGATTCCTTCCTCGATTAGCGCTTCGTCCCACGGCTCGACGAAGGTGAGGACCGGAGACCGATCACGCGGCGCGGTTTGCATCAGCGTCATGTCGCGAAGACCGGCGAGCGACAAATGCAGCGTTCGCGGGATCGGCGTCGCCGTGAGTGTCAGAACGTCGGTCTCCAGACGAAGGTGCTTGAGGCGCTCCTTGTGCTTCACCCCGAAGCGATGCTCCTCGTCGATCACGATGAGGCCGAGGTTCGAGAACCTCACATCGGGGCTGAGTAACCGGTGTGTGCCGATGATGATGTCGATCTTCTTCGCGGCGAGATCGGCAAGGATGTCCGTCTGCTCCTTCGCGGACTGAAAGCGGCTGAGCGCCGCCACGCGAATCGGGAAATCGGCGAAGCGGTCGCTGAAGGTGCGCTGGTGCTGATCGGCAAGAATTGTCGTTGGTACGAGCACGGCGACCTGCCGATCCGACTGCACCGCCTTGAAGGCGGCACGCACAGCAATCTCGGTCTTGCCATAGCCGACGTCTCCAACGAGCAGTCGGTCCATGGGTCGCGGCTTCTCCATGTCCTGTTTGACGTCGACCGTGGCGTTGCGCTGGTCGGGCGTATCCTCGAACAGGAACGACGACTCGAGCTGTCGCTGCCACGGCGTATCCGGAAAATGCGGAGCGCGCGATGCGACCTGGCGGCGAGCGTACAGGTCGAGCAGTTCCACGGTCATTTCCTGGATCGCCGTCCGGGTGCGATCGCGCTGCTGTGCCCAGCGTCTTCCGCCCAGCTTGTGCAGGCGCGGCGGCGCACTGTCGCCATCGGCGTCGCCCGCAGCGCGATAACGCTCGATCTGATCGATGCGATAGAGCGGGACGTTCAGCCGGTCGCCACCTTCGTACTCGATGACGGCCACTTCGACGGTGCTCTCGCCGACGAAGATCGTTTGAAGTCCGCGGTAGATGCCAACCCCGTGCTCGAGGTGCACCACGAAGTCGCCGGACTTAAGGGCCGTGATGGCTTCGAGGGTTGCACCGGTGGAGTAACGGCGCGCTCGGCGGAGACGTCTTTCACGTCTGAATATCTCGTGGTCGGTCAGGACGCGAAGACCGGGAACCGGGAACAGGGAACCGGGAACAGAGGCTCCTCGAGAAGTCACAGTTCCCTGTTCCCCGTTCCCCGTTCCCGGTATTACAAAGCCACCATCCAGCACGCCGATGACCAATGCCGCCGGCGACGGGCTGAACGTGTCCTCGTTCAGCAGTTCATCGAGACGCTCGGCCTGCCCTTCGTTGTCGCACAGGATGATGGTTGGCATCCCATCTCGGACGACACGGCGCAGACGCTTGATGTCGCGGTCGATCGCATCGGGGTGCCGGATCGGGAACACCACGTCGGCGCCCGTTCCTGCGCCTGGCACCACCGCGATGGTGCCGAAGTCGCGCAGCGATTGCATCGCGTCGCCCGGCGACTGAAAGAGCTCATCACGCCTCGGGACATCCTCGCCACGTCGTCGGGCGAGGTCGAGGTGATGCTCGGCTTCATCCCACGTGCGCTGCAACTCTGGCTCGATGTGCGCATCGCTCGGGAGAATCACAATCGTCTCCGGCGGCCAGAGCGACGGCACGGATACCCGCTCGAATTCGCTGCTCTCGTCCTCGGAAACGTGGCCGTCGACAGGGAGGACGATGGCGACGTCGGCTTCGCGTGTGGAGCGCTGGCTGAGCAGGTCGAAGTGACGGAGCTCGATGATCTCATCGCCCCAGAATTCGAGCCGCACCGGGTCAGCCATGCCGAAGCTGTAGATGTCGAAGATTCCGCCGCGCACTGAAAACTGGGCGACGTCGTCGACCATCGGCACGCGCTCGAATCCGACTTGCTCCAGGTGCTCAGCAATCTCCTCGGGCCGCCTAACGTCGCCCTTGCGGAGCTCGAGCCGCGCGGCGCGAAGCGTCGTCGGCAGCCGGGTCCGTTCGAGCACCGCACGCGCTGTGGTCAGCAACACACGGACATCGCCTCGCGAGACGCGTTCGAGAGTCTCCACGCGCTCCCCAGCAATCTCCGCGTGCGGTTCGGCCTCGCCGAACCCTTCTCGAGGCGGATACAGCGCCACCGGCGTCTCGTCGAGGATCGCCTGCAGGTCGGCGAGCCATCGCTCGGCCTGCGGGACGCCTTCAGCGATGACCACGAAGAACCGCGTGGACAGCCGCTGGACGAGCGCGGCGAGCGTCACCGCGTCGCTCGAGCCGACGAGCCCCCCGATCGTCAGGCGCTCACCGGGCGTGGGAACCGTGTTCACGACACGCGCGAACGCCGGCAGCGATGAAATCGCTTCGACCAGGGTCGGAAGAGCCACTACGCTGCCGCCTTGACCGTCCCGCGACTGGCGCGCTCGCCGCTACCCCGCGCGATGATGGCTTCGGCAAGGAGAACGAGCGCAGCGAGAATCAGGATCGGCGTGGACAGCGGACGTCGCGCCGAGCCGGTGTAGGCGTCGTTCGCCCAACGCTCGCCGTCGTTCGTTAGGCTCACGTCGCGACCATCGAAGCGCGCGCGGAGCGACGCTGCGGACAGTCGCGCCAGCGACGACTCCTGCGGTTCGCCGTTCACCACGACGGCGCCGGCCTTGTTGCCGCCACGTCGCATGAAGTACACGCCCGCGCGATCCGGCGCAACGATCTCGCCGTTCGCGATGGGCACGGGCTGCCCGGCGGCGTCATCGACGGCCTGCACGCCCGCGGGCGCGCGCAACCGCGCTCCCGGAGTGGCCGACAGCACGATCCCCGCGTCGCCGGCGAGTCGCTGAGACGCGGCCTCCGCGAGCCACGGAAGGAATCCCGCCCGAACCGGGAAGTCCGTTGCCGACGGATCGAGCGGCGACGCGATGATGACATACCGATCGCCGGCAACGATCCAGGGTTCGGTGCCAACGCGCGCGAGCGTGTCGGCCGTTGGCTCGCCCTGCGCGGTGAGTGGGAACCGCATCGACACGGTCGCCCCATCGATGAGCTTGAGCGGCGCGCTCGGTGCCTCGCGAGCGGTGCCAGTCTCGTGACGTGCGGCGCCGAAGCGCCAGGGAACGCCGAGCCGCTCGAGCGCCCGGTTGGCGGCGCCGACGCGCACGGGATCGGACGGAGCGACGATCAGCGCCGGCAGACGCGTGAGCGCATCCGCCGAGACGATCGCCGCATCGGGTCCGAGGCGAAGGCGATCGCTCTGAACCAACGCATCAGTGGCGGTTCGCACGAACGTCCCGAGGCTCGGATCGATCGTCACCGATGGCGCTGCGCCGATCCACACCGCGAAGTAGCGCACGTCATCGGCACGGAGCTCGTCAGGCTCAAGCTCGACCGACCCGGCCACCCACCCTCGCTCCGGGGGAGCGGCCCTAACGAGGATTTCACCATCGGCGACGGCTGTTCCGCGCGCGAGCGTGCGTGCCGCAGCCCCGGCCCCTCCGATCGCAATGCGATACGTCGCCGAGTCGGCGCCGAGGGTCCGGGCGACGACGGTGCCGCGCGGGGTCCATCGGGTGGGACGCGCTTCCGCGACGATCACGGCGTGATTCGCCGGCGGAGCGCCCGCAGGCATGAACACGCTCGCGCCCACGTCCGGTGTCGCGGTCGTGCGTCGCCACGATGTCGCCTGACCGTCGGTCGCCACCGCGACGTGGCGAGCGGAGAGGCCCGCGGCGCGCACGAGGCCCACCGCCCGCGTGACGGCGCCCGGCAAGTCGCCAGCGCCGGCAGTGGGCTCGAGCCGTTGGATCGCGTCGGCTACCGAGGAGCTCGATCCTCCGACCACGCGGCCATCCGCGGTGACGAGCCACACGCGATCCGACGGCGTCGCGTGGCGTGCCGCCGCCAGCGCGGCCGCGCGCAACCGGCGAAAGAGCGGCGCCCCATCGATGATGGTGGACGTGCTCAGTGAGTTGTCGAGCACGATTGCCATCGCTGTCGGCGCGTGGCCCGAGCCGATCAGTCGCCCGACCGGCCTCGCTGCCGCGAGTGCGATGAACAGCACGGCGAGAATGCGGAGAAACATCAGCAGGAAGTTTCTCAGCTTGAGCTTTCGTGAGTTCTCGCGCTCCGCACGCAGGATATAGCGGGCGGCGGGAAACTCCACGCGCAGCGAGATGCGCCGTCGGAGCAGGTGAAGCAGCAGCGGGACCGCTGCGGCACCTGCCAGCAGCAGGTAGAGTGGTTCGAGGAAGCTCACGGCAGGCGCTGGCGAGCGGCGAACGCTTTGCGCAACGGGACGCCAAACGGCTCGTCGGTGGTGAAGACTTCGTAGCCCGCGCCGGTGGATTGCAGCGTGGTGCGCCACTCGCCGATGGCTTCCTCGACCGTCTTGCGGTAGGCGGCTCGGACGTCGGCGACCGTCGCGGTCACCTCGAGCCCAGATTCCGGGTCGGCAAACACGGCCTCTCCGGCAAGCGAGAGGTCTCGTTCCGCGGGATCCATGATGTGCAGGACGGTCACGTCATGCCCAACCGCACGGAGCATCTTCACCGCCTCGGCGACGGCTGCTGGTTCGACGAGCAGGTCGGAGATGAGGACGACCATGCCCGGACGTCGAATGAGCCGCGCCGCCTGCATGAGTGCCTCGGGCGCGATCGACGCGAGGCCCGCGCCATCTTCCTCGAGCGCATGCAGGATGCGCCGCCACTGTGCGGTGCGCGCCTTGGGCGGGATGACGGTGCGAAGCTTGTCGTCGTAGCGAATGAAGCCGACCGCATCACGCTGGCGAATCAGGAGCAGCGACAGCGCGGCGACGAGCTGTTCGGCGTAGCGCTGCTTGGTGAGCACGGTTGGGACGCTGGACCACGCCATCGATCGACTGACATCGAGGATGATGGTCGCGCGAAGGTTCGTTTCTTCCTCGAACTGCTTGACGACCCATTTATTCGATCGCGCAGCGATCTTCCAATCGATGAAGCGAAGGTCGTCACCGGGTTGGTAGGCCCTGTACTCGGCGAACTCCACCGAGAAGCCCTTCTTCGGCGATCGGTGCAACCCGTTGAGGAAGCCGTCGACGACAAAGCGCGCGATGATCTCGACGTGTCCAAGGGACGCGAGACTCGCGGGGTCGAACAGGTCGGCGCGGACGCTGTGGGAGCCTTCCATCGGGGTGGGAAGATAATGCTCTGGCGGCTATCTTTGAGGGCTTTCGCCGTACTTCCTCGCCGCGACTTCCGTGAATCTCGACCATATCCGCAACTTCTGCATCGTCGCCCACATCGACCATGGCAAGTCGACTCTCGCCGACCGCCTGATCGAGACGACCGGCACGTTACAGAAGCGGGAGATGAAGGCCCAGGTACTCGACACGCTCGACCTCGAGCGCGAGCGGGGCATCACGATCAAGCTCAACGCCGTGCGCATGAACTACACCGCGCGCAACGGCAGTCTCTACGAGCTCAACCTGATCGACACGCCGGGCCACGTGGATTTTACGTACGAGGTCTCGCGGTCGCTCGCCGCGTGTGAGGGAGCGATTCTCGTCGTGGACGCGTCGCAGGGGATTCAGGCTCAGACGCTCTCGAACCTGTTCCTCGCGCTCGACGCGGGGCTCGAGATCCTTCCGGTCCTGAACAAGATCGACCTGCCCGGCGCGGAGCCAGAGCGGCGGAAGCAGGAGGTGCACGATCTCATTGGAACCGATCCCGATCGCATCCTGCTCGTGAGTGCGAAGGAGGGGCTCGGCATCCCGGAGCTGCTCGAGGAGATCATCGCCCGCGTGCCACCACCGACTGGCGATGCGGACGCGCCGCTCCGGGCGCTGATCTTCGACTCGTACTACGACCGGTATCGCGGAGCCATCCCGAGCGTGCGGGTGGTAGACGGGTTCGTTCGCAAGGGCATGGAGATCACGTTCGGCGCGAACGAGGCGAAGTATGAGGTGAGCGACCTCGGCTACATGCAGCTTCGACCGGTTCCTACGGAATCGCTCGGACCGGGTGAAGTCGGCTACGTAGTCGCGAGTGTTCGCGCGGTTCAGGAGACGCGGGCGGGCGACACGATCTTCGACGCAAACAACCACGCCAAAGTGCCGCTCCCCGGGTACCAGGACGTGCACTCGATGGTGTTCTCCGGACTTTACCCCACAGACACGACGCAGTACGAGGCGCTCCGTGACGCGCTGGCCAAGCTCAAGCTGAACGACGCGTCGCTGCACTACGAGCCGGAGACGTCCACGGCCCTCGGGTTCGGCTTCCGCTGCGGATTCCTTGGTCTGCTGCACATGGAGATCGTGCAGGAGCGGCTCGAGCGCGAGTTCGACCTCGACCTGGTCACGACGGTGCCTAACGTCGAGTACCACGTGCACCGGACGGACGGGACCGATGAGATCATCGAGAACCCGTCGAAGATGCCGGCGCCGGCCGTGATCGATCGGGTGGAGGAGCCGTACGTCAAGGCGCGCATCATGGCACCGTCGGATTACATCGGGCCGATCATGACGTTAGGCACCGAACGCCGCGGCGTCTACAAGAACATGACGTACCTCGACCAGGAGCGCGTCGAGTTCGACTGGGAGTTCCCGCTGGCCGAGATCATCCTCGACTTCTTCGATCGTCTGAAGACGATCAGTCGCGGCTACGCCTCGCTCGACTACGAGCTGCTCGGCTATCGCGAGAGCGACCTCGTGAAGCTCGACATGTTGATCAACGGCGACGCGGTCGACGCCTTCAGCGTCATCATCCATCGCGACAAGTCCTACGACTACGGCCGGAAGATCGCGGACAAGCTCAAGGAGCTCATTCCTCGGCAGCTGTTCGAGGTGGCGATCCAGGCGGCGATCGGCAACAAGGTCATCGCGCGGTCATCAGTGAAGCCGCTCCGCAAGGACGTTCTCGCGAAATGCTACGGCGGCGACATCACGCGAAAGCGGAAGCTCCTCGAGAAACAGAAAGAGGGTAAGAAGCGCATGAAGCAGGTGGGCGCGGTCGAGATTCCGCAGGAAGCGTTTCTAGCCGTCTTGCAGGTCGAGTAGACACGTTGTCATCCTGAGCCGCCAGGCGAAGGATCTTCACTCTCCCGACAGAGCTGTCTATCTGGACCCTGAGGATCCTTCGCTTCGCTCAGGATGACAAACCGTCAATTCTCCCTCGTCATCCAGACCTCGTTCCTCGGCGACGTCGTGCTCACGACGCCGCTCATCGCGGAGCTCGCGCGTCGAGGTCCGGTGCACGTCGTGGCGACGCCGGCAGGCGCGCCGCTGCTCGCGCGCAACCCGGACGTCGCTGGCGTGACCATCTACGACAAGCGCGGCAGGGCACGTGGCGTTGGAGGGCTTGCGACCGTCGCGGGGGAGATCAGCGCAGCGCGATCACGTGCGGCGAACGACGGCGCCGGTGAAGCCATCGCGTATCTCGCTCAGGGCTCCGTGCGAAGTGCGGCGCTCGCACGCCTCGCGGGGTTTCGTACGCGAGTGGGCTTCACGACATCGGCCGGGCGTTGGCTCTATACGCACCGCGTTCCTTACCGCGACGACCGGCATCACGCCGAGCGACTCTGGAGCCTCGCGGCGGAGACGCCGGAACTTTCGCCGACGAGCGAGCAGCTGCGCCCTCGGCTCTTCCCCGGCGGAGCGGAGCGGGAAGCGGTGGATCGGCTGCTCGCGAGTGCGGGAGACGGCGCCGCACGCCTGATCGCTCTCGCCCCGGGCAGCGTGTGGGCAACGAAGCGATGGCCGTTCTACCCCGCGCTGGCGCGATCGCTGTCGGCAGTCGCGCACGTCGTGGTGATCGGAGGCAAGGATGATGCGCCGCTCGCGTCGGAGATCGTGGCCGCCGTCGGCGATCGCGCGATCGACGCCACCGGCCGGCTGTCCTTGTTAGGCTCCGCCGAATTGATCCGGCGCTGCGCGCTGCTCGTCACCAACGACTCGTCGCCTCAGCACCTGGCGTCAGCCGTTGGGACGCCCACCGTCACGGTGTTCGGTCCGACGGTGCCCGAGTTCGGATTCGGGCCGCTGGCACAGGGTTCACGGACCGCCGGGGTGCGTGGTCTCGATTGCCGACCGTGCGATCGTCACGGTCCACAGCAGTGTCCACTCGGCCATTGGCGCTGCATGCGTGACCTCGGCGTCGAAACGGTCGCGGAGATGGTCGCACACGTACAGCAACAATTGCCATGAACGTGTTCGGCGTTCTGCTCGCGCTGGGCATCGGTCTCGTGCTCGGCCTTCTTGGCGGCGGCGGGTCCATCCTCGCGGTGCCGACGTTCCTCTACGTGTTTCACGTCGAGCCGAAGCCTGCCATCGCGATGAGCCTCGTGGTGGTCGGCATGAGTGCGCTCGTCGGGTTCATCACGCATTGGCGGCAGGGCACGATCAACGTCCGCATCGCACTCGGGTTCGGTGCGCTCGCGATGATCGGGTCGTTCGCCGGGGCGCGTGTCGCCCGCTTCGTTCCCGCGTCAGCGCAGCTCGCGCTCTTCGCGGCATTCGCGCTCACCGCGGCTCTCGTCATGCTGCGCGACTCGGTGCGCCCGCGCGTTGCGCCCGCAGCTCACAATGCGGGGACATTGCGCTTCTCTGCTCTGCTCGGCGTCCAGGCGGTCGCGGTCGGCGTTCTGACGGCGCTCATCGGCGCAGGCGGAGGGTTCCTCATTGTTCCCTCGCTCATCTTCATGGCGAACGTGCCGGTGAAGGAGGCCGTGGGAAGCTCGCTGCTCATCATCGCGATGAACGCTGCCAGCGGAGTAGCCGGCTACCTCGGCCAGGTAGCTTTTGATTGGGCGCTCGTCGGATGGTTCACGGCGCTGGCCGCGGCTGGTGCGGTGACGGGCACGCGATTCATGCGGCGCGTTCCCGCCGCGCGCATCAAGCAGGGCTTCGCTATAATGATCCTCGTTCTGGGCTCGTATCTGGTGATTCGCCGGCTCACGCACTAGCCGCCGAGTTCAGCGTTCGTTCCCTCTTCCTCGCACGCACATGCCGCCTCGAAAACGACAGCGCTACATCATCGGTGTCGACCTTGGCGGTACGAACATCGTCGCCGGTGCGATGCCCGAGGACGGGAGCCGCGAGATCGCGATGCGATCCGAGCCGACCCTCCCCGACCAGGGCGCCGATGCCGTCGTCGATCGGATCGCGCGCATGATCGACACGGTGCTCGCCGAGACGATCGCCGAGACGGGCGCGAAGCGAGAGGATTTCGCCGGAGTTGGGATTGGCTCCCCGGGCCCGCTTGACCGCGAGCACGGCATCGTGATCATGACGCCGAACCTCGGGTGGAGAAACTTCCCGCTGCGCGACGAGATCTCGAAGCGCGTGGGATTGCCGGCATCGCTTGACAATGACGCGAATTGCGCGACGCTCGGCGAATGGTGGTGCGGCGCGGCGAAGGGCGCCAGGCACGTCATCGGCATAACGATCGGCACCGGCATTGGCGGCGGGCTCATTCTCGACGGTCGCCTGTTTCACGGCGCGTCCGACGTGGCGGGCGAGATCGGCCACACTACCATCGACTCGACCGGACGCCGCTGCAAGTGCGGCAACTATGGCTGCCTCGAGGCGTACGCGTCAGGTCCGGCGATCGCGGAGCGCGCTCGTGAGGCGCTGGAGGGTGGCGAGCCCTCGATTCTTCCGAAGCTCGTGAACAACGATCTCAGCAAGATCACCGCGCAGCTCGTGTACGACGCCGCGAAGAAGGATGACGACGTTGCGCGCCAGGTCGTGCGCGAGACGGCGAACTTCCTTGGCGCAGGCGTGGCGAACCTGTTGAACATCTTCAATCCCGACGTCGTCGTGATCGCGGGTGGGGTGACGCAGGCGGGCGCCCCGCTGTTCGAGCCGCTGAGGGCCGAAGTGCGTCGCCGTGCTTTTCGGCCGGCCGTCGAGTCGTGCAAGATCGTCCCGGGGACACTGCGCGGATCAGCCGGTGTGGTTGGCGCTGTGGCAACTTTCAAACAGCAGGCTTTGGACGGTGTTTGACGGGAACCGGGAACAGGGAACGGGGAACAATGCCTCCTCGCCGCGCGAGGACACGAATCAACGAGGAGCCTCGGTTCCCGGTTCCCCGTTCCCGGTTCCCTCTCGAAAGAAACGACTTGGCGTAATCGGCACTTTCGTCTGGGACGTGATCTACGGACGGGACCCGCGAGAGCGACCAGTCGAAGAATGGGGCGGGATTACCTACGCGCTCTCCGCGCTCGACGCCGCGCTGCCTGACGATTGGGAGATCGTTCCGCTCGTGCGAGTGGGAGACGACCTCGCGCACCAGGCAGGTCGCTTCATCCGTACGCTCCGACGCGCGGCACCTGACGCGGCGCCGATCGCCGTGCCGTACCCAAACAACCGCGTGGAGCTGCGCTACTTCAGCGACGAGCGGCGCAGCGAGCGACTCTCCGGCGGCGTACCACCGTGGAACTGGCTCGGACTCAAGCCGCTGCTCGGCGATCTCGACGCGCTGTACATCAACATGATCAGCGGCTTCGAGCTCGAGCTCGAGACCGCGCAGCTGATCCGGCATCACTATCTCGGACCGATCTACTGCGATTTGCATTCGCTCATGTTGAGCGTGCAGCCCACAGGATTTCGTGCACCACGTCCGCTCGAGAACGTCGCCGCGTGGTGCGCGTGCTTCGATCTCCTGCAGGTCAATGAAGATGAGGCTGCACTGATGGCGCCGGATCCGATGGCGCTCGCCGCGACCGCGTTCAGCAACGGAATTCGTTCGCTCGTTGTCACGCTCGGAAGTCGCGGCGTCGTGTACTTCGCCGCGCCGGGGTTCGACGCGCTCTCGGACCTTGTGCGACAACCACTTGCGTCGTCACCACCAATTGGTCCGGTGCGAACGGCTCTCGTGCCCGCAGACCCGCCACGCGGCACGGTCGATGCCGGTGATCCCACGGGATGCGGCGATGTGTGGGGCGCGACCTATTTCTCCCGACTGGCTGCCGGTGATAAGTTGTCCGACGCGATGCGCGCGGCGATGCGCGCCGCAGCACGCAACGTCGAGCACCGGGGTGCCACCGGGCTCGCGCACTACCTTCGCGGAGAGCTCAGCCCGACGTGACCACCGTCATCAACGTTCCGCCCTCGCTCGACGACGCGACGATCGAGCAGGTCCTGGATCAGGTGGCCCCGCTCCCGCGCGATCAGAAGGTGCTCATCGATGCCCGTCACACACGGTGGGCGTCACCGTACGCGCTGACCACGATGCTGACGCTCGGACAGACCCGCGCTGAGCGCGCCGCGTTCACTGGCCCGGAGAACGACGACACCGCGTCGTACTGGGCGCGCACGGGTTTCTACAAGCACGCCGAGCAGATCTTCGACCTTCACGGTCACGTGCCTCGCGCTCGCAATGGCGGAGAGTCGAGCGTGCTGCTGGAGATCACGCCCGTCGCGAAAAGTGAGGACGTGCACGACGTCGTCGAGCGCATTCAGCAGAAGGCGCAGGCGATCCTCGTGAACGAGCTGCACCTCGACCCGCAGGCGACGATGCGATTCGCAATGACGCTGTCGGAAGCATGTCAGAACATCGTCGAGCACGCACAGCGTGGCGGATGGGTGGCCGTGCAGACCTATACGTGGCGCCAGCGTCTCGGACGCCGCGTCGTGCAGATCGCTGTCTGCGATGCAGGCATCGGGTTTCGCGCCTCGCTCGAGAACGCCCATGGGCGCCGCATCACCGACCGCTGGGATGATGGCATGGCCCTCGAGGACGCGGTGATCCGCGGCGTGAGTCGCTTCCGCGATCCAGGGCGCGGGCAGGGTCTCGCCGGCGTTCGACGATTCGTCGGCAAGTGGGATGGCAAGCTGTCGATCCGCAGTGGTACCGCGCGGATCGCGATCGTGCCGAGTTGGGATGAGGACATCCCCTTGGCTGAAGATCTCGCGCCGTTCCCGGGCGCGCAGATCCAGATCACGATTCCAGAACGGATACCCCCGCGGTGATCAACCATATCGATGTCAGCTCGGTGCTTCGACGCACCGTCTGCGACCTGTACTCCAACCTCGTGACGCGACCCACGGGCGCTGCCGTGCGAACGGAGATCGAGAATCTGCTCGCCGCATGGCGCGGCCCGTCTCTGACGGTGATCGACTTCTCGCACGTCAACCTGCTGGATTTCTCCTGTGCCGATGAGGTGGTGGCGAAGCTGTTGCTGCGCTTCGAGGGCGGTGCGCCGCCGCAGGACGCGTATTTTTTGCTGCGCGGCGTACGCGAGGATCATCTGGACGCCATCGAGCACGCACTCGAGCGCTACCAGCTCGCACTCGTTATGCAGGCCGATGACGGCGCCCTGTTCCTCGTGGGCACCGTGAACGACGAGCAGCGGCGCGCGTGGCTAGCGCTCCGCGAGCTTGGCCGCGGTGTGCCCGAGGAGCTTGCGTCGGCACTCGGCGAAGAGCTGGCCGACGCCGAAGCGCTGCTGGCGGCGCTCCACGAGCGGCGACTCATCATGCGATTCGAGGACACCTACGTGCCACTCTGGGCGACGCCGTGAGTCAGGTCTACAACCCACCGCTCCAGGTGGTCGGCTTCATCGGCACGCGCGCCGGCGAGGCGGATCGCGGGCCGCAAATCCGGCTGAACGCGGAAGAGGCCCGGTTCCGAATGATCCTCGACGGTGAGTTGGTGTGGATCTACGGGCCACGGCGCCACGAGCTTGCGCCGGTGCTCATCGACGACTCCGTACCGCGGGGCGGCGTCGTCGTGCGGGACATCGCGGGTGTCACCGTCACCGAGATCGTGCGCCTGGTGAAGCCGAACCTCGACGCACGCCCTGACCGCGGCGCCTACGCCTAACGCAGCGCGCACCTCCAATGCCTCGATCGCCACGCCGTCTCGGCCTTTCCACCCTCGCCGTCACCGGCGGCGCAGCTCATGGCGACCCCGACACGCCGGTCGTGCAGCCGCTGGTGCAGTCGGCGAATTTCATCCAGGAGATCGGGACGGCCGACGGCCTCCGCTACCCCCGCTACGGCAACGTACCTAACGCCGAGGCTGTCCAGAAGCGGCTCGCGCTGATGGAGGGCGCGGAAGCGGCGATCGTGCTCGCGAGTGGCATGGGGGCTACGGCCTGTGCGCTCCTCGCCCTGCTCCGCCCCGGCGACCACCTGCTCGCGAGCAACTGGGTCTACGGTGGCACGCGGCTTCTGTTCACCCAGGAATTCGCGACGATGGGCATCGACGTCACACTCGTGGATCCCATGGAGACGCGCGCCTGGCGGAAGCGCATGCGCAAAGAAACTCGCGCGATCTTCGTCGAGTCGCCCGTGAACCCGACATGCCGGGTGCTCGACCTGCGACCGATCAGCTACCTCACGAAGGAGGGTGGCCTCGCACTCGTCGTCGACTCGACGTTTGCAAGCCCGGTCAACTTCCGCCCCCTCGAGCACGGCGCGGACGTCGTCATTCACTCGGCCACGAAGTACCTCAATGGTCACCACGATGTTCTCAGTGGCGTGGTGTTAGGCACCGCACCGTATATCGAGGAGGTCCGCCAGAAGATGGTGGTCTGGGGACAGTCACCCGACCCCTTCGCCTGCTGGCTCCTCGAACGTGGGCTCAAGACGCTCGACGTCCGCGTCGCGAGACAGAACGAGAACGCACGGCGAATCGCCGAGTGGTGCAACGCCCGCAAAGAGGTACGACACGTGCATTATCCGGGGCTCGAAGACCACCCGGACCACGAAGTGGCACGCACATTCCTCGACGGGTTCGGAGGCATGCTGGCAATCGAGCTCGTTGGCGGCGGCCGTAGCGCGGAGCGCTTCCTGCGACGACTTCGTCTGATCAAGCACGCCCCGAGCCTCGGCGGCGTCGACTCGGTGGTGTCGGAGCCGCGCTTTACGTCGCATTCGCACCTGAGCAGCGAAGAGCGCGCCGCGCTGGGCGTGCCTGACGGGTTCCTGCGCGTGAGCGTCGGCATCGAGAACGTGGACGACCTCATCGCGGACATCGAACAGGCGCTCAAATGAGCGTCGTGGAAGTACCCGGCGAGTCGAGTCCAAACGACCGCCGGCGCGACGAGCGACGATTGAACTCGCGACTCGCGGACCTTCCGGCGCCCGAGGTGCGACGCGCCGTTCTCACCTGGCTGCTCACGGCGATCGTCGTCGTCCTGTTCCTCTGGATGGTCCGGCGGGTGCTTATCGCCGGCATCCTGGGCGTCGTGATCGCAGCCTACCTCCGCCCACTGTACCTGCGAATACTCAGGAGGACCGAGCGACCGGTCCTGAGCGCGGTCCTCACGCTGCTCGTGGTAATCATCCCGGTACTGGGCGCGCTCGCTTACAGCTATGTCGAGCTCGTGGACGTGCTCGGCTACATCGCGGCGCATCAGAATGAAGTCGCGAACCGGATCGACACCGCGATTCGCCAGCTGCCGTTCATGACGAACGCGAACCCAACCGAGACGGTGCGGAGCTACGTCCTGGCGGTTTCGGGTTATGGGACGAAGATCCCTGCGGCAGTCCGGGAAGCGGTCGTCGAGCTTTCGGTCGCCATCACGATCTTCCTGCTGACGGCAGCCTATGTGTTTACGGATGCCGACTCGATCGTCAGTTATGTGCGGAGCAAAGTACCGGAGCGCTATGACCGGTTACGGGAAGCGTTGGTGACGAACGTCACAGGGGTGCTGTACGGGGCGATCTACTCTACGCTCCTCACGCAGGGCCTCAAGACGCTCGTCATTTTTCTGATGAACCTGGCGTTCGGTGTGCCGCTCGCCGCGGTGCTCGCGATCCTGTCGTTCATCATCGGTTTCTTCCCGATCGTCGGGTCGTGGAGCGTGTACGTGCCCGTCGCGGCGTGGCTGCTGGTGTTCCGAGATAGCCCGGTGCGCGCTGGATTGATGGTGGTGGTTGGCTTTGTCTTGAACACGTTGTTCATCTCGACGTACCTGCGCCCCAAGATCGCTGCAGAGCGGTCCGGGGTATTGAACTTCTACTGGATGTTCGTCGCGCTCGTGACGGGTGTATACACGTTCGGGCTCGCCGGCATCCTGCTCGGTCCAATCCTCATCGGGTTGCTCAAGGCAGTCGTGGATTCGATTACGGCCCACGCCAGCTGGCGGCTCGCCGAGGTCGAGGATGGCGCCGGGTAGCGAGTGGGCACCAGGAAGGTGGAGCAGTGATTCGGTTCCAGCACGTCTACAAGGAATATCCGCGCACTGGCCTGGTACTTCAGGACGTGTCGCTCTTCGTCGGCAAGGGTGAGTTCGTCTTTCTCACCGGGCCGAGCGGCGCGGGCAAGAGCTCGCTGCTCAAGCTGATTTACATGGAAGAGCTCCCCACGAAGGGCGACGTTTGGGTGAGCGGCGTCCGCTCGAAGGGCGTGAAGCGCAAGGAAGTCGCGAAGCTCCGACGGAAGCTCGGCGTCGTGTTCCAGGACTTTCGTCTTCTGGAGGACCGAACTGCCGAAGCCAACGTGGCGTTCGCGCTCGAGGTCATCGATGTGCCGCGTTCGTCCATCCACCCCAAGGTTGCGCGCGCGCTCGCGCAGGTGGGGTTGGCGGCCAAAGGCACGAGCATGCCCCGCGAGATGAGCGGCGGAGAGCAGCAGCGGGTCGCGATCGCCCGCGCGCTGGTGAACGACCCGTTCGTGCTGGTCGCCGACGAGCCCACCGGCAACCTTGACGAACGCGCGACACGCGGTGTCTTTCAGCTGCTCCGCGACATCAATGCATCGGGCACGGCGGTCGTGATGGCGACTCACAACCTCGAGCTCGTGCGACGATCCGGCTACCGCACGATCGAGATCAACCGCGGCCAGGTCGTGTTCGATTCCGGGGACGGCGATCGGGAGAAGAAGGTGGAGGTCCTGGCGTGAGACTCGCCCTTCGCGAGACGATGATCGGGTTCCGCCGCGCGCCGGGTTTGAGCGTGCTGAGCATCACGACTATCGCGTTTTCCCTGTTCGCCTTCGGTCTGTTCTCGCTGGTCGCGGTGAACATTCGAAAGACGTTAACCGAGGTGGAGTCGCGCGTGGAGATCCGCGCGTTCCTCGCGGACGGCACCCCGGTGGAAGTCGTGTCGGCGGCGATGGGCGACATCGGTGCCTTCCCCGAAGTGAGCCGCGTGGAGTACGTGTCTCCCGACTCGGCGCTCGCACGCGCCCGCTCCGAGCTCGGCGAGTTCAAGGACGTGTTCGAGAGTGCGTTCCTCCCCGCCTCCATCGACATCCGGATGCGCGAGGGCCACCGCGATCCCGAGACGGTCAAGACGATCGCGGGTCGCATCAAGTCCTTCGAGTTCGTCGATGACATCCGGTACGGCGAGGATTGGGTCGACAAGCTGTATCGCATTCGCAACGTCGCGACGGCCACGGGCCTGGTGCTCGGTCTCGCGTTCGCGGCCGTCGCGGTGATCATCATCGGCGCGACCATCCGCATGGCCGTCATGGCGCGCGCACGCGAGATCTCGATCATGCGGCTGGTGGGCGCGACGGACGCGTTCATTCGCCGGCCATTCCTGATCGATGGGTTCCTCAAGGGAATCCTGGGCGGGTTGCTCGCCCTGGGCCTCACCTGGTTCGCCAGTCAGGTGATCAGCCACAACTTCATCCAGACGGCGTTCTTCTCGCGAGGCCTCGCGTCGCTCGGCTTGTTAGGCGGCGCGCTGATTGGTGTGATCGGCAGCTCGCTGTCGGTCGGGCGACACCTGCGAAAGGTCTGATGCGGCGCACGCGGATTCTCCTCTGCGTGGCCGCGCTCGCGGTCCCGCTGACGGCCCGCTCGCAACAGCCGCAGCCGCCTTCGCAGGGCCAGACCAGCGGCGAAGCGAAGATTCGCCAGCAGCGCGAGGAGCTCGAGCGCATCCGCCGGGAGCGCGAGGAGCTGCAGCGCAACATGACCGAGCTGCAGTCAAAGGCCCACGACCTCGACGCCGAAGTGACCAATCTGCATCAGCAGGCCGACGCGACGGCGCGTGTGGTTCGATCGCTCGACGTCCAGCTGGAGACGATCACAACCGAAGTGGACGGCACGACATCCAGTCTGCTTCGCGCCGAAGATGAGCTGGCCGTGAAGAAAGCGGTGCTGCAGCGCCGCCTGATCGACATCTACAAGCGCGGGCCAATGTACACGACCGAAGCGCTGCTCGCCGCGCGCACGTTCGGCGAGCTGCTCGGCCGATACAAGTACCTCCACGAGCTGGCGCTGCGTGACCGATCGCTCGTCGCCCGCGTCGAGGACCTCTACGATCAGGTCGCGAAACAGCGCCAGCAGCTCGTTCGCCTGCGCGACGAGTTCGAGCGCAGCCGGCAGGAGAAACGCGTAGAGGAGGACCGGCTCCGGGCGCTGGAAGAAAGCCGGTCGAGGAACCTCAACGTCATCAAACGCTCCGCCAAGGAAACCCAGGCCCGCCTGGCCGCGATCGGGCGCGACGAAACCCGTCTGGAGAACACCATCGCGGCGTTCGAGGAAGCCCGGAAGAAGGCGGCGGAGCGGCCTAACGCGCCCACGGTGCTGAGCAGCAGCACCCTCAAGACGAGCGACTTCGGCAAGCTCGATTGGCCGGTGGAGGGTTCGATCATCTACCGTTTCGGTCGCGCGGTGAACCCGAACAACACGACGATTCGCTGGAACGGCGTCGGGATCGCGGCGCCCAGTGGGGCATCGGTCAAGGCCGTTGCGGGCGGCGAGGTCATGGTTGCCGAGGCGATCGGAACGTATGGCCTCACGGTGATCGTGCAGCACGGCGGCGGGGATTACTCCGTCTACGGATCGCTGTCGCGCATCGACGTGCAAAAGGGCCAGCAGGTGATCAAGGGCCAGGTCATTGGCACCGTGGGCGTCTCAGACCCGGAGCTCGACCCGCACCTGCACTTCGAGATTCGCCCGAAGGGACGCGCGATCGACCCGCTCGTGTGGCTGCGGGGCGAGCAGAAGTGACGGTCTACCGCTGCTCGACGTGTGGGCGGTTTCGCGAGTATCACGAGGGTGATCGGTTCTGCCTGGTCTGCGGTAACCAGTCGATCGACTCGAAATGCTCGTGTGGTCGCGAGTACGATTACGCCCTGGGCGAGGGCGGCGATTTACATTGCCCACGGTGCGGAGTGGGTCTGCGAGGTCGGTCGCTAGACTTCGAGCCTTAAGCCGGCGGCCGGCGGCAGGCGACTGCCGGGGACGGACGACGGGGGACGGGCGACCGCGAAAAAGGCGTGTCGCCCAGTCCGCCATTCCCGGCGCGCGAAGCGCGCCGCCGATTCCCGATTCCCGATTCCCGATTCCCGAGCTTTGCTGTTAGGCGCCCACACTTCCATCGCCGGTGGCACCCACGAAGCGCCACCGCGCGCCAAAGCCATTGGTGCGACGGCGATGCAGATCTTCACCAAGATGGCGAACCGGTGGGCGGAGCGTGAATGTGAGACGCCCGAGCTCGAGGCGTTTCGCGCGGCAGTCGCGGCCACCGACCTGAGTGCGCTCAACGCCCACGACAGCTATCTGATCAACCTCGCGTCACCGGATCCGGTGCTCCGGGCGCGGTCCATCGAGTCCTTTGTCTGCGAGCTCCGACGCTGCGAAGCGCTCGGGCTTGGTGCGCTCGTCTCGCACCCCGGCAATTTCATGGACGATCGCGCGAGTGGGCTCGCGAGAAACGCCGACGCCATTGTGGAAGCGCTCTCGCGGGTTCCTGGCAAGGTTCGCCTGTTGCTCGAGACGACCGCGGGCAGCGGCACCGCGCTCGGCGCGACGTTCGAGGAGCTCGCGGTAATCATCGCGCGAGTGCCTGCCCGAATGCGACGACGCGTCGGCGTGTGCATCGACACTGCGCACATCTTCGCGGCGGGATACGACATCGCCCGCGATTATGACGCCGTCATCGCCCGCTTCGACGAGACGCTTGGCCTCGAGCAACTCGGCGCCATGCATCTCAACGACTCCAAGGCGCCGCTCGGCTCGCGGCGTGACCGGCACGAGCTTATCGGCGAAGGCGCCATCGGAGAGCTCGCGTTTCGCCGGATCATGACTGACGCGCGGCTCGCCGAGGTGCCGAAACTCATCGAGACGCCCAAGCTCGACGACGCAGTGAAGACCGACCGTCGCATGCTCAGGCGTCTACGGCGCTTCGCCGCGGGGTGACGGGACGTTGGAACGAGCCAATGCGGAAGACCAACGCTGGATGACCGTGGCGCCCATCCGTCAGACCGCGTAGAGTTCGCACATGCGCCGATCGACGTCGCTCACGCGCGCGCTGTCCTACGTGACCCTGTTGCTCCAGCTCCTGCTGCCAACGGTGGTCTCCCTCGCGGACGCGCGTCTCGAGCGCGACGCGATGAGCGCGCGTGCGTACTCGCATGTCGAGGCCACGACCGGAAAGGATTGCGCGCGCGCCCACAAGGCGGATTGTGCGCTCTGCCAGCACCTCACGACGCCGATCGCGAAGTCGGCGAAAGCCGAGCCCCCGATCTACGCGGGCCGATCCGAACGACCGGCCGTAGCTTTCGGAGTATCGCGCCCGTCCGCGCACGACCAGCGTCCTTCCCTTCCGCGCGCCCCACCGCTCGCCTGAGCACCGCGCACCGTCGGTGCGCCTGTAACGGTCGTTTGATCCACACGCCTCATAGCCGCACTGCCTAACGCACCACCGCGGCGATCGGCGGGTTCACCGTGCTCAGGAGCAACACATGTCACGAACTTTCGCGCATGATGCGCGAGCCTCCGGCATTCTGGCGATGCTGTGGGGTGGTTTGGTCCTGCTCGTCGTCTCATCCGCACCGGCGAGCGCTCAGCGGGACACCACGCGCCGCGACACGACGAAGAAACAGACGCCGTCGGACAGCGCGCGCATTGCCGATTCGATCGCGGTCGTGCGGGAGCTGGAGCGTCTACGGGCCGAGCCGCGATCACGCGATCCCGGACAGCAGCAGCCAGGTCAGGGCACCCCGACGAACCCGCGCATGCTGCCCGATATCAGCGCGGTCGGCGACCTCATTGGCGACCTCTCGCCCAAAGGCAGCACGCAGGAGGGAGGCGAGCGCTTCAGCGTCCGCGAGGTCGAAGTCGCAGTTCAGGCGGCGGTCGATCCGTACTTCCGCGGCGACGTGTTCTTCGGGATCTCCGACCTCGAGAAAATCTCGATCGAGCAGGCGTACCTGACGGCGACGGCGTTGCCGTGGGGCCTCGAAGTCCGCCTTGGTCGGTATCTGATGCCTGTCGGCAAACAGAACACGACGCATCGCCACGATCTGCAGACCATCGACTATCCGTACGTCATTCAGCGTTTCCTCGACGCCGAAGGGCTCAAGGGCACCGGGATATATGCCTCGAAAATCTTCGCGCCGTTCGGGTTCTATCAGGAGATCATTCTCACGGCGGTCGACCGATTCGGTGAACCAACCGAGGGGCTCGTAACGATCGAGGCGGTCAACAAGACGCTGAGTGGTCTCGGGTATTCCGCCAGACTTCGCAACTACTGGGACCTGAGCCAGGCGAGCAACATCGAGCTGTCCTTCTCCGCCATTACGGGCAAGCGAGAGCAGGCCGTGTTAGGCGGCGACCCGACACTCGGAACGCCGGCGCGGCAGAGTGTTGTCGGAACGGACTTCACGTATCGCTGGCGCCCGCTTCAGCAGGGCCTCTACAAGTCATTCATCCTGCAGGCGGAGCTCATGCAGCAAATCAACGAGAAAGACCCGACACTCGACCTGCCGAGTGGGGTACCTCCAGATGGTCTGGTCTACGGCGGACCCACTCGGAATTTCACGGGCGGCTACGCCTTCGCACGATATCAGCTCACACGTCGCGGCTACGTCGGCGCTCGCTTCGACTCGTTTCAGGACGAAGGGGCCGGTGGCAGTGCGACCAACGCGGTCTCGGGGTACGTGGAGTTCTTCCCGAGCGAGTTCTCCAAGCTGATGGTCGGGTACGAGCGGTACTCGCCAGCTGAGGGCTCGGCAACCAATCGGATCCTGCTGCAGGCCACGTTCGCTCTGGGCCCGCACAAGCCTCACCCATTCTGACGCATTTGGCGCCACCGGCGCCCGGGAGTACACCTGGATGTTTCTCCATCGACTCACTACACGTGCCGCGTTAGGCGCCGCACTTCTCGTGGCACCCTTCGCGGGAGCCACGACTGCCGAGGCTCAGCTCAAGGTCGTCACGAGCACAACCGACCTCTACGACATCGCCAAAGCCGTGGGCGGGGACAGAATCTCTGCGACGCATATCGGCGAGGGCTACCAGGACCCACACTTCATCGAGGCGAAGCCGAGCTTCGTCCTGCAGCTGCGCAACGCGGATGTGTGGGCATTCGTGGGCCTGGACCTCGAGATCGGGTGGATGCCGCTCTTGCTCCAGGGCGCCCGCAACCCGAAGCTGCAGCCGGGCCAGCCCGGATACCTCGACGCTTCGCGCGTGATCTCGGTGCTCGACGTCGCACGAGGGAACGTGGATCGCAGCCAGGGCGACGTTCACCCGTTAGGCAATCCGCACTACTGGCTCGACCCGGAGAACGGCCGCCGCATCGCGAAGCTGTTTCAGGAGACGTTCGCGAAGCTCGATCCGAAGAACGCAGGGGTGTACGACGCGAATGCGAAGGCGTTCACCCAGCGACTCGACGCGGCCGAGCACACGTGGCAAGCGGACCTCGCGAAGATCAAGGGTCAGCCGGTCGTCGCGTGGCATACGAGCTGGCGCTACTTCGCCGAGTACACGGGGATGAACATCGTCGGGTTCATGGAGCCGAAGCCGGGTGTTCCACCGTCGCCCGCGCACCTGGCGGGCCTCATCCAAACGATGAAACAGGCCGGCGCCAAAGTGATCGTCATGGAGCCGTTCTACGACAAGAAGACGGCGGACTTCGTGGCCAGCAAGACCGGCGCGAAAGTGCTCGTGCTGTCGCCCTCGGTGGGCGGCGCGAAGGGAGTCAATGACTATATCCAACTCATGACAAGCGGCATTCAGCAGCTGGCGGCTGCGCTCTGACATGGCGTCCCTCGTGACTTTTGACCGCGCGACGCTTGGCTACGGGCGTCGCGCCGTCCTCACCGACATCTCCTTCGAGATTCCCGACGGGGACTTTCTGGGCCTCGTGGGCCCGAACGGCGCGGGCAAGACGACCATCCTGCGCGCGCTGCTCGGCACTCTCGAGCCGCTCGGCGGCACCGTGTCACGCGCGCCGACGCTGCGGTTCGGGTACGTCCCGCAGCGTGACCAGGTGGACTACAGCTTCCCGCTGAAAGTGCTCGACGTCGTCATGATGGGGCGGTATGACCGGATCGGGCTCGGACGCCGACCGACGGAGGACGACCGACGTCGCGCGCATCAGGCGCTCGAGCATGTCGGCATCGACCGCCTCGCCGACCGCCCGCTCGCCGACCTGTCAGGCGGTCAGAAACAACGCACGCTCATCGCGCGCGCGCTGGTCGGCGAGCCTAACGTGCTCGTCCTGGACGAGCCCACCAACGGTATGGACCTCGTCGCCACCACGCAGATTCTCGGGCTCGTGCGCGAGCTGCACGAACGCGACGGCCTCACGGTCCTCATGGTGAGCCACGCGCTCAACGAGGTGGCCAACTACGTCCAGCGCATCGCACTCGTCGCGGAGGGAGGGTTCCGTATTGGCACCACCGACGAGATCATGACCGAGCAGGCGTTGACCCAGATGTACGGAATTCCGGTCGAGGTAACCTCGTTCGATGGACACCGCATCGTTGTAGCACGGCGTGTAAACGGCGAGGCGGCCACCAACCGTGTTTAGCACCGTTCTCCTCTTCCGCGAAGCGCTGTACGGCGCACTCGTCATCGCGCTCGCGTGCTCGGTCATCGGCGTGTACGTCGTGCTGCGACGGATCGTGTTCGTAGGCGCGGCGCTCGCGCAGATCTCATCGGCTGGCATCGCCCTCGCGCTCTGGCTTGCCGGTGCAGGCGTCGCGCTCGGCGGCGCGGTCAATCCGACCGTGGTCTCGCTGCTCCTGACGCTCGTCGCGGTGCTGTTCTTCGCGAGCGGAACACGCGGGCGAGTGCCGCCTGACGCCACTATCGGGATCACGTACTCGGTCGCAGCGGCCGTCGGGATCATCCTGATCGCGAAGGCAGCCTCCGGCGAGGCTCACGACATTTTCCTGTCCGGCAACATCCTGGGCATCACACGCCGCGACACGCTCGTGCTGCTGGCAGTCACTGTACCGGTGCTTGCGATTCACGCCGTGTTCTACAAGGAGCTGCTGTTCGTCTCGTTCGATCGCGAGACCGCTCGCACGTTTGGTTACAACGTCCGCCGTTGGGATCTTCTGCTCTATCTCACCCTCGGGGTCGTGATCGCGTCGGCGATGCAGTTCGCTGGTGTGATGCTCGTGTTCAACTTCCTCGTGCTTCCGGCCGTAACGGGACTGTTGCTCTCGCACACGATGCGCGGCGTGTTCTTCTGGTCCGTCGTGTCGGCGCTCGTCGCGGCGTCAGTCGGATTCTCGTTGTCGGTGCCATTCGATCTCCCGTCGGGCCCCACGATCTCCGCAGCGTCGGGCGCGCTGGTGATGGTTGCCTGGGGCGTTCGGAGGGTCACCACGCGCGGCTAGCGCTGGTCGCAGTCCCCGGACGCGAATACCTTCCGCCCATGGCCAGGCCGAAGGTCATCACCGAGCGGGACGTGCGGCGGGCAGCGAGCAATGGCGCGCGCGAGTTGGATGCGACTGGCGCGGTCATCACACCGAGCGCGCGAGACGCTGCCGCGCGCTCCGGCGTTACGCTCAAGGGGAAGAAGCCGGCTGACCCACCGGCGCAAGCCCCTGCGCCGCCTCGGCCCCTGGCGGCACGACAGCGAATCGCCGTTGGCGCCGATCACGGCGGGGTGGCCCTCCGCGACGCGATCGCGGCGAGGCTGCGCGAGCTCGGCCATGATGTCACGGATCATGGCACGACCGGGACATCGCCGGTGGACTATCCCGACTACGCGACCGCGGTCGCGCGAGCCGTCGCGAGCGGCGGCGCGCAGATCGGTATCATGGTCGATGGCGCGGGCATTGGAAGCTGCATGACGGCGAACAAGGTGCCTGGTATCCGCGCCGCGATGTGCTACGACGTAACCACCGCGCAGAACGCGCGGGAGCACAACAACGCGAACGTGCTCACGCTCGGCGGAGGCCTCATCGGGACACGACTCGCGCTGGCGATCGTCGAGACGTTCCTGTCCACGAGCTTTGGCGGTGGGCGTCACGCGGCCCGAGTCGCGAAGATCGACGCACTCGACGCGCCGCGCGTCCAACGTTAGGGCCCGATCTCCACGTATCCCTTCCATACATGAAGCGCGAAGACGCCCTCGAGTACCACGCATCGCCCAAGCCGGGAAAGATCGCCGTCGTCCCGACGAAGCAGCTCACGAACCAGCGCGACCTCTCGCTCGCCTACTCGCCCGGCGTAGCTGAGCCGTGCATCGAAATCAAGCAGAATCCGGACGACGCCTATCGGTACACGTCGAAGGGCAACCTGGTGGCTGTCGTCACGAACGGCACCGCGGTGCTCGGATTGGGCAACATCGGGGCGCTGGCCGGCAAGCCGGTCATGGAAGGCAAGGCGAACCTCTTCAAGCAATTCGCCGACCTCGACGTGTTCGACCTCGAGGTCGGGTCCGAGAATCCGGACGACGTGATCCGGTTCTGCCAGCTGCTGGAGCCGACCGTCGGCGGCATCAACCTCGAGGACATTCGCGCACCCGACTGCTTTTACATCGAGGAGACGCTCCGGAAGACGATGAAGATTCCCGTCTTCCACGACGACCAGCACGGCACGGCGATCATCTCGGGTGCCGCGCTCCTGAACGCACTCGAGATCGTCGGCAAGCGAATCGAGGACGTCCGGGTGGTGTTTTCCGGCGCGGGCGCCGCCGCCATCGCCACCGCAGCTCACTACGAGCGGCTCGGCGTTAGGCACGAGCACCTCATCATGTGCGATCGCGCGGGCGTGATCTACACCGGGCGCACGCACGACATGGATCCGTACAAGGCGCGGTTCGCCAACGATACCTCGGCACGAACGGTGGCCGAGGCGCTCGATGGGGCGGACGTGTTCATCGGCCTATCCGTCGCCGGAGCCGTGACGGGTGAGATGATCGCACGAATGGCCGAGCAGCCGATCATCTTCGCGCTCGCGAACCCGGTGCCAGAGATCCTGCCCGACGCCGTGCATGCGGTCCGTTCCGACGCGATCGTTGCGACGGGCCGCAGCGACTACCCGAACCAGGTCAACAACGTCCTTGGCTTTCCGTTCATCTTCCGCGGCGCGATGGACGCGCGCGCGACCGAAGTGAACGAGGAGATGAAGATGGCGGCGACACGCGCCCTCGCCGCGCTCGCGAAGGAAGAAGTGCCGGAGAGCGTGTCCGCGCTGTACGGTCTCCGCTCGGTCAAGTTCGGGCGCGACTACCTCATCCCCTTCCCGTTCGACCCGCGCGTACTGCTGTGGATCGCGCCCGCGGTGGCATGGGCGGCCGTCGCGAGCGGCGTGGCCAAGAACTTCGTGGACGTCGAAGCCTATCGCGACCAGCTCGAAGCGCGCCTCGGACGGGCGCGCGGGATCATTCGCGGGATCATCAACCGCGCCGTTCGCGATCCCAAGCGCATCGTGTTTCCCGAGGGCGAAGAACGAAAGATTCTGCGCGCAGCGAGAATCATCGTCGATGATGGCATCGGCCACCCGATCCTCCTCGGGAATCGCGAGGTCATCGAGCGCGTCGCGCAGGCCGCGACGATCCCGCTCGACGACCTCCAGATCGAGGATCCCGCGACGTCGGCCAATCGCGAGCGATATGCCGAGTTTCTGTGGGAGCGCCGTCAGCGAAAGGGCATGAGCTTCGGCGAAGCGCATCGTCGGCTCTACAACGGCAATTACTTCGGCTCTGTAATGGTCGCCTGCGGTGATGCCGACGCGCTGCTCTCGGGGATGACGATGCAGTACCCCGAGACCATTCGCCCGGCGCTCGAAGTCGTCGGAGCCCATCCGCGCGCCGGGCTGGTGAGCGGGATGTACATGCTCGTATTCGAAAAGCACGTCATCTGCTGCGCCGACACGACGGTGAATATCGACCCATCGGCCGAGGAGCTGGCACAGATTGCGTATTCTGCGGCGCGCATCGTTCGAACGTTTGGTGTCGACCCGCGAGTCGCCATGCTCAGCTTCTCGAACTTCGGCTCCGTGCGTCATCCGGACGCGGAGAAGGTCTCGCGCGCCGTCCAGCTCGTGCGGCAACGCGATCCGAACCTGGTCGTGGATGGAGAAATGCAGGCAGATAGCGCGCTCGACGAACGGATTCTGGCTGACAGCTATCCGTTCAGCGCCTTGAAGGAATCAGCCAACGTGTTGATATTTCCGAACTTGAGCGCGGGCAACATCGCGTACAAACTGCTCAATCAACTCGGGGGAGCGACGGCGATCGGGCCGATCCTCATCGGCATGCGCCATCCCGTGCATGTCCTCGAGCACGGCGCGGACGTGCAGGAAATTGTGAACATGGCAGCCGTCGCCGTGATCGACGCGCAGTCGCGAATCTCCTCCGCCGACACCGCCGGTGCGGTCGCCACCTGACCGGGGCGAATGTCGGGCCGAACCTTTTGACACTGGACATCCGAGAACATGGCTACAGAGACCAAGCCCGTCCCGGGAGCGCCGGATTCGACGAACGGACTCGAACAGCAGGGGCTGCGCCCGAGCGGAGAGGTCCATTGGAATCTCGTGGCCCCCGAGCTGATGCTCGCGGCCGCGCGGCGAGGCGAAGGCGAGTTCGCCGACATGGGTCCGTTCGTCGCGGTCACGTCACCGCACACCGGGCGCTCCCCGAATGACAAGTTCGTGGTGCGCGAGCCGGCCACCGAGGGTGACATCGACTGGGGCAAGGTGAATCAGCCGTACGCGCCGGACCATTTCGACGTCCTGTTGGCCGACGTGCGCGCGTACCTCGACACGCAGCCCGAGCTGTTCGTGCAGGACCTGCGCTGCGGCGCCGACCCGGGTCATCGCCTGAGCGTGCGCTACGTGACGCCTAACGCGTGGCACGCGGCGTTCGTGCGGAACATGTTCATCCGGCCCGATCATAGCGAGCTGCCCACGTTCGACCCGAACTTCACGGTGCTCCATGCGCCGGAGTTCCAGGCGGACCCCGCGCGCCACGGGACGCGGTCCAGCACGTTCATCGTCCTGAACTTCGCGAAGCGGATGATCCTCATCGGCGGCACGCGCTACGCCGGTGAGCTCAAGAAGTCGATGTTCACGGTCATGAATTACTTCATGCCGAAGGACGGCGTGCTCTCCATGCACTGCTCGGCCAACCTCGGCGCGCAGGGCGACACGGCTCTGTTCTTCGGACTGTCCGGCACCGGCAAGACGACGCTTTCGGCCGACCCGGACCGGTCGCTCATCGGCGACGATGAGCATGGCTGGTCGGAGACGGGGATTTTCAACTACGAGGGTGGCTGTTACGCGAAGGTCATCAATCTCTCGGCGGACGGCGAGCCGGACATCTACGCGACGACGCAGATGTTTGGTACGATCCTCGAGAATGTGGTGCTGGACCCGACGTCGCGGCGCGTGAGATTCGAGGACCAGTCGATCACCGAGAACACTCGCGCCTCGTATCCCCTCTCGTATATCCGCAATCATGTCCCGAGCGGCCGCGGCGCCCATCCGAAGAACGTCGTGTTTCTCACGGCTGACGCGTTCGGCGTTCTTCCGCCCATCGCGCGCCTAACGCGCGAGCAAGCGATGTACTACTTCCTGTCCGGCTACACAGCGAAAGTCGCCGGGACCGAGCGCGGCGTGACCGAGCCGCAGGCGACATTCAGCGCCTGCTTCGGCGCGGTGTTTCTGGTGTGGCACCCGACGAAGTACGCCGAGATGCTCGGACGGCTGCTCAGCGAGCATGACGCCCGGGTGTGGCTGGTCAACACCGGGTGGAGCGGTGGGCCGTACGGAGTCGGCAAGCGCATGAAGCTCGGCTACACGCGCAGCATGGTGCGCGCGGCGCTCGCGGGTCAGCTCGACCAGGTCGCGACACAGACGGATGAGCGGTTCGGGCTTGCCGTGCCGATGCAGGTCCCGGGCGTACCGGCGGAGGTCATGCGTCCCCGTGATACGTGGAGCGACGGCGCCGCCTACGATGCCCAGGCGAAGAAGCTGGCCGAGATGTTCCGCAAGAACTTCGAGAAGTTCGGCAGCAACGTCGCGCCAGCAATTGCTGACGCGGGACCGAAGGCCTGACGAACCGGGACAGCGGGACTCGGCCAACGGGCGGGAACGGGGAACGGGGAACTGGGAACCGTGACTCCAGTACGCGGCACGGTTCCCGGTTCCCTGTTCCCACCAACGCGCCGTGATCATTCGAGATCCTCTGTGGAACAACATCCGTGTCGACGCGCTCGCCTTGCAGCTCGTCGACACGCCCGTTTTCCAGCGGCTCAGATACGTTAGGCAGCTCGGGCTGGCATATCTCGTCTACCCCGGCGCCACGCACACGCGCTTCGAGCACGCGCTCGGCGCGTACCATCTCGCCCGACTCACCATCGCGCTCCTCGATGAGCGCGGCGAGCTGGCGGGTGTGCCGCTCGAGGAGCGTGCGGTCACGCAGGCCGCCGCGCTCCTGCACGACGTCGGCCATTATCCATTCTCGCACGCGCTCGAGGAGATCGGCGCGCTTCACCACGAGGAAGTGGCAACGCCACTCGTGCTCTCCGGTTCCGTCGCGGAGATGCTGAGGTCGATGCTTGGCGCAGGGGCGCCAGAGCGAGTGCTCGCGCTCATCCGAGGGACAAGCGACTCGCCCCTGCAGGGCCTTGTCTCCGGATCGCTCGATCTCGACAAGATCGAGTATCTCAAGCGCGATGCGCTCATGTGCGGCGTTCCGTACGGTGAAATCGACGTGGACCGGCTACTCAACTCGCTCGTGCTCGTCGATGAGCCGGAGAGCAACCGTCGCGTTATCGGTGTGCTCGAGAAGGGGCTCTCCGCGCTCGAATCGCTGCTGTTCGCGAAGTATCAGATGTACCGGAACGTGTACTGGCACCACGCGGTGCGGAGTGCCACGGCGATGTACAAGCGACTGGTCGATGAGGCGCTCGCTGCCGGGGATGTCGACGCGCGCGCACTCAGCACGTTCGACGACGAGGGGCTTCTGCATCGCCTGTCCAGGCGCGGTCAGCCCCCGCTACTCTCGGCGCTTCGAGAGCGACGCCTGTACAAGCGCGTCCTCGAGTGCCCAGCGGCCGAGCTGAGTGGGGAAGCCCTCGAGTGGATTGCCGACGACCGCGCGCTCACGACCGAGACCGAGGACCGTCTCGCCGCGGAGCTGGGACTGTCGCCAGGCGAGCTGCTGGTCGACTTCCCGACGAAGACGCAGATGCTGGGGCTCGACCTGCCAGTCGTTAGGCGGTCGGGCGAGGTGCGCCGCTTGACCATGACGGGCCTCGAGGGTGCGATCAATCTTCCCGTGCTATCGGAGCAGCTGTACCAGTCGGCGCGATGGCTGCGCGTATTCGCGGTTCGCCGGATCGACGTACCGAGGGGAGAGCTGATCGAGCGGCTGGTCGCCATCGGGAATCGGGAATAGGGAATCGGGAATCGGAACGGCCGGGAACGGGGAACGGGCAACCGGGAAGAGTGACTCTACGCGGAGCCTCTGTTCCCAGTTCCCTGTTCCCCGGGCGCGTGCGAAGCGCGCGCCTATTCCTGATTCCCGATTCCCGATTCCCTGCTCTTCCCGTGGGCCTCCGCCAGCTTCCGCGCGATACCGCGATAAAAGGCGGCATCCTCGACCTTGCCCTGGGATTCGAGCGAGAGCGCCGCGAGCTCCAGCGCGTAGAGGATGTTGCCGAGGTACAGCTCTGCGAGCGCCCCGACCGACTCGTCAGGCACCCGGATCAGCGCGCGATGGGCGTCTCTGCCGTGGTGGTGGTGTCCCCGCCGTTGTTGCCTTCGGTGGCGGTCACCTGCACCACGATCGCCGTGATGTTGTCCAGCCCTCCGCGCCCGTTCGCTTCGGAGATGAGGGCGTCCACGACGCGACCCGGCGTGGCACGCGAGAAGAGGAGCTGCTGCAGCCGGCGATCATCCACCATCCCCGTGAGGCCATCGCTGGCCACGAGGTAGACGTCGCCGGTCTTTACTTCGCCGTGGTACGTGTCCGGCTCGACGTTGTCGCTCGCCCCCACGCAGCGCGTGATCACGTTGGAGTACGGATGGTAGCGCGCCTGCTCCGGCGTCAGGAAGCCGGCGTCCACCTGCTCCTGGACGTACGAGTGATCCTTCGTGAGCTGCCGAAGCTTCCCGTCGCGCAGCAGATAGACGCGTGAGTCGCCGACCTGTCCAATGAGGTAGCGCGATCCCGTCAGAATCAGCACCGAGGCCGTCGTGCCCATGCCCTGCTTGTCCACCTCGGTGATCGTGCGTTCGTAGATCTTCGAGTTCGCTTTCTTGACCGCCTCTGCCACCTTTGCCGAGACGCTGTCGCCGTTCACCTCCGTGATCCCGGCCAGCTCCCGGGAGATGATCTGAACCGCCATCTCGCTCGCGACCTCGCCCGCCGCGTGACCGCCCATGCCGTCAGCGACGATGAACAGCCCTCGCTTGTCGTTCGCTTCAGCGAAGAAGCTGTCTTCGTTCCCAGCGCGGATCATGCCCACATCCGAGCGGGCGGCGACGTATAGGTTCACTAGCAATCCTGTATGACGAGAAGGACGGTCTCACCATCAGCATCCACGATTTCCGGCTCGGACCGGAATATCACCTTCGCGCCCCGAAAGCGCACGGCTGTGCCGAGGTTCAGAGCTTGTACGCCCGGAATGCGGTCGCCCGAGAGACGGGTCTCATTCGTCGATTCCATGTCTGCGACGAACCTATCCGATTCTCGACCCTGGATTCCGGCACGTGGGCCGCAGAAGCGCTGATCGACGACATCGTCGTCGCCATGCTTCCGATGCCCGATGTGTGCCACCGGCGCGCAAAGGCGATGGACCGACTCCTCCGCGACGCACTCGGTCACGACCTCGAGCGTTGCGAGCATCGGTGCCTCCGTAGAGACTCCTGCGCGGTTCCCGCCGATTGTGGGACATTCCCAATCCACGGGCGCAGCAGCGGTGCACAGCGCCGGAATGAGCTCAGCTCGATTCGTTTGTCGTCAAGCCGAATGTGAGCCATGCCGGGTCGGGCGGTGTTCGATGCGCGAAGCCGAAGGGGAAATGGAAAGCCCGTTGAGACGGCCTCGCCTCCACGGGTTACGGGCGGAAACTACGGGTGACCCGCATGGCTGGCAAGCAGTTGGCTCGTCGCCACCGCCAGATCGAGGCAGTCCGGTTCACGCCTGCGCTGCAGCCGCCATCTCACCCTGCTGCAGTCGATAGAGACGCTGGTAGAGACCCCCATGTGCAAGGAGCTCGCGGTGCGTCCCGCGTTCTCGGACTTCGCCGTGATGCAATACGAGAATCTCGCTCGCACTGACGATCGTGCTGAGTCGGTGCGCGATCGCGATCGTGGTCCGTCCGCGCATGAGCACCTCGAGCGCCTGCTGGATCGCCGCTTCGATCTCGCTGTCGACCGCACTGGTTGCCTCGTCGAGAACGAGAAGCGCGGGATCCGCCGCAATGGCGCGCGCGAACGACAGCAGCTGACGCTCCCCTACACTCACCGACGCGCCACGCTCGCCAAGCTCGTATCCGTAGCGACCGGGTAGGCGTGCAATGACGCGATCGGCGCCAACACGCTGCGCCGCGCGCTCCACGTCTCCATCCGTCAGCGCGGACGAGAGCCGAATGTTCGACGCAATGTCGCCGGCGAAAAGGAAGATGTCCTGCTGCACGTATCCGATCAGTCCGCGCAGCTCGTGCAACGGCATCTCGCGAATGTCCGTGCCATTCAGGAGAATGCGACCGCGCTGCGGATCGTAGAATCGCAGCAGGAGACTCACGATCGTCGTCTTCCCAGCGCCGGTGTGACCCACGAGCGCGAGCGTCTCACCAGGCCGAGCGACGAAGCTGACGCCCTTGAGCACCCACTCCGGTTCCAACGGACTCGCGTCGCCCCTGGCGAGATGGGCGAGGTCGTAGGCGAACCAGACGTCATCGAAGGTGATCGTGATCCCGCTGCGGATGGCGGGAACCGGGAACTGGGTACCCGGAACAGAGGCTCCTTGGAGGTACAGTTCCCCGTTCCCTGTTCCCAGTTCCCGTTCAGTATCGAGCAACCGAAACACTCGCTCCGAAGAGGCCATCGCCTGCTGCAGCGTGTTGTACTTGTCCGAAAGATCCTGCAGCGGTTGATAAAACCGCCGCACGAGCTGGAGAAAGGCAGCAACCGTCCCGACCGTAATCGACGCGGCGCGCACGCGCGATGAACCGGCGACGATTACCGCCGCCATGGCGGCCGTCGTCAGCACTTCGATCACCGGGAAGTAGAGCGCGTAGATCGTGATCGACCGCAGGTGTGCGTCGAGGTGGTCGCGGTTGAGCGCGTCGAAACGTCGTGCCTCGGTCGCTTCGCGACTGAACAGCTGCACCACGCGAACGCCAGAGATGCGCTCCTGGAGAAACGCGTTGATTCGCGCGAGCCGCGTTCGGATCGCGCGATACGATTCGCGAACGCGTACGCGAAACACGTTCGACGCGATCAGCACGCCGGGGATGACTGCGAATGCGGCCAGTGCCAGCCGCCAGTCGATGATCAGCATCGCCACGCTGATGGCGAGTAGCGTGAACAGGTCGCCGATCCCGGCAACCACGCCGGCGGTGAACAGCTCGTTCAGCGACTCCACGTCGGACGTCACTCGCGTCACGAGACGCCCAACCGGATTGCGGTCGAAGAATGAGATCGAGAGTCGCTGCAGGTGCGCGAAGATCTCCGTGCGCAGGTCGCGCATCACGCGCTGCCCAAGGAGGCTGGTCAGCATCGTCTCGCCATACGTGAACACGAACTGGAACACGAGCGTTGCCGCGAACAGCAATGCGCTCGTGACGACGAGTCGCGTGTCGCCGCGCGGGATGGCGATGTCGATGACGCGCTGGGTGAGCGCGGGCCCGACCAGCTGGAGCGCGCCGTCGGCGAGGAGAAGCACAAGCGAGCCGATCACGAGGGCTCGGTACGGTCGAGCGTACCGAAGCAGCCGCCTCATGAGGCGGCCGTCGTACGCCTTCCCTAACGCTTCTTCTTCGTGGACGTCGGGCGCAGTCACAGCGGGGACTGAGGGACTAAGGACTGGGGACTGGGGACTGGGGACTCGGCGGGGAACGAAGCATAACGCGCGTTGAGCTAGGAATCGGGAAACAGCAGCTCAACGAGTCTCGGTTCCCGGTTCCCGGTTCCCTCTATTCCCGATTCCCGATTCCCGATTCCCTATTCCCGATGCCCCTACCGCTCAGTTCCCTCCCGGATGAGCCGCTCGTGGTATGCGGGTTGCTTTACCTGAACCGTGCAAACCCACCCCTCGGGAGGAGTAGATATGACCATTCTCGCTTGGATCGTGCTTGGACTAGTGGCGGGAGCGATCGCGAAGGCACTGATGCCGGGCCGTGACCCTGGCGGGATCATCGTCACGATGTTGATCGGTATCGTCGGCGCGTTCCTCGGTGGTTTTCTTGGCAATCTGATCACCGGGTCCGGGCTGAACGGTTTCTCGCTTTGGAGCATCATCCTGGCCGTCGTCGGCGCGATGCTGCTAC
>Ga0207701_10000419_pt1 | contig 43713 bp, 43 predicted proteins | sample KBSSwiSSwithPhiX_FD_184294 | JGI IMG/M metagenome (GOLD analysis project Ga0207701, IMG submission 184294) | Switchgrass rhizosphere bulk soil microbial communities from Kellogg Biological Station, Michigan, USA, with PhiX - S5 (SPAdes) (version 2) | ecosystem: Environmental > Terrestrial >... | reverse complement strand
GTGTTCGACGACACCGACTTCGTGGTCCAGTTCACCGGCACCATCAACTTCACCACCAACGACTTCGTCGCAGGGACGTTCAGCGCCATCGCACTCACTCCAGCCGCCGATACTTACAACGGAACGGCCCTTTCAGATCGCATCTATGGCGCTGCTGGAAACGACGTCATCGATGGGCTTGAAGGCAACGACGAAATCTTCGGCGGTCTTGGCAACGACACCCTTAGAGGGGGTAACGGGGCAGACACCCTTCGCGGTGAAGCCGGAGCTGACACGCTCGAAGGCGGCGCCGGTGGCGACATTCTCTACGGGGGTACGGAGAACGACACGCTGCGCGGCGGGGACGACGTTGACACGCTTTACGGTGAGGCCGGCAACGACACGCTCCAGGGTGAAAGCGGCAATGACAACTTGATGGGCGGCGACGGCGACGACATCCTGGATGGCGGGTCCGAGAGTGACACGCTCAACGGCGATGTCGGGAACGATACGGCTTCCTACGCATCGGCTCTCATCGGCGTCACCGCGGACCTTCGTCTCAGCACCCAAAACACCGTCGGTTCGGGAACTGACACTCTCTTCAACATCGAAAATCTTCTCGGCAGCGCGTTCAACGACACGCTGACCGGCAACTCGGGTGCCAACGTTATCGACGGCGGCTTGGGCAACGATGTTCTCGATGGTCAGGGCGGCTCCGACACCGTCTCGTACGCCAGCATCACGAGCGGCGGAGTAACGGTGAATCTCGCGTCATCCGCACAGCAAAACACTGGCGCGGGTGGACTCGACACACTCACCGGTTTTGAAAACCTCACGGGAACTGGCTTTGCAGATTCGCTGACCGGCGACGCGGGGGACAACATTATCGACGGCGGTGTCGGCAATGACACGTTGGTCGGCGGCTTGGGCAACGATACCCTGTCGTATGCGAGCATTGGCAGTGGCGTTACCGTGACGCTTGAGTCAACGGCACAGCAGAATACCGGTGCGGGCGGACTAGATACCGCTAGCGGTTTTGAGAATCTGGCTGGTAGCAGGTTTGCGGATTCCCTGACCGGCAACGCAAACAACAATGTTATCAGCGGCGCGGAAGGAAACGACACGCTGACAGGCGGTGCCGGCAACGACACCCTCGATGGCGGTGCTGATGTCGACACGGCCAATTATGCTGACGCGGCAGCAGCGGTGACCGTTAGCCTTGCGGTAGCCGGAGCCCAGAATACCGGCGGAGCAGGCACCGATACGCTCACAGCGGTCGAAAACCTCGTAGGATCCAAATATAATGACAGTCTAACCGGCAATTCCGGCGCAAACAGTTTGTCCGGAGGGGCGGGCGCAGATCTTCTCCACGGTGAAGGGGGCGACGATTTCCTCGACGGCTCAGCCGGCGTTGACACCCTTGATGGCGGAAGCGGAAACGACACGCTCGACGGTGGCGCGAGCGGCGATGCGATGGCCGGCGGTATGGGGGATGATCAATATGTCGTCGACAATGCCGGCGATGCGCTGACCGAACTTCTTGACGAGGGCATCGACTCAGTACGCAGCAATATCAGCTGGACGCTTGGAGCGAACTTCGAGTCCCTAGTGCTTACGGGTGGGACTGCGATTAACGGCACAGGTAACGGACTCGACAATAATTTGACCGGCAATGCCGGCGCCAACGTACTCTCTGGCCTCAGTGGGACCGACACCATCATCGCGGCCGCCGGCGACGACGGCCTTTACGGCGGGGCTGGAAACGACTGGCTCAATGGTGGAGCAGGCAATGATATCCTCGAGGGCGGCGCGGATATCGACACCGCTAGCTACGAAGGAACGATCGCTGGCGTAACAGTGAGCCTCGCAGTCGCAGGCGCCCAAGACACGATCGGTGCAGGTGTCGATACGCTTACCGGTATTGAAAACCTCACTGGCACGTCGTCGTCAGCCGATCAGCTTACTGGCAGCAGCTTGGCCAACACGTTGATGGGCCTCGGTGGAAACGACCTCCTCACGGGTGGCGGCGGAGCAGACACCTTGGACGGCGGCGACGGCATCGACACAGTGAACGGTGGCTCTGGGAATGATGCCCTCACGGGAGGGCTCGGCAACGATAAGCTAGATGGAGGCACCGGGGACGACGCCATGATCGGCGGCCTTGGCAACGATCTCTATCTCGTCGACACTGTGGGAGACGCGGTGACCGAGGCCATTGGCGAGGGAACAGATACCGTTCGAAGCACGATCAGCTTTACGCTCGGCGACAATGTCGAGACGCTTGAGCTGAGCGGCACCGGTAACATCAACGGCACCGGGAACGCGCTTGCCAACATTATGCGCGGAAATGCCGGTGCTAATACCTTGCTCGGTGGTGGAGGCGCCGACACACTTAGCGGCGCCGGCGGTAATGATGTTCTCGACGGCGGAGCGGCGCGTGACATCCTTACTGGTGGCACCGGTGCGGATCTCTTCGTCTTCAACGCGGGTGAAACAGCCTCAAATTCAACCAGTGCCGACAAGATCACCGACTTCAACTCGGGCGAGGGAGACAAGATCGATCTTCACCTGTTCGATGCGAACAGCCTTACCGGCGGCGACGATGGCTTTACGTTTATCGGAACGGAAGGCTTCCACCATGTCGCCGGCGAGCTTCGCTACGAAGTGATTAAGGGCTTCACCTTCGTCTCTGGTGACATGGACGGTGATGGCACGGCGGACATGATGATCCGCCTTGCCGACGCTCACACGCTGACGAGTGCCGACTTCGTGCTTTGAGGCGGTAGAATGTGGCGCTGTTGGCTGCCAAAGGCGGGCGCCTTTGGGGGACTCGAACCCACGACCACTTCATTACAATGTTGTCGCCTCGTACGTTCGCATCGACATGCATACTGCTATGACCGAAGCCGTGTCTTACTCGGTGAGTACGGCGTGGGTCAGCGCAGCCACGCCAAATCGCTAACTAATTGAAAAGGTGGTGGACGCACTAGGGCTCGAACCTAGGACCCGCTGATTAAGAGTCAGCTGCTCTACCAACTGAGCTATGCGTCCACACCGATTGCGAAGGGCGCCTGCGAGAGACGCGGCGCGCCGGTAGCATGGCCTCAGGTGGTGCGCAACCGCTCTTGCTTCAAGCGGGGGCCAAGGTCGAAACACCGGATCCCGAGCGCTGCTGACGCTCAAGCGACATCAGCAGGCCAAGGCAGAGCATGATGGTCATCACCGCGGACCCGCCATAGCTGACGAGGGGGAGGGGGACGCCGACGACGGGCGCAAGGCCCATCACCATCATCAGGTTGATCGAGACGTAGAAAAAGATCGTGGCGGTCAGGCCTGCAGCCGTCAATTGGGAGAAGCGCGTGCGCGCATTGAGGCTCACGCGCATGCCCCAACGTATGACCGTCGCGAAGGCGAGGATCAGGATGAGGCCGCCGATCAGGCCCCATTCCTCGACCATTGTCGCATAGACGAAGTCGGTATGCCCCTCAGGCAGATAATCGAGGTGGCTTTGACTACCCTGCAGATACCCCTTGCCGAGGATTCCGCCCGATCCGATAGCGATCTTCGACTGGGTGACGTGGTAGCCGGCACCAAGGGGATCGGCCTCGGGGTTGAGGAAGATGAGGACGCGCTTGCGCTGGTAATCGTGCATCAGCGCAAAGGCGAGCGGAGCGGCGGCTGCGAGAGCGCCGGCTGCGCCGGCAAAGAGCCACCAGGGAATGCCGGCGATGAACATCACCGTAGCCCCGATAAGGATCACCATCAGGGCCGTGCCCATGTCGGGCTGGACGAGAATCAGGAATGCAGGGACGAACAGCATCAAGGCTGCCGGCCAAACCGCTCGCCAGCTCTTGATCGCGCTTGGCGGCAGCAGGTCGTAAAAGCGGGCGAGGACGAGGACGATCGCGGGCTTCATGAATTCGCTCGGCTGAAGCTTCATCGGGCCGATCTCAAGCCAGCGCTGAGCGCCCTTGCTGACGAAGCCAAGCGCTTCGACCGCGACAAGCAGCACGAAGATGACGATGTAGAGAGGGAAAGCCACGCCCTTGATCGTCGACTCCCGTAGCCAGGACATCGACACCGCGACCGCAAAGAAAAAGAGGAAAACGATCCCCTGTTTCATCGCCCAGGGGTTCAGCGAACCGCCGGCAGCCGAATAGAGCGTCAGCAACCCGATCCCAGCGATGATGAGCACCAGCGAGATCAACCGCCATGGGAGCTTGGCCAGCGGTTGCGGGATGATTGCGGAGGAAATCACGCGGTCGTTGCCCTCGCGGCCGCCTTGAAGGCCCGGATCTGGCGCTCGTTGCGCTCCGCGAGCGTGCCACCCCACTGTTCCTCCAGAGGGGCAAGCGCGGCGTAGGCCTTCTGCTTGTCGAAGAGGTAGGTCATGGTGTCGCGCACGATCGGCGCTGCCGCGGACGCGCCGAAACCGCCATGCTCGATTATGCAGCCAATGGCGTACTTCGGTTTGTCGGCTGGCGCGAAGGCGATGAAGAGCGCGTGATCGCGCAATGCCCAATTGCCCTGGTGACCGCGCGACTCCAGCCGGAATACCTGCGCCGTGCCGGTTTTTCCGGCCATCAGGATTCCGTCGAGCGGCAGCTTCGACGCGACCGCCGTCCCATGGTCGTTCACGACCGAGGCCATCGCCTTGCGCACATATTCCAGATGGTTGGAGTCAATAGCGAGCGGCGCGATTGGCTTGCGCTTCGCACCCTTCAATAGTTGGGGCTGGAGCAGTTTGCCCGAGGCGATCCGGGCCGGCATCACGGCCAGCTGCATCGGGTTGATGAGGACATAGCCCTGGCCGATGGACGTGTTGGCGGTGTCGTAGCCCTGCCATTTGCGATGATATTTTTCCTCAAGCCACTTCGGGTTCGGCATGGTGCCGAAGCGCTGCGACGGGATCGGCAGGTCGAATTGCTCGCCGTAACCGAGATAGTTGACCATCTCAGTCGTTTGCTGGGGGTCGGTCTTCAGCCCCATTGCCCAGAAATAGGCGTTGCAGCTGTGCTCGATCGCCGAGTGCATGTCGACGGTCCCATGCGCCGCATCATCGCGGAAGTAGCGGTTTCCGATCTGAACCCCGCCGGAGCAGTGGAATTTCCGGTCCGGATCGAGCCCCTGCTTGAGAAATCCGAGGGCCATGGCGGGCTTGATCGTCGATCCGGACGGGTAGAGCCCCTGCGCGACCTTGTTGAGCAACGGGATGTGGTCGTTTTCCGACAGCATCTTCCACTCGGTGCGCCCGATGCCCTGGCTGAAGCTGTTGGGGTCGAATGCCGGCATCGACACGTAGGCGAGCATGTCGCCGGTGGCGATTTCCATCGCGACGAGAGCGCCGGATTCAGGACCCATGCGGCGCGCGGCATATTCTTGCAGTCCGGCATCGATGGTCAGCTGGACGGTCTGGCCGCTGCGGTCGGGCTTGGGGTCGAGCTCCTTGACGAGCTTACCCCTCGCGGTGACCTCGATGCGCTGTCCGCCGGGGATTCCCCTCAAATAGGGTTCGAGAGTTTTTTCAACGCCTTGCTTTCCAATCTTGAAACCAGGCGTGAGAAACAGCGGATCCTTGGTCTTCTCATAATCTTCGGCCGAAGGCGTGCCGACATAGCCAACCAGGTGTGCAACGGCTGGGCCGTGAGGATAGTAGCGCGAGAAGCCGCGGGTCGGGCGAACCCCAGGGAGCTCGGGAAGGCGCACCATCAATGCCGCATATTGTTCGTAAGGCACGTTCTCGGCCACCTGCACAGGCTGGAAGCCTCGGCTCTGCTTCAGATCCCTGAGAATCCTGTCCATCGCGTCGGTGTCGAGATCAAGGATCTTGCCGAGGCTGCGTAGCGTCTGTTCAGGCTGCTCCAATTGCTGCGGAACGAGATCGACTCGAAAGTCGCTGCGGTTGATGGCGATTGGAACTCCGTGACGGTCGACCAGCCATCCTCGCCGTGGAGGAACGACGATCAACTGGACACGATTGCTCTCGGAGAGCAGCGAATAATGCTGGTTTTCCTTGATCGACAACCAGCCCAGGCGACCGACCAGCAAGCCGCCCACTGCCGCCTGCACACCGCCGAACACCATCATCCGACGCGAGAAGGTCAGCGACTGGTGAACGGGCGTTATCCGCTGATATTTCATGCTCTTCGGAGTCTCCAGCGGTCGACCCACGCGACCGTCCAGGCGAAGAGCGGGAATGACGCGATTGAAATTAACAGCGGGGGAACAAGCGCCGAGAACGGCAGCGCAGCGCCGGTCCACGCCGAAACCTGCCACTGAACAGCCTGTGCCATCGTGATCAACAGCGCCGCCAGCGCCCATTCGATCCAATAATCACGCCACAGGATGCGTCGCTCTGCGAATTCAGCGACGAGCATCGCTGCAGTCCAAACGGTCACCGAAAGACCAATCGGCAAGCCGCTGAAGACGTCATTCACGAAACCGAGAACAGCCGCCCACCAGGCCGGCCACACGTCTGGCCTCCGCAGGCGCCATGCGATCAGCATCATGAAGCCGAAATCCGGAAACCAGCCCCGCTGGACGACGATCGGAAGCGCGCAGAGCAGGATCGCCAAGAGGACGGATGCAGCGGGCATGAGGTCGGCTGCGGGAATCGGTCCCTGGCCGATCTTCTTGTTCGATTGGAGCGCCGACCGAACCATCAGGGAATCGGTTCCTGCTCCGAAACTGGCGCATTCGCCGCTGCCGCCGCTTCATAGGGCTCTTCGACCATGGCCACGGTCGTGGAACCGATGTTCGCCAAGGGAACGGCGATCGCGCCGTCGCCCAGCAATCGCACCACACGCGCGATAGGAACGAGGGGAGGGTAGAGGCCACCGACACCGGAAGTGATGACGATATCCCCCGGCTTGAAGGGGTTGCGGCCAACCTCGAGAGGCTTCACGTCGAGCGTGCCGTCGCCTCGGCCCTGGCAGAGGACGGCCTGGCCGGTCTTCAGCAAGCGGGCTGGAACGGTGCTCGCTCGGTCGGAAACCAGCAGCACCCGCGAATCCATCGATCCCGAGTGAAGGATTCTTCCAATTAGCCCGTCGGCGGACCGGACGGGCATGCCCTCGCGGATACCGTCGCCAGTTCCTGCTGAAAGAACCGCGAAACGCCGCGGGCTCTCGAAGGAGGAGCTCACTATTCGACCGACCGCTACGACGTGCGGCGCCTTCTCACGAAGGCGGAGCGTCGCGCGAAGCTCGCGGTTGTCGAGGATGATTGCTCGGGCCTCGGTCATCTGGCGTCGAAGGGCCGCATTTTCGCGCTTCAAGCGGTCGTTCTGGCCCGCCGCGTCCCAATAATCGCCCGCTCCCGACGCAAGGCCGCTGACGGTTGCCGTGATTTCGTGAAGCGCACCGCTGATCGGAGAGGTGGCGTCGAGGGCTAGGCCTCGAAGGTCATTGAAACGCTGGGGGGCCGCGATCGAGATTGCGAGCAGGATGAGGCCGATCGCAAGGCCGGCGATAGCCGCAATGAAGCTGAAGAACAGCCCATATTGCGCGCGTCTGGACCAGCCCGGGCGCGGCGCGGCCACCGCTCAGGGGCCTCTTACGCCGTCTGCAGGACGCCGCGGAACTGCTCTTCCTCGAGCGCTCGGCCGGTGCCCAGGGCAACGCACGTCAGCGGATCCTCGGCGACGGTGACGGGCAGGCCGGTCTCATCGCGAAGTACTTCATCCAGGCCCTGGAGGAGGGCTCCGCCACCGGTCAGGACGATACCCTGGTCGCAAATGTCGGCGGCCAGCTCGGGCGCGGTATTCTCAAGCGCGATGCGGACGCCTTCGACAATCGTTCCGACCGGTTCCGAAAGCGCCTCCGCGATCTGGCCCTGGTTGATCGAGATTTCCTTGGGTACCCCGTTCACCAGGTCGCGGCCCTTGATGTGGACCGTTTTGCCGATGCCGTCAGTGGGCGGCTTGGCGATGCCGACTTCCTTCTTGATCCGCTCGGCCGTGGCTTCGCCGATCAGCAAATTGTGGTTGCGGCGGACGTAGGAGCTGATCGCCTCGTCCATCTTGTCGCCGCCAACGCGAACCGACGTTGTGTAGGCGAGGCCGCGAAGCGAGAGCACGGCGACTTCCGTAGTGCCTCCGCCGATATCGACGACCATCGACCCGATAGGTTCGGTGACCGGCATGTCTGCGCCGATCGCCGCCGCCATCGGCTCTTCGATCAGGTAGACAGCGCTTGCCCCGGCATTCGAAGCCGCATCGCGGATCGCGCGGCGCTCGACCGAGGTCGAACCCGACGGAACGCAGATCACGATTTCCGGAAAGCGCCAGGCGCGCATTTTCCCGCCGTGCACCTTGTGGATGAAGTGCTTGATCATCTGCTCGGCGACATCGATATCGGCAATGACACCGTCACGGAGCGGGCGGATGGCCTCGATCTGGTCCGGGGTCTTGCCCATCATCAGCTTGGCGTCGTCGCCGACGGCCTTGACCCGCTTCACGCCGTTGACGGTTTCGATCGCGACCACCGACGGCTCGTTGAGGACGATTCCGCGCCCCCGAACATAGACCAACGTATTGGCCGTCCCGAGGTCGATCGCCATGTCGTGCGACATCCATTTGAACCAGCGCGTCCAGAACATGCCTGCTAAATCTCTCCGCCCGTCCGTGCCGGACTTCTCCCCCCGGCGACGTGATTGAAAATTAACCGTTTCCCATTGAACGCGAACTGAATTTTTTTGTTCAAATTCAGCGCTTCGCGGGACGGTTCGGATTGGGCTAGAGCTATTAACATGTCAATAAGAAGACTGCCGTCCGAATTGGTGGACCGGATCGCCGCGGGCGAGGTGGTCGAACGGCCGGCAAGCGCGCTCAAGGAACTGGTAGAGAACGCGCTGGATGCTGGCGCGAACTCGGTCACGATAAGGCTCTCCGGCGGCGGCATCGGCCTCATCGAGGTGATCGACGATGGCTGCGGAATGTCGCCGGCCGACATGCAGCTCGCACTTGAGCGACACGCGACCTCCAAGCTCCCAACCGACAGTATCGATCGCGTGACCAGCTTCGGCTTCCGGGGCGAGGCGCTCCCGTCGATCGCGAGCGTTTCCCGCCTGACACTCGAAAGCCGGGAGCGGGGCTCCGACGGCTGGCAGCTCGTAGTCGATCATGGCCACACGGTAGCGGAAGCGCCGGCTGCGCTTCCGCCGGGCACCCGCGTGCGCGTGGAGCAATTGTTCGAGAAGGTGCCGGCGCGGCGCAAATTCCTCCGCTCGCCGCGAGCCGAATATGCGGCAGCGCTGGATGCAGTGAAGCGCCTGGCGATGGCTCGGCCCGACGTCGCTTTCACGCTGGAGCATGATGGCCGCAAGATCCTGTCGCTCCAGCCTGCAACTGCTCCGTCCCGCGTCGCTGCCCTCCTTGCCGCCGAGCTGGAAAAGCACGGCGTCGGCATAGACTGCGTCCGCGACGGCCTGGGCCTGACTGGCGTCGTCAGCCTGCCGACGTTCAACCGGGGCATGGGCGACCAGCAATATCTGTTCGTCAACTCGCGGCCCGTGAAGGACCGCCTCCTCGTCGGCGCTTTGCGGGCGGCCTATCGCGACATGATCGCTCGCGATCGCCACCCAATCGCGGCGCTGTTCCTGACCGTCCCGCTCGACGAGGTTGACGTGAACGTCCACCCGGCGAAAACCGAGGTGCGGTTCCGCGACGCTGCCGCCGTACGCGGCCTCATCGTCGGGGGAATCCGCGCGGCGCTGGATGTTGAATCGCACCGGAGCGCCGCACGCGAACAGGCGGCTGCTCCCGTCGTCTGGACGATCAGCGAGAGCGCACAAACCTACGCACCTGCATCGCCGCCGGCAGGCGTTCGCGAAGAACGGGCGCTATTCACGGGGATCCGCGTCGAGCCAGCGGCGCGTGCCGAACCTGCAATCCAGCCGGTCGAGACCTTTCCGCTGGGCGTGGCGCGGGGACAGGTCGCCAACACCTACATTGTCGCCGAGGCCGAGGACGGCCTGGTCATCGTCGACCAGCATGCGGCCCATGAACGGCTGGTACTCGAGCGACTACGGGCGGCGCGATCTGGAGGTGCTGTACCGCGCCAGGACCTCCTCATCCCCGAGGTTGTCGAGCTGGAGGAGCCCGATTGCGACCGGTTGGAGGGCGCTATCGCCGAGCTTGCGAATCTCGGGCTTGATCTTGAGCGGTTCGGGCCAACGTCGATCCTCGTTCGCTCCGCCCCGGCAGCACTCAAGTCGCCAGACGTCCACAAGCTGCTTGCCGACCTGGCGGCGGAAATTGCCGAACTGGGCTCCGCTCTGTCGCTCCAGGAGCGGCTCGATCATGTGGAAGCAACGATCGCCTGCCATGGCTCGGTAAGGGCTGGGCGCGTGCTCTCGGTCGCCGAAATGAACGCTCTGCTGCGTGAAATGGAAATCACGCCTCGGTCGGGACAGTGCAATCATGGCCGCCCAACCTGGGTGAAGCTCGCTCATTCCGACATCGAGAAATTGTTCGGCCGCAAATAGATAGGGAACTCGCGGGCCGTGCCTTCTGTTTTCACTCCTAACAGGGGAGTGACGGATGGCCGTTCTGGCATTGCTGGTTCTGGGACTGGCGGCAGCGCCCGCGCTCGCTCCTGAGTCCAGCCATGCGCCAGCGATCCTCAGCCACCCCTCCGAGCCACAACTTCAGCTTGATCGGGGCCGTTTCGCGTTGCCGTCCGTCGACTATCGAGCGCCGGACGGCACGTGGAAGCATGGCAACGGGATCATCATCGGCCGCGACATTTCCCCCAGCACGACGGTCGGCATCGGCTTCTTTCGAATGCGGTCGAAATCGCAGGAGGTGACGAACTCCCCTCTCGCCCGAAAATCGCACAAGGTGTCCCTGGGCCTTTCACTTCGTTTCTGAGCCTTAATTATCGGCGGACCGAGCCGATGCCAGCGGCGAATCGCGCGACTTCGCATTCAATTTCTGCTACCAGCTGCGGACAGAGCAGGAGTAGCGTCATGGACGAGAACGGCAGCAGGGACCGCGCATATTATGCGCAGAGGGCAGCCGAGGAGCTCGAGCTCGCCCGTTCGGCAAAAGACGAAGATGCCGCGGAAGCGCATCGCAAATTGCAGCGCGCCTACCTTGAACGCGCTTCGGTCGGCGACCGCATAGCGCCCGCTCAAGACATAGTCGGCTAGTCTTCCGACAGCGTCTTCAGCCTCTCATAGACCTGTTCCATCGGTAGCGACCGCGCGGCGCTTCTGGCTGCCTGCAGCTTTGGATATCCGTTCTCCGCTTCGCCCCTCAGCGTCTTGGCGAAGGTCCCTGAGCGAACGGAGTCCAGCACACGCGCCATTTTCTCGCGAATTGCGGAATCGATGACCGCGGGACCGCCGAGTACTGCGCCGAGCTCGGCAGTATTGGAAATGACCTCGCGCATGCCCGCGATCCCGCGCGCGTCGATTAGGTCGGCGATAAGCTTCAATTCGCCGACACATTCCATGTATGCGACCTCGGGAGAGATTCCGGCTTCGATGAGTGTTTCGAAACCGGCCCGCAACAGCTCGGGGACGCCGCCCCAGACAACCGCATTCTCATTGAAGAGGTCTGCGACGGCCTCTTCCTCGAAGCTGGACGCAATCAGACCGGCGCGGGCACAGCCGATGGCTTGGCCATAAGCGAGCGCGATCCGCTTGGCTGACCCCGTCGCCTCCTGCGCGACGGCCCACAATGCGACCATGCCCTTGCCGGCCTGGTAGAGCGCGCGCAGCGCCGTTCCCGGCCCTTTGGGAGCGACGAGATAGACGTCCAGGTCAGAGCGCGGCTTGAGAAGACCAAAATGCACGGCAAGCCCATGGCTGAATCCGAGCGCAGCGCCCTGGCGCAGGTACGGCTCGATCTCTGCATAGAGGTCGCCAAGGATTTCGTCCGGCGAAAGGAGCATGACGACATCGGCGGACGCGGTCGCATTTTCGAGCAGGTCGACTTCCAGGCCCGCGGCTTCGGCCTCGATCCTGCTTCCCGAACCGCCGCGAAGCCCGACGACCACGTCTACGCCGCTGTCCTTCAGGTTGAGCGATTGTGCGCGGCCCTGGTTGCCGTAGCCGAGAATTGCGACCCGCTTGCCCTTCAGCGGGGTAGGATCGATTTCACTGTCGCGGGTGAGCTCCATTGACGACCGCCTACGTCCTCGGCTCCAGAAGTGCCAGAGCGCCGGGCAGGCTCGCTTCGTCCAATGCCCCGGTGAATCGCGTCCAGTCCGCCGGCGGCTGGTGTGAGAACCAGGTATATTGGCGCTTGGCATAATTGCGGGTCGCCTGGCTCCCGCGACGGACCATTTCCTCACGGTCGATTTCGCCGGCCAGAAAGGCTGCGATCTCGCGGACTCCGATTGCGCGCATGATGGGCAGCGATGGGTCGAGCTTGCGGGCGAGCAGGGCCTCGACCTCCTCGATCGCGCCGCTTTCGATCATCGCTTCAAAGCGGCGATCGGACCGCTCGTACAGCCACTGTCTTGGAGGAAGGAGAATGAGCGGCGTCAGGGAGACGTCCTTGCCTATCCCGCCTTCGCGCCGAGCCTGCCAATCGGCCAGCGTGCGTCCGGTCGACAGCACGACTTCGAGCGCGCGCGCGATTCTTATACGGTCGTTCGGGTTCAACCTTGCCGCAGCCTCAGAATCCGACTTCCGCAAGTCCACCAGATTTGCCTCGGCTCCGGCGGTGCGGACGCGCCTCCGAACGTCGGCATTGATAGTGGGTACGGGAGCGATCCCGTCGAGCAGCGTGCGAATGTAGAGGCCTGTGCCGCCAACGAGGATTGGCAGCCGACCTGACATCAGCACGTCGGAGACCTCGGCTTTCGCCATCTCCGCCCAGTCGGCCGCCGAGCAGGGATCGGCTCCGTCACGAATGCCATAAAGGCGATGCTCGACACGCGCTCTCTCTTCCCTCGACGGAGCGGCACTGAGAATCGGAAGGTCGCGATAAACCTGCGCGCTGTCGGCATTGATAATCGCCCCGCCCGCGCGTTCGGCGAGCTTAAGCGCAACTGCCGACTTGCCGCTCGCCGTCGGTCCCGCAATTAAGGCGACCATGTTCATTGTGACGTTGATAGCAGCGGGGCGCCTTGATGACAGGCTCGTGGAACGCGCCTTGGGTTTGCTCCGCGAGTTGGACCCAATGGCGCGTTTCGGCGCCTGGATCGACGAGGGCGACGCTGCCGATCTGCATGCATCCGGCGATCGCCAGGCGATCCGCTGGGCTTTGCATTCGCTTCCGGACGTGGACGTTGTCGTTCAGCCGGTGGAGCCGCGCTTCCGCAAGCTGTTGGTGGCGGACATGGATTCGACCATCATCGGCCAGGAATGCATCGATGAGCTCGCCGATTTCGCTGGCCTAAAGCGCGAGGTCGCGGAAATCACCGAGCGGGCCATGCAGGGCAAGCTCGACTTCAAGGCTGCGCTTCGCGAGCGCGTTGCTCTGCTCTCCGGCCTGGAAGAAGATGCGATCGCACGCTGCCTGAGCGAGCGGGTCGTCCCCAACCCAGGCGCGGCGACCTTGGTCCGGACCATGCGCGTCGGCGGCGCGTCCGCGCTGCTCGTTTCCGGCGGGTTCCTCTCGTTCGCAGAGCCGATCGCCAAGCTGATCGGTTTCGACCGGGTGCGGGCAAACCGGCTTCTCTTCGACGGCTCGCAGCTCAGCGGGAAGGTCGAGGACCCGATTGTCGACGCCCAGTCAAAGGTCGATTCGCTGATCGAAGTCCGCGAGGAGCTTGGGTTGAAGTCGGAGCATGTGCTCGCGATCGGCGATGGGGCCAATGATCGGTTGATGATCGAGGAAGCCGGCCTTGGCGTTGCATATCGTGCCAAGCCCGCGCTGGCCGAGGTCGCCGACGCGCGGATCGACCATCACGGACTCGACGCGCTGCTTTGGGCTCAGGGCATCCGCAAGAAGGAATGGGTTTGAATCGCGCAGCCATGCCGGGGGTATGGCGAGCGCTGAAAAGTTACTTCCCGGCGACCGGGAAGCAGGCCTGGCCCTTGGACGACAGTGCCGAGCAAGCGGCGGATGCCGCGGCGCGCGAGGCATAGCCTCCCACTTGCAGTCGGGTCACCGCACCTGCCGCAACGTAAATGGCAGGGTGTCCGGCAATTGGAGCTGATGCCGATAGCTTCCGGTAAAGAGCCTCCGCCGACGACTTTTGGGAGAAGGCGCCAAGCTGGATCCGCCACGAACCGTTGGGGACAGCCTTCGACGGCTTTTCGGCTGGAGTAGGGGCGGCGGGCTTGCTCGCGACCTTGACCGGCGGCTTCGCCGCAGGTGGCGCGGCAGGCTTCGTAGCAGGCTTGGCAGCCACTTTTGCAGGCGCCTTCGCTCCCGGTGCCGGCTTTTCGGCAGCTTTCTGGAGAGCGATCTCGACCCCGCGGCGGCGAATGTCGACGGGAAGGATCTGGTCCATCTGCTCGAGTGTGGTCTTGGCCGGCTCCAGTCCCTGGGCCGCTGCCCGGCTCACGTAAGCATAAGCCATCAGAGGATCGCGCGGTGCTCCGTCCCCGTTGAACAGCGCCGTTCCGTAGACCAGCATCGCCCGCGGTTCGCCACGCTCGGCGGCTTTCTTCAGCCACCCCATCGCCGCTTCGCGGCTGCCGCTGTCGAAGAGCAATAGGCCAAGCGTCGTCTGGGCATCGAGGTGGCCAGCGTTCGCGGCCTTTCCGAGCCACGCCTGCGCCTGCGCGAGATCGATGCTTACGCCGCGGCCCAAGCGGTACGCCTGGCCGAGGTTGAAGGCAGCGTCTGCGTCGCCTTTTTCGGCGAGCGGCTTCCAGATTGCGACTGCGCTTGCGTAATCGGCGCGTTGCCAGGCGGCGATGCCGTCACGGACCGTTTTCGGCTCCCCAGCTGGCGACACCGCGGCGATGCTGGCGGCGATCACCGTTAAGAGGCTGAATCGAATGAGCTTCATACCCGCCGATCTCCTCCTGCCAGCCTAGTCAACTTCGCCGCTCGGGCAACAGGGTCTTACGGACATTAACCAGATTTTAGAGCCTTGAGTGTCACTCCGGCCTCGATCGATCGCAAAAGGGCAGGGGAAAACATGCGCGTTCTCGCTATGGCATCGCAGAAGGGCGGATCGGGAAAGACTACACTTTCCGGTCACCTCGCGGTGCAGGCTCAGCTTGCGGGCGCTGGGCCCGTTTGCTTGATCGACATCGACCCGCAGGGCAGCCTTGCAGACTGGTGGAACGAGCGCGAGGCCGACATGCCCGCCTTCGCCCAGACCACGGTCGCCCGGCTTTCGTCGGATCTCGAAGTCCTTCGCCAACAGGGTTTCCGCCTCGCCGTTATCGACACTCCGCCGGCCATCACCATGGCTATCCAGAGCGTCATTGCGGTTGCCGAGCTTATCGTCATTCCGACGCGTCCGAGCCCGCATGATCTTCGTGCCGTCGGCGCGACGGTGGACCTCTGCGATCGCGCCGGGAAGCCGCTCATCTTCGTCGTCAACGCGGCAACGCCCAAGGCGAAGATCACTTACGAAGCCGCGGTCGCACTGTCGCAGCACGGTACCGTGGCGCCGGTTACGGTCCACCACCGCACCGACTTCGCCGCCTCGATGATCGACGGCCGGACGGTCATGGAGATCGATCCGCAGGGCCGCTCGGCCAGCGAGATCGTCGAGCTCTGGGACTATATTTCCGACAGGCTCGAGAAGAACTTCAGAAGGACGGTTTTCGCCGCTCCCAATGCAGCGCCCGGAATTAGCCAGGCCAGTCCGCGTCCTGTCGGTGGCTTCGGCCGCCGGGTTATGGGCCAGTAACGGGGGAACGCGTGAACACCGAGCCCAAGCCTTTTGCTTCTCTGTCTTCCGGTCTCCTCGCTCGCAAGGGCGCGGCTCGCCCGGCCATGCGCCCGCAGGGCTTTGGCCAGATCGGCTCGGGCCTTGAGGACCTCGGCTGGAACGACATGGGCTTCGAGCCGCCGAAGCCGGCGGATAACCCCGAGCTCGATGCCGATCACGACGCCTTCGGCGAGGTGATCCCGGCGCATCCGCATAATCTTGCCGGCCTCACTCCGGTCGAATCGCCGGTACATAACCAGCAGGCCGAAATCGCAGGCCGCCTATCCGCTTATTCCGCGGACGAAGCGGACGAAGACGAAATCGACGAGACCGCCGAGCTCTACGATCCGGAAGCGGAGATGGAGGAGCAGGACGAGCAGGACGAGCCAGTCGTCGTCACTCGCGCTCCCGAGTTCGAACCGGTTCAGGAGGTGGTGGCGAGGCCGAAACCTGCTCCGCTTCCGCGCCGCGCGCCCAAACCGCGCGCCGCGCCGGGAAGCAAGGGCAAGGCGGCTTTCACTCTGCGTCTCGATTCCGAGCGCCACCTGAAGCTTCGCCTCGCCTGTGCGGTTGATGGACGGTCGGCCCAGCTCCTCGTCACCGAGGCCCTCGATAAGCTGCTCGGCGAAATGCCCGAGCTCGATACTTTGGCAAATAAGGCTAAACGGAAGGGATAAGCGACCATGCGCCCGAGCCGCTTTGGAACCGCAGCAGTTTCCACCATCACGATCGCAGCGCTCCTTGCAGGCTGCGCGATTGGCCAGAAGAGCCCGCAATCGGTCGCGTCGAAGGCGGATCTTTCGAAGGTCGGGCTTGCGATGCGAGCCCAGGCTGCTCTGGAAACAGGGCAATTCACCGCTGCCGTGGATCTTGCCGAGCAGGCAGTTCAGTACACTCCGAACGACGCCGGTTTCCGCAAGCTCCTTGGCAACAGCTATTTCGCTGCGGGTCGCTTCGCTTCGGCCGAGCAGGCCTACCGCGACTCGCTGACGCTCGCAGCGGCGCAGCCCGACGTCATCCTTAAGCTCGCGCTGGTCGAGATCGCCCAGGGCCGAAGCGCCGACGCGCTCGCGGCCCTCGAAGCGGCTCGCGATGCCCTCGATGCGGCCGACTATGGGCTGGCAATGGCTCTCGCCGGTCATCCGGCCGAAGCGGTAGCAGTCCTCAACGACGTCGCCCGGATGAATGGTGCCGACGCCCGCGTTCGCCAGAACCTGGCGCTGGCCTATGGCCTGACTGGAGACTGGACCATGGCTCGCACCGTCGCCGCCCAGGACGTTCCGCCGGAGCAGCTCGATTCTCGAATCCAGCAGTGGATGGCGATCGCTACGCCGTCGCATCCCTACGACCAGCTAGCCATGCTGACCGGCGTCCATCCCGCCGCCGACCCGGGCCAGCCCGCAGCGCTGGCCTTGAAGAGCCTTCCGGAAGCCCAGCGCTATGCGCAGCTGGATCTCCCGAAGACGCAGTCCGTACCGGTCGAGACCCAGACGGCGGGAATCCCGGCCGCTCCGCCGCCGGCCCTGCCGGATCCTGCTCCGGTCGAAAGCGTCGAAGCGCTCGCTCCCGCGCCGGTCGTCGCCGAAGCGGCACGCTCGCTGATCGAGGCGAAGCCCGAAGCTCCGGTCGTTCAGGCGGTGGCCGTGAAGCCCGAGCTTCCGACCAAGTTCGAAGCCCCGGCCCAGCCGGCGAGCTACGTCGCCATCACCGACTCCGTCCGCCGTGCAGCCGAGAAGGCCCACCGCGGCAACGGACGGTCGACCTCGGTCGTGCAGCTCGGCGCCTACAGCTCTCCCAACCGGGTGAGCGCCGCCTGGGCAACGATCACGAAGCGCTATCCGGCGCTCGCCAGCTACACCCCGGTTCGCGCCCGTTTCGAGGGCCCGAAAGGCATCGTCTGGCGGCTGTCGATCAAGGGCTTCGACAGCGACCGCGAAGCGCGCTCGCGCTGCGAGCTGCTTCAGAGCCGTGGCGGCAAGTGCTTCGTTCGCCGCACCGCCGGAGACTCGCCGGTCGAAATGGCCTCGCGCTAAGCGAGCACCAGCTCCAGGCAGGCCATACGCACGGCCACGCCATATTCGACCTGCTGCGTAATCAGTGACCGCCTGGGATCGTCGGCGATCGCGCCGTCGATCTCGACTCCGCGGTTCATCGGTCCCGGATGCATGACGACGGCGTTCGGCGACGCCTTGGTCAGTCGCTCGGCCGTCAGCCCATAACGCTCCAGATATTCGCCGGGAGCGTCACCCAATTCTTCTTCCAGCCGTTCGCGCTGGACCCGAAGCATCATCACGACGTCCGCGCCCTCGATCGCCTCGTCCACGCTGTGCGGAGCGAGCAGGTCATCGGGCATCAGCATCGGCGGGCCGCCGAGACGGACGGTCGCCCCTAGCCGCGGAAGCAGCAGGGCATTGGAATGGGCGACGCGGCTGTGACGAATGTCGCCGCAGATGGCGACGGTAAGACCGTCGAGCTTCCCGAAATGTGAGCGGATCGTCGCAGCATCGAGCAGCGCCTGCGTCGGATGTTCATTGGTCCCGTCGCCGGCGTTGATCACCGGGCAGTCCATGATCCGGGCGACGGCGGCTGGCCCCCCGTTGTCGCTGTGGCGGATAACGAGCGCATCCGGCCGCATCGCGTTCAGCGTGTGCGCGGTGTCGTCGAGGCTTTCGCCCTTGTTCACCGACGATTGCGCGACCGGAAGCGTGACGACACTGGCGCCGAGCCTGTGTGCCGCGGCCGAGAAGGACATCAATGTCCGCGTCGAATTTTCGTAGAAAAGATTGAAGACGATCTTGCCGGACGGAGCCTCGCCCGACGCGCCGGAGCGATTGGCCGCGAGATGAACGTCGGCGCGATCCAGGATCGTGCCGATTTGCTCGTCGCTGAGGGAATCGATCGAAAGAAGGTCCACGAGCGCCTCGCTTATTCCGGACCCGGAAGATTTGCCAGAGCGTCGATCGCGCCCTGGAGGATGTGCGCGGCGGCGAGCGCATCGACTTTCTCCGCGCGCTTTGCCCGGCTGACGTCCGCGTCGATCATCGCCCGCTCGACCGCCTGCGTCGACCAGCGCTCATCCCAAAGGAGGACCGGAAGCTCGAGCGGGGCGAGGTTGCGAGCGAAGGCACGCACCGACTGGGTCCGGGGTGAGTCGCTGCCGTCCATGTTGAGCGGAAGGCCGACGACGAGGCCGATGACCTGCTCGCGGGCGATGAAGGCCGTGAGGGCTTCCAGGTCCCTGGTGAACTTGGTCCGTCGGATGGTCTCGGAAGGGCCGGCGAAGTGCCATCCGGCGTCGCAGATCGCCAGGCCGATGGTCCTTGTTCCGACGTCGAGGCCCGCAAGCTTGCCGCCGCCCGGCAATGCGGCGAGGAATTCGGACGTGTCGGCGGTCAATGCTGCCATGCCAATACCCTACGCGCAGCATCGTGCCGGATCGCGCCCCAGAAGAGGGCATAATCGTAGACATGATAATTGTTGCCGGGGAGCACATAGGGCCCGACCCCGGGGACGACGCCGTCAACGATCAGCAGGCCCTTGTCGCAATGCGCACCCAGCGCGCCCTTGACGACGCTGGCATTGGTGAAGTCGCCATTGGGGACGAGCATTCCGGGGTTTTCGGCCGGCGGCGCCGAAGCGTTTTGAGTCCCGGCGATGGGGTTCACGCACAGGATGTCTTCGCGCTTTCGCTTGCCGCCGGCCAGTCCGTCGGTCCCTTGCCAGCCATCGACAATGAAGTCCGGATTGGGTGGGTCTCCGAACGTCATCCACGACAGGATGCAGCCGGTTTGTGAGGGCGATGTGCACCCGGGAAGGCCGAGCGCTGCGAGATCGGCCTTCGTGTCGATCGGCCAGCCGACGACATAGGCAGCGACGAGGCGCCCCCTGAGCTGCGCATGATGCTCCCGGAGCAGTCGGATCAGGTGGAGCGCGCCCTGGCTATGCCCGGCAAGGATGATCGGCTGGCCGGCGCCGACATGCTTCATGAACTCGTCGAAGGCGGCCGACACGTCGGAATACGCAAGGTCGAGAGCCTGCTGGGCATCCTTGCTCTCGAGGAGAAAGGCGCCGTAGGCCGCCTGCCGATAGCGCGGCGCCCACACCTGACCCGTACCGTTGAAGACGCTGGCCTGGCTCTGCGTGAAAAGCTGATCGCGTTGGCCGCTCTCCTGCTCGAACAAAGGCGCGTTCCAGCGGTCGCGTTTCAAATAGGTCGTCGGGTGAATGTAGAAGATCGCGGCGCGGCCGGGAGCGCCGCGCTCCATTCCATCGGGTAGCCACTCGGCTGCATTGTGCGGAATGTCGGGCCGGGCGATCCAGGAATCCGCTTTCGAATAGTCGGGGGCAGTGGAAGCCGCGGGCGCGGCGAAATGGCCCTCGGGCGTGAATTCGCGGCGAAGGATGCTCCCGCCGAACTGGTAGATGGCGAACGCGCCCGCCACGATGAGCAAGGTGAGGATCGTGACGAAAAGCAGGAAACGGCGAGCGCACATTGGACGCGGCGGTTAGGGGAGGGGCCGCCGGGGGGCAACCGCTGCCGAGTCGGCCTGCAGCGCGAGGAGCCGCGCAAAGAAGCGGTCGCGGAGCACCTCGTCGACTTTGCGAGCGTGAGGGTCACGGCGCGCCGTTGACCAAATTGACCGTGTGGCGGGCGTTGGCGTGTTACCCTGAGTGGGTGAAACCGGGGTTCCGCCCATTTCCTTCGCTTTGTCACCCGCACGGTTCGCCGCGGTCGCGACTTTCCAGGCGTGGGCGAAGGCGGCGTCGCGCGACTTGAGGGCGTAGGCGGCCTTGCGGCTCATGCCTGCAGCCCTGGCGGCGAGGGTAACAGAGCGGGTCGCCGCAAGGGTAACAATGAAGGTGACAGCCTTGCCTTGAGTCCATTCTCGGGAACGACGCTGACGGCGAGGGTTGGAAAGGAGGATCACAGGCGCGGCCTCTTGGCTGGTCAAGGTGGTTCGAGGCGAGCCAAGCACAGCGCGGCCCCTGTAGGACAGGGTTTTCTTGCGGTTGCCAGTGTCCGCATTCGACCATTCCGGAGATTAGCTAGCTGCCGTAAAAGCTAGTCACGCTGCCCGCTAATGTCGGGGATGACAGAATTTTCCGACCCAGCTTGATCGCACTTCACGCCTTCTCAGACGTTCTTGCCGTATGCAGACGTTTCGCCTTCTCTACTTCAGGGAAAGCTTGCTCCAGAATGCTGAAGAGGTCCGCGTCCGCAATGTCGTGGAAGCCGTTGAAAAGGCAGCCGGACAACCGCCCGAAATTAGAGTGGAAGTGTGGTCGGAGCGCGGTCGCGTCGGCATCATAGGGCCTTCAACGCGCAGATAGCTATCCACCCATCGCGGATGAACACTGCCCCTGCCAAGCAAATGAGCCTGACAGGGGCCATGGCGCCGTCCAGGCGGGAGGTGCCTCCTGACGGCATTGATTTGATAGCACAAACCAAGTTTGCCGTCTCGGCCAAACATCCTCGTCAGCGGCAGCAAGCGAACCATCGTTCACAGGCGCCCGCCTCGATGGCGAAAGATCGCGTAGCCGATAACGGCGACCGTGATGATGAGGACCGCCCAAAGCACAGCAGGCATATACAACGAATTGGCCAATTTCGGAATTTAGGTGGGGTATGACAAACACCATCGGAAAGCGGGGCTGAAGCCGTAGCCCCAACGCCGCCCGCATCACTCAACCGGGTAAGTTAAGGAATGCGCGATTCGTATATGGTGCCGTTTTCCTCTCCGAAACTTACGTTTCAGGCTGCGCAGAGCATGGTTCGGGAACATGATAGCCACGAATGTCCGCTTTCCACCCATTGCGGTCATTACACACCCAATCCACCGTCAGGGTGAACCCGGATGGTTGAAGGTCGCGGGCAGGCCTAGCGGCCCAAGGTCTACAAAACGGTGGAGGCCAACATGCAGTCGCCGCGCGCAACATTGCTACTCATTGGCGTCATAAGCCTTTCGACCTCTGCTCAGGCAGCGGATGATGCTCAATGTCGAGCCACGGCCACGGAGGCAACGGGATATACACCTGGTAGCTCGTCGCCTTCTGGTCCCGATGGAGACCGGCTTGCCGGGGCTGCCAAGGGAGCGGCGGCGGGCGCAGTTGTCGGCGGTGCACAGGCCAACCAATATGGTAACGCGCCCAATGCAGTGCAGGACCAGCACAGAAATGATCAAGCCAAGACTGGCGCGGCGGCTGGCATGGCCGTTGCCGGGTCGAGAAACCGGCGGGAGCGCCGCGACGAACGCCGCAGCGCCGCCGACAACGAAGCTGCTTGGAAGGCTAGCTATGATGCCTGCATGAAGGGCTAGCGGAGCAGCGCCATGTGGAAATATCGAAGCATTTCCGTTCTAGGGGCCGTCGGGGCGTACTTACTTTCATCGTCCGGGGCGCTGGCCGAAGACCTCGTATTACGCAACCCGTCGAATAGCGTGCACGTCCGAATTCACCCGTGCGGCAAAACGCGCTGCGGAACAGTCGTGTGGGCCAATGCCAAGGCGAAGGCGGATTCGGCGCGGGGCGGTACAAAAAGCCTGGTCGGAACGGAGCTGTTCCGAGAGTTCAAGGAAGTGAGCCCTAAGGTGTGGAAGGGTAAAGTCTTCGTTCCCGACATAAACAAAGTCCTTACCGGAACCGGCACGGTGAAGGATCAGAACACGATTGTCGCCCGTGGGTGTCTGTTCGCAGGCATGGGCTGCAAATCCCAGACTTGGACGAGGGTTCGGTAGCGTCCACTTTGCGGGTGAACTAGGCCGTCTTGAAGCTGCTCCGAGAGAGGTCGTCCATGGCCGAACCCCGCCGCGAACCCGTTCTCCGCCTGATGCCCGGTCCTGCCGACATAAACGCGAATGGCCACATCTTCGGTGGCTGGGTCCTGAGCCAGATGGACAAGGCGGGCGGCATTATCGCTCGGCATCACTCCCGAGGTCCGGTTGCGACGATCGCAATCGATCGGATGGAGTTCATTGCGCCCATCCACCTGCGCGACCTGATCTCCGTCTACGCTGAGATCGAAAGCATCGGCCGGACCTCGATGAAGGTCCGGGTCGACGTGATGGCCTGGCGCGACAGCGGAGCGATCCGAATCAAGGTGACCGAAGGCCTGTTCACCTTTGTCGCGATTGATGACGAAGCCCGTCCTCGAGCCGTTCCAGCCGAACGGTCGCCAATAGTTGGTCGCGAGAGCTAGTGTACTCTGTCGACCCAAAGCGGGCCTTAGACTCGTCACAGATACGTGGCGCTGACAATGTCCGCTTTCCACCCATTGCGGACATTGGCTGACGGATGCCGACGCTACTTCGCTGCCGCGCGTTGTGAATGAAAGAAATCGACCTTCCATTCGCCATTCCGACGAACGATCACCGCTGATTCCAGCCAGCGGACAGGCTTCACGTCAGGCGGCACGCCTGCGCTCCCGACGTTTTCCCAAGTCGTCCACGCGACGTCACAACCGACTTTGGTATCGAGTGGGCCGACGGACCAATTGAGCTGCACCCCGCGAGCGTGGGCATCGCGAACCACGTCCATCAACGCCGGGCCGGAAAAGCGTTTGCCGGCGTCGAACGCATAGAAGGACTCAGTGGTCAGCCGTTGAAATGCGGTTTTGTCTTCCTTGCGGAGCGCGTCGAAAAAGGCGTGCACCGTGTCGTCGATGGCGGCCTGCGCCTCCGGCGACTCCAGCCAGGCCGGTCGATCGAGGTGGGTGCAGCCGGTGAGCACCAACGCCGCTGCTAGAGCGCAAAGATGACGATAGGCCACGACCGCTACAGATCACCCTTGGCGCCCGCCGGTCAATGTCCGCGATCGATACAGTGCCGGACAACTTGCACTTGCCCAGATTGCGGCTGCGACTGGCGTGACCTAAGCCGGGTCACGATGAAAATTCCGGCGGGAAATCCTCTCACCCATCCAGCCGAATGGGCGCGGCGATGTCGAATCGAGGCCGCGCGCGCGATCCATCCTTTGACAAAGGCATTCCTGGTGGAGCTGGCGGCGCAGTTCGAATCCATCGCCGGGCAAGAGGTTGAAGTGGATCCCGACGACAGCGACCTGCAGAATGCCGTGGCCGATCGCCTTACGGAGCTGGCCGCCAGGAAGAGGGATTGGACGCGCTAGAGGCAGCGTCCGTTTTCCACCCAAAGCAGACCCTGAGCCGGGGTAAGCCCGGCCTCAAGCCTCAAGCCGGTTCTCAGACTCGGCTGGCCATCCCTCGAACAACGAACCGCGCCGGTCCATCATGGCAAAGCGTTTCAGTTCCCTCGCGCACGTGTCGAGATCGTCCTTGAGCATCTGGATCCGGGTGTCGATTTCATCGTCCGTGCTGCAATCCGACACGAGCTCCTGCGAGCGCGCCATCAATCGCGCGCCATGGATGTCATGTTCGACGTAAAATTTGTTCAGAATGCCGGTCATGTTCGCCTCGATTCCCGGCTCAATCATACAGGAAGGCGCTCGCGGGAGCGACCGGGGCCTGCAAGCAAGTGCTAGCGAACCGAGTTTTCTACGAGCGGCGGCCCCAATCGGTTGCAGTAAGCATACCTTTCGTTAGGGTCGCGCCGCAGAAATCCGAGGGGAGACTTTACGTGCGGAAATTGAATTGGCTGCTCGTTGCCGCGGCGATCGTCGCCGTTCCACAATTTGCTTCGGTCTCGGCCCAGCCCGCGCCGGCCGCGGCTGCCAATTCGGAAGACGCGCGCCTTACCGCCTTCCTCGACAAGGAGTTCGCGACCAGCCTGCAATCGCGGCCGCAGCTCGCGACCCGGCTGGGCATGAAGGAAGGCGAGGACCGGCTCGACGATATCAGCGACGCCGCCGAGCTGAAGCGTCTGCAGGAGCGCCGGGACAGCGTCGCCCGGATGAAGGCGCAGTTCGACCGAAGCAAGCTCTCGCCCAAGGGGCAGACGAACTACGACATCTGGGAAACCGAGCTCCAGCGCGCCGAGATTCAGTACAAGTACCGGCTCTACTCGCCGCCCTTCTATTCCTTCCTCTATTCGATCCACGCGTCGCTTCCGAACTTCCTGATCAACACGCACACGGTCCAGGATGCGGCCGACATGAAGGCGTACAACAGCCGCATCCGCGCCATTCCCGCAGTGCTCGACACTGCAATTGCGCAGAGCAAGGACTCGGACGCCGCCGGTATTCACGCGCCGAAGTTCGAGATCGAGCGGGTGATGAGCGGGAGCAAGACGATCATCACAGGCGCGCCCTTCGACGACGGCGCGGATTCGCCGCTGTGGGCCGACGCGAAGAAGAAGGTCGCCAAGCTCGTCGCGGACGGAAAGATCAAGCAGGCGGAAGCCGAAGCGCTGCTGGCCGACACGAAGGCTGCGCTGATGGAGATGAAGCCGGCCTATGAGCGGGTGATCGCCTGCGCCAACAGCGAGCTCCCGACTGCGCCGAGCGGGAGGGTCGGAGCGATCTCGCTTCCGGGCGGCGGGGAATATTATGCGGCGGCGCTCAAGCTCAACACGACGCTCGACCTGACCGCCGACCAGATCCACAAGATCGGGCTCGACCAGGTGAAACAGGTCGAAGCGCAGCAGGACGCGCTGGCGAAGCAGGCCGGGTTCGCGGACCGAGAAGCATTCTATGCCGATCGGGCCAAGCGCTTTCCGCCGCAGCCGTGGACCGACGCGCTTCGCAACGAATATCTGACTCGTGCGAATGCGATCATCGCGCACAACCGCGAGCTTCTTCCGCAGCGATTCAACAATTTGCCCGAGTACAAGGTCGAGGTGATCCGCGAGCCCTCGTTCAGCGAGGTCTCGGGCGGCGCCGCGCATGCTGCCGGGCCGAGCCCGGACGGAACGCGGCCGGGGCGGGTCTACGTCCACCTGCTCGGCGAAACCGAGGATCCGGCGGCGCTCACCGACCTCATGTGCCACGAGGGCATTCCGGGGCACGTGATGGCGGGCGACATCCAGGCTCGCCAGACGGGCACTGCCAAGTTCCGCCGCGCGGGCGGCTATGTCGCGTTCAACGAGGGGTGGGCGCTCTATTCCGAGGCGCTGTGCAAGGAGATGGGCGCCTATTCCGACGCCGCCGACGACTTCATGCGGCTGGACGCGGAGCTGTTCCGCGCGGCGCGGCTCGTCGTCGACACGGGCATCCATTCGCTCGGTTGGACCGAGGACCAGGCGGTCGATTACATGAAAAAGACCGCGCGGATGAGCGAAGACCATGCACGGTCGGAAGTGCGTCGCTATATAACGCTCCCCGGACAGGCGACCGGCTACAAGATCGGGCAGCTCAAGATTTTCGAGCTTCGCGCCAAGGCGGAAAAGGCGCTTGGGCCGAAATTCGACATCAAGGGCTTCGACGACCTGATCATCAGCGACGGGTCGCAGCCGCTGCCGGTGCTCGAGACGCGCGTCGACGAGTGGATCGCGTCGAGGAAATAGAAAGGGCCCGATCATGGGCGAGACCGCATTCGACCTGACGCCACCGAGCGAGGAGCAGCTTGAAGAGCTGAAGGCTGACCTCAGCGACGAGGAGCGGCACGTGCTGCTGGAGCATGGGACCGAGGCGCCCTTCTGCGGCACCTTCCTCGACGAGAAGAGGCCGGGGACCTTCACCTGCAGGCTGTGCGGGCTTCCGCTCTTTCACGGGGGCACCAAGTTCGAAAGCGGGACGGGCTGGCCGAGCTTCACGCAGCCTTTCGCCGAGGAGCACCTGAAGACCATCCGCGACACCAGCTACGGCATGGTCCGCACCGAGATCGTCTGCGCCCGCTGCGGAGCGCACCAGGGGCACGTCTTCCCGGACGGGCCGCCGCCGACCGGCGAGCGATACTGCATCAACTCGGTGAGCCTGGACTTCACGCCCGACGGCGAGCCGCTTCCCGACAAGCTCGGACGCGGGACGCCCGAAGGCGAAAAATGGCAGTGAGCAACGACAGGAAGAAGGCCACGGCCGAATTCCGGCGGATGATGATCTGGCTGGCGATCATCGGCGCACTGATGGTTGCGGGGGCACTGACCTATCTCGGGATGACCGGCGACCTGGATCGCGACATGATCATCGCGACGACGCTCGGCGTCTTCCTGTCGATCATCGTCGGGGGCGGGCTGATGGCCGCATCCTACTTCAGCGACAAGAGCGGCCACGACCAGAGCATCGACGACTCCACCCGGACGTATCGGGACGAGAAGCGCGACTGACGGGGTGGGGCGCTTGCCGCCCCAAGGCCGCGCGGCTATCCGCGCCCCCATAATGAGTGTTTCTTCCGAACAGGTTCGCCACATCGCCAAGCTCGCCCGAATCGCGATGAGCGACGAGGAGATCGAGCGGCTGGTGCCCGAGCTCAACAACATCCTCGGCTGGGTCGAGCAGCTCGGCGAGGTGGACACCGACGGCGTCGAGCCGCTGACTGCCGTAATCGAGCAGAAGCTGCGGCTTCGCGACGACAAGGTAACGGACGGCGATTGCCGCGACGCGGTGCTGGCGAATGCGCCGGGCGCCGAGCACGGATTCTTCGCGGTGCCGAAGGTGATCGAGTGACCGATCTGACGTCACTTTCGATTGCCGAGCTTCGCGAGGGCATAAGCGGGAAGCGCTTTTCCGCGCGGGAGGTCGCGGAGGCGTACAATGCCGCGGTCGCGGGTGCGCGGGGGCTGAACGCCTACACCGTCGAGACGCCCGAAGATGCGCTGGCTGCGGCCGAGGCGGCGGATACCGGCAAGGCGACGGGGCCGTTGGCGGGCATCCCGCTCGGCATCAAGGATTTGTTCGCGACCGAGGGCGTGGACACGACCGCCGGAAGCCGGATCCTCAAGGATTTCCGGCCGCCCTACGAAAGCACGGTCGTCGCGAACCTGCGGAAAGCGGGCGCGGGCATGCTCGGCAAGCTCAACATGGACGAGTTCGCGATGGGCTCGTCGAACGAGACCAGCGCCTACGGACCGGTCATCTCTCCTTGGCGGAAGAAGGACGGGAGCGATGCCGCTTTGACGCCGGGCGGCTCGTCGGGCGGCTCGGCGGCAGCGGTCGCCGCCGGAATCGCTCCGGGCGTGACCGGGACCGACACCGGCGGGTCGATCCGCCAGCCTGCCGCCTTCACCGGTATCTGCGGGATCAAGCCGACCTATGGCCGCTGCTCGCGCTGGGGGATCGTGTCGTTCGCAAGCTCGCTCGACCAGGCGGGGCCGATGGCGAAGACGGTCCGTGACTGCGCGATCCTGCTTGGCGCGATGGCCGGATTCGACCCCAAGGATTCGACTTCGCTGAATGAGCCGGTTCCCAATTGGGAAGGCGGATTGTCGAGCGATCTCAAGGGCAAGCGAGTCGGGATTCCGAAGGAATATCGGATCGACGGGGTGCCGCCCGAGATCAATGCGCTGTGGGACAAGGGCATCGAGTGGCTGAAGGACGCGGGCGCGGTTCCGGTCGAGATCAGCCTCCCGCACACGAAATACGCGCTGCCGACCTATTACATCATCGCACCGGCCGAGGCCTCGTCCAACCTCGCCCGCTATGACGGCGTCCGCTATGGTGCTCGCGTCGAAGGCGTGAAGAGCCTCGACGATATGTACGAGGCGACGCGCGCGGCCGGCTTCGGCGCCGAGGTGAAGCGCCGCATCATGATCGGCACCTATGTGCTCTCGGCCGGCTTCTATGACGCCTATTTCACCAAGGCGCAGCGCGTCCGCGCACTTATCAAGCAGGATTTCGCGAGGGCGTTCGAGCAGTGTGACGTCATCCTGACGCCCACAGCGCCGTCAGCCGCGTTTGCGCTGGGCGAGAAGAGCGCCGATCCAATCGCAATGTATCTCAACGATGTGTTCGCGGTGCCCGCGAGCCTAGCCGGGCTTCCCGCGATGAGCGTCCCAGGCGGACTCGATTCCGATGGATTGCCGCTCGGGCTTCACCTGATCGGGCCGGAGCTGGACGAGCAGGGCGTGCTCAACGCTGCGCTGGCGATCGAGGAGCGGGCCGGATTCACCGCAAGAGCGGAGAAATGGTGGTGAGCGACTATCGCCTCAAAGGCGCGACGGACGAATGGGAGGTCGTGGTTGGCCTCGAAGTCCACGCCCAGATTACAGCGACCGCATCCAAGCTCTTCTCCGGCGCTGCGACGGCGTTCGGCGCGGAGCCCAACACGCAGGTCAGCCTGATCGACGCTGCGATGCCGGGGATGCTGCCTGTGCCGAACAAGGAATGCATCCGCCAGGCGGTGCGCACCGGAATGGCGCTGGAAGCGAAGATCAACAACTGGTCGCGCTTCGACCGGAAGAATTACTTCTACGCCGACCTTCCGCAGGGCTACCAGATCAGCCAGCTCTACCATCCCCTGGTGGGCGAGGGCGAAATCGAGGTCCTGCTGGACGAGCAGGACGAGAGCTCGGCCAAGCGGATCGGCATCGAGCGCATCCATGTCGAGCAGGACGCGGGCAAGCTGATGCACGATCAGCATGCGACGATGAGCTACGTCGACCTCAATCGCGCAGGCGTCGCGCTGATGGAGATCGTATCGCGGCCGGACATGCGTTCCCCTGCGGAAGCAGGGGCTTATCTAAGGAAGCTGAGGGCAATCCTCCGCTATGTCGGTTCGTGTGACGGCAATATGGAAGAAGGCTCGATGCGGGCCGACGTCAACGTCAGCGTGCGGAAGCCCGGCGGGGAGCTTGGCACCCGGACGGAGACCAAGAACGTCAACAGCGTCCGCTTCGTCATGGCGGTCGTCGAGCATGAGGCGCGCCGCCAGATCGATGTCTTGGAGGAAGGCGGCGAGGTCGCGCAGGAAACACGGCTGTACGACCCGGACAAGGGCGTGACGCGGACCCTTCGCTCGAAGGAGGACGCGCACGATTACCGATACTTCCCCGATCCCGACCTGCTTCCGCTGGAGCTGGACGAGGCGTTCCTCGAGGAATGCGCCAAGAGCCTGCCGGAGCTGCCCGACGCCAAGCGCAAGCGCTATGAAGCGCTGGGCATCACGCCCTACAATGCGAGCGTGCTGACGGCGGACGTCGACATCGCGCGATGGTTCGATGCGCTTCTGGAGAGCGGAGCCGAACCGAAAGCCGCCGCCAACTGGACTGCCTCGGAATATTTCGGGGCGCTCAACCGGCTCGACAAGACGATCGAAGACAGCCCGGTAAGCCCGGAAGGAGCTGGCGAGCTCCTGAAGCTCGTGCAGGACGGCACTCTCTCGGGAACGCTCGCCAAACAGGTGTTCGAGATCATGCTCGAGACCGGCAAGGGCGCGGCCGACATCGTCGAGGAGCGGGGCCTCAAGCAGACCAGCGACACGGGCGAAATCGACGCCCGGATCGACGAGGTTGTGGCGGCAAATGCGGACAAGGTCGCCGAGTATAAGGCGGGCAAGCAGGCGCTGTTCGGCTTCTTCGTAGGCCAAGTGATGAAGGCGATGGGCGGCAAGGCCAATCCCAAGGTCGTCAACGAGCAGCTTCGGGCAAAGCTCGATTGATGCGGCGGCTGCTCGTTGCCTTTGCCGTGCTGGCGGCAGCATGCGGCGCTCCGGCGCAAGCTCCGCAACAGCCAAAGCTCAAGATCGTGATTTCGGTTGATCAGCTAACGCCGGAGCTTCTCACTGAATATCGGACTCAGCTGCGGGGCGGCCTGGGGCACGTCGCGGCGCAGCCCTCATTTGCGGAAGGTACCGTCACAGGACAGAAGATTGCAGTAAGCGGGCGCTCCGCCGGTGTTGACGCCGCCGCCACGTCGCGCTGGTTCTGGAACGGTACCAGCTTCGCAACGGACGTTGCCGGCGCGGTGGCCCCCCGGACGGTGCCGCTCGCCAATTCGGGAGTCCAAAAACTCCTAAGCTCCCCTGAACCCGCGCTTGTGTCCCCGCCCTATTGCGCGGCGAAAGCGAAGCCTGGCGGCAAGAGATTCGCGCGTGCAGCGGGGGATTATGCCACTTTCTCCACGTCGCCGTCGCTCGATGGAGCGACCCTCGCGCTGGCTGCCGGGCTCATCCAGGATTTCAAGCTCGGACGCGACGCCGCACCCGACCTGCTCACGATCGACCTGGCCGCCACGGGCGCCGTGGCCCAAACCTACGGCAGCGGGAGCGAGGAAATGTGCCTCGACCTTTTCGCGCTCGATCGCGAGCTCGGCGATTTCGTTCGCGCGCTCGACCTCATGAAACTGGATTATTCGATCGAGCTTAAGCGCTAGCTAGTTCAAAAGCTTGCGTTTTTTCTTCATCTGGAGTTCAGTGAGTTTCCAGCAGTAAGTGCTGCTGCGGGGACTTTGACATGCGCAAATCGGCAATAGCGGCGGCAATCGCCATCGGGCTCACGCTCTCGGCGTGCGTGCAGACGCGCCAGTTCGCCGACCTTCAGTTCACTCCGCCGCAGGGCGACTACAAGCTGCTGGTGCTGAGGCCGGACGTATCGGTCGGGTCGGTGACCACGGGCGGAATGACTGAGCCCCGGGCTGACTGGACGGAAGCGGCTCGGACGAACCTCATCGCTGCGCTGAAGGCGCAGCAGGCAGAGCGCGGCGGGCAGGTCCTGGTCGTTGAACGGTGGAGCGACGTTCCGGGGGTCAATCCCGAAGCAGCGGCCGAGATCGAGCGCCTGAATTATGTCGTCGACCAGTCGATCGTCCTCCACAAATATGGCGGCGCCTACCTGCCGACGAAGAGCCGCAGGGGCCTCGATTACACCTTGGGCGAGGAGGCGGTCGAATTCGGCCGCAAGACCGGCTTCGACTACATGCTTTTCATGCATGCCGAGGACAGTTTCGCCTCGACCGGCAGGATCGCTTTGCAGGTACTGGGTGTCGCCGGCTGCTTCGTCGGTTTCTGCGCCCCCAACGTGGGCGGCGGCGGCCAGCTCGCCTATGCGTCGCTGGTCGACCTCCACACCGGCGAGGTGGTCTGGTTCAATGTCCTGACCGCGGGGACGCAGATCGCAGGCGTGAACCTCGGCGACATACGGACCCAGGCAGGCGCGGCGCAGATGGTCGAGAGGCTGCTTGGCCGGATGAAGCAGGGGCGCGAAATCCGGCGCCAGCAGAAAGTCCAAAGCTGATGTGCATCCGCTGCGAGATCAGCCGCCGCACGATGCTTGCGGGTACGGGCGCGCTCGCAGCTGCCGGGCTGACCGGCGTTGCCAACGCCCGGATCAAGCCCGCCGATATGGTCCCGCTGATCGGGCCCGGGTTCAAGCCGGTCGACAGGGACGAGCAGGGCCTCTGGCAGCAGATGGACCGCGTCGAGGAGGAAGTGTCCGCTTCCAACCTCGTGATCAAGGACGGGGGCATCGACGGCTACGTCCGCGATTTGATCGGCAAGGTCGGCGGCCCAGCCGCGAAGGACATGCGGATCTACGTCGTTCGAATCCCCGAATTCAACGCGATGATGTTTCCGAGCGGCTTCGCGGTCGTCTTCTCGGGGCTCCTGCTCAGGATGCGCGACGAGGCGCAGCTCGCGGGCGTCATTGCCCATGAGTCCGGTCACTTCCTCCGACGCCACATGATCCGAAGCTGGCGGGACATGCGCCGCAAGACGGACATCTTCGCGATCGGAGCGATGCTCGCCGGAGTCGGCGGTGCAGGAGCGGGCGTGTATCTGGGTAACTACGTGCAGCTCGCACAGCTGGCCACGATCCTGTCGCTGTTCCGGTACAGCCGTGAGATGGAGGCCGAAGCCGACGCAATGGGCGTGCGACTGATCGCCGAGGCCGGTTATGCGCCGATCGAGATGTCGAACACCTGGGCGCAGCTGATCGGGGAGCTCGACGCCAGCGCCCGCTACCGGCGAAAGCATCGCGACCGCGGCTACGACCTGTTCGAGACACACCCCGCGGACGAGACGCGGATGGCCGACCTCAGGGTCAGTGCGGCGGAGATGACGGTTGCCGGCCGGACCTACGACGCGGGCCGCACCCAATATCTGCATGCCATCGCACCGATCCGTGCAATGCTCCTCGACGACCAGGTGAAGCTGAACGACCCGGGCGCGAGCCAATATGTCATCGAGACGTTGGCGATCGACGGATGGAACGGCCTCCTGCGCTTCTACGAGGGCGAGGTCTGGCGGCTTCGGAACCGCAAGGGCGATCAGGAACGGGCGGAGCAGAGCTATGCGATCGCGGTCGCCTATCCCGACGCGCCGCCCGATGCGTGGCGGTGGCACGGGCTCTCCCTCATCAAGCAGGGACGGAAGGATGAGGCTCGGACCGCGCTGTCCCGCTACCTCTCGATGAAGCCCGACGCGGTCGATGCCGCCTACATCCGCCAGATGATCAGCTGAGGATTTTTTGAGGATGAAGTTCGCACCGAAGATCCTTGCTTCAATGCTTGGCCTGGCGCTCGCCGGCTGCTCATCCGTGGGCGGCGGTTTCAGCGATTATTACGGCCTCGTCCGGCCGCACAGCGTCAGTGTCGGCGACGGGTCGATGGCAGTGACTCCGCCGCGCCCGTGGAACCGGCAGCGCCGATTCTTCTTCGACGACGTGAAATGGGTCGAGGACTGGACCCTGAACGGCCCGCTACTCGACGATCTCACCTTCGTCAGTGGGCTTCCGGACGCCAAGCGGCTGATCCGCACCGATTCGAGTGACGCTCAGCAGGTCCCGAAATTCCATTCCGACATGACTGCTCCCGAAATCGCGGCGATGCTGGAGAGCGCCTATCGGGTGCGCGGCGGAGCGGTGGACTTCAAGACGCTCTCACTCGAGCCCCGGCAGTTCATGGGCTATCCTGGATTCCAGTTCGATTACGAGCATCTCGACACCGACGAGCTCTGGCGGAAGGGCCGCGTGGTCGGCGCAGTCATCGGCGGCCGGCTTTACCTGGTGATGCTGGACGCCGCCCGTTCGCACTACTTCCCGGATGAGCTGCGGGATTTCGAAGCTATGGTCGCTTCGGCCCGCCTGGCGAGCTGAGCCTTATCCCGTCGGTTGCGCGGGCGCCGGCCCGCCAGGGTTCGACGGTGGGGCAGGAGCAGGGACGTCGATATCGGGGGGCGGCGACGGCGTTTCGGGCGGCGCGGGCGTCGGCTGGCCCGGCTGCGGCGGGGCCGGAGTTTCCGGCGGGATGTTCGGATGTTGCGGTTGCTGGGCTATGGCTTGTCTCCGCGTTGAGAACGCGGTCGTTCGCGGCAAGTTGCACGAGGGCGGAATGCAGCCGCGCTTGCCCCTTCGGCCAGCCTTGCTATAGGCCCGCGCACCTTCGGAAGGCGTCCGCGCGCGTGGCGGAATTGGTAGACGCGCTGGATTTAGGTTCCAGTGTCGCAAGACGTGGGGGTTCGAGTCCCTCCGCGCGCACCATTTCCGCGCACAGGCAAGCCGGGGGCTTGCCGAGCACGGAAATCGGCCAGCCGGAAAAGTCAGAGTTCAAGGAATTGCAAACGTGACCATCAAGACCGTCGAGACCGAGAGCGAAGGCCTGAAGCGGGCCTTCATGCTGACCATCCCGGCAAAGGATATCGACGCACGCGTCGAGCAGGAGGTGAAACGCCTCGCTCCGCAAGTGCGTATGCCCGGCTTCCGCCCCGGAAAGGTGCCGCCGAATCTCATCAGGAAGATGCATGGCGACCAGCTTCAGAACGAAGCGCTGAACGGCGCCGTCCAGGACGGGGTGCAGAAACTTCTCGCCGACAAGAAGCTTCGCCCCGCGATGCAGCCGGAGGTCCAGCTCGACGAGAAATATGCGCCAGGCAAGGACGCGGAAGTGAGCGTTCGGCTGGAAGCGCTTCCGGAAATCCCGGCGCCGGACATCGAGGGCCTGACGCTGGAGCGGCTGACGGTCGAGCCGGACGAGAAGGCCGTCGACGAGCAAATCTCGCGCCTGGTCGATTCGAACAAGAGCTGGAAGGACGCAGCCAAGGGCCACAAGGCGGAGACTGGCGACCTCGTCGTCATGGACTTCGAAGGCAAGGTCGGCGGTACGCCCTTCGACGGCGGCAAGGGCGAGGACATGTCGGTCGAGCTCGGCTCCGGCCGTCTCATCCCCGGCTTCGAGGATCAGCTTACCGGCGTGAAGTCCGGCGACAGCCGCGACGTGAAGGTGACTTTCCCGGACGATTATCCCGTCGACAAACTCAAGGGTAAGGACGCCGTGTTCGAAGTCACCGTGAAGCAGGTGAAGGTCGCCGGCGAAGGCAAGGCCGACGACGATTTCGCCAAATCGCTTGGCCTCGATAGTCTCGACAAGCTGAAGGAAATCCTCCGCGACCAGCAGAGCCAAGAGCTGAACGGCCTGACCCGCACGCACATGAAGCGGCGGCTTCTCGACCAGCTTGCCGAGCGCGCGAAGTTCGACGTTCCCGAGTCGATGGTCGACGCCGAATATGAGAACATCATGCACCAGCTTCGCCACGAAGCCAGCCATGAGCCCGACCCCAAGGCAGCGCTTGCGGAAATCGAGAGCGAGGCCGAGGATTATCGCAAGATCGCCGAGCGGCGCGTTCGGCTCGGCCTGCTCCTGTCGGAGATCGGCGCGGCAAACGGCGTCGACATCACCAATACCGAGATGAACCAGCTGATCATGCAGGCGGCCTCCCAGTACCAGGGCAAGGACAGGGACCGGTTCATCCAATATATTCAGCAGGAGCCGACTGCAGCAGCCCAGCTCCGCGCGCCGCTCTACGAGGACAAGGTCGTCGACTTCCTCTTCTCAAAGGCGGAAATCAGCGATCGCACCACGAGCCGCGAGGAACTCGAGGCGGACCTCGAGAGCGAGGAAGGCCACGTCCACGGTCCGGGTTGCGGCCACGACCATGGCGAGGCAAAGCCCAAGAAGGGCAAGACCAAGGCCAAGGCCGAAGCGAACAAGCCAGCCAAGGCCGAAAAGGCTGCAAAGGCCGAGGCTCCGGCCAAGGGTCCGGTCGAAAAGGCTTCTGCCAAGCCGAAGCCGGCAAAGCCGGTGAAGGATGCGGCAGGGGCGAAGCCGGCCGCTGCAAAGGCTGAAAAGAAGCCGGCCGCGAAGAAAGCCGCCCCGAAGAAGAAGGGCTAAGCCAGATGACCGAGACCGAGCTCGTCTCTAGCGAGCTCGGCCGCGACATCGACCGCCTGAAGGGCGAGGGGTACCGGCTGGATGTCATTTATCCGGCCGACGATCCGCACACCGCAATCCTGTCGAAGAATGAGACCAGGCTGCGGCTGACGACGCGTCCGGGCGAGGGCTTGTCGCATGAACTGCCGCCATTCGAGCCGCGCTTCGTTCTGACTCGTGCGGGCGGAAGTTCCGGCGAGGGCAGGGCCGGGATGCTTTATCGGGACCTGATCCCGGATCGGCTGGGCGGCCGCTACATCGCTTCGCACATCACCATTTCCGAGGGCGGACCCGTCAACGACTGGGTTCACTATCATCAGGTCCGTTTCCAGATGATCTACGTCCGCAAGGGCTGGGTCCGCGTCGTCTATGAAGACCGGGGCGAACCTTTTGTGATGCGTGAGGGCGATTGCGTCCTTCAGCCGCCCGAAATCCGGCACCAGGTGCTGGACAGCTCGCCGGGCGTGGAAGTCGTCGAGATCAGCTGTCCCGCGCTTCACCCGACGTTGGCCGACCATGAACTTACGCTTCCCAACCGAATGGGCGATTCCTCGCGCAAATGGTCGGGACAGCAGTTTCTCCTTCACGTCGCCGACGAAACCGCATGGACGCCCTTCGCTGAAGGCGAAGCGCAGAAGATCGGAATGATCGAAGCCACCGCGGGCTTTGCAGAGGTGCGCACCGTCCGATCGACCGGCGGAGCTTTGCATTTCGAAGCGCACGACGGCGAATTGGTTTTCGGATTCGTGCTGGAGGGAAAAGGACAGCTGAGCTTCGATGGCCGACATTCGCTTTGGCCGGCCGATTCCTTCGTGATCCCGCCGGGCGAAGCATTCGCAATCCAGGACATGTCACCCGATTTCCGGCTTCTTCACGTGACAACTGCCAAGGCGGACTAAACTCAAATTCCGTTCGCCCTGAGCTTGTCGAAGGGCTGCGTTTCTTCCTACACGCGCAAAAGAAGGACGGGCCTTCGACAAGCTCAGGCCGAACGGGGGTTTGGTGCCAAGGACGAATTCACCGACCATCGCGGTCCTGTTACCCTGCTTCAACGAGGAAGCGACGATCGGTCCGACGGTGAAGGGCTTCCGGTCCTCGCTGCCCGGCGCCACCATCTACGTTTACGACAACAACAGCAGCGACCGGACGATGCCGGTAGCGAAGAAGGCCGGCGCCGTCGTTCGTTCCGAGCGGCAGCAGGGGAAGGGCCATGTCGTCCGCCGCATGTTCGCGGACATCGACGTCGACGTTTACGTGATGGCCGACGGGGACCTTACCTATGACCCGAAGGCCGCTCCGGAAATGGTTGCGCTGCTTCTCGCCGAGCAACTGGACATGGTGGTCGGCACCCGCCGTCACGAGGAGAAGGATGCCTATCGCGGTGGCCACGTGATCGGGAATCGCGCCTTCACCGGGCTTTTGGCCGGCCTGTTCGGACGAAGCTTCAACGATATCTTCTCCGGGTACCGCGTTTTCTCACGACGCTTCGTGAAGAGCTTCCCCGTGCTCTCGTCCGGATTCGAGATCGAGACCGAGATGAGCGTGCATGCGCTCGAGCTGCGGATGCCGGTCGGCGAGGTGGAGACCCGCTACCTGGCTCGCCCGGAAGGGTCCGAATCGAAGCTTTCGACCTTTGGCGACGGCTGGCGGATCCTGAAGACGATCGGCACGCTGTACCGCGTGGAACGGCCCGTCCTGTTCTATGGGAGCGTGGCGCTTGCGCTTCTCGTCGCGGCCGTCATCCTCTCGATCCCGCTGGTCGTCACCTACCTGCACACGCACCTCGTGCCGCGCGTGCCGACGGCCATCCTCGTCACCGGAATGACGATCGTCGCGGTGCTTTGCTTCTTTGCCGGCCTCATCCTCGACACCGTGACTCGCGGGCGCCGGGAGATGCGCCGGCTCGCCTATCTTGCGCTCGAAGCACCGCCGGCCAGCGGCGCTTGAACCTTTCGCACTTCCGCCCGATGTAGGCCACGCAACATTTCCAACGAGGACCATTCAGGATCATGGATCACCAGGACATCGTCTCGCAGCTCGTTCCAATCGTCATCGAGCAATCGAACCGCGGCGAGCGCAGCTTCGACATCTATTCGAGGCTGCTTCGCGAGAGGATCGTCTTCATCACTGGCGCGATCGAGGACCACATGGCCAGCCTCGTGACCGCCCAGCTTCTCTTCCTCGAGTCCGAGAACCCGAAGAAGGACATCTTCATGTACATCAACAGCCCGGGCGGAGTGGTCACCGCCGGTCTCGCGATCCACGACACGATGCAATACATCCGGCCGAAGATCGGCACCGTCTGCATCGGCCAGGCAGCCTCGATGGGAAGCTTCCTTCTTGCAGCCGGCGAGCCCGGGATGCGCGTCGCGCTGTCGAACAGCCGGATCATGGTCCACCAGCCCTCGGGCGGCGCCCAGGGCATGGCGGCCGATATCGAAATCCAGGCGCGCGAGATCCTCCGAATGCGCAGCCGCCTCAACTCGCTCTATGCGAAGTACACCGGCCAATCGATCGAGGCGATCGAGAAGGCAATGGACCGCGACAAGTTCATGGAAGCCGACGAGGCCAAGGAATTCGGAATCATCGACGAGCTGTTCGAGAAGCGTCCCGACAGCGGCGACGATTCGGGAACCGGGGCGGGCGAAGTCACGCCGACCTGAGCGCTGCTGTTTCGCTTGGCGCTACCAATAAAGCCTGCCATGGAGCGGCCAGTTCAGCTGGTCTGACGAACAGGGGATCGAATGTTCGGCTGGTTTCAACGGCTCTTGCCGAAGAAGGGCGACTTCTTCGGCTTGTTCGAGGCGCATGCGGCGACCCTGGTCGAGGCGGCGGCTGCACTTCGAGAGATGGCCGAAGACGGCCAGTCGCCCCAGGCTACGCTCACGGCGGTTCACGACCATGAGCACCGGGCGGACGACATCATTCGCCAGGTTCTTCACGAGGTCAGGCTGACCTTTCTCACGCCGTTCGACCGTGGCGCCATCACCGACCTTATCGGAGCGATGGACGATGCGATCGACGAGATGCTGGCCGCGGCCCGCGCAATCGACCTTTACGAGCTACGCGAGCTGCGCCCGGAAATGAAGCAGATCGTCGACCTGATCGCCGAGGCTGCCTCAGTCACCTCCACGGCGGTTCCGCTGCTTCGCAACGTCGGCCGAAACGGCAAGCAGCTTCACGAGCTGACCGCGCGCCTTGTGGAACTCGAAGGGCAGGCCGACGAGCTGCACGCGATCGGCCTCAAGGCCGCCTTCCAGGAATTTTCGAAGACGAATTCCATGCAGTTCGCCATCAACCGCGAGGTGTTCAAGAATCTCGAGCGGGTGACCGACGCCTTCGAGGACGTCGCGAACGAAATCGACGGCATCGTCATCGATCATTCCTGATCCATGCACGAACTGGCGCTCCCGCTTCTGATCGGCCTAATCGCGGTCGCGCTCGCCTTCGATTTCCTCAACGGGCTCCACGACGCGGCCAATTCGATCGCCACGGTCGTTGCGACCCGGCTTTTAAGCCCGCTTGCTGCGGTGGGCTTCGCCGCCTTCTTCAATTTCGCCGCCTATTTCCTCGCTCTTCGCTGGCCCGAATTGCACAAGGTCGCCGACACGATCGGCAAGGGCCTCATCGACAAGGACCTCGTAACGCCCGCCGTGGTGTTCGGTGCGCTCGTCGGGGCGATGTTCTGGAACGTGGTGACATGGCTGAAGGGCATACCCTCGTCATCCAGCCATGCGCTCGTCGGCGGGATCATCGGAGCCGGAGTCGCTCACGCCGGCATCTGCGGAATTCAGTGGACGGGCCTCAACAAGACCCTGATCGCAATCGTCCTTTCGCCCCTGCTCGGCATGATGCTGACGATGCTGATCATGCTGATCACGAGCTGGCTCGGAGTGAAGGCGACCGCCCGCGGCGCGGAGCGGACGTTCCGCCTCCTCCACCTCGTCTCGGCCGGTGCCTATTCTCTCGGGCACGGCCTCAACGATGCCCAGAAGACAATGGGGATCATCGCGGTCCTGCTTTACTCGACGGGCCATATGGAGACTTTCCACGTGCCCAATTGGGTGGCGCTGTCGTGCTACGCGGCCATGGGCCTTGGGACTTTGTCCGGCGGCTGGCGGATCATCGAGACGATGGGCACCCGCATCACGAAGCTGTCGCAGCACCAGGGATTCAGCGCCTCGGCGGGCGGATCGGTCATTCTCTTCGGCGCTTCCTGGCTCGGAATTCCAGTGTCGACGACGCATACGATCACCGGCTGCGTGATCGGCGCAGGCGCGGCGCGGCGGGCATCTTCGGTTCGCTGGGGCGTGGCGAAGAACGTGGCGGTTGCCTGGGTCATCACCATCCCCGCCTCCGCGGCAGTCGGCGCCGCTTTCTATTTGCTAACGCGGCTTTTTTAAGGGTCATTCGGGGTTGTTAGCTGCTCTGCAGCGCTCCATATCAGTGACCGAAATGGCACAGGCGGGCGCGGCGTTAACCGAAGCCCAAGCTTGCGCGTTGTATAAATCCGGCTAGCGTGGCCGGTGCGGGACCTCCGGGTGTCGTGAAGCAAAGGGCGCAAGGACTTAGATGACGAAACTTTCGGGCAGCGACGGCAAGAGCACGCTCTACTGCTCCTTCTGCGGCAAGTCGCAGCACGAGGTCCGCAAGCTTATTGCCGGGCCGACCGTCTTCATCTGCGACGAATGCGTCGAACTGTGCAACGACATCATTCGCGAGGAGACGAAGTCCGCGCTGGTGAAGACTCGCGACGGAGTCCCGACGCCGGCGGAGATCTGCAAGGTCCTCGACGATTATGTGATCGGCCAGGACCGGGCGAAGCGCGTCCTCTCGGTCGCCGTCCACAACCACTACAAGCGCCTGAACCACGGCGCCAAGACGGGCGCAGAGGTTGAGCTGGCCAAGTCGAACATCCTCCTTATCGGTCCGACGGGCTGCGGGAAAACGCTGCTTGCCCAGACGCTTGCACGCATTCTTGATGTTCCGTTCACAATGGCTGACGCGACCACGCTCACCGAGGCCGGCTATGTGGGCGAGGATGTCGAGAACATCATCCTCAAGCTGCTCCAGGCCTCCGACTACAATGTCGAGAAGGCGCAGCGCGGCATTGTCTACATCGACGAGATCGACAAGATCAGCCGCAAGTCCGACAATCCGTCGATCACCCGCGATGTCAGCGGCGAGGGCGTCCAACAGGCGCTTCTGAAGCTGATGGAAGGAACGACGGCTTCGGTTCCTCCGCAGGGCGGCCGCAAGCATCCGCAGCAGGAGTTCCTGCAGGTCGACACGACGAACATCCTCTTCATCTGCGGCGGCGCTTTTGCTGGGCTGGAGAAGATCATTTCCGACCGGATGGAAGGCAAGTCGATGGGCTTTGGCGCCCACGTTGCCGCTCCGGACGAGCGCAAGACCGGCGAAACGCTCAAGCATTGCGAGCCCGAGGACCTGCTGAAGTTCGGCCTGATCCCGGAGTTCATTGGCCGCCTGCCGGTCATCGCCACTCTCGACGACCTCGACGAGGCGGCGCTGATCAAGATCCTGGTCGAGCCCAAGAACGCGCTTGTGAAGCAGTATCACAAGCTGTTCGACATGGAGGACGTCGAGCTGGCGTTCAGCGATGACGCGCTCGGAGCGGTCGCCCGCAAGGCGATCGACCGGAAGACCGGCGCCCGAGGTTTGCGCTCGATTCTCGAGGGCATCCTTCTCGACACGATGTTCGACCTTCCGTCGATGGACGGAGTGGACGAGGTTCATATCGACAAGGACGTCGTCGAAGGCCGGAAGGACCCCGTTCGGGTCTATGCCAAGAAAGGTAAGACCGGCGACGCGGCGTGAGCCGTAAGAGCGTTCTCCCGGCGATAGGCGCCGGGACCCCCCTTCGATTTCTCCCTGAAGCCATCCGGATCCCGGAGAAGCCGCTCCGCGCCATCGCGGTCGGCTGGCTGACCGCATTTCCGGCAAGCATGCTGTTCGCTGCAATCGGAGCGATGCTGCTGCCGCAGGCGGAGCAGCCGGAATTTCGCGTTAGCGGAGCGGCTGCGATCTTCGCGCTCGTCGTCTTTTCGCCGGTGCTCGAGACCCTGATCATGGGGGGGGGTCTGCTGCTGCTCCTGAAGATCATGCGGCCCGCCTGGGCGATCGTTGTCAGCGCACTGGGCTGGGGAATCGCTCATTCAAGCGTTGCGCCCATCTGGGGCCTCGTGATCTGGTGGCCGTTCCTGGTTTTCTCGACGCTCTTCGTGACCTGGCGCCAGCGCTCGCTAGGGCTCGCATTTGCGATCCCCATGGTCGTGCATGCGCTGCAAAACCTGCTTCCGTCGCTTCTCGTCGCCTATGGAGCGCGACCCTAGCTATTCGCCGTCGAGCGGAAGCGTGTCGACTTCAACCTGAGGCGCGCCGAGCTTCTCCGCGGCCTTCTCGACCTGCTCGTCGCTCGGTGGCTGAGGCAGCTCCTTCTCGCCGCGAAACAGGCTGTCGTCGGGGATTCCCGGCCCGGTCCCTGCGATAGTGTCGTTGACCGGCTCGGCATTGGGCCCGGTACTGATTTTTTCGCGGTCGTCCATGGTCCTGCTCCTCGTCGAGTCAGCGCTCTGCCGGCGCGCTTGTTCCGGGGAGGCGCTCCGCCCATATAGAGCCCATGACTCGTTTTCTCCCGCTTCTTCCGCTGCGTGACATCGTTGTCTTCCCCCACCGCATCGTGCCGCTCTTCGTCGGTCGCGAGAAATCGGTCGCTGCTTTGGAGGCCGCGATGGCCGCCGACAAGGAGTTGTTCCTTGTCGCGCAGCTGGACCCGGCGGAGGACGATCCCGGTCAGGACGATATGTATGAGCTTGGCGTCATCGCGACGGCCATGCAGCTTCTGAAGCTCCCCGACGGAACGGTTCGGGTGCTTGTCGAGGGCGGCAGGCGGGCGAAGCTCGTCGACCTGGTAGAGCGGGAGGGCTTCGTGGCGGCCGAGATCGAGGAAATCGACGATCAGAAGGCCGACGGCCCCGAAACGCAGGCGCTGATGCGCTCCGTCGTCGAGCAGTTCGAGAATTATGCGAAGCTCAACAAGCGTCTGCCTCCGGAAACGGGCATCCAGCTTGCGGAGATCGAAGATGCGTCCGTTCTCGCCGATGCGGTCGCGTCGAACCTGTCGATCAAGGTCGCGGACAAGCAGGCCGTCCTTGGCGAGCTGAATCCCGCCCGCCGCCTGGAGATGGTGTTCGCGTTCATGGAAGGCGAGCTGGGCGTGCTTCAGGTCGAGAAGAAGATCCGCAGTCGCGTGAAGCGCCAGATGGAGAAGACGCAGCGCGAATATTATTTGAACGAGCAGCTGAAAGCGATCCAGCGCGAGCTTGGCAATGAAGGCGAAGAGGGCGGTGACGAGCTCGCCGAGCTTGCCGCCAAGATCCGCAAGACCAAGCTGTCGAAGGAAGCCAAGGTCCGCGCCAACGCAGAGCTGAAGAAGCTCAAGGCGATGGCGCCTATGTCCGCCGAGGCGACCGTCGCCCGCAATTACCTCGACGTTCTCCTCGGCCTGCCCTGGGGCAAGAAGTCCCGCGTCAAGAAGGATATCGCCGAGGCTCAGGAGATCCTGGACGAGGATCATTACGGCCTGGAAAAGGTGAAGGAGCGGATTGTCGAGTATCTCGCGGTCCAGGCCCGCACGAACAAGCTGAAGGGCCCGATTCTTTGCCTCGTCGGACCGCCGGGCGTCGGCAAGACGTCGCTGGGGCGGTCGATCGCGCGTGCCACCGGTCGCGAGTTCGTTCGCCAGTCGCTTGGCGGCGTTCGCGACGAAGCCGAAATCCGCGGCCACCGCCGCACCTACATCGGCTCGCTTCCCGGCAAGATCATCGCCAACATCAAGAAGGCCGGAACATCGAACCCGCTCTTCCTGCTCGACGAGATCGACAAGCTCGGCCAGGACTTCCGCGGCGACCCGGCCTCGGCCCTGCTCGAGGTTCTCGATCCA
>Ga0207701_10000416_pt1 | contig 43876 bp, 40 predicted proteins | sample KBSSwiSSwithPhiX_FD_184294 | JGI IMG/M metagenome (GOLD analysis project Ga0207701, IMG submission 184294) | Switchgrass rhizosphere bulk soil microbial communities from Kellogg Biological Station, Michigan, USA, with PhiX - S5 (SPAdes) (version 2) | ecosystem: Environmental > Terrestrial >... | reverse complement strand
ATGCGTGACGGTGGTGGACAACCAGGGATGAACAGGGAAAGGCAGCCACGGATTAACCCCGACAAACACGGAAGAAATTATCCGTGTAAATCCGTGTTCATCCGTGGCCTAAAAAATCCCTGTTTATCCGTGGCCTAGAAACTCCGTGTTCATCCGTGGCTTGGACTCATCAGTTACCTTCGCAAGTACGCGACGATATCGGCCACTTCCTGTGCACTCAATCCTAACTGCGCGGCACTCATCATCAACGATCCCGGTAACCGTCGCCGATTGGCAACACGGTCAAGAGGAATAATCTGTGTCACGCCGCCCATGCTGCGCATCATCAGTGGATCGCCTTCCTTGAGCAGGACACCCTGAATCGTCAGGCCCTCCTTGGTTTTGATCTCGATGCCGTCGTAGCCGAGGGCAATCTCGGCGCTGGGATTGACGATCGCGGTCGCGACAACATCAGCGGACTTGCCGCGGCCCCAGCCGTCGAGCGCCGGGCCGAATTCCGCGCCGGCGCCGGCGATCGAATGACACATCTGGCAGCGCGTGACGGCGGTCTTTCCGCGTCCGGCATCGCCGTTGAGTTTTGCGATCTCGTCGACCGACAGCACCGGCAGATCGGCCGGCGCGGGAGGCGTGACGACCTCTTTTAGCGTAATGGTCTCGGGATCGTAGATCCCCGCCGCTTTCAGTGCGGCACGCAGGCCGTACTCGGGTGCTGCCCAGTCGCTCCCCATGCGATTGAGCAACCACCAGGTCGCCGGCTCGCGCAGGGCGTTATTCGGCTCCGCGAAACTGAGCATCGCCTTTGCCGCCGCGGGATCGGTGACGAAGGCCAGCGTATCGAGCGCGAAACGGCGGGCCTCGAGTGGCAAGGTCGACGACTTCGCGCGCGCGGTGAGATCCGCGACCGCCGCCGGCACATGCAGCCGCCACGCGATTCGCGTGAATGCCGGCGACCATGCCATCGGATCGTTCGAGCCAAGCACTGGCTTCAGTCGATCGTAGAGCGCCGCTTCTTTTCCTGACGCTCCGGTTCCGAACGCCTCGAGGTAACTGCGATCCTGTCCGTCGTATCCCTTGGCGATGTCGACCAGGATGTCGAGCACGGCGGGCGCTTTCTGATCGCGCAGCGAGAGCGCGACTTCGCGGCGAACGCCGGCATCAGCATCGCGCGCAAGACGCGCGGCTACTGGGAGAACGTCGAGATTCGCGCGCCGCATGGCTCTGTAGGCGGTGATCTTCAGCACCGGATCGGTCAATGACTCAGGCGCTCCTGCGCGCTTCTGACCTTCCGGACCGAGCTGATAGAGCAAGTAGATCGCCCGGCCGCGCATATAAATGTTGGGATCGTTCAGCAGCGCCGCAACCGCGTTCACCGCCGCAGCGCCGCGCGCCTTCAATCCTTCGAATCCGATCGCGCGGACATTCACCGCCGGAGATCGGAGGGCCGTGATGAGCCCATCGATTGATTTTTCGTCGAACTTCGGCGCTCTCGACACGAAGCCTTTCGGAGCGATTCGATAGATCGCGCCCGACAGGCTGTCGTCGAGATCCTGATGACCGCCGACGCGCGCATCGATCCAGTCGCTGACGTACATCGCGCCGTCAGGACCGATCGCCACATCGGAAGGCCGGAACATCGTGCCGATGGCACGCGTGACTCCGGTCGTCTGCATGACAAAGTCCGAACCGGCGTACTTGCGGTCTGGGTTCGATGTCAAAAAGATCTGCTGCTTCAGATCGAACCCGGCGCCCTGCCGCTTGGGCTGATACGCGAACACTTCGTTCCGTCCTGCGTCGGCGGCAAAAAAGGTGCCTTCCCACGCCGGTCCGAGCGCGCCGTTCTCGTAGAACACATTGCCAGTCGGCGAACCGCCGCCATACACGTCACCCGTCGGCGCGATGCCGGGATCGTCCTGTCGCCACTCCGCAACCGGAATCGTCTGACCGGGACGCCGATCGGCCTGCCAGGTTCGCTGGCCATCGTTCGAGGAGTAACCAAAATTCGCGTACTCCATCACCCAGCTCACACGGCATGCCGGCGGATCGTCGTTGTCGTTTTGAAACACGTCGCCAAGCGAACTCACCGCCTGCTCGTAGCTGTTGCGATAGTTGGATCCGATGATCTCGGCGTTGGTGCCATCCGGATTCATCCGCACCGAGAACCCACCGACGTAGACGTGGCCATCATCACTCGGCTTGCCCGCGTACTCCGCAGGGTTCCAGGGATTCGGGAAAGGACCGACCGGGTTCGGGCGGTACGAACCGAAGATTCGAAACGTCTTGTCGGATCGATCGGTGAACATGCCGCCGGTGTTGCCCGCATTGAAGATCCACTTGCCGTCGGGGCCGAACGTGACCGAGTGAAGCGAGTGGTCGTGATTGATCCCCATGAAACCGGTCAGCAGCACCTCGCGCTTGTCGACGGCCGGATCGAAGCGAAGGTTGCGATCGACGTCGGTATAGACGATGAGGTCGGGCGGTTGCGCGACGATGATCTTGTTGTCAATGACCGAGACCCCCAATGGTGAGATCAGCGCCGGCTCCTGAACGAACGTATCCGTCTTGTCCGCTTTACCGTCGCCATCGGTGTCCTGGAGGATGATGATGCGATCCCCCTCAGGCTGACGAGCGTGATGTTGGCGGTAGCGAACGCCTTCCGCCACCCAGATGCGGCCATCACGATCGATGTCGATATTGGTGGGATTCCGCAGCATCGGCGACGTCGCCCACAATGTCACCTCAAATCCGTCCGGCACCTTGAAGAGCTCGAGCGGTATTTGCGTCGGTTGGGCCGGCGGTGTCGTCGATGGCGACGGTGGTGAAGCCGGAATCTGAGTCGGGGCCTGAGCCGCCTGCATGGTGGGCGGTCCGAATGCCTGCTCAGGCACGACGAGAGCCAGCGCCAGCACGAGCATCACCTTCAGCCGCGAAACAGTCAGTCGACGCATAGACCTGCCTCCGTGATCAGTGAACGTGCATGGTAGCACTGACGGGGATGTCCGGCCTCAGCGCGGTTCAGTCACGAGATTTCGCACGGCTTCCGCGAACTGGCGCGCCAGCTCTGGCAGGCGGCGGATGAATTCCTGGATCTCCGGGAGGTGATGCGAGCCGATCCAGACAACGACCGCCATGCCGGTTAGCCAGATGGCTGCGTTCCAGAACGCATATAAGCCTGGCTGCCCGGGACCGGGAAGCGTCCACGACCAATGCTGGATCGCACGAATCGGCGAGACCACGATCTGATAGCCGACGAGGAGGATCAAGACTCCCGCCCAGGCTGGCACGTCTTCCGGCAGGTGCCATGTGAGAATCCGGCCGGTGTTGACGAGCGAGATCATCATCGTCGCCAACAGCAGGAAGAGCGCGAGATGAGTAAAAGCGAACACCGGGGCGATCGCGACGGTCCACGGTGGAGGGGCGTAGCCGGTTCCACGTCCTGGCGCCCACCCGTAACGGCGCCAATGCCGCTGTTGCTGGCGCCAGTGCCGTCGCCAGTGTCGGGCACCCTCGTCATACTGTCTCTTCGCCCGCTCGATCACTTCTTTGGCGCTGAACGGCGCACCGCCCGCCGCCGCGCGTTCCTCACCCGTGCGCGCCTCCGGGACGATGAACATCATCGCGACATAAATAAGGATGCCCGCTCCCTTGCTGATCAGTGCCGTCAGGACGAACCCGATCCTGAAGAGTGCGACGTCAATGCCGAAATAAGACGCAAGCCCATTGCACACGCCGGCGATCATCGCGCCGTCGGGGTTGCGGTACAACCGCTTCGGTGGTGGCGCGGCATGTGGTCCGTGTTTGCCATCGGCGTTCTGATTCGTGCCGTTGGTGGCATCCTCCTCCGATGCAGCCTCGATCGGTCCCATTTCCTTGACGATCTGATCGACTTCGCTCGCGCTCACCACGGATTTCTGCGGCCCGAGAAATCGCTGGCACTTCTCGGCGATCGCCTGTTCGAGGTCGGACAGGATCTCCGCGCGGTCGGGATTGGTTGCCAGCGCGCGCTCGGCGGTCTCGAGATACTCGCGCAGGACGTCGTAGCCGCTTTCATCAAGCGAGTAGGCGTTGCCGTTGAGGTTGATGCTGATGACTTTCTGCATGGCTAACGTCCCAGCTTCGTCACGGTCGTGTTCAGCTGTTTCCAGTAGTCGTCCAGTTCTCCGAGTTGCGACTTCCCCTTGCCAGTCAGCTCGTAGTACTTGCGCGGCGGACCCGCGTCCGACTCCTGCCACTCGTAGTCGAGCAGACCGTCGCGGCGCATCTTGCTCAGGAGTGGATACAGCGTTCCCTCCTGCGTCGCGAATTCCGTGTCGCTCAGTCGTTCGAGAATGTCTGCGGCGTAGACCTTGTCGGCGGCGACGATCTTGAGGATCAGGAATTCGAGCAATCCCTTTCGAATCGACGCGAATTTCTCCGGCAGGCCCATGTCCTAGACAGCTACCTTTCTATCACAAGGTAGCTTCTTTTGAAACGACTGTCAACCGGATCGCCTCCTTGACACCTTCGCCCCGCGATCGCAACATGCGATCAGTCGCCCCGCTCAGTCCCAAACAGGTTCCCCATGTCGCACGAAACGGCCGTCGTATCGGCACATCTCGCGCGCTACGACGCGCTGCTGCGGATCTCGCAAACACTGGCGCGTCACCAGACAATCTCTGAGCTGTTTGACGTGCTGGCAGACGAACTGCATCCGCTGGTGCCGTTCGACTATCTCGCGCTCGTGATGCACGAACCGTCGTCCGAGCTGCTGCGGCTCGTCGTGGTCGAGCCGCGTCAGCTGACGCCACCGATCGTGACGGCCACGATCAACGAGCACGGGCCCGCGGCAGCGGTCTTGAGGAGTCAAAAGGCGACCGTCATTCCTATCCCCGAGACGGGCGCGCTGCATCCAACACTCGAATTCATTCGCGCGCAGGGGCGAAAGACGACGTGCTGGTTGCCGCTCACGACCGCGCATCAGAAGGTGGGCGTGCTCAGCTTCGGCAGCTCTTCGAGTACCGTCTACACCCAAGACATCGTCGCGTTCATGGAACACGTCGCGGCAGGTGTCGCCGTCGCGCTCGAGAATGGCTGGAACCGCGAACAGGCCGAGCGTTACGGACGCGAGCTCCGCGAGGATCGGGATCGGCTGCGGTTCCTCCTCGACATCAACAATCTTCTCGTCTCACAACGTCAATATCCGGCGCTGCTCGAGGCGATTTGTGCTGCAGTGCAGCGAATCGTCGACGCCGATCACATCGGGGTCGCGCTCTACGACCGGGAGTCGCAACAGCTCACGCTCGACCTGATTTATGAGAAGGCACGCGGCTTCACCAAGTCGAGCACCGTGATCGACATGGAGAAGTCGGCAGCCGGTGAGACGTTCCGGCGAGGCGAGGCTGGCGTGTTCCGGCGCGCCGAGATGGAACGTCTTGGATGGCACGGCGCGTCGATCATGAAGACGGCACGAGTCGAATCGATGTGTTGCGTTCCGCTCCTGAGCCAGCGGCGGAAACTTGGCGCACTGTATGTCGGTGCCACCAAGCCGGATGCCTTCCCCCCCGACGATGTGGCGCTGCTGGGACAGACGTCAGCGCAGATTGCAATCGCGCTCGAGAACGCGCGCGAGTACGAGCGGATCTCCCGGTTGAACGCCCGGTTGACCGATGAAAAGCAGTATCTCGAACTCGAGCTCCGGCACGAGTTCGGCAGGATTGTCGGCACGAGCCCCGCGCTTCGGGCCGTCCTGAAAGCAGTCAAGACCGTGGCCCCCACCGAAAGCACGGTCCTGCTGCTCGGCGAGACCGGCACCGGCAAGGAACTCATCGCTCGCGCGATTCACGACCACGGCACGCGGCGGGATCGCAACTTCGTCCGAATGAGCATCGCCGCGCTGCCACCAGGGCTGCTGGAAAGCGAATTGTTCGGACACGAGAAGGGCGCGTTCACCGGCGCCACTGCGAGCCGGGTCGGCCGCCTCGAGCTCGCCAACCGCGGCACCCTCTTTCTCGACGAGGTGGGGGATATTCCGGCCGACGTGCAACCAAAGCTGCTGCGCGTTCTGCAGGAACGCGAGTTCGAACGCCTCGGCAGCACTCGAACCCAAAAGGTCGACGTGCGCATCGTCGCCGCAACCAACCGCGATCTCGAGCGCATGGTGAATGACGGATCGTTCCGAAGCGACCTCTACTATCGCCTGAACGTGTTTCCAATCATGATCCCGCCGCTGCGCGAACGCGCCGACGACATCCCGGCGCTCGCGGAGCACTTCGTCGCGCAGTTCTCGCGCCGGATGGGACGAACGCCGCCGGCTATCACCGACACAACGATGGACACCCTCAAGCATTGGAAGTGGCCGGGCAACATTCGCGAGTTGCAGAACGTTATCGAGAGGGCCGTGGTCCTCTCGCCCGGTGATACGCTCTTCCCTCCATTTCAGGATCTCCCGTCCCGGAAGGATCGAATCGTATCGGCCACCAAGCCGGCCGCAACAACATTCAAAGAGGCGGAACGCGAAGCGATTCTTCGCGCACTGCGTGAATCAGGCGGCGTGATCGCGGGGCCTGCCGGCGCAGCCGCCCGTCTTGGGCTGCAACGGACGACGCTGCAGTCCAAGATGCGAAGGCTCGGGATTCGTCGCCCGAATTTTTAGTGCGCCGGCACCATCGGCGACGGCGCGAACGCAGGCGGCGCGACATACGAAGGCGGTATCTCTAATGGCGCCTCGGCGGGGTCCGGCTCGCGGCGGAACTCCCGCACCGCAACGCTGCACTCGTGCGCGGCGAGGAAGTTCATGAACCGGCGGTAGTCTGTGCTCGGCATGCCGAACAACGTCAGCATCGACTTGTAGCGGCCTCGCGATTCCTGCAGACCGCGGCGAACGAGTTCGCGCAGATCGTGGCGCGTGATATCGCGCGCGAGAAACATCGGATACACGGATTCCCAGAACGAGGACCGCTGTTTCACAAGCGCGTCATAGAGATCATCGGCCGCCTGCCGTCGCCGATCGGCGCGTGGCGCCAGCAGTTGTGGGCAGCTGCGCAGTGCCGGCGGCAGGTGCTCGACGTCGACAACACCAGTCGGCGACAGCCAGACCAACTGTTCGAGCACGTTCAACAACTCGCGCACGTTGCCCGGCCATCTATATGCCAGGAACGATCGAACCGCGGCGTCGGTGAGCGTGAGATTGCGTTCGGCGCGCCCAAGGACCTGCTTCATCAGTGCGAGAACATCCTCGGGCCGGTCCCGCAATGCCGGCACGCGAAGGTGGATCACGCACAATCGGTAGTAAAGGTCCTCGCGAAACTGCCCGGCGGCAACAAGCTCGGCGAGATTCCGGTTGGTCGCCGCCAGAACGCGGACGTCGACGTGCGTCTGCGGCGAATCGGAACCGACGGCCTGGATCTCACCGTTTTCGAGAAACCGCAAGAGCAGCGCCTGCATGCGAAGGCTCATCTCGCCGACTTCGTCGAGAAAGAGAATGCCTCGATGGGCGAGTTGGATCTTTCCGCGCTTGTCTCGGAAGGCGCCGGTGAAGCTTCCCTTGACATGACCGAAGAGCTCCGACTCCAGGAGGGTCTCGGTCAACCCGGCGCAGTTCACCGCGACATACGGCGCGCCGCTTCGCGACGATTGAATGTGAACGTGTCGCGCGACGAGATCTTTGCCAACGCCGCTCTCTCCAGTGATGAGAATCTTGGCAGGGCTCTTTGCTGCGCGATCGGCCATCGACAGCAGTTCCTTCATCGCGGGGCTTTCTACAACAAATCTCGGATTCGACATGCCGAGTAATAGTGCAAGCCCAGACCCGATTTCTGCCTATGGGTAAACTATTGGAATTGCGGGGGTTTTAGCAACTGACGCAGTGGTATCTGATGCGCCGTCATCACGTGACGACGTCAGATGACGACGGGGCGGCAGCAGCCCCGACCGCCGAGTACCAACCGCGCAGCCTCCCGCTCACGCGTACACCGGCGCCGGCTCCTCGTCCTCGACGAAGTAGCTTGCGCACGCGGCGTGCAGAAGTTCGCTCGTCAGGCGTCGTGCTTCACCGAGGTACTCGGCCAGCGAGAGCGCCTGAGCGATCAGATCGCGAGGTTGGCAGCCGCGCAGCGCGATTCCCCGAGGCCTGTAGAAGCCCTGGAGGAGATCTTCGACCAGCGCGTCGTCGTAGGGGACATCCTGACGGAGACAGCACGCTTTGAAGATCTCGCGGAAATCCTCCGCCGTCGGACTCTCGGCGAGCACCTTGTACTGAATGCGCCGGAGAAATGCCTCATCGACCAGCGTTGACGGCTGCAAGTTGGTCGCGAAGACCAGCAGCACCGCGAAAGGCATATCGAACTTCTGACCGGTCTGCAGCGTGAGAAAATCGACGCGGCTCTCGAGCGGCACGATCCATCGGTTCAGGAGATCGCGAGGTGAGCAACGCTGGCGGCCGAAGTCGTCGATAAGCAGGAGTCCACCGTTCGCCATCAGTTGAATCGGTGCGGTGTAAAAGCCAGTTGTCGCTGAGTACACGAGATCCAGCGACTGCATCGTAAGCTCACCACCGACCATCACCTTGGGCCGCCTGCAGAGAACCCAGCGACGATCGAGCCGCGGATCAGTAGTCCAGGGATCAGCACCAAGGTCCGGAATCGGCTCGTGATTGAGCGGGTTGTACAACCTGATAATGTGACCTTCGACTTCGAGCGCGTGCGGAATGGCGATGGATCCTTCGAGCAGATTGTGCAGTGCCTGGGCGATCACCGTTTTGCCGTTTCCCGGACCGCCGTAGAGAAACAGGGATTGCCCCGATGTCACGGCTGGGCCGATCTGGTTGACTACACGATCGCTCAACACCAGATGTGAAACAGCTTGACGGACTGCAGCTGGAGTGACGATTTTCCTCGTTTCCTGCTGGAACTTGGTTATGTACTCACGATACTGCGCCAGTGGCACCGGCGCCGCTCCCACGTACTGGTTGTGCTCCAGAAACAGGTGCGCTCGCCGTCTTCCCTCGTCCGTAATGCGATATCGGAACGACGGTGCGCCCAGTAAACCGCCACCCACCACCTCACATTGATGCGATTGTTTCAAGGTCTCGAGGATCGACTCGACGACCGCGAATTCGAGCCCGAGGCGGTGGGCAATCTCCACCCCGGTGCAGTTCGCGTTGAAGTGAAGCAGTTTGATCACTAATTGTGTGATCAGGTCCTCGCTCAACCCCGTCTCGGCCAGAGTTGTCGGTGCGCTCAGACCGAGACGCGCATTTCCAGCTCCAATCGGAGGGTTATCTATCACTTCAGCAATCATCACTTCCTCGTTTCCAGGACCATCACCGACAACGATGACTGGTGCTGCGATCTCATGTGGATGCGCAGCACCGGTCCGACTAAACGTCGTCGTTCAGACGACTCTTTCGCCTAAGGACGTAGACCACCACGAGCACACCGAGAACCGCCATCATTGCAACATTGACCATAACAACCTCCAAACGAGTGACCGATACGAGTGAACTAGGACGACTAAAACAGACCGCGGTAGATCGCAACGACTGCGGAGCCGATGCACACGACGTAGACCGCCGGGAAGATACACAACACCAGGGGAAACACGAGCTTCACGCCAATTTTTGCCGCCCGCTCTTCAGCGCGCTGGCGGCGCTTCGTCCGTGACGTGTCGGCGTGAATGCGGAGCGCCTGCGAAACGCTGGTACCGAACCGGTCGGTCTGCGTCAGCATCGTCACCAGCGAGCGCACGTCCGGCACTTTCGTGCGTTGGGCAAAATTGGTGAACGCCTCGAGACGCGGTTTTCCGGCGCGAATCTCGGTGGTGATCATCCGCATTTCTTGCGCCAGCGGCGGATGCGTGATCTCGAGCTCGTCGCTCGCCTTGACGATAGCCTGGTCCAGGCTCGAGCCCGCTTCGATGCACACGATGATTAGATCGAGAGCATCAGGCAATCCGTTTTCGATCGCTTTGGCCATCGCCCGGGTCTTGCGATTCAGCCAGAGATCTGGCACCAGGTATCCGAGCGTGGCGCCGACGGCGGCCATCATCCAACCTTCAGAAAACCCGAAGAGGAAGACCGCCAGCCCGGCCGTCACCACGGGAGCAGCGAACTTCACGGCGGAGAAATAGATTGCGGCAGTCAGATCGTAGTAGCCGGCGGCAGCGAGCCGGCGTCGCAGTCGTCCCATCTCCTTCGGAGACTTCGGCAGCGCACGTGACAGGCGATGTAATGCCGGGTTAGGGACTTCGACCAGCGTGTCCGCGCGAAGAAGGTCGCTCGGTGCTACCGTCGCCATGTCCCTGAGCCGCTTGCGCCCCGTCGTCGAGAACGCAAGCATGCGCGAAACTGCCAGGCCTGAGGCCATGGCAACGCAGACGAACACCGCAGCGAGTGAAACAGTCAATGTCATAGGCATGGAGGCACCCGCTCAGATCTCGATGTTCACGATGCGTTGCATCGCGATGAAGCCAATGACTTGCAGGACGCCCGCCGCCACGATCATGCGCACGCCAAGCGGGTCGGTGAACAACAGTCCGATGTGTTCGGGCGAAATCACGAACATCAACCCGGCCAGCGCGATCGGCAGCGCAGCCAGCACCCATCCCGTTATGCGGCCGTGTGCACTCAAGGTTCGAACCTGTCGTTTCAATTTGAAGCGCTCGCGAATCAATTTCGACAAGCCATCGAGCACCTCCGACAGATTGCCCCCAGACTCACGTTGCGTGAGCACGGCGGTCGCAAAGAACCTGGCGTCGAGCAGCGGCACCCGGACCGCCAGGCTCTTGAGGGCGTCCGGAAGCGGCATGCCGTAGTTCTGTCGGTCGTGCAGTAGCCGGAACTCGGTTCTCACCGGCTCCTCTACTTCGTCCGCGACCATCCCGAGTCCTGTCGTGAACGCGTGACCAGCTCGCAGTGCCCGTGCTATGAGGTCGATCGCCTCTGGAAACTGCTCCTCGAACTTGGCCAGCCGGCGACTTGCGGCGTGCCTAAGAAACATGAACGGTGTAATTCCCAACAGAAGGAATGCTCCGACCGCCAACAGAACCTGTTGTGTGAGCTGCCAGGCCGCGGCAGCTCCGAGGAGCGCCGCGAAAGCTGAGCTGAGAACGATCTGGCCCAATGAAACGGAATAGCCGGAACGTTCGATCATTCGCTCGACCGGACGAACCGCACTGCCAAAACGCCCGAACGCACGTGCGAGCACCGGCAGCGTGCTATTAGGTTTGAGCTCGTTCAGCAGCGACGCCTCTGAAAGTCGCGCGACAGCCCGCGTCGGATTGAGGCGCCGCGACAGGGTTCGTTGCGCCGCTGTCTCTGGACGCAATACGAAGAACCAGTACACGCCGAGAAGCAGGGTGAGAACACCGACAAAACACGCAATCGCAATCGACATCACTCACTCCTCAACCGACGACCTTGGTGTGTTCGAACATGTCCGCCGGCAGACGGAACCCTGACTGCGCCAAACGATCGCTGCACTTGGGACGAATTCCGGTGGCCCTGAAGCGGCCGCACACCTTCCCGTCGGGCCGTAGACCGGTCTTTTCGAAAAGGAAAATGTCCTGCATCGTGATCACTTCCCCTTCCATGCCGGTGAGCTCGGTAATACCGGTCACGCGCCGTGTGCCGTCCGATTGCCGCGTCACCTGAACGATCAAGTTGATTGCCGAGGCGATCTGCTGCCGGATTGCGCGTTCAGGAATACTGAGATTGGCCATCGCGACCATCGTGTCCAGGCGATACAGCGCGTCTCGCGCGCTGTTCGAGTGGATGGTCGTCAGGCTGCCGTCGTGACCGGTGTTCATGGCCTGGAGCATGTCAAGTGCTTCCTCGCTCCGCACTTCACCCATGATGATGCGGTCCGGCCGCATGCGCAGCGCGTTCACGACCAGATCGCGCTGCTTCACAGCACCTTTTCCTTCGATGTTGGCAGGTCGCGTCTCGAGACGGACAACGTGTCGCTGCCTCAGCATCAACTCGGCGGCGTCCTCGATGGTCACGACGCGTTCTGTCTGGCCGATGAAGCTCGAGAGGATGTTCAGCAACGTGGTTTTGCCGGCGCCAGTGCCCCCGGACACAATGATGTTGAGCCGGCACGCAACTGCAGCTTTGAGGAAGTCCAGCATCGGCTGGGTCAGCGACTCCCGACCAACCAGATCTTGCGCACCGAGTCGGTCAGTTCGAAACCGGCGGATGGACAGGACCGGGCCATCGAGGGCGAGCGGGGCAATAATGGCGTTGACCCTGGATCCATCCTGCAACCGTGCATCAACCATCGGGCTCGATTCGTCGATGCGACGGCCGACTGAGCTGACGATACGTTCGATGATTTGCAGGAGGTGACGGTCGTCCTTGAAGACGATGTCCGTCTCTTCAAGCTTTCCTTCGCGTTCGACGAAGATCAGATCGTGCCGATTCACCAGGATGTCCGACACGGCCGGATCGCGCAGCAACGCTTCGAGCGGACCGAGGCCGAAGAGCTCGTTCAGCACGTCCGTGACGAGCGTCTCGCGCTCGCGCAGGCTGAGCGGAGTGGTCGAGAGCTGCCCTTCGATGATGACGGCGATGACTCGCCGAATCTCGGGCTCCGCGTCCTCACGCTTGACGCGCGTAAGCCTCTCGAGATTCAAGCGGTTCAGCAGCTCCTGATGAACCTTCGCCTTCAGGCGCTGATAGTCTCTGGTCTGGGAAGTAGACGCACCGGTCAGGGTCGATTCTACGGCGGTCAATGTAGCTACTGCTGCGGACATCATTTCTCCCTATGCTGAGCGGCGACCGCCGATGAGCGATAGAAAACCTGTTGACTTCACTCGTTCCGGACGCCCAGCGGGCACACCAGCCAAGTGACTGGCGAACGTCGTAAACGCGCTCGCGAGTTTTGTGTGATTGTCGAGCACGAGCGGACGGCCGTTGTTCAGCGATGCGAGCGCGGTCTCATAATTGTTCGGAAACAGACAGGCCACCGACCGTCCGATCACCCGTTCCACGTCTGCCTGCCCGATCTCGGCGCGAGCGTCATAGCGGCTGATGACAATGCTGACGCGTTGCTTGCCGTAGCGCTGTTCGAGTGCGGCCGCCATCCGGGCCGCGCTTCGAATGGTGGCCACGTCCTGGTTCGCGACCACGACAACGGTGTTCACGGACTCCAGCGAATCCAGCACGGCAGGGTCGGCGCGTGGCACGTCCAGCACGAGGAAGCGAAACTCATTGGCTGCCAAATCGATCAAAGAGCGGACCCGTGTGACCTCGACTGGAGGGCTGACCGCGTGATCGGATGATGCCAGTAAGTTGAGGCCGGACTTGGTCTGAGTCACCAGGGTCCGAAGGAACGACACGTCCATCCGGTGCATGTTCTCCAGTGCGTCAAGGGTAGAGAATCGTGGTTCGGCGCCCAGGAAGATCGCGGCATCGCCATACGTCAGGTGCAGGTCCATCAGCAGCGTGCTGGAAGGGTGCAGCTTATTGAGCATCGTCGCGACATTCACAGCGACCGTGGTCGCTCCAACTCCCCCTTTTGCACCGATCACAGCGAACACGTCTCCTCGACGACGAGCGGGGCGCTGCGCTGCAATGCGCGCGAGCGCGGCGTTCAGCTCTTCCCGCGTGATCGGATCCCCTACGCACTCGTTCGCACCAGCGCGCATCGCCTCGAGGATGAGCGTGCTTTCCAGGCGCGGAAGCACGACGAGGATACCGGTCGCCGGATGCTGACGCTTGATCACCGCGAGCTCGGCTGGCATCACGCTCAGACCTCGCGCATCCACGACGAGGACGTCGGGCTGTCGCACGGCCGGCTCGGCAAGTGCGTTCAGATCATCGATTTCAACGGACGTCACCTGAGCGCCGCACGCGCGAAGAACATCCGATAACTTCCGGTCGAGCCCGACAACGACACTGACATTCATATCTGGTCTCCGCTATCGCACTAACTGGATCGTCTTCAAGAACGCAGCGCCGCCGCCGACAGTCGGCGCGTTGAGCACGAATTCACCGGGATACGACGCGAGATGTCCCACCACGTCATTTCCACTCATCCCGTCAACGAAGAACCCGAGGATGTTGACGACGCGGATACAGCTGCCACCGGCCGGACAGGAAAAGGCTCCTGTTCCCGGACCGACGCCGGGTTCCCAGGCTGTGGTCCAGTTGTTCTCGGCCTTCCTCCACTGGTACTCGTCCATGTCAAAAACGGCGATCGGTACGATGCGCGGGCTCATCGGCGCACATGCGGGTGCACATGTCCCCTCGACGGAGTTAGCGGGTGTGTTCCAGGTCGCCCCGGAGTCCCGGTTGATCAGCGAATCCGCATCGGTCGAGACACCTTGACTGGTCGGTCCCGACATCACCCCGTCTTCGGTCGGCAGGTACTGACCGAGGGTTACCGGATTGCCAACGCAGTACTTGATCGCGGCGCTGTAGTCGGCGGCGCCGGAAAGATAGCCGCCGTTACCGTCGGGAAGCCGAACGGGTAAGGTCCAGCCCGGCTCGACGTTGCTATCGGCGGTCTGATTCGGATTGCCGCGCTTCAGCGTGACAGGCGCTCCGAGATCTGCCGCAACCGTGTAGCCGGTTCCGGCACTGCCGCTGCTCGGTGGCACGTATACGTCCTTCGGATTCAGCTGCACCGCATGGCCCCCCTGCGTCTGCCATCTTTCAAACTTCCTGGGATTCAGTGCCGGGCTGACGTTGTCTATCCATTTGTCGGCGACGGCGAACGGCCGCATGCAGTTGCTCGCATTCCCAGTGGCGACTCTTGCGGTGGCAGTCGCTCTCACGCCCTGAGACGGAATGTTCAACAGCTTCCCGAAGATAGTCGGCAACGGCGTGCTGCCGAGCTCGCCGTTTCGGTACACATCGACGCGTACGCACGAGCCAGCGACCCCTGCGGGACAGGCCCACGAGACCTGCGCGGTGGGTGCCGTGGTCCAGACGTTATTGGCGAGAGCTGCACCCATCGCGCTCGAGAAAGTCTTGCCGTTGCTTGCCGGCGGATCAGTGAGCTCGTCGTAAGCGCGAGCGATCGCTCCGGACAGGGCACCGGCATCCGCCGCATTCTGTGCCTGGCCGCGGCTCACCCACAAAACGCCGTGATCCACCACGAACGTCGCCATCGCGGTAAGCACCAGAATCGCAATCGCGACCTGTACGAGGACTGCCCCGCGCTCATCGCCCGCCAACAATCGCCCAACGTTGGTCATCGAAGCCTCACCCACAGTCGCAATGACTACTTGCCGCCCTGGCCGCGCTTCGCTGGCGCGTCAGGACGTGGCAGGAATCGCTCCGGCTGCGTCGGCAGCGCGGGCACTTCATCCGGATTCAGCGGCCGCACCAGGTGCGGCGTGACCAGCACCATCAGCTCGGTGCGTTCCTTCCGCTCGGCGTTGCTCTTGAACAGATAGCCGATGATCGGAATCTTGCTCAGGAATGGGACGTTGGCTCCGTCGTTCTGCATGGTGTTGTTCAGCAGTCCCGCGATGGCGAACGACTGCCCGTCCCGCAGCTCGACGTCGGTCTCGGCGCGGCGCGTGATGAGTGCCGGCACCCGGAAGCCTTGGAGCGTGATGCCGTTGTTGAAGTCGAGTGAGCTGACTTCGGGACGCACCTTGAGGCGGATGACATCGCCTGCAATCGTCGGTTTGAAGTTCAGCCTTACACCGAACTCCTTGAACATGATCGTCACGTTGCTGGCCGCACCGGAGCCCTGCACGATGGGCACAGGAAACTCGCCGCCTGCGAGAAAGCTGGCCTCCTGGCCGTTGTAGGCGATCAGGTTTGGTTCGGCGAGTGACTGGAACAGTCCCTTCTGCTCGAGCGCCTTGATCGCCGCACCCAGCCCTTCCTTGCGGTTGAAGAAGAAGAGGTTCAGGAAATCGCTGAAAACGAGTCCGCCCTTGTCGTCGTCAAAACCCGGCGCCGAGAACTGCTGCGTGGCGATCCTCCCGGTGGCCTCGGGACGAGTGGAAAAGAGAGTGACACCCAGCTCCTGGATTGCCTTTCGATTGACTTCCGCGACGCGCACCTGGAGCATCACCTGCTGGCTCTCGGAGCCACCCGGAAGCTGCAGCATATTGACGACGCCGGTTTTGCTCGACGTCGCATCAGCAATCTCACCGGCACGCAGCATGACGGCGTTGCTCGACACATTGCCCGTCAGGATGACGCTCTCGTCGTTCATCGCCACCCGAATGTCCTCGCCGGGGAAGAGCTGCTGAAATGTCTGCTGAAGGGTCGTCACACTGGGATCGACGACCACGTCGTACTGACGCCGCTCCTGCGAACCCCACACAATCAGGCTGACGGTCCCGGCGCTCTTACCGTCGATCAGGATCTCGCGCGGCTGGACGACAACCGCGTCGGCGACCGCCGGGTTCGTGACCGCAATGCGCGTGATGTCGAACGCCGTGTTCAACACCGTGGAGCGGCCGGCCGACAGGACGACCCGCTCGAAACCGCCGCCGGCGGTCGGCGGCGCTGCGGTGCCAGCCGCAGCTTCTCGAGGACTGAGCGGCTGAACCATCCCCTGCGCCGCAGCGGGAGAGGCGAGAAGGCTCACAAGAACCGAGCCTGCGGCCAGGCGCTGAATCCGACACGAAATCCCAACACTCATCTCACTGACTCCTCGGTCCGTTTGGCGCCACGAATCGCCTCGACGGTGTAAATCTTTGACGGAGGGACTACGGTGGGCGCAGCTGAAGGCGGGGAGGCCAGCGGCCGGCGGGAACTGGTCGATTGCGCTTTTGTCGATTCGGGCCGCTGCGCCGACCCCATGCCCAGTCGCAGTGCGGCAACGTGCACGCCTGCGGTTTCGGTCGGCGTCACGTCGAGCGGGTTGCGCAGCGCCAGCGAAATCTTTCCTTCCGACGAAGCCAGCGCGACCCGCTCAGCGTCAGTCGGCGAGACGGCGAGCGTAACCACCGTCGACGGCTGCGGCTTGCCATCTTTCGCCTGCTCCTGATCGAACCTCGTGCCGGCGGTCAGGACGAGCACGTTGCTCGCGACAGTGCGCGACATCGACTCTTCCGCCTGGCCGCTGCCGCGAAGCGTGACGACAAGATCAACCCGGGTTCCCGGCACGACGAAGCCAGCGACGCCAATCACTTCGTCGACCTTCACCGACATGGCACGCATCCCGGGAGGAATCGAGGGTGGCAATCCGGCACCCGACCCGACCGGCGCGAGCTTGGTTTCTGTCAGCGGCTCGTTTTCGCTGACGCTGGCGACAAGGCCCCGGTCGACAATCGGCTTTACCTCTGAGAAGGCGCCAGGCACCGGGTTCTTGGCTGGCCAGGCGACGAGCTTGACGTCCTGTTCGGTGAGCCGCGACCCGGTCGGCAGGTTGTGCGCGGCGACCGCGACGAAGGTGTGTGCCACTTCGACCTCGCGGACGGGAATGCTCTTGACGGCCGCGTAGACGCCAAAGCTGGCGATGCCTGCCATAAGTGTTGCGACGGCCATGACAACGACCGTGCGTGTAGTACGATTCATACTGTCTCCTGATGTACTGCTAAGAACACGCGGCTGCCGCACCTTCGTACCGCATCCTCGCGGTGGCGGTGAGCGTTTTCGTGGTGAATCCAGAGCCGCCAAATAGTCCGATGATCTTTCCGATAAACAAGTACTGATGTGGATACCCGACCGTAACGCCGGTGATCGTCACGCAGGCGCCACCGACATTCAGCGCCTGCGGGGCGGTATAGGCGATTGTCGGCGTCGCCGTGAGCCCTGATGCTGCGAGATACTGGGTGACGCGGGCCTGGACGTCGGCCTGCGCGTACCCAGGGAGCACGGCAACGCGAGCCCCTTCACGCGCCGCGTTCGTCACGGTTTCGTAGCGCTGAAACAACAGCCCGAAGTCCATGATCCCGAACATCACAAGGAGGAGCAGCGGAAATACCAGGGCGAACTCGATGAGCTCTGCGCCCTTGTCGCAACCAAGTCGTCGGCGGGACAGCGTCATCGGAGCCATACAGATGTCACCAGTCCCATCAGAATTGGAAACGCGTACGCGAGCTTCGGGCCGCCGCTTCCCTCGAGCGTGATCTCAGGCAGTGCCTTGATACCTGCAACCTGCCAGTGACACAGAAGCAACCTGACATTTTGTAGAGCCGTACCCAGGTAGCCGTAGCGGGCGGACACGGCGACCGCCATCACACCACCCGCTACGCCCGTATAAAGGACCAGCCACAGCGCATCGGCCGGCCCGAGCCACGCTCCGAGCGCAGCCAGCAGTTTCACGTCGCCGCCGCCGAGGCCACCAAGAGCAAACGGCAGCAGGAAGACGAGGGCCCCAAGGAGCCAGCCAAGGGCAGCCTGACCCAGCGCCTCGACGCCGCCGGTGGCGAACTGGAACACCAGCCCGGCAAGCGCCGCGCCGAATGTCAGCACATTCGGAATGCGGCGGGTCCGCAGATCGGTAACACACGCAGCGCCGGCAATCGTCAGTGTGCAGATGTGAACAGGGCTCATGGTCGTCTCTCTTTATCTATGGGCACGTCGCCGGCTTTGGCGCGCAGGGTTGCCATGCGTTCTGCGCCGCTGTGTTCCAGCCGCTGTATGCGGTGCCCATCTTCGTGGAAATCGTCGATAGGATCAGTAATCCGGAGATGCCGATAATCGCCGTCAACAGCGCGTACTCGACCAGGTCCTGGCCGCGGTCATCCGAGAGCAGCCGTGCCGCGAGGTCGCCTCGATACTGTGAACGGATCGCCATGAACATTCTCCTGAATTGCCTGCGGTCACGAGGGCGGCAGCACCGCCCTCGCCCACTTACAGTGCTGCGTTGAGATCGTCGAAATACTTCTGGACTTTCGGCCCGATTGCCTTGATGGCGATCATGGCGCCGACAGTGATGATGCCGACGAGCAGTCCGTACTCGATCAGGTCCTGGCCTTTGTCGTCACGACCCAATTTGAGAATCAAACTCTTCATGCCTTGTCTCCTTGACGAGTGGGGCGAGGTGGGTTGCCCCGCCTCGCGCCCGGGGCGGACTACAGCTTCGCGTTGAGATCGTCGAAGTATTTCTGGACTTTCGGACCGATTGCCTTGATCGCCACGATGCAGCCGACGGTGATGATGCCGACGAGCAGACCGTACTCGATCAGGTCCTGGCCCTCTTCCTCACGAACGAAACGAGCGACGAGATTCTTCATACTTACTCTCCTGCGCGGTCTCTTTGATTACACCGAGCTGCCCGCGCGGGAGCCCGGCAACCGCCGACACTCTGTCGACGATCAAGTTGGTTGTTCTAATCACGCGAATCATTTCGCGTGCACCCGGTCAATAGCAGCAGGCGTACCAACCTTGCGCTCCGCATCGCGTCCTTCGCGTACCGCTGTGAATTGATTGAGTTACGGCGAATGAACGGAACAGAGGCGGCTGGTGACTCGCACTCCGCACCGTTTCGTCGAGTCCCGGCAAAATGAGACGTCTGGTAGGGACCAAATTTTCTGGCTGTTGGCCGGGAGCGCACAGAGTGGACGCAGCCAACGACGTGCTTCACCACAGACTGAACGGAGTTCACAGAGATGTTTGGGATGGACGGAGGAAGGAGGCGACCGATTGGCTTCACCACAGAGTCAGCGGACACAGCATCATTGCTGTTCTCCGCTGACGCCCGCGATGGCAGCGCCGAGAGAGATGAAAGAGAAGGGGAACGGCGAGACGGAAGGAAAACGTGGCTACATCAACCAGCTCGTCCGCGCCGCGGTCACGTCTTCGACATGACGCATCACCGCCTCGCGAATCGTTCCCACCTGCCGCGGTGTCGTCCACAGGAAGCGCATGCCAATGTGATAGAGCGGCTGGCCCAGCCCGACCGCATCGCAGCGCACCACTTCCACGTCGTCGGTGCATTCCTCGTCGCCGAGTCTGAATCTCAACCTGCCGACGGTGCCCACTTCCAGTCGCTGACGGCTTTCGATGAGACAACCCGAGCGACAGACGTCTACGATCGTCATGAGGTGCTCACGCATCAGCACCGCAGGGGAACCGCTGTCATGTATCATCCGCGTCTGACCTGCTGCTCGAACAAGATGCGAGCGTCGTAGTTGCCGAACAGTCGGAGCCTGTGACGCAGATCTCCTTCGACAACGAGCGGCTGACTGTCGATCACGCAGACGTCGAACCGTTCGCGCACCTCTCCGTCATCGTCGGCGTGCAGGACGATGTCGAGCACGAGCGTCTCGCCGATCGTCGCCGGCTCGCGGCTGATCGCTATCCACTCACCGTCGCGTGCTTCCTGAACGACGATGTCCGGAAACACCGTTAACGAAGCATCCGCCGGTTCCGCAAGCTTGAATCTCTTGTCGCGTCGTCGATCAGACACGCCGTGATTGACGCAACGGCGATGCCGAGCCCGGTCCGATCCGGGCTTATGAAGTTTCGCGAATTCTCGTGGAAATCCGTACCAGACGAACGATGCGTCCCGTAGCGTTCGTCAACTGTTTGCCTGCGGTCAGCCGATTCGTATGGCTGCAGACAAACGTTTAGAGGGAGGTCAATTGCAGAAGATCGCCTCGCCGCGTGTCGCTCACTGACAGGGCGCCGGCCGGCAGTTCGATTACCGCGTATCCGCCCCAGGCGGCTGCAATTCGCCACGGCACCACACTCGAACACACCTTGACGACTCGGCCTTCTTTCGTGACAAACGCCACGTCGATGGCGAAGCGCATCCAGAACGTATGGATTGCGTTGCTTGGAGCGATGATCAGCGCACTGCCTTCTTCGAACGACTCGTGTTTCAGCAGCCCGCGCCGACGGCTGGTCGAATCGAATGCAGTGAGCAACATCCGCGCGACAACCTTATCGTTCCGTGTGTTCGTCAAGACGAATGGTCCGGCATTCGATCGCAGTAGCGGGCTCAAGAATGATTTCATCGGCGTAGCCTGACTGCGTTTGCTCGCAGCAAGATTTCTGCTTCCCTCCAGCGATCTTTCCGCTCGACACCGCGATGAAGCCGCGCGACGGATTCGCCGCAACTCACACGGCTGCTTTGACTTTCTGCTCCGCCGACGGCCTGGCGTCTGGGCCGGCGCGTCCCTTGCCTGACACCGATGCAGCAGTGGCCCAACTACCTTACTTCGTTCTCGGTCCGAGTACGTTGCTCAGCATCATCGGCTTGATGCGGGGAGGCGACGCGACCGTTCCGACGCCAGCGTATGACTGGCGATCGGCGACGGTCGACGTCGTTATTCCGGCCTTCAACGAGCAGGACAACATCATCCGCTGCCTCGCTTCTCTCGTTCGCCAGACCGTACGGCCTCGCAAGATCGTCGTCGTCGACGACGGCGGTTCGGACCATACGGCATCACGGGCGGTCAGGTTCGGCACCATCCTCGGACTCGACGTCCTGGTCATCAAGCGCGTCATGTCGATTGGCAAGACACCGTCGATCAAGGATCAGGCTCGCACACTCGATTCGGATGTGTTGTTCGTCCTCGACGCTGACACGATCCTCGAGTCGGATAACTACATCGAACGAACGGTCCAGGAGCTTTATCAGGGCGTCGGCATCGCCAGCGCGTGCGGCAGCATTCTGCCGCTTCGCGAGAAAGACATGCGTGCAGCCGACAACTCAGTTCCGGTTCAGACGTTTATAACCGCCTCGCCGTCGTATCGGCCCGCGAAAAAGAAGACCTGGCTGCGCCGCCTCGCCGTCGCGACGACCAATGTTTATCGCGACGTCCTGTACTCGTCTCTGCAGCGGTTCGTCTTTCACGGACAGATGGTGGCTTTCGGAACCGTGTCCAACCCGGCCGGTTGTGCCGTCGCCTATCGCCGCGCCTACCTCGAGAAACTTTTCGACGACGTAGAGCCGATACTCGGGGACGACCTCACGAATTCCGAAGATATCTTCATCGGGCTGGCGATGCTCAACGAAGGATATCGCAACATTCAGGTGATCGACGTGTGTGCACGCACCGTCGAGCCTCAAGTGCAACGGCTGCCCAAACAGTTGAATTTGTGGTCGTCGGCGTTCTTACAGTCGGCCTTCTATTTCGATGCGCTTCTCAAGACTCCGTTCAAGGCATTGAAGCGCCGGCGCCATAGCCGCGGTTCCGGCACTGGGTCCGGAACACCACTCGTTTCGTTCGTCGCACAGCGACCAACGGTCGCATACGCGACAGCTGGCGCAGCTCCTTCACCGAACACTGTCCTCTCGATCGCGACTGACATCGCCAACGTGCTTCCTTTCACGCGGGGACGTATCAGCGGTGGCGCCGGTCCAGCCCTGGATGTTGCCGCCGGTGAGCGACAAATCGGTGAGCCCTATCGCCAGCCATTCGGACGCGAGCACACGCAGAAGTACGGTCGACCAGCGGGGTGGTTCCTTCTTGCCTCCGCGGTCGAGAAGATCGCGCTCCCAACCGGCCTGCTCATTCTCGTGATGCTCGGCAGATGGGAAACGCTGCTCGTGACGATCGGCGGCGAGACGCTCCTGTCGGTCATGTTCCTGGTGTTCGTGATGAAGGGCCGCAGACTCGAGTACTTGATGAAGGGACTGGCGGTCGCGCCGATTCGATACGCACTGCTGGGTGCAGAACTCGTGACGATCGGCCGGTTCGCCGCGGACGTGTGGGTGACCGGGAATCGAAGGTGGCGGAAATGAAACGTGTCGGACTGGTTATGTTCGTCGTCATTCTCTGGTCGACGAACAGCTTCGCCCAGTCGGCGCCGGCCGTGCCGGACATCGCCCCGCTGGAACGGGCCGTTCAGGAGTCGCCGCAGGACGCCAACGTCCACGTACAACTTTCGCAGGGCTATGCGATGGTCGATCGACCCTTGCAAGCACTCGAAGCGATGGAACACGCGGTTGCGATCTCTCCTGATTCAGTGGACTTTCTCCGCGCTCGCGCGACGCTCGCAACCTGGGCAGGTGATTACGCTCGGGCGCGCGACTCGTATCGCCGGCTGGCGAAGTTGCAGCCTGACGATCACGATGTCGCTCTCAACTTCGCGCGAGTGAACGCCTGGAGCGGTCGCACCGACGCGGCGGTCGACGCCTACAAGCAATACCTCCGCGCCAAACCTGATTCGCCCAGCGCCTGGATCGAACTGGCACGAAGCGAGATGTGGCGTGGCAATTACGCCGCCGCTCTCGACAACCTCGATACGTATCAAGATCGGTTCGGCAATGACGACGCCTGCACGCGCGAGAGAGCGGCTGTTCTTGCCCGTGCCGGACGTCCTCGCGAAGCCCTCGACATTCTCGAGCCACTCTTCCGGGCGCACGCGGACGACTACGAGCTCACCTTGACGCGCACGATCGCGCTTACCGCTGATCGACGAACACGGGAGGCCTCGCAGGCGTTCGACGCATTGCGTCAGCTGCAGCCAGATTCGAGCGATACGCGTTCGGTCGAACGGACGGTTCGAAATGCTCTCGGATCGACTGCGGATCCGGGCGTCAACCTGTACCGCGACTCGAGCACCCTCGAGATCCTGCGGGTCGAACCGCGCGCGACGATGGTGTTTGCAAGTGGTACCGCACTGTCCGGCGGCTTCGAGCACGAGCAGCTGCGGGCAGATAAAGGAAGCGGTCTCGAACAGATCGACGGGACCGAGAGTGCCCGGCACGATCAGATCTGGATCGGCGCTGCCCACCCGTTCGCTGGCGTCAACCTTCGCGGCCGCGTCGGGCAGTCGCGGACAGCAATAGATAGCTTGACCGCCTACGCCATCGGCGCAGACGTGATGCCGTTCGACGGGCTGACGTTGTCGGTCGAGCGCAGCTCCGGTTTGTTCGTCGTGTCGCCACGAACCGTGGGTCTCGGCCTGCACCAGGTGAGTCACAGCGGCCGCGTGGAATGGTCCCCGACTCTACGACTGGTCGTCGCCGGCAACGTCCGTTCCCAGACTCTATCCGACAACAATCGTCGATGGGAGTTCACGCTCCAGCCACGCTACAGCGTCGCCCGCACCGAACGTTTGAACCTGGATCTCGGCGCCGTTGTCGGTCACCTGAGTACCAGAACGAACTACGACAACGGCTACTACGATCCGAGTCGCTATCAGTACTACGGGTTCATCGTCTATCCGTACTGGAAGATGCGGGAGAACGTTGGTCTTGGGATGTCGCTCGGCCTGGGCGCGCAGCGTGACGACTTCAGCCCTGCGTTTCGCCCTGGCGGTAACGCGTCAGCCGAGGCCACCTTCGGGATCTTCAAGCCGTGGGCCCTGAAGGTGTCGGGCGGCGGCATTTTCAACCAGCGCCTCGGCAGCGGCGCATTCGGCGGATACAGCGCAAGCGTATCGGTCATCAGAAAATTTTCGTTCACATCATCAGCAGCTCGCTGATGGGGTATTTGCGGAGCACAGATTCATGCGGGTCTTGATAACTGGCGGAGCGGGCTTCATCGGATCGCACCTGGCCGAAGCCCTGCTGAAACGCGGCGACCAGGTCGACGTTCTCGATGACCTTTCCACGGGACGGATCGAGAACATCGCGCATCTGAGATCGCACCCGGACTTCTCATATACGATCGGGTCGGTCACTGATGAAAGCGCCGTCGCGGACTTGATGGACCAGTGCGACATGACCTTCCATCTCGCCGCCGCGGTCGGCGTCCGCCTGGTCGTGAGCAGGCCGGTTCACACGATCGAGACCAACGTGCACGGCACGGAGACTGTCCTTCGTCAGGCCGCCCGGCAGAAAAAACTCGTCGTCGTGGCATCGACGTCGGAAGTCTACGGGAAGAGCGCCGTGTTTCCGTTTCGCGAGGATGCTGATCTCGTTCTCGGGCCGCCAAACAAAACGCGCTGGGGCTACGCCAGCAGCAAACTCATCGACGAGTTCCTGGCGCTCGCATACTGGCAGGAACAGCAGGTGCCCGTCATTGTCGTGCGGTTCTTCAACACGGTCGGTCCGAGACAGAGCGATCGGTACGGAATGGTGATTCCCAATTTCGTGCGGCAGGCGCTCGGCGACGAACCGCTCATCGTCCATGGCGACGGTTCACAGACTCGCAGCTTCACCTGGGTTGGTGACGTCGTCGCGGGACTGCTTGCCCTGATCGCCGAACCTCGAAGTGTGGGCCAGGTCTTCAACATCGGAAACGGCGCAGAAGTCAGCATCCGTGATCTGGCGATGAAGATCATCGCCATGACCGGCAGTGACTCCACGCTCGAGTTCGTCTCGCATCACCAGATTTTCGGACAGAATTTCGAAGACATGGCGCGCCGGGTGCCTGATATCAGCAAGATTCAGAACTTCGTCGGGTACAAACCAAGCGTCCATCTCGAAGAGATTCTCGCGCGCACGATCGACTACTGGGCACCGAAGCACTCGATCGCCGTGCCGGCGCGTCACATCGTGGCGCGGCAACCGCAACTCGCTGCGGTCTGAAGGTACAATCGTTGCGCCGGTCGTTGTGACGGATAACGCGCCGCCAATTTCCGCAATCGGAGTGACCACTGCCGATCGGCCACAGCTGCTCGAGCGATGTGTGTGGTCTTTGTCCCGCCAGCTCAGCTCGCACTCAGCGGACGTGCGAATCATCGTCGTCGACGCATCGAAGAACGCACGCAACGAGGCGCTCGGACGATCTGCCGTCGCGGCCATCCGCGGCGCCACCGGTCACGCGATCACGTTCGTCGGACGGAAAGAGAAGGCGGCAATCCGGCAGGAGCTACGAACGCTATGCGACGACTCGCTGCTCGGGTTCGCCTTTCGTCCCGGCGCCTCCGGAAACCGGAACATCATTCTGCTCCTGAGCAGCGGCGAGAACGTGCTGTTTGTGGACGACGACATGGTGTGCGATGTGTGGCGGCCGCGATCCTCTCGCCGCGCGATTACGTTGGGTGGGCATGTTGAGCTGAGGCATATCGCGTTCTACCACCGGCGCGACGATGTCTGTGAGCGCCTCGTGCCCGCGAGAGTCCACCTCCTGAACCCGCACGAGACGGTGTTGGGCCGCACCGTAAGATCGCTGGCCGCAGCCAAAGACCTTCGTGTCGATACGCAGCGCGCATGTCCTCACCTGCGAGAAGCGGCTGAGGGCGTCCGATCGGCGCGCGTCCGAATGACTTTCACAGGCATCGCCGGAGATGCTGGTGTGACGTACCCAGACCGGTTCCTGTTCAGTACGGGAACCTGGAAGACGGTACTGGCCGGCAGCCACACAAGTTTTGACACGGCGTTCAGATCGCGCGAAATCTGCAAAGTGGCGAATCGTTACGTCATCATGCACGAGGCCAGTTGTATGGGCGGGTGTCTCGGACTTTCGAACACATCGATCGCTCCGCCCTTTCTACCCGTAGGACGAAATGAAGATGGGCTCTTCGGTGCAACTCTGTGTGCAATCGATTTGCAAGCGGTGGGGTGTCACCTCCCCTACGCGGTCGTCCACGCATCCGCCCGATCGCCGCGGTATCACGGCAGACGCTTTCGCTCCGCCTCTGAAACGCGCCTTGCCGATCTGCTGATTTCCCTGCTTACATCATGGAGTCCGTCATTGCGCGCCGCAGATCCGAGACGTCGATTGACGAGACTTGGTGAATGGCTGCAGCGCATTGCCGCGCTACCAGAGGCCGATTTCGTGCGCGTGACAAGTCTTGCCACGCTGCGGACGAGAGACAGAGAACTCACGCTGATCGATGCGGCGCTCGCAGAGCGCGACGATTACCCGCCCTACTGGCAACGCCATCTTCGTGTGTATCGAATGCTGCTGTTGAAGAATGCCGGCAAGCGGTCATTCGTGCTGCCGCTGGAGTTCCATCGTGCCGGAACAATCAGTGCGGGATACGACGCATTTCGCGAATTCGTCAACACTGCCGGCGAACTCTACGTCGAGTGGCCGACGCTCTGGCTGCAGGCCAAGGGCAGACTGCGCGGCTTCACCCTTCCTTCAACTTCTCCACGGGATCGAGGCGCGACGCACGATACGCGGGGATAGCGCTGGCAACAAGCATCGCCGTCAGAAAGAGAACGACCGCAGAGGCGAACGCCGGGCGATTGATTCCTACCACCCCGTGATACTCGGATTGAACGATTCGGCTCGCCAGGAGAGCCGCGCCGCCGCCCAGGGCGAGTCCGGCCACGGCTACCCGCATCGACTGCCTGAGCACCATCGAGAGGATCGCGCCGGGCGTTCCTCCGATCGCCATTCGAATCGCAATCTCGCGAGAACGCATCGAGACGACATACGACGAAATACCGTACAAGCCTGCAGTCGCGAGCAGAAGTCCGATCAGGCCGACAAACACAGCCGCCCGCGCGAGCCACAACTTCTGCGAGAACGATCGCTCGTTGAACTCTTGCAGGGATCCGATCTCCTGAATCGGCACTCGAGGATCGATTCGGCTCACCAGCTCGCGCACCGGTTGCGCGAGCGCGGCTGCCGAATCTGCAGTGCGGATGTAGACCGCGAGGGCCGGCTCCGGCTCGATCGGTACAGGCAGATACACTTTCTCTGGCGGGAGGCGATCCTCGAACCTCGGTTCCACCGTCGACTCGACGATGCCGATTATGCGGACGTCGAGTCCGGAGCGGAAGTCGCGACCACGCGGTGCAACGCGCAGCGTCGTGCCTACGACAGGACCATTCATCCGGGCGGCGAACGCGGCATTGACGACGGCCGCCTCTGGTTGCGGATGGTGACGATCAGAATCGACGAAGTCGCGGCCCGCGATCATGCGAAGACCGACACCCTGAAACAGATCGCCAATGACATAGCCGCCCGCCGCGGCGCGCGCCATCTCCGGCGAGTCACCGAGCTGCCAGACGTGAAGCGACGCCGACGACTGACCGAAACTCCACACCGATGTCGCACCCGCGAGACCCGCCGCCTGGACTCCGGGAAGTCTGGAAACGCCACGGAGAAGCTCGGCATGGAACTCCTCGGTGGCTGAGGCGGTCAAGTTGAGCGGCTGCAGATCGAATCGGCCGATCAGAAGCCGATCGGCAGGCGTGCCACTGGATACGGCATCTGCCTGCACCGTCGACACGAGCTGCCAGGCGGTTGCGAGCAGGCCAAGCGACAACGTTGCCTGAACGACAATCAACAGGCGCCGCATGCGCGACTGCGCCGGCGCCGCATCGCTGTGCCCGGCGATCGTTCCGAGCGTCGTCGAGGGACGCTGCGCGCTGACTCGGATCGCCGGCGTCAGTCCGAACGCCATCGTTGTCGCAGCAGCCGTGAAGACCGTGCAGGCAAGCACGATCGTGTCGAACGGAATCGGTGTCCCCAGCGGATTGCTCGCAAACTGCAGACCGCACCACGCCAATCCAAGCGCCGCAATCGTCGCCACGATCACCAGGCATGCACTCTCGGCCAGTAATTGGCGAACGAGACGAAGACGTCCGGCACCAATCGCCAGACGAATGGCGATCTCGCGCTTCCGCTGCGATCCACGCGCGAGCATCAAGTTCGCCGCATTCACACATGCAATCACCAGCACAAGGATTGGAATCGGCAGGACGATGATCGCGCCAAACTGCCAGCTCTCAGGCCGGACGCGCCAGACCCGGCGGACGTCAGCTCTTGTCGCCGGCGGCGTCTCGCTTCGCAAGCTTGCGACTTGCTGCGCGACAACGGCAGCCTGCGCCTGTACTTGCTCGATGCCGACACCCCGTCGCAATCGGCCGACAAAGCTGACGGAGCGCTCGGCGCGCCGCGCGTCGGCCCCGGTGAGCGGAACGAGACGATCCGCGAGCCACATGGGCAGCCAGATATCAGGACTGTCGGCCCCGGATCTGATGCGATCGATACCAATAAAGAAAGGTGGCGCGACGCCCGCGATGTGCACGAAGTCGCCGGCCACACGAATCGGTCGACCAACCACTGACGGATCGCCACCGAACTCCCGCTTCCAGGCCGCATAACCGATGATGGCGACAGCGGCATGGGTCTTCTCATCAGTTGCCGTAAAGGCACGGCCGATTGCCGGACGGACGCCCAGCACATCGAAATAGTTCGCCGATGCCAGCAGCGCGCGCATCGAGCGCGCGTCCGGTACCCCGACCGCCACATTTCCTGCCGCGTAGCCCGCTACCGATTCAAGACCGGTCAATCCGTCCGACAGCGCCGCGTAGTCTGCGGGCGACGACATCGGTGCCCAGCAGTCGCCGCGTCCACAGTTTCGAGTAACTGCCACTCGCACAAGGCGCTCCTGCTTGGTCACACCTGGGAACGGCAGAATCATGGACGCATTCAGAAGTGCGAGTGCGGCAATCGTCACGGCCATTCCAATGGCGAGCGTTCCGACGACCGATAGTGTGTAGGCGCGGGAATGCCGGAGCGCGCGCACGGCCGAGCGCACGTCATTCAACAGTGCATCGAACGCGTTCATTCGACCCTCTTCGGGATATCGGCGGCGCGCTGGCTGGCGCGGAATTCAATGACCCGGAAGTCAGCGAGCCCGAACTTGTAGAACGGATCTTCTTTAATCAGGTTTTCAACCTGCTCTCGGTCCTTTCCCACTGCAAGAATGATCCCGCCGTCACGCGGGATCTTCCGCCCCGAGACAACGAAATTGCCCGACGCGTAATACTTCTTGAGAAACCTCACGTGAGCAGTCATGTGCGCGTCGATCTGATCCAGGGGCACTTTGTAGGTCAGTTCAACGACAAACATGTTTCCTTCCGTGTTAATCCGTGTGAATCCGTGGCCTGACCCCTGTTAATCCGTGTGAATCCGTGGCCTGACCTGATCCGTGTTCTTCCGTGGCCTTATCCGTGTTTCTCCGTGGCCGTGCGCTCCACGACGACGTGAGGCTCGCGGCGCGAGAAGACCCGTATCATGCTCCCCGCTGTGACCAGAATGATGGGGCCCAGTACGAGACCGATGAAGCCGAAGGCGGCCGCGCCACCGAGTAGGCCGAGAAACACGACCAGTCCGCTCGCCGTCGTCCGGCCCGCGAGCAGAATCGGGCGCAGGATGTTGTCGGTAAGCCCGATTGCGAAGATGCCGACCAGGATGAGAATGATCCCGCGCACAATTTCTCCGGACAGCAGAAGCCACAGCGCTGCCGGCACCCAGACCAACGTTGCCCCGACCAATGGAATCAGCGAACAAACGGCCATCACGACGCCCCAGATCACCGCAGCCCTGATGCCCAGCAGCCAGAACGCGATGCCGCCAATGGTGCCCTGCACGGCGGCAACCACCAGCGCGGCGCCGACGCTCGCGATGATGAGATCACGTGTGTCGGTCATCAGGCGATCGCGGGCCGACTCCGGCAGCGGCAGCAGATCGCGGACCTGCCGCGCCAGCGTGTGTCCATCGCGCAGCAGGAAGAACATCGCAAACAGCATCACGAACAGGCTGCCGAGCGTCGCGAAGAGATCGGCCACGGCCGCGCCGGCACGCGGCGCCAAAAACGCAAGAATGCGTTGCACACCCTCGCGAAGCACGAATGCAGGATCTTCAGGCAGCGGCATAGGGCTTCGACGACGGATGACCTCCCATGCGCGGTCGATCTGAGACGGTGCCGACAGCGACATCTGCTGAAGATAGTCAATGAGCTGCGGCGCCTCGCGCGCGATAACCGAGACAAGCACGACCGCGGGAGCCACGATCAGGACAGTGGTCATCAACGTGGCGGCAAGAGCCGAGCCGCTCGGCCCAATCCGTGGCGACAACTCGAGATGAACGCGATAGAACATGACCGCGAACACCGTCGCCCAGGCAAGCGGAGCCAGAAATGGGTGGATGACAAGGTAGGTGAGATAGCCGACGAGCAGGATCAGCACGTAGAACACGAGCTGGGCGAACTTCTCGCGACTGCTGTCAGCCATATGGACTGATGGCATGGTACCGCGAAGCCGGGGGAATTGGTGAATTGGTGACTTGGTGAATTGATGAATTGCGCGATTACAATCAGCCGCATGGATCGACGCACCTTCATCCTTGGAACCGGGGCGGCTGCTTTTCACGCCTCACGATTACTGGCTCGGCCGGCGGCCAACGTCGAACTGGGGTCGATTGACGGCAGCGTGGGCGGCAACAACTTCACGCCGATCCAGTTTCTCGACTACCTGAGCTCGATCAAGCTGACGTGGGCGATGGTGTCGCTGCCGCCAGCGACGCTTCGCGACGACGCCGCGATCCGGCAAGTCCGCGAGCACGCGGATCGACTCGGCATCAAGCTGCAGCTGGCATTCGGGTCGATCTGCCCGAGTGCCCGGTCGTTCAACGCGCAGCAGGGGACGCTGGAGGAGCAGCTCGGGCGGGCGCTGAAGGCGTCGCAAATCTTCGGCGCCACTTGCATGCGATGTGTTGTCGGCGGCGACCCGGAACGGCCGCAGATCGACATGCATATCGACAATACGATTCATGCCGTTCGTGGCATCAGGACTCGTATCGCCGACTCCGGCATCAAGCTCGCGGTCGAGAACCACGGCGGCGACCTGCAGGCACGCGAAATGAAAATGATGATCGACGCCATCGGCCGCGACATCATGGGCGTGTGCCTCGATTCGGGCAATCCGGTCTGGATGCTCGAAGACCCGCATATGACGCTCGAGATGCTTGGTCCTTACGCCGAGACGTGTCACGTCCGCGACAGCGCGGTGTGGAAGGTTCCCGAAGGCATCGCGGTTCGCTGGGTCAACATGGGCGACGGCAACGTCGACATCGACGGATGGATCAGGAAGTTCATCCAGGTGAAACCCGGCCTGCCGATCATCTTCGAAAACCTGGTGTCGGCGAATCCGCGGATCCACGCCATCTACAATCCGCAGTTCTGGGACAACTGGCGCAAGATGCCGGCATGGGAGCTCAGTCGATTTCTTGCGGTCGCTGAAAAGGGGACGCCGAAACCGGCGACACCACGTCCCGAGGGAAAGACCGCCGGCCAACAGCGGATTGACGATCTCGAGGTCTGTGTTCGCTACACGCGCGATTTGCTGCAGCGTCTTTGATGAGCCGGACAAGAATCTTCCTCATTGGTTCGGGATTCATCGCCGACATCCACGCGGAGTCCTATCATCGCTTCGTCCCGGATGCCGAGATCGTTGGCGTCTACTCGCGCCGTGAAGAACACGCACAAGTATTTGCCAGCAAGCACGGTATTCGGCACTGGTCGACACACCTCGACGAAACGCTCGCGCGCGACGACTACGACGTCGCCGACATCTGTCTTCCCAACCACCTGCACGCACGTGCCACGATTGCCGCGGCCTCGTCGGGAAAGCACGTGATTCTGGAAAAGCCTTTGTGCCTCACTCTGGAGGAAGCCGACGAGATGATCGCGGTATGCAGGGCGCAGAACCGGAAACTGATGTACGCCGAAGAGCTGTGCTTCGCACCGAAATACGAGCGGGTCAGGGAACTCGCTCGCGAGGGGGCTCTGGGATCCGTCTATTACCTCCGTCAGTGCGAGAAGCACTCGGGCCCTCACAGCGACTGGTTTTACGACCTAGATCAGTCAGGCGGCGGCGCGCTGATGGACATGGGATGTCACGGTTTCGCGTGGTTCCGATGGATGCTTGCGCCCGAGCAGAAGCCCACCAGTGTGTTTTCCCACATGCGCACGGGAATCATTCACGGCCACCGCACTCGCTGCGAAGAGCACTCGATTTCAGTCGTCGAGTTCGACGGCGGCGCGGTCGGCGTCGTCGAAAACAGCTGGGCCAAGCTTGGCGGCATGGAGGATCGCGTCGAAGTGTGTGGTACCGGTGGCGTCATGTATGCGGATCTGTTCATGGGAAACGCCGCGCTCACCTATAGCGAAAAAGGCTACGGCTACGCCATGGAGAAGGCGGGCACAACGCGAGGCTGGACCTTTACAACTGTCGAGGAAGCCTTCAATCAAGGCTATCCGCAGGAATTGCGACATTTCATCGACTGCGTGCGACACGACAAAACACCGGTCACGACCGGCGAAGATGGACGCGCCGTTCTCGAGATGCTCTACGCGGCCTATCATTCCGCGCGACAGGGCGCGAAAGTGACTTTGCCATTCCGGCGGAAGGTTGCCAGGCCAATCGATTTGTGGCTCCGCGGGACGGAATGAACGTCCTGCGGTTCGATTCCGAGACGAAGTGGACGGAGGCGATCGCCTCGCTCTGGCGCGATCGCCTTCGTGTGAACCCGGACCTCAAAATGTGCCTGCCCTCAGGGACAACGCCCGTCGATGTCTACACCGAGATGTCGCGCAGCGCTCGCGCCGGCCTGGTGTCGTTCACGCGCTCGACCATCTTTGCGCTCGATGAATTCGGCGGTCTCGCCGCCGACGATCCGGGACGCACGTCACACACGCTTCGACGCCAATTGATCGACGCGCTGGATCTCCCGCCAACTTCCTTCCACGCGCTGGATCCCGACACAGCAGACATCACCGCACACTGTGCCGACTACGACGCGGCGATCGGCACCGGGTTCGATCTCGCGCTGCTCGGGATCGGTCTCAATGGCCATCTTGGAATGAACGAACCAGGATCACCGGTTGACAGCGCGACGCGTCGCGTTGAGTTGCACGACAGCACGGTGCAATCATCGGCGCGATACTTCGCCCACCAGCATCTGCCCCGCTGGGGTGTGACGGTAGGTCTGCGAGCACTGCTCGCCGCGCAGGAAGTGTGGGTGCTGGCGAAAGGCACGGCAAAGGCTCACATCGTGCGCGAGACCCTCAGCGGTGAGATCGGGCCGCAGAATCCCGCGTCACTGCTCAGACGTCATCCAAACGCCTGGCTGTTTCTGGATGATGAAGCGGCCGCGCTGTCACCGCCTCGCGTCGTGGACGTGCACGGTCCGCTGCGTTGATGCGTAGTCCAAAATCCGTGCGTCGGCGGTCATCAGAACCGCATCGAGTTGACGGGCGGTCGCGACAAGAAACCGATCGATAGGGTCGGCCAGGGCCGCTCGCGGGATCAGGCCCGCATCCACGCCAACATCGAGCGAGAATTCGGCGAGCCGGATCCCAGCCGCGTCGAGCGCTTCGGAGATCCACCGTTCGGGCGTTCGAGCCAAGCGAAGCCGACCAAGCGTGTGGAGCGCGACCACCTCGAACACGCTCACCGGCGATACGCGAATGGCGCCGTGCGCCTCCGATTTCATCAACACGCTGCGGCTCTGTCGCCCAAGGCGCCGCTCGTCGCCGTCGACGGTCCAGATCCAGACGTGCGTATCGAGCAGCAGCACGTTGGCTAGTCGCGATTGATGTCGTAGTCAGCGTCGATGGGATCCATGGGCCGCTCGTACTTCAGAACGGTGCCCTTCATCGATCCAAAGAGCGGCTTCTTTTCAGAATCCGTATACGGCACCAGTTTGGCGACCGGCTTTCCATGCTTGGTCACAACGTACTCGACGCCGGTCGCGCGCACGCGATCCATCAATTCCAGGCAGGTTGCTTTGAATTGGGCGGCCGATAGATGGTCTCGAGAACGAGTGTGGCGCGCGCGCGGCTTAGCGGCAGGACCCGCCCGTTTAGCCATGACCACTATTTTATGACCATCGGTTCAGAACGTCAATCCTCACCGATCTCCAAATCCGTGAACCCTGAAGCGCCAGATTTCTGAACCCGCATATCGGATCCCGATTCAGTCGCGCGCTCAATTGCACGGCAGATCCTGGTGCGCCGTGAAGAAAAACCGTACAGCCGGTAGCGTCGGGCTGCTTCACTCGTAGTGAAGCGCCTTGACCGGATCGAGGTTGGCAGCTCGAGCGGCTGGATAGAGCCCGAAGACGAGGCCGATCGTGACCGATACGAAGAACGCAAGAACGATCGACGTCGTCGTCACGATTGTCGACCAGCCGGCCAGATATCCGATCGCGCGTGAGAGCGCCACGCCAACGATGACGCCGAGGACGCCGCCGGCGAGCGAGATGATCGTCGTTTCGATCAGGAACTGACGGATGACGTCGCGCCTCTTCGCGCCAATCGCACGGCGAACGCCGATCTCGCGCGTGCGCTCCATCACGCTGGCGAGCATGATGTTCATGATCCCGATGCCGCCAACCAGCAGTGAGATGGAGGCGATGGCGACCATGACCATCTCGAACACACGCTGCGTGCGACGCTGTTCCGCGAGCAGCTCGGCAGGCGAGACGATTGTGAAGTCCCCGGCCTGGCGATGCGAAACATTCAGGAGGCCGCGAAGCAAGGCGGCGGCGGAGGGAATGTCGGACCCCGAGCGCATCTGCAGGTAGATGCCGTCGATCTCGTCCTTCTGCTGCGACTGACCGTCCTCGAGACGAAAGATCGCCGAGTACAACGGCACGTACATCAGGTTGTTCCGATCCTGCGCCGGCAGTCCGGCCACCTCCGATTGAACGGTGAGCTGCGGACCCGCGACACCAATGACCTGGAACCACTGCTCGTTGACCTTCACGTAACGGCCGATTGGATCCTCCGCACCGAAAAGTGACGCCGCCGCCGCTTCGCCGAGGACGGCGACCGGTACAGCGCCGGCAGTTTCACCTTCGTCGAAAAATCGGCCCGACACGACGGCAAGATTGGCGATGCTGACGTACGCGGGACTGACGCCGTAGACCATCGGCGGATCCGACTGCGGACGCGGAATCAGTTTCGATGGCGTAAAGCGCTTGCGCGCCGTGGCCGCCGCGATCCCTTCGACGTTGGCCTGTATGACGCGGAAGTCCTTGAAGTTCAGGCCTGGCGACAACTGACGGATCTTCTGCAGCGTCTGTGAATCCGGGGCCTCGCGTGCTTCGACAATCAGGTTGCGGACGCCCAACTGCTCGATGAACGCCATCACTTCCTGCTGAGCGCCGGCGCCAATCGACAACATCGCGACGACTGCGGCGACGCCGAAAATCATGCCGAGCATCGTCAGCAGCGATCGCAGCTTGTGCGCGCGCAGGTTCTCGAGCCCCATGCGGAGATCGGGCAGGAAGTCGGTGTTGGCCGGCGACAGCAGCGTTCTGGCGACGCTCACCGAGGTCCTCCGCCCGCCGGCACTGTCGGCGCCGATGGTGAAGCGGTGGTCGTGGTCCGTGCCGTCGGATCGACAAGCGCGATCTCCGTCCCTTGGGGCAGGCCCGAGATGACGACCCGGCTTTCCGTGCGCTGCTCGACTTTGACGTCGCGCGGCTCGAAGTGCTCGCCGGTCTTCACGAACACGTAGTTCTTTCCGTTCTTGTCGAACACCGCCTGACGCGGAATGTGGAGCGCATCCTGCAGTTCCTTGCCGTCGAGGGTGACCCGCACGGAACCACCGGCTTTCAATCGTGGATCCGGCTTGTCGAATTGGAGCGAGACATCGAACAATCGCGTCGCGCTCGAGGACTCGAAAAAATTCGCGCGAGAGGCCAGGCCCGACAACTGACCAACCTTGGCGGTGAATTTTTCACCCGGGAGGGCGTCAACTTCGACGACCGCGTTCTGACCGGCGACGAGGTTGGGGCGATCGCTTTCATCAATCTTGGCGCGCACTTCCATTCGTCCCGATTCAATGACATCGACGACGGGACGTCCCGGCCAGATCTGATCGCCGGCACGGTACTCCGGCAGAATCATGCCGTAGAAAATCATGCCGCCGGACGCGTCGCGATTCTCCTTCACCGAAACCACGCCGTCGAACGGCGCGCGAATGACGAGGCTGTCGATCACCTGCTGGGCGCGCTGCATCGAGAGCAGCGCTTTGTTGCGCTTCTCGAGCGCCACGGCGAGCGATGCCTGGTTGGTCGCAGTGCGTGACTTCACGTCTTCCTGCAACTGCGCGAGGCGTCGCCGCGCTTCTTCGAGCGACAGCTTGTTTTTTTCCGCATCCATGGCGCCAATGAACTCGTTGGCCGTGGCGTCGAGTTCGCCGCGTCGGACATCGAACCGCGCGGTCAACAGGGCGACCTCGTCCTGCGCAACCTGGACGGCGGCATCCGCCCGGATCTTGACAATGTTTTGTTCCGCCTCGGCCAGGTCCATCTTCTCTTGCTCGAGTGTGTACTGCTGATCGGCAGGATCGAACTCGACGACGGCGGATTCGGATTTCACACTCGTCCCTGTTTGGGCGAGCGTGACCAGGCGCAACATGCCGCCGACCGGCGGGGCGACCAGCGTCACGGTACGGCCGGCCCGAAGATCTCCGATCGCGTGGACGGTGAGTTTCAGCGGGCCCTTGGTGACGTGCGTCGTCGGCACGGTCGTCGTCCGCGACGGCAGCCGAGGGACGGCAAGAGCCGCCGCGCCAATGGCCGTTACAATCACGACGGCGACTGCGGCGAGAATGATTCGCCGCCGAAACCGGTTCATTCGGCTCTCCTGATCATCTCGACCTGGGGTTTTCGGGTGGCAATGCGGTCGCCGGCGCCGACACCGGCATCGACGATCGCCTGCTCTTTCCCGCGTTTGCGAATCGTGATTGGCGTTTCAACGAACATTGACCGATCGAGCTTGTAGACGATCGGTGCGCCGTCGCGCTGGAAGATCGCTTCGGAAGGAACGAGCGTGACGTCCGGCACACGCTGCGTTGCAATCCGCGCCACCGCGGTCATTCCCGGCCGCATCTTCGAATCGATCTCGAGAAACACGAGATTCAGGTCGAATCTCTTGGCCGGTGGCCAACCCGAGGAAAAATCAACCTTGGCGAGAACCGAGATGTTATCGAGCCGCGCTTTGAAATCTTTTCCCGGAATCGCTTCGATGCGCACGGTGGCATCCTGCTGCGCCTGCAAACGGCCGCGATCGGACTCATCGAGACGCGCTTCGAGATGCACCGACGACAGATCTGGCAGCTCCAGGATGGCGGCTCCCGCCCATGCGCGATCACCTTCCTGAAATTCCTGCTGCCCACCGAACATCGAACCGGAGCGAAAGTTCGGCAGCACATTGACCATTCCGGATGCCGGCGCTTTCAACTCGAGATTCTCCAGGCCGCGCTCGGCACGACGCAGATCGAAGAGTGCCTTTTCCCGTTTGTGGCGTTTCGCCGAGAGGTCAGCCTGGGCAGACGTTTCATCCGATTTGACCTTCTCGTTGAGTTCGCGTTCCCGCTGTTGCGCATCGACGACCGCCAGCTTCGCTTGTTCGACGTCGAGCCGCGACACGGTGTCGCCTTTGGCGACATCGAGCTTTGCGCGTTCGATGTCGTACCCGGCTTTCATCACTGCCGTCGCGTTCTGCTCGCGAGCAATCCGCGCCTGCGCCTGCGCCTGTTCAATCTCGGCGTCGGCCTGCTTCAGTTCTGATTGCTTCTCCTGGATCGTCCGCTGGAGCGTCGAGGGATCGAACCGCACCAGCACATCCCCCGGCTTGACCATCGTTCCGCTCTTGGCGAGCTTCAGAATCTGGAGATCGCCCGACTGCATCGGCGACGAGAGCACGATTGATTTCAGCGGACGAATCTCTCCGCGAATCTCGAGGGTGTCGATGAACTCGCCACGGGTCACGAGGACGGTTGGCAGATCTGGTGTGGTCGTGCGGCGCGCCGCCGCGAACGTGCCCACAGCAACGAGCACAAGAAGGACGACCGACATGGCCACATTGCGCCGACGAGCGAAGAACCGGCGGACCGCAGCCATTACCGGGATGCCCGAGACGGGCTCTGGATGTTTCGCGCCACAGTCGCGCCATCGTCGAGACCGCTGGAAATCAGCGCTTCGTGCGCGTTGGTGGCTTGCACCGTGACTTCTCGATCCTCAAAACCATTGCCGCGTTTCACCCGAACGAGCGTGCGATTGCCGTCCTGGCGGATCGCGTCGCGCGGGATCACGATGGCGTGGGCTGTGCGATCCAGGGCGACATCCAGCGAGGCAGACAGATCCGGCATCAGGTTCGGGTGCGATCCAATGACATTGACGAGCACGATGAACGACCGCACCTTGGATGAGAGCACCGAGGTGACGCCGAGCGGGGAAATCTGAGCGATCCGTCCGTCGAACGACAACGCCGGATAGGCATCGAGACCGACACGGACGGATTGACCCGCCTGAAGTCCGTTGACATCGGCCTGGTTGACGCGCGCGCGCGCACGCATCGCGTTTGGATTGACGATGTCGACGATCGGAACACCGGCGCGGACTTCCTCCCCTTCCTGGACTTCCGCCATGTTGTTGCCCTTCCAGATCGTTTTTACGACGGCCATCCCGCCAATCGGGGCGCGAATCGACATGCGTTCGGCGTTTCCCGCAGCCTGGCGTTCCGCGTTCGCTGCGCGCTCGCGGCGGATCTGCAGAATGTGGATGTCGGCTTCGGCTGCCCGGCGCTTCAGATCGTAGGTCGCCTTCAACTGCTTCATGGTCGCTTCGGCCTGCTCGAGCGCCAGCTTGTTCTTCTCGACATTAATCTTGGGCAGGAGCTCGTTCTTTCCCATTTCGAGCTGCGCCCGGGCAATCGCGCTCTGCGCGAGGGTCATTTCGCTGTCGTCGTGCGCGCGGGCGGCGCGCTCCTGCGCCTCGCGCTTGGCAATCTGCTGTTCCAGATCCTGCAGCTCGGCACGCCGGTCGAGTGAGTTTTTGAGCTGCTCCTGTCGATCGAACTCGACGATCAGATCGCCCTTTGTGACGGTGGCACCTGGCCGGATCAGCGTCGTAATGACCAATGAATTTGAGTTCGGTCCCGAGAGCCGGGGGGCCGATACGGTCGTCGACTCGACTGCCTCAACGGTGCCGGCCAGCCGGATGCTTCTGACGAAGTCCCGCCGCGACACCCTGAACAGACCATCCTGCCGGCCATTGGTCGAAGGCTCGACCGCGGCTGGCTGGCGCGCGTACAGAAAGACCGCCGCGCCGGCTAACGCAACGACAACCGCCGCGAATCCGACGGCTCGCGCGAGAACAGACTTCCCTTTCAATCGAACTCTCCGTTATCAGACGACCTGAAGGCCCTGAGGGTTGGCGGGGACGGCCGCGCCCACGGCTGTTTTGACTCCTTAAACCGTTCCAGGTTCCGGATGCACCCAGGGCGCCCGGTACGGCCGGCGGAGCAGCTGGTTCGCTTCGGAATCGCCAACCACGACTCCCTTCCCGTGGTCCCACTGGATCGACCGTCCGAGCTTCATCGAGAGATTGGCAAGAATGCATGCGGTCGCGGATATATACCCCTGCTCGATATCCGCCACCGGCGTCTGCCGCGACTGGATGCACGTGAGGAAGTCCTTCATGTGTGCGCGCACCGCCGGCGCCACGTGTGTTTCCAGATCCTTCTCGGTGCGATCCTCGGGAAACTGGTCAAGTTCGTAGGTCACATCTTCGTGAATCGCCTGATCGTTTTTCATCGCCGGGATGAAGTCGTATCCCATGACGCCGGCTTTCAGCGTGCCCTTGTCGCCGTAGAACGTCGCCGCCCACGGATACTTCGGATCGGGTGCGTCGCCATACGTCCTGTGCGTCCACACCACTTGAAGATTACCGAAATCAAACGTCGCCGTTTGCGAATCGGTGATGTTGGCTTTGCTCTTCTTGTCGACGAGAATGCCACCGGCGGAACTGATCCGCGCGGGCATCCCAAGATCGAGCATCCACCGTACCATATCGAGCATGTGCACGCACATGTCGCCGACGATCCCGTTGCCGTACTCCATGAAGGCGCGCCAACTGCGCGGGTGGACAAGCGAGTTATACGGACGCATCGGCGCCGGGCCGGTCCATGCCTCGTAATCGAGATAGTCGGGCGGTTGCGTGTCCGGCGGATTCTGTGTGGCACGCATGTGGTAGTAGCAATAGACCTCCACTAATCCCACGGTCCCGAGCTTCCCTTCACGAATGACGCGATCGCGAGCGCGCACAAGGTGCGGCGTGCTGCGTCTCTGCATCCCGACCTGGACGACCCGCTTGTATTTGCGTGCGGCGGCGAGCATCGCCTGTCCTTCGATGACATCGACGCTGATGGGTTTCTGAACCCAGATGTCCAACCCGGCGCGCGCGGCATCAATCATCGGCAAGGCGTGCCAGTGATCAGGCGTGCCGATGAGCACGATGTCGAGATCGCCCGCCTTTAACATCTCGCGGTAATCGGAGTAGGTCCGCGGTCGCTTTTTCGAGACCTGCCGCGTGGCAACAAGATCTGCCGCGTCCGACAGCATGCGGCGATCGACATCGCACAGCGAAACGACCTCGACCGGCGCGACCTGAACCATTCGAAGCAGATCGGTTTTCCCGTACCAACCTGTACCGATGAGCCCGACCCGTTTCCGGACGTCAGCGAGTTGTTGAACGTACCCCGGCAGACGGCCTAGCGCGACGGTTGCCGCGCTTCCTTTCAAAAAATCGCGTCGGTGCATAACCCGTTGATTATATGCGCCGAGTGGCGGGGTCGAACGCCTTCCCCTTACAGTTGCCAGTCTTGGTAAGCATCTTGAAAGCAGTGGCTCTTCGGTGGCGGCACCACAGCCGTTCCGGCAATGGGCAACACACGAGTTACGCACTGGCTTCGCGGTTTCGCAGCAATTGCAACAATACTGATCTGCTCGCTCGAACTCACCGCCTGCGGCTCATCAGGAAACACGGTAACCGCGCCTTCCACCTTGTCCAAATGTGCGGTAACGGTTGCTGGTCCAGGTAACACCGTTCCTGCCAACGGCGGGGGCGGCACCATCAACATTCAAACCGAGCGCGAGTGTCAATGGACGGCTCAGCCGGAAGTTTCATGGCTGAGCATTTCTGGCGGCGCATCGGGTCAAGGCCCTGGGGCCGTCCAGTTCGCGGCCGCAGCGAACGCCGATCCCACCTCACGGACCGGCGGGGTGATGATCAACGGCCAGCGTGCGCAAGTGTCGCAGGCAGCGGGCGAATGCCGATTCGAGCTGTCGAGCAACGCCACGGCTCTTCCTCGAAGTGGTGGAAGCGGTAGTGTCGATGTCCGCGCCTCGAGCGCGCAGTGCACCTGGACGGCTGCATCCAGCGTCGAGTGGATCTCGATCGACTCGAACGCGAACGGCAAAGGTTCAGTCCCGGTCACGTTCACCGTTGCCGCCACGACTGGTCCGCCTCGAACCGGAACACTCACCATCGCCGGACAGCATTTCAGCGTCACCCAGGCTGAGGGATGCAGTTACGCGGTGTCGCCAATGACCTACTCGGTTCCGCCGTCGGGAGGAACGCAGGCCGTCACGATCACGGCATCCGCTGGTTGTCCATGGACGGCTGCGAGCAACGCCGATTGGATCTCGATCGTCACAGCCACCGGGACCGGATCGGGCATTGTGGCCGTGACGGTTGCCGGCACGAACGGACCAGCGCGGACGGGAACGGCCACGATCGCTGGACAGGTCTTCACTGTGACTCAGTCTCCGGGGTGCACCATTGAGGTCTCACCTCTGAGTTTCAATGTTGAGGCAGGCGGCGGCGCGCGGACGATCAACGTCATCGCCGGGAGCGGCTGCCTGTGGTCTGCATCCGCCAACCAGCCGTGGATCACCATTGCGGCGGGGAGCAGCGGGAGTGGACCCGGAACAGTCACGATAAACGTCGCCGCCGACAATGGCCCATCACGATCGGGCTCGATTACGGTTGCGGGACAAACCGTCACGATTACCCAGGGCGAGGGGTGCACGTTTGCCATCGCCCCGGACTCGCAATCTGTCGCTTCGTCTGGAGGAACCGGGTCGGTAACGGTGACTGCCGGCGCAGGCTGCGCGTGGACGGCCACGAGCGGGCAGCCATGGATCACGATCACATCGGGCTCGAGCGGAAACGGAAACGGAACCGTGAATTTTACCGTCGCGTCGACAAACGGGCCGTCACGATCCGGCACCATGTCGATCGCCGGGCATACGTTCACGATCAATCAGGGACAAGGATGCAGTTTCTCGCTCGCCACGACCTCCGCATCGGCGCCTGCAGGCGGTGCATCGGGCAATTTTGATGTGAGAACGGCGGACGGATGTGGCTGGGCCGCCAACAGCAACGCTAATTGGCTGAGCATCACGGCCGGGGCAACCGGATCGGGGAACGGGACTGTCCGCTATACCGCGGCCGCCAACACCGGTCCGCAGCGAAGCGGGACGATCACAGCCGGTGGACAGACCTTTACTGTGAACCAGAGTGCCGGATGCACGTACTCCATCTCGCCGACAAACCAGAACGTCGCGAGCGGCGGAGGACCCGTCTCGGTGGGCGTAACGACGCCGTCTGGTTGCGCGTGGACGGCAGTCAGCAATGTGCCGTGGCTTGGGATTTCTTCCGGCGGCAGCGGATCAGGAAACGGCACAGTGCAACTCAGCGTCGCTGCGAATGCCGACGCCGAACGCAACGGCACCGCAACGATCGCCGGGCAGACCTACACCGTGGTGCAGGCGGGTGGTTGCACGTTTGCTCTTTCGTCGAACACCCAAGCGATACCGGCTGCAGGTGGTGGAGCGTCGTTTAACGTCAACACCAGCGCGTCGTGCGCATGGACGGCAGTGGCCAATGCGCCGTGGATCAGCGTGACGTCAGGCGCGAGCGGGAACGGACCGGGCTCGGTGCAATTCACAGCGGGTCCGAATTCCGGTGGCGCGCGCAACGGAACGATCACGGCCGCAGGCCAGACGTTCACGGTGACGCAGGACAGCGGCTGCAGCGCTGTCGTGACACCAGATGTCCTGGCGGCGCCTGCTGCGGGCGGACCTCAAAACGTCAGCATTTCCACCGCCGCGGAGTGTTCGTGGACCGCGGCAAGCAATGCCCCGTGGATCGCGATTGGGACCGCCGGCAGCGGTTCGGGCAATGCGACCGTGCGCCTCGATATTCAAGCCAACACTGACGCCGCGCGGAGTGGCACCGCGACGATCGCGGGGAAAGTGGTCACGGTCAATCAGGACACCGGCTGCACGATCTCGATTTCCCCAACGTCCACACCAATGGTGGTTGGCGGCGGGGCAGGGTCGCCGATCACCGTCACTGCCGGCGCCGGCTGCGCCTGGACGGCGGTCAGCGGCGCAGCGTGGATCATCGTCACGAGCGGAGCCAGCGGAGCCGGACCTGGCACGGTCACGTTCAGCGTCGATGCGAACGTGAGTGGTACAACGCGCAGCGGCTCAATCACGATTGGCGGCCAGCTGTTCACGGTGAATCAGGCCGGCCAGTA
>Ga0207701_10000415_pt1 | contig 43912 bp, 36 predicted proteins | sample KBSSwiSSwithPhiX_FD_184294 | JGI IMG/M metagenome (GOLD analysis project Ga0207701, IMG submission 184294) | Switchgrass rhizosphere bulk soil microbial communities from Kellogg Biological Station, Michigan, USA, with PhiX - S5 (SPAdes) (version 2) | ecosystem: Environmental > Terrestrial >... | reverse complement strand
TCGCGTAGAAGTAGTAGCAGCCGAGCAGCGTCTCCACCGGCTGGATCGCGAGGACGGACAGCAGCGCAGGGAGCACGACGGTTTTCATGGGCGTCACGGTACACCAGAAGGGTGATGCGTGCGCTCGTACGTCGCGGCGGACCTTCAGGTCCGCACTAGAATCTGACGCAGCATGACCGTTCCGGCGAACCCGCTGACCTCCGGCGACATCGTCCGCCATCCGGACTACCCGCAGTGGGGACTCGGGTACGTCATTCGGGCGAAGAAGAAGTTTGCGGATGTCTTCTTCCAGTGGGGCGGGAAGCGGAGGATCCCCGCGAGTGAGCCGCTGGAAGCCTCGTGCGCCGCCGGCGTCGAGTCGGAGTTGTTCACCCGGTGCGCGAGGCTGTCCCCGAGGTCCTGGTCCAGCGGCCACCACAGCATCTACGCCATCGAGCTCGATCGTGGCGTCCAGCAGAAGGCCGCCTTCCGGGAACGGAATCCCGGCATGACCGCGGGATGTCTCTACGTTGGGATGACGGGCCTGACGCCTGAGAAGCGGTTCGCCCGCCATCGAGCCGGGACGCAGTCCGGCCGCTACGTCCGCAAACACGGCGTAAGGCTGCGGCTCGACCTGGTGGAAGGATTCTCGCGCCTGCCCTTCCCGATCGCCACCTTCATGGAGTCGAGGCTGGCCGCGTGGCTGCGCGCGCAGGGCTTCGGCGTCTGGCAGAACTGACGCCTGGCCGGTCTATCATGAGGGGCGCTGCTCATCCGTGGCGGCGGCGCTTCAGCCCCGCCTCGATCAAAGGACCGACATGGACGCCAAGCCGCTCACGACCACCCGCCGTGAATTCATCGCCACAACCGCTGCCGCCGCGGCCGGTTTCACCATCGTCCCCAGGCACGTGCTGGGCGGCCCTCACTTCGTCGCGCCCAGCGACAAGGTCAACGTGGCAATCATCGGCGCCGGCGGGCAGGGGCGAACCAACACGCGCGCCCTCTTCCAGGAGGACGACTGTCAGGTCATCGCTGTGGCCGATCCGGCCGACTCGTGGGATCTCTCGAGTTGGTACTACGGCGGCAAGGCCGGCCGCGGGCCGGTGGCGCAGGAAATCGAGAAGCACTACAGCGAGAAAACGCCGAACTTCAAGTGCGCGACGTACGAGGACTTCCGCGTCATGCTCGAGAAGGAGAAGGCGATTGACGCGGTCCTGATCGCGACGCCGGACCACCTGCACGCGTACATCACGATCTCCGCGATGAAAGCGGGCAAGCACGTGTACTGCGAGAAGCCGCTGACGCACAACATCCACGAGGCGCGGCTCGTCGCGCGCGTCACCAAGGAGACCGGCGTCGCCACGCAGATGGGCAATTTCGGCCGTTCGAGCGAAGGACATCGCGAGACGGTGGAGTGGGTCCAGGACGGCGCGATAGGCGCGGTCAAGGAAGTGCACGCGTGGAGCGGCAGCCCGAGGACGATCGGGTCGACGTGGCCGGGCAAGGGGCCTGAGTCGCAGCCGGACGGTCTCAACTGGGACCTCTGGCTGGGCCCGCGCGCGGAGCGGCCGTACAGCGGGACGCTGACTCCGTTCGTCTGGCGCTGGGTGTGGGACTTCGGCAACGGCACCATGCCGGACATGGCTCCCCATCACTTCGATCCGGCGTTCAATGCGCTCGGCCTCGACGCGCCCGTCACGGTGAAGGCGACCACGTCGCTCGTGGATCCGAATGTCACCCTGGGAAGCAACCTGATCACGTATCAATACGACAAGAGCAGCATGCACGGACCGCTGACCGTGTTCTGGTACGACAACGGCCTCAGGCCGCCCACGCCGCTCGGGATCGATCCCGACGATCCGAAGCAGCGGCTCGGTGAGGGCGACAACGGCCTGATGATCGTCGGCGAGAAGGGCGTGCTCACGTGCGCCGGCTGGTCCGGCATGCCGCGCCTGCTTCCGCTGGAGCTGCACTTCTCGTACAAGCGCCCGCCCAAGACAATCCCGCGCGTCGCGGGGCATCATGCCGACTGGCTTCAGGCCTGCAAGGGCGGCACGCCGGCGTGCAGCAACTTCGAGTACGGCGCGCGGCTCACCGAGTTCGTACTGCTCGGGGCGCTCGCGCTGCGCACGGGAAAGGTCCTCAAGTGGGACGCCGACGGGATGAAGGCGGCCAACGTGCCCGACGCGCAGGCGCTCATCGAGGGCACCTATCGCAAGGGATGGGAACTGCCCGTCTAGTCGCACGTGCGCAAGCGCTCTCCGGCCATTTGCCCGGCCCGGCCGGAGTCCGGTAAACTGGAGGTTCCTGCCTGCAAGGTCCGGCCGCTACTGGGAGGTCGTTCAACGGTAGGACACCGCGCTCTGGACGCGGTTATCGGGGTTCGAATCCCTGCCTCCCAGCCAAATCTAACCCGCCACTGCAAGTTCCTTCACGGCAACGAGTTGGCCGTTCTGATTTGAGCGACTCCTTTCTCCTCGTGAGGCGCGTCCCACGAGTCTCGTTGCCGAACGCCAGCGTTATCAACGCGTTGGCGCAGGTCGGCAAGGTTCGAATCCCTGGCAGTTGTTTCCGGAAGGCGAGGACGTAGCTGAAGCCACGCGGGTCAGGAAGCACGCCAGACGGCTCACTCGTGTCTCTCGACGCGGGAGGCCAGATGACTGGACAGCCCAACGGAGACGAGGGTCAGTAACAGCGCCAGCGCCATCCAGCCGAGGCGCACACTGCTCGCCGCGTCGCCGATCGCGGTCAGCATCTCGCCCGTTCCAACGACGCCGGGTACTGCCGATCCGACAGTCGCAGGTCTGACGAAACCCGACGCTACGGAGAGGCCGACCACCAGGACGGCTATCAGCGGCCCGAGCGTCGCGCGCTCCCAGGGAAACCGGAGCGGCGGTGTCTCCCACGCCTCGTGTCGTACCGCGGCCATCACCGCGTCGGTGAAACCTGACGAAGGCACGATATCGTCGTGTGACTCGAGCAGATGGTCGAGATCGTCGTTGGTCATCGCTCCTGCTCCTGTTTCTGCTTCGTCTCAGGTTGAGCGAGCAGCTTCGAAAGCTTCCGCAGCAGAATCGCTCGGCCTCGCGAGAGCCTGGCCTTGATCGTGCCCTCGGGCAGCGACAGACTCTGCGCCGCGGCACGGATGTCCATGTCGTGGAAGTAAAAGAGCATCAGCGCCTCGCGATATTTCGCTGGCAATGCCAGCACAGCCCGCCTGACGATGCGATCGCGATACGCATCGTCGCGCACCGCCGCACCGGGCTTTGCAAGCTCCGGAACGTCATCGAGAGCGACGGGCCGCGGCGGAACGCGCCGGAGCTCGGAGCAGTACACGTTCGTGGCGATGGCAAAGAGCCACGTCGAGAAGGCGGCGTCCTTCCGCCACGTCCTCAACGAGCGATAGGCCCGCAGAAACGCTTCCTGTGCCATCTCTTCGGCCCGACCGCGGTCTTGGCAGAAGCGGAAGGCGAGGTTGACGAGCGGCCTCTGCCATCGGCGCACCAGACCCTCGAAGCCAGACGGATCGCCGCCCAGCACTCTGTCGACATCAGCCTGATCCTCGGCCGCGCTCACATGGTCCCTTCGGCGTGTGACTCAGGCTCGCGTGGCTCGGTTGCGTTTATGCGAGTCGTGGAAAATGCAACCCGAATCTCGCCTCGTGAGACATACGAAATGCGGCGGGAATCGACCGCAGAAGGGTTGGGCACAGATGACAGCACGAAGTGGACGCACTGAGGAGCGCGCCAAGAGGATAGCCCTCTGCTGCCTGGCCATCATAGTCGCGCTCGTCGGAGGCGTTGGCTTGGCGACCGGCCTCGTCATTCGTCATGTCGTCCAGACTGCACCCTTGTGGATCGGCCTGGCACTGGGTATTGGGGGCTCGCGAGCGGTCGGATGCTTCACCGCGCCGATCTTTGCCTTCTGGATGGTGCTCATGATGTTGATCTGGCTGTATCTGGCCGGATGGTCGACGCTCATCAGCGGCCATTTCAGCGCATTCGAAACGGCCATGACGCTGGTCGTCGGGGCGGCATGTGCGATCGGCCTGTGGCTCGACGTGCGGTCCTTCGTCGGCGTGCAAGCGACGACCGCCGTGGGACTGCTCGTCGTCGCGGCTGCGGCTCAATGGCTCTGTTTCCGGCTCAGTATGCTTCCGGGGATCGCTCACCGGTAGGTCGATCTCAGCAACTCGTGATCGGAGGATCGCGTGAACAGTCCGACGCTCGGCATTCTCGCACTGGCCCTAGTGCTTACTGGTCTCTTCTCGTTCATGTCGGTCTTCGTCTGGGCGCACCAGCGGCGGCGCGAGCGTGAGGCCTACTACCGCAGCGAGACGCTGCGGAGATTCTGGGAGACGGGAGGGGCGGCGCCAGCGCTGCTTATCCAAGCGCTCCAGGACGACGAGCGGCACAGCGTCCGCCGCCGACTCGAGGCCTGCAAGCTCGCCGGCGTGATCACGCTGGCCGTCGGTATCGCGATGATGATGTTCATCAAGGCGGTTGACGCACGAAGTGTCGAACCGTCGTATCTGGTGGGACTGATTCCTGTGTCGGTCGGCCTTAGCCTGCTGCTCTACGTCTATGTTCTGGCGCCGCGCGAATCGGCGAGATTGCCAAGGGACAAAACCTGAGTCGTCTCAAGAGACAGCAATTCTTCCGGCAGTCCCGAAGGCGCACTTCGTTTGTGTCCGGAATCTGTATACACATTTCGGACAGCCGACTGTGCGCAGTGCGAGCCGCGGACCACAGAACCGCAGAGAACCCGAGCGAAGCCGGGAGAGGTGGGGCGACAGGGTCTCACGCCGCGGTCAACATCCAGTTGCGAATTCCGTCCCTAACAGCCAGCCAACTCGCTCGCCTTCGGCTTCGCTCGTTCAGGCTGGTCGGCACGGCTTCAGGCACGGCGCGCCGGCGCTTCGCGCCTGGCGCGACCGGGCACGAATCCCTGCCTCCCAGCCAATTTTCAGTTTCGTTGCCTTCCACCAGCAGATCGAACGGCTTAAGCCGGCTGGGCCGCCACGCTCGTCCTTCGACAAACTCCATCGGATGTTCCAGACGCACGCGCGAAGCAATTTGCCGCGCTGACGCCCGACTTGCTCGGCGCCGATGCGGGCATCGATTGGCACCACGCTTTCAGGACTGCCGCCATGAACATTGCCACCGTCTCAAGATCACGGTAGCGAGTAGGCATGGTCTTGCTCTGCCAACCTGGGCGAACCTGGCGAATGAGCTAGTTCACGGCTCGGAAGTTTTGCTGGTCGACGATGGGCACGGAGAGTGGCCGGAGGAGGTGCAACAGGAACGCTACGGTAATGAAACGCTTTGGACCGAAACGCGCATCGAGCTCCTAGGACCGCCCCATCGTCTGAACCCGCCCGCACCGACGGGAACGACTAGTTGGCTGTTGTCCGTTTGCTATCGAGCGTCGCCATGAGCGCCGGAGCGAGCGCGCGGCGCAAGTGGCCTGCAAGCTGCGCCGGCTTTCCGGTCGCGATCAAGACGGAGATGGTCACCAGGCTGCGGTCGCGTGGCGACCACTCTGGCCGCCTCCACACATCGCCGAGAAGTACCTCGTCGGCGAGCATCGCGAGTCCGGGCGCGAGTTGTATTGCTCGTCGCTCACCTTTCCATCCACTGCACCCCCGTGCTATCGAGGTGCTCGGTAATCGCGATGTGCGTCGTGGACGTCTGCGGCGACGCTCCATTCCAATGCTTCTGACCGGCCGGCATCCTCGCGACGTCTCCCGGTCGAATTTCCTCGACAGGGTCACCCCACCGCTGGACGCGGCCCGTGCCGGCCGTGACGATGAAGAAAGGCTGTCTCGTTTATGCCACGGCCAGGTCGGCGACGAACTCGGTCCCCTTCGTCTCCGGCCCGGCCAGCAGCGCAAGACAGAAGCTGGCAGCAGAGATCGTGGTGCAAATCAGCATGCCATGGCGAGCCCCATGCCGCTGTAGCCGCAATCATGATGACCAGCGGCATCAGCCCACCGGCGATCGAGCCGACGTGTACGCAGAAGGCGCTCGCCAACGCGCGAACTTCCGTTGGGAAACGCTCGGCAAGGTATCGATGCCGACTGGAACTCGGTAGGTTCCTGGAGGGTGGAATCGATTCTCAATTGAAGTCGCCAATTCCTCCACGCCGACCCCGCGCGATGTCGCAACGGTTCGACGAGTCGCGCAAGCCGAAGTGTAGAGTGACGTCGCACCCGCGCGCTAGGCTTCAAGTGTGCAGATCGAGTAGTGCTGGAAGATAGGCGAAGAGATCGGATGGCCACGATACTTCCGGTACAGCTCACCGGTCGTAAAGTTCTCGATCACCCGCATGCCCAGTTCGCGAGCGATGTCGTGGATGTCATCGATGCCGGACATCCAGGGCGCGCGCATCGCTTCGAAGCTCTCGACGAGAATCGTAAGGCCCGCATCGCCCGTAGTCTTCGCGATCACGGACTGCGTGAGATAGTCGAACGACAACCGGAACCGATTCACGTGCCGCCTTAGATGCAGCATCGTCTCCTTGTCGGTCGCCAGGGACATGTACATGACGTTGCCTTCCCAGATGAGATACGTCGGCACGTCGCACTCGAAGCCGTGCGACCGCAGTAGGTCGATCAGGCTATCTGTGACGTAGTTGCCTGGAATTAGCGTCACATCGGCGTCGATTCGCGCGTCCGTGTAGCAGCGCCGCTTCAGTTCCATCGTTGCCGGATCGTCGATTTCGAAGAACCGCACCTCGGCTGACTGCTTGCGAACTGCACGCGTGTCGAGCCCGGCCCCGAGAATCACGACTTGGCGTATCCCGGCCGCGATCTGGGCCTCCAGCATGTCGTCGAAGTAACGGGTCCGCGTCTTGACCATGTCCTTGACCGCCGGAAAGCGCGAGGAGACGCGATCGGCGGCCCGGCGGCTCGCGTCACTGAGGAAGAGGCTGACCACTGGATCCTGATAGATGGGGGTGGGTTCCCGATTTTCTTCTGCCCGGTATTCAGCGACGACAAATGCAGTACCGCTGACATCTCCGATCTCTGACATGAGTCCCTCCCGAGGAAATCGCTTTTCATCACGATGGGTACACGGTGTCGTTCTCTTTCACCTCGCGTGGTCGCGTCCTCCAATCCGCTCGGCTCGTCACCCGGGGGCAGCTGTCGTAGTTCGTCGACAACGTGACAGGCGCAGGGGAGGCGTGCGGCAAGATCGACGCCAGATCGCGTATGGGGTTCAAGCGCCTCTTGTGGGCGCTCCCCGCTGGAGGAGAGGCCGAATGCTTACGGGGGGCGAAAGCCACCGACGAACTCCGAACCGCCATCCGCAGAAAAGCTCAACGGTGCCGTCACAGAGCCGCGTGGAAGTCGAAGCCGAGCTGGTATCTCGTGTCCACCGAGGACAACATGATTCCGCCGGACGCGCAGCCCGCGATGTCGAACGCGCTGGGGTCAACGGCTGCCGAGGTCAAGGGCAGCGATCACGCGACGTTTAGGTCACGCGGCGCCCTACTTTCCGAACCACTCGAGGCGGTACGCAATCTGAGACCGTGCGATTCGCAGTCAACGACGTCACTGCCGAGAAGGCCGTGGATGGACCGGTCACCATCCAGTTCGGCGGCTGCGCCAGCGCGATTCCGAACTGCCTGCCGATCATGAAGGGCTGGAACTGCATGGTGCGGCTCTATCGGCCGCGCTCCGAGATCCCGGATTGTTCATGGAAGTTCTTGGAGGCGGAGCCGGCCGGCCAGCAGGGCCCGAAATGGATGTCCGAAATCTGTATACATATTTCGGACGGCGTTCGAGGCGAGACTGCGCAAATCAAGGTGACGACGACGCTTGTCTCACGCGGCGGTCAGCAGCCAGTTGCGAATTCCGTCCCTAACACCCAGCCAACTCGCTCGCCTTCGGCTTCGCTCGTTCAGGCTGGTCGGCACGGCTTCAGGCGCGCCGTGAAGGCCTTCGGCCTTCACGAGCGGGCACGAATCCCTGCCTCTCGCATCGCTCCGCTCGCCTCGACTTCCTGGCTCTGCCTTGCACGCCACACATGAACTGCGGCGGCTTTTCTTTTCGCGCCCCCGTCACGTTTTGCATCGGCTGGGCCACATGTAACGTTGTCCGGGCGGTTAGGAGTCATTCGAAGGTCTGCCATGAGCGCCAAACCTGTCGCCATCGGTCTCACGGCCCTGGCTCTGCTCCCAGTCTCGGTTGAGCTCAGCGGGCAGAGCATCACAGAGCCCGGGAAGATCGCATTTGTCTCCGCAAGCTGTGCAAGGGCCGGCGGGCAGCCGTGCCTTGCGGTGATCGATCCCGATGGCAGCAACCTCGTCGAGCTGACCGACACCGATGCGACCGAGCCCGTGTGGTCGCCGGATGGCTCGCGAATCGCGTACACGAATGCCACGGGCCTCTTCGTCATACCTTCTGCGGGCGGAACTCCAACGAGCCTCGTCGCCAGCACGTACGCGTCTTCGCCGTCATGGTCTCCCGACGGCACCCGAATCGTCCTGGCAAACGGTGCCATCCAAGTGGTGCGCTCGTCAGGCGGGACGGCCACGAGCTTGACAACCAGCGAGTCGGGAAACACCAACCCCGCATGGTCTCCGAAGGCGGAGCGGATCGCCTTCTTGAGCAATCGAGATCATGACTGGCGGACTTTCGAGCTCTACGCGATGAACGCTGACGGTTCAGCAGTATCGCGTCTGGCTCCCGGGGTCCTCGCGATGGGACGACCGGCGTGGTCGTCCGACGGCTCACACATCGTCTTTGCTTGCCAGCCCGCGTCGCAGGTCAGCGTTTGCGTGGCCGGTGCTGATGGTTCTGGCGTCGCCGTCGTTGCAAGTGATGGAGGAGTCGACAATTCACCGATCGATGCAACGATGCCCTCTTGGTCCTCCCACATGAAGATCGCGTACGGCGCAGATGCCGGCAGCGATCCTTATTGCGGTTACAGACTGTCGACTGTCAATGTCGTTGGTGCCGACGGCAGCGGCTTGACGCAGCTGGGCGCCGGTGCGGGAACGACAGGAAGCACCGTCCGAAGTCCGGTGTGGTCCCCGCAGGGCGATCGAATCGCCTTCACCAATTGGGACATCAACTCCGGGGAATATGTCCCTTATTGCCCTGGACCGGCGTGCGATGCCGTTGTCTACATCTACTGTTCTGCGTCGCCCTCCGTTTACGTCATGAACAGCGATGGGACGAACATGGTGCCGGTCGCGACGGGTTACGACGACGCGTGGCGGCCGGCGAGTGCTGGCGGAACACCGCTCGTCGCGGCGTTCACCTACGTGTGCAGCGACGTCACGTGCACGTTCGATGCATCGACTTCACAAGGCGCAGCGAGCTACGCGTGGAGCTTTGGAGACGGCACGAGCGGCTCGGGCCGGATTGCACCGCACATCTACTCCACGGGCGATGCCATCTACAACGTCACTCTCACCGCAGTCAATGCGAGCGGTGACAAGGGGATGATGTCGCAACCGGTCGTGCCGATCCGGCCGGTCGCGTCGTTCACCGTCAATTGCAGCGGGCTCTCCTGTACTTTCGATGGGTCGAGCTCGCAAGGAGCGATAACTGCGTTCCAGTGGCTCTTTGGCGATGGCACAGGCGCCTCAGGCAGGGTTGCTACGCATACCTACCTCGCCGGTGCCCCGTACCAGGCGACGCTCACCGTTGTTACCGTTGGCGGCGTCAAGGCATTCATGTCGAAATCCGTCACGCCGAACAGTCCGCCGTCAGCCTCCTTCACCGTCGGCTGCGTGAGTCTTACCTGCACCTTCAACGCTGGCGCGTCTCGAGATGCGGACGGGACGATCGCCACATACGCATGGGTATTCGGTGATGGAGGCTCCGCGTCGGCGATCAGCCCGACCCACACGTATCGTGCTCCAGGGACTTACACGATTACTCTGATCGTCACGGACAATCGCGGTGGGACAGGCGAGCAGCGTCAAAGCGTTGCGGTGAAGCGCGCCAGGCGATGAGGGTTCCGTGACCACTCAATGCCAGTCGCCCACCGCAACAAACCCCGCCCAGTAGAACGGATGCGTGTCCAGGCCGGCAGCGCGCCGTCGACGTAACAGGCCAAGGCTTGCGGCATGCACGGCATCGACTGTGGAAAGGCCCTTGACGAATCGCTGATGGTAGAGCCCGGTCATCCAGTCGGACGTCGCACGGTCTTCGACAGCCCACAGGCTCATGATCACGGTGCGCACTCCGGCGATCTGAAAGGCGCGCTGCAAACCAAAAACCCCTTCGCCGGCTTTGATCTGACCGACACCGGTATCGCAGGCGGAGAGGACCGCCCACTCCACCCCATTCAAATCGAGCGAGGCGATTTCTTCAGCAGTCAGGACTCCGTCGTCCTCGCCAGGCCCCGCCTCATCGCGGTGATTGGCGCCAGCGAGAATCAGGCCAGACAAGAGGAGCGGATTCTCGGCAGCGACAGCGGCCGGAACACCGGAGGGCGGCGAGGATGCCGACCTTCCCGAGGTCGAGCCACAACCCCCGCCGAGGAAGAAGCCGTGCGTCGCCGCGTGCAGCACGCGTCGGCCGCCTGCTTCGGCCTTGAATGCCGACTCGCTCGCGGCGGCGCCAGTCAACAAAAGACTGTCCGGCGTGCTCCGCGACTTGTCCCAGAGCGCCACCACCCGATTTACCTCCTTCGAGGACGCCGGTAGCGGATCGAATCGCATCGACTGAAAATCGCTGCAGGCCGATCGTGGTCCCCGAAAGCTCGCCTCCGATCCGACACCAGCCGCAGACGTGTGCTCATCAAAGGCCGGACTTCCCATAGCCAGCAGCCCCTGGCCAATCGATCCACCTTCTTCTGCAGGCACGAGATCTCGTTCCGCCGAGAGGTAATGGAGCACTGGCCCTGTCTCGAGCAGATATCCGGATTCCCCGGTCGGCAGCGCGGAAAGGCTCACGAGATTGAGGGCGCCGTCGGGGACGACGAAGACACGTGTCACGTTGGACAAGTGATCGCGGAGTGGATCCCAGACACGCTGTCGCAGTAAACCCGCGACACGGCGGTACGAAGCCTCGCCGCTCTTCGACGCAGTTCCACCGGCCATGGATTCGAGATTGAGGCTTTGGCGCCAGCCCAGGATAAGCCCCTCGATTGCCGCTGCGCTTCCTAGCGGAACGACGCTGGGCACGCTTCCATCACTTCGGAGCACGAAGGCGAGGTAGGACAATCCCACCGCCCGGCTCTCGGTGGCGTTCGCGCCCGCCGGTTGAAGATTCATCTGGTTGTAGCTGACGAACCCAACCAGGGCACAGTAGGCGGGGAGCGCGGCGGACACGTCCCGAAGACCAAGACGGCTCAGGGACTGATTCGCGCGGAAGCGAGTACTTTTTTCAGCGAGATCGCGCTCGGCGCGATCCTTGTCCCTGCGAGCCTCCGCCAGCAGACGCTGATACCTCTCCGGAGGGTCGTCCCGCACTCCGCGGACGACTGCCGTGGCCAGCCGCTGGCGTGCTGACGCCAGCGCGTCCGCGAGCTGCGCGATCTCCCCGTTCTCGCTCCCGATCGCGGAGCGACGACGAGAGGCCATCTCTTCCAGAACAATGCCGCGTGCGCGAATGACCGCGTCCCAGGCCTCCGTTGTGAGGTGGGAGTCGTGAGGAGTTCGCGCCGCCAGGCTCAACATCAAGTCGAGCGTGGACGGTCTCGAGGACGCGTATGCCATCGCCTGATGCTCAGCGAGCGTTCTCGTCGTGAGGCGGACGTGCTCCCGACCGATGGCCTCCGCTCGTACGGCGGTTTCGAGGCCCTCGCTGGTTGCGCCCCTTCGAACGTCCAGCTCCGCAAGGATGGCCAATGTCGCTGCGACGTCCGGGTGATCTCCGCCAAGTTTTCGTTGTTGAATCGACAGGGCCCGGTCGAGCAGGGGTCGGGCCTCAGCGTAGCGACCGGCGCTCAGGTCCAGACGGGCGAGCCTCGCGAGTGCATCGGCCACTTTCGGATGGTCAGCGCCAAGCGACGTCTCTCGAATGCTCAGTGCGCGTTCGTACAAGCGCCTGGCCGCGGCGTTCTCGCCCGTCTGCACGAGCACGTCGCCAAGATTGACGGCAATCGCCGCAACGTCCGGGTGATCCGGGCCTACGGCCTTCTCCCTTGCGGCAAGCGCCTCCTCGAAGACGGGGCGGGTTCGCCGGTAATCGTCAGCCGTCGACAGAAGGGCCGCCAGATTGCTCAGTGTGTCTCCGACAGCGGGATGAGCAGGACCGTAACGGCTCTCGCGAAACCCGACCAGACTGACGAAGAGCTGCGCATCTGCTTGAGTGACATCCGAGGCGCGAAGCACGTCCTGGAGTGCCCCGAATGAGCGAGGTGCTGGATCAAACCGCACTTTCTCGCTGATTCTCGTGGCGCGCTCGAGCAGTTGCATCGCGCGCGCATAGTCACCCATTTCGGCGACGACAGTGGCCAGCGTATGCAGGCTCTTCGCGACGGCGGGATGATCCGGTCCAAACGCGCGCTCCGAAATCGCCAGCGAACGCTCCGCCGCGTCCTTCGCCGTCGCATAGTCCCCCAGGTCGCGAAGGTCCTGGGCCATGCTGTCCAGTGGAAACCTCAGACGTGGATCGGTTGCCCCGAAAGCGCCTTCGACGATCAGCAGGAGTTCCTTGTCCAGTCGAGCAGCCTCCGCGTAGTCACCGGAGAGACCGGCCACGACCGAGAGGGCCGTGAGACTCGAAAACGTCGTCGGAAAATCTCCCCGCGACCCGTTGTCGGCAAGGGCACGTGCCCGTTTGAAAAATGTCCGTGCTCCCACGTAGTCGTTCGTCGATGCGTAGTACACGCCCGCGTTGAAGATGGTTCGTACCGTCTCGGGGTGATTCTCGCCGTACGTCGTCTCACGAATGCGCAGCACTCGATCGATCACGCGTTTCGCCTCGTCATCATCCTGGAGTGCCATCAACAGGCCGGCCAGGCTCTCGAGCGACGAGGCGACCAGCGGATGGACTGGACCGAGAGCGGCTTCCCGAATGGCGATTGCGCGCTCGAGAATCGGTCGTGCGGCGGCAGGAGTGCCGCTCAGCGCCCGTTCCACGGCGAGGTTCATCAGGCTCGTCGCCAGTTCAGGATGATTCGGCCCGAGAATCCTTTCCTTGATGGCGACGGCACGCTCCGCGAGGGCGGTCGGATCTTCGCTTGCGGTAGAGGAGCGTCGTGAGGCTTCGCACAGAAGGTCCAGCACCTCGGCGACTTCCAACGCATTCGGTCCGCTCGCGCTCTCCGCGCGGGCCAGCAGCGCCCGGGCAACGTTTGCAGCCTCGGTGAATCGCGATCGGCTGAGCAGATCCCGAATCATGGCCAGCGACTCGTCGAACCCGCGAATTGATGATGCAGGAGGGCCTGGCATCTGACCGCGGATACGCGTGCCGGGCAGCGCCGCCGCGAGAACGAGGGCGACTACGATGAGATGGAACCGCGGGCGCACGACTCACCAGGTCAGGCGTACGCCGAGCTGAATCTGGCGAGGCGGCCGCGCGCTGGTCACGGCGCCAAAATCCTTGCCCCAGCCGGGCTCCGGTCCGCACGTGGTCTCTCCAACGCACACGGTGCTGACATCCAGAAACTGTGTGTGGTTGAACGCGTTGACGAAGTCCGCTCTGAATTGAAGGCGCGCCGTGGCAGTGAGGCTCAGGTTCTTTGACACCGAGAAGTCCCATTGCTGTCGTCCTGGCAGGCGGAACGGCACCACTGGGGCAGTACCGTACGCACCAACAGGTGGGGGTTGAAACGCTCCGGGGTCGAACCACTGCGTGCCGCTCTGATGGCCGACGTGCGCGTCAGCCACCAGGTCCGTCCGAAGCGTTCCAGGGTTTGAAACAGCAGACGAACCCGTGAGCGGGTAGAACCAAATGCGCACGGCCGGTCCTGAATCGATCGTCGTGATGCCTGCTATCTGCCATCCGCCCAGCACGCCTTTGCGCCAGCCCTCCGTCGAAGTACGGGCAAAGGGGAGGTCGTAAACGTAGTACGCCGTGAGGATTTGGCGCCGATCGGTCTGTGCGTCCGCGAATTCGGCGTTTCTGTCCAGTGGATTCTGCGGGTCGTCAGCTTCCGAATTGTCGTAAGTGGAGTCCCCCCGGTTTCGGCTGAGCGTGTAGTTGACGGTCGCCGATCCGGTTCTGCCGCCGTCGTGACGAAAGCTTGCGACCAGGCCGTGATAGCGGCTGACCCCCGTCGTCTCTCGCATGATGATCTGCGAGAAGCCCAGGTACGGCCGGGCCAGATCATTGATCCCGCCATGCGCCAGCACATCCTCGGGCTGTGGCTTGTTGATGTCCACGTAGCGGAGGAGATGATCGCCGTACGCGCCGACAAACCCCACATCCGCTACGCCGCGCGAATAGAGGCGTCGCTCGATGCCGATGTTCCAGTGCTGCCATCGCGGCGCGACGAATGGGTCGCTGACCGCGTAGAGGGCGGGGGGCGCAGCGTATGCGTTCTCGAGAGCCGTGCCCGCACCTGGATTCGAAAGGGGCGCGTTCGAGAGCACCGCCAGCGTCGGGCTGAACGGGGCGGATCCAATCTGCGCGTCCTCCATCAAGGCTTGCACCTGGGCCTGGTCAAAATAAACGCCGTAACCCGCCCGGATGAGCAGGCGGCTGTCGCCGCGGACATCCCATGCGACTCCGAGGCGCGGCTGGAGGTTGTTCGTGTCGGCAGCGTAGATGGCCCGCCCATACGGCGAGTTCTTCCCGGCGACGTAGACCCCGTTGAAAAGGTCTCCAGTGCCGACGACCAGCACAGGGAAATCCGGTTCAAACGGGTATGCGAACGTTGGAACCCGCGCGGGGTTGTAGGCGCGAATCGAGAAAGTGGAAAGCAGGTTCGCCTCGTCGGTCACAGGTGGGTAGAATGCGTACCGCACGCCGAGATCCACCGTCACCTTCGGGTAGATTCGCCACGTGTCCTGCACGAACGCCTCGTAGCGGTGGAAGCGAAGCCGGTTCCTGACATCGGTGTCGGACTCGAGGTACTGGCACCTGAATCCGCACGCGCCGTCCGGGTTGCCACGCAGGAAGTTCTGGAACCCGGTAAAGCCGCCTCCATTTCCGAAGTAGAAGTTCCCGTGGGTTGTCTGGCTGGGGGCATTCCAGTCCACTCGTTCGAAGCCGAGCTCCACGCCAGCCTTGAAGAAATGACTCTCGCGAGTGACGCTCAGCGTGTCGCTCAGCGTGTGGTTGCCGTACCGCGGCGCATCCGGGTACCACTTGGAGAAGCCCACCACACCCGCAATGCCGATGTTCGGAACCAGGTTCCCCTCGTTCTCCGGAAAGATTTCAGGGATAGCCACGCCCAGGTCGCTCCTGGTCTGTAGTTTGTTTTTCTGCGAGGTCGAGCGTGCCGACCACTTGTACGAAAGCTCGTTCACAAAGCGGGACTCTGCGTGCCGGAACTCCATGACCGCCACGTCGCCGCGAGTTCGAATGTGAAGTGGCTCGAGTTCCGGATAGACGCAGCCGGAGTCTGCCGAAGGTGAGTCGTGGTAATAACGGCCGGTCACCGCCCAATTCGTGCCGGGGTGATAGTCTGCCCGCACGAACTCCTGGCGGCTGTCGATTCGGTTCAGATACGAGACCCGCCGGATGTTGGTCCCGGGAACATTGGGCGCGGGCCAGAGCGCCAGCAGCTTGACGGCATTCGGATCGCGATCCTCCGGTGGCACGTAGTTCCGACTGCTGGGATCGGTCAGCCAGGCGGGATCCGGGACGGCTTCCTGGTTCGTGGTCGCCGTTCGCGAGCTCTCTCGCCACTCCTGTGAGAAGAAGAAGAAGAGCGTCCGGCGGCCCGGCGTTGCCGGGCCTCCAATCGAGTACCCGAAGTTGTTGTAACGGAGCCGCGGCGGCGAGCTGCTGATTGCCGAGTCCGGGCTCATGTTCCGGAAGTAGTCGTTGGCGTTCAACGCGTCGTTGCGCGCGAACTCATAGGCGCTCCCCGAGAACCGGCTGGTGCCGGACTTCGTGACCACGTTGACGACGCCCCCGCCGTTCCGCGGCCATTCGGCCGAGTAGTTGCTTGTCAGCACGTTGATCTCCTGGATTGACTCCAGCGATGGTGCCGCCAGCAGCGTGTCGTTGGTTCGGACGTTGACGTTCGAGGCGCCGTCGAGCAGCCAGTTGACCGAGCTCCAGCGGCTTCCGTTCACGCTGGTGGCCAGGGTCCCGCCCAGATCTTCAGGCGCGCAGAAGCAGAGGTTCTCGTACAGGTCGCTCGAGACGCCCGGAACGAGCGTCGCGAGCTGGACGAACGTGCGGTTCAGCAGCGGCAGTTCCTGGATGGCCGTCTGGGAGATCAGGTACTGAACCGTGGAGGTCGGCTGGACGAGGCGCTCCGCGGTCACCGTGAGTGTTTCCACGGCACCGACAACCAGCTTGCCGTTGACCTGCAGACGATCGTTGACGTGGAGGGAGATCCCGCGCGCCGTGAACGGCTGAAAGTTGGGCAGCAGAAAACTGATCTCGTAGTTCCCGACGGGCAGGCTCGCGATGTACTGGCCCTTGCCGTTGGTGACAAGCTTGCGTGTCTGACCCGAATCGACGCTCGTGATCACGACCTTGGCACCGATAAGGACGCCTCCGGTCTGGTCCACCAGGGTCCCCAGGATCGTTCCGGTCGTCTCCTGGGCGGATCCAGGAGCCGAGAAGGGTATGAGCACGATGAGGGTCGCGATGATCGTCCGACGAAGCGCTGCGGACATGTCGGCTCCCTCCTCCCATCCGGTGCGTCTACTGCGGTCTGCCCTTCAGTTTCGTGACGTCGGCGAGAAGCCGCAGGGCCTCGTCAGCTCGAGACGCGTGGAGCTGGATGACCGTCTTCAACTCCGTTTCTGCGGCTCCGAGATCCCGCCGCCGCAGATACCCCTTCGCGAGGTACCAGTGGGCGTCTTCGAAATACGCGGAGTCGCCGAGCGCCACCGTCGCCCGAAGGTGAGCGATCGCCTGGTCGTCGTGTCCCAGCATGAGGTGGGAGACTCCAAGGAAGAAGCTGATGCCTGGGGCCGCGGGCTCCAGGGCAGCCGCGGCGCGAAGATCGCTCACGGCCCCCCGATAGTCCGCCCTGCGATACCGATCCATGCCGGTCCGGAACCGGGCCATGGCTTCGTCGGTCGTGCCGCGCAAGGCCAGTGCTTCATAGGGCGGTGGCTCGACTCGTGCGAGTTCGTCGAGCGAGGGCAACGGGTCCGAACTCGCCTGAGGTCGTCGAGGCTCAGGCCGCTCTGTGGGAGGTGGAGCGGACGCCGTCTGCTCGTGAAGGCCTGAGACCGGCGGTCTCCGCATCCAGAGCGTCGCGGCGACGGCGAGCACGGCGACGGCTGCCAGCGCCAGCGACGCGGCCCACGTCCACCGCCGAGCGGGCCGAGCGACGGTGCCGGCAGTTGGACTGGCCAGCAGTTCCGCCTTGATCGACTGGAGGATCTGCAAGTCATCGAAGCAGCGCGCGCATCCGAAGTAGTGCTCCTCGAATGCCTCCCGATCCTCGTCGGTCAACGTACCTGCCAGGTACTTTTCGAGGATCTCGTCGGCTGCCACTCGACCGCAGTCCATAGTGCGCTTCGAGATGTTAGTGGCGTCGGCACTCATCTTCGTAACCACCGTCGCACGCGCTCGGTGACTCTCTTGAGGGCACGCGACTTCCGGCTTCGCACAACTTCAGGCGTCAGACCGAGCCGGCGCGAGATTTCGCCAGGCTTCAGGCCCTCTGCCAGCGTCAGCCTCAGGATGGTGCGATCGGTGACATCGAGCTCGCCGAGCGCACGGGTCACGAGCCCGGCACGCTCGGCGTCCTCCGTGCGATCTGGAACGCTCGCGAGGTGGAGCGCCGCATCGAGGGGCGCTTCCCGCGGCATCCGTGAGCGGGTGCGCGCGTAGTTGTTGACCAGATTGCGCGCGACGCCGTAGACGAACGCTGCCAGCCGTTCGCCTTCGCGCAGGCGCCCGGCCCTGAGCGCGTGGACGACGGCTATCAGGACGTCCTGCGTCAAGTCGCGGGAGACCTCTGCCTCGTGCGTGTGCACACGTACGAAGCACGCGATTTTTTCCTGGAACAGCCGGACGAACTCCTCCTCCGCGGCAGCCTCGCCGTCGCGGATGCGTTCAGCCAGCGTGAGTTGTTGCGCAGGGCTGAGCTGGGCGCTGGACGCGCTTGCGATGAGACCGCCGAAGTGCACGGTCATCACGGCCTTGCTTGGGGAAGCGGCGGAATTGTGCATCCCAAGGTGTCGCCAGCGCAAGCAGGTACCGGGTTGCCAGCTCTGCCGCAAGGCATGGGGACATGAGCCTTCGTCACGTTCCTCCGTCGACAACCACTTACCGGTTAACGGGAGCGGTCGACCATGAGGACATCGAAGGCCATCCTGCTCATCCTCGCCACGGCGCTGGTCTTCGGCTGCGGAGGCTCGAAGGCTGTCACCGCGCCAACGCCTACACCATCGCCCTCGCCGCCGGTGCTCGCGATGTTCACCGATCCGCCCACAGGCTTCAGCACGCAGGACGTGCGCGACGTGGACGACCAGATCGTGCAGTTCGACACGGCCACCAACTCGCTGATCTGGGCGGCTGATGGCGAGAAGTTTCCCGGCTATCCAGTCAGCGACAACTTCATCGCCGGCAATTTCCAGGTGCGCTTCGGGACCAAGGACGGCGAACGGCGAGCCTATTTCACGGAGAAAGCGAGCGCCACCATCTGCGACATCAGCGTGTTCAACGGTCAGCTGTCGATCAACCCGACGCCGGCAACGGTTCCGGGAAGCTAGCGCGGACCGCGATGCGCCGCCTCACCATCTGTATCCCGGTGGAGTGTTGACATGGGCATTCGAATCAGGACGGTCGTGGTCCTTCTCGCTCTGCTGGTACTCCACGGACTGAAGTTGCCGCCCGCCAGCGGCGTCCTATCAGCCGCGACGCCGCACGGCAAGCCAGGCGCCGGGATTGGCTCGCTTTCAGTCCTTCCATCTCTCGGCGGGAACAGCGAGGCGGTGGCCGTCAACGCGGCGGGCACGACCATTGTCGGATCGAGTTACGACCATCATGGCCTGCAGCACGCCGTGAAGTGGACGCTGAAGCAGGGCGCATGGACCCTGACCGATTTGCCATGGCCGCCGGGCGTGGCGAGTGTCACCGCCAGGGGCGTCAACAATCACGGTGACGTCGCAGGGAACACCAACACCATTCCCAGCGTCAACTCGCGCGCCATTCTCTGGCCGATCACCGGCAACGTCAGCGTGCTCGGGTGCAGCACGGATGTGGGACCCACGTCGGTCTACGGGATTAGCGCAAACGGACAGACGGTCGTCGGCAACGCAAGTGGTGGCGCTGCATTGTGGCAGCCGGGGAAGTGTCTTGTAAGCCTGCCTACGTTGATTCCGAGTCAGTACTCGAGCGCCGGCGCGGTGAACGGCGATGGCACGATCATCGGAGGCAGTGTCAGCACTGATCCCACAGCCGGCGTTCCCGTACGTTGGACGCTCGTCGCGGGACTGTGGCAGGTCGAGCAACTCGACGCCCTCACCGGTACCGTCTGGTCGGGCGCCGCCAATGCGGCAGGCGATCTTGCGGGGTATGTCTACGTTTCCTGCGCGCTCGCCGATGGCTGCCAGCGCGCCGCGATCTGGTACGCGGCGGGCGGCTCCCAGGTGCTCGGCACGCTGGGCGGGGACACGAGCTCGGCTACCGGGATCAATGCCACGGGTGAAGTAGTCGGGATCAGCACGCCCACGAGAGCAAGTCAGTCTGAAACGGGCTTCTTCTGGTCGGAGTCCACCGGCATGGTCCCGCTCGCTTTCACCGGAAAGTGGGCGGCAGCCTGGGCTTTGAGTGACGTGCGGCCCGATGGCACCCGACTTGTGGTCGGCACCGACGCGCGTGTCCGCGCGGTGGTCTGGGTCATTGCCAATCCGTGAGCGGACCGGGCCTTGCGCCGCTCACTTCTGCGATATGGAGCGAACCTTCCGCAGTCCGTTTCGGGGACTCGTCGCCACGATGGTCTGCGTCGGCGCGATCGGCGTTGCCTGGCCGGGCCAGCACGCCGAATCAGAGGAGTCCTATCACGAGAGCGTAGTCCTGCTCTGGAATGGCGCGCTTCTCGACACGGTGCGGATCGTCCGATTCGCTCCGACGTTCACCGCTCGAGCTCTGGCGATCGTCCACACGTGCATGTACGACGCATGGTCAGCCTACGACGCTGATGCGATGGGGACTGTTCTCGGCGATTCGCTCCGGCGGCCGCTGCAGGAACGAACCGCCGCGGCCAAAGAGATTGCCGTCAGCTACGCCGCGTTCACGGCGCTCACGGATCTGTTTCCGACACGACAGCCGAAGTTCGAAGGGATCATGCACACCATCGGACTCGATCCGGCCGGCGCGACAACTGACCCAACTGCGCCGGCTGGCGTCGGGTACCTGGCATGCGAGGCTCTTCTCGCCTGGCGGCGGCACGACGGCGCGAATCAGCTCGGCGACATCAACGGCGGCGCGCCGTACTCCGATTACACGGGGTACGAACCGGTGAACTCGCCCGAGTCCTTGATCGATCCCAACCGCTGGCAGCCGCTGATGACTCCCGCGGGGACTGCGCAAGTCTTCCTGGCGCCGCATTGGCGCCATGTCGTCCCGTTTGCCTTGACGCGCGCCGACCAGTTCCGGCCGCCACGGCCTCCGCAGTACCCGGACTCACGGTATGTCGAACAGGCCGAAGCCATTCGCCGCTTCAGTGCCAGCCTCGACGATCGCATGAAGGTCATCGCGGAGTACTGGGCCGACGGCCCCGGGACCGACACGCCCCCTGGTCACTGGTGCCGGATCGCACAGTTCGTCGCCCGTCGCGATCGTCACGACATCGATGCAGACGTCAAGGTCTTCTTCGTCCTTGCCAATGCGCTGCTCGATACCAGCATCGCGGTGTGGGACTGCAAGCGGGCGTACGACTACGTGCGCCCGGTCAGCGCGTTACGATTTCTCCATGCCGGGCAGATGGTGGAAGCCTGGGGCGGGCCCGGTCGAGGCGCCGAACTGATTCCCGCCGAGCGGTTTCAGAGCTACATCCCCACGCCGCCGTTCGCGGAATACACGTCCGGACACAGCGCCTTCAGTGCAGCAGGCGCAACCGTGCTCCGGCTGTTCACCGGCAGCCCGTACTTTGGAGGGCACGACACGTTCAGGGCCGGGACGTCGAGCATCGAGCCCGGCATAACGCCAGAGAAGGACGTCACACTCTCGTGGCCCACTTTCGATAAGGCTGCGGACGAGGCTGGAATCTCACGGCGCTATGGTGGCATCCACTTCCGGCGGTCGGATCTCGAGTCCCGCGAGATAGGACACAAGATTGGCCTGCTCGTCTGGCAGCGCGCCAATCAGTTGTTCGGTTCAGCAGGATGCCACCGCATGGACGATGATCCCGGCTGCCCTGAAATCCACCAGCCTTAGCGTCCGGTTAAAGATTCGTCGAATGCGTTCTGCGCGGTCAAAGGCGGCCACGCCCAACCCCTGCCCGGAGAATGGCGACTGGACGACATTGAAGGGCTCTTGAAACTCTGTACCCCAGGCAGGTCTTCGCGACAGCGTACGTCGCGGACGAGCGAGCTACGACTTGATGCGACCCGCACGGAAGAGCTGATGGCATCTCTTCCGGCGCACTTCAAGGCACTCGCCCGAGAGCGCGTGCGGTCGCCTGCTCAACGAGATTGAGCTCTCCGTGCGACCAATTGTCTGGATCCACGGGTAGCAGCGGTGGCTGGGCCAGGAATCGGGGACGCTTCCCCTGGTGCGGCTGCGCAGCATGCACCAGGAACGGATGACACAAGTACACCGTGCCGGCGTCGCCCGTTGCAGTGACAACAGGGCGATGCGCGCTCGTCGCGAAGCCGTCAGCGGCGAGCTCCCTCAGCGTCAGCCCAGGTTCTCCCGCGGGCGCAAGCTGCCGAGCGATGTCCGCGTGTGATCCGACCCGAATGCGCGTCGGAGCATCGTGCTCCCCGACATCGGAGAACAGGAACAACATCAGCAGAGCACGGCCCTTCGAGTGGATATTGGCGCGCCACGACATGAAGTCCGGCGTCTCAGTGCCGAAGCTGACATCGATGTGCCAACCGGCGTCGCCGGGATCGGCGAAAGAGGGGAACCGCACGGGGAAGGTACCCATCGCCTCAGGTCCACGCCAGCGGCCCTTTCCGACCAACTGATCGAACGCGGCGTGCAGCCGTGGCGTGTTTCCCGCCTCGATGAACGGGGCCTCGGTAAACATGCCCAGTCGAATGACGGGCTGCGTCCATGTCGCGGGATCGTCCGGGCTGCACCCCGTCGCCTTCCAGAGAATCGCTTGAGCCGCGTTCGCGCACTCGCGCGGGAACGCGTGGTCGATGCGTACGAATCCGTCGCTGATGAACTGCTCAATCTGCGCAGGCTCGAGCCCGCGCGCTACGGGCGTGATGTCGTCCATGAATGTCCTCATCGCACGAGCGTGACCGTATCCTGACCATGCGCCAGGAACGCAACACGCGGTTGTCGCGGGCCACCGCTCGATGCGGTGGACGGCACCCGGGGCGGGAGTCAGCCGAGAAACACGGCCGACGCGATGGTGATCGCGACGAACTTCACGGCACCGCGATTGTCCCGCGGAATGCACGTGAACAGAGTCATGGCGGCGCGCCAGAAATGGGGAGATGGTCGTGAAGACTACACCGCTCCATGTTCTCGATCGAGAGAAGCGTCTCCGCCTCTCCGCTCAATGGGCCCCCTCACGCCGACGTATCTCTCGCTGCTCTTCGATCAACGTGTAGGCGATGTAGTACTTGTAGATATTGGCGACGTATTGCACCGTTTCGCGGCCGGTCTCGCGGGCCGCCACCACTTCCACGTTGCCAAACCACTGGTTCGGATCAAGCTGGATGTTCGACGCCTTGCGCCGGAGCGCGGCGATCCTCGCCGGACCCGCGTTGTAGGACGCCATCGAGAACAGCCCCTTGTTGAGCCGGTCCATCGGCTCGTTCTTGTAATAACGATCGGCAATGAAGCGGAGATACTTCACGCCGGCCTGGATGTTCTTCTCGGCACTCTTGTCCACGCCGAGCACGTTGATGGGATCAGCCGCCGCGGTGGAGGGCTTGATCTGCATGACCCCGACGGCGCCCGCCGGGCTGCGTCGGCTCTGGTCGATCTGGGATTCCTGATAGGCCTGCGCGGCCACCAGCAGGTACGGGAGATCGTACTGGTCGCCATAGCGCTTGAAGAGCGCGACCATCCGCTGAAACTTCTGCACGTCGGCTTTCGAGGCCGCGTTCGTGACCCACTTCGTGTCCTTGAAATAGCGCTGGACGAGCGTGTTGAAGGCCAGGCTCCCTTTCGGGTTGGCGGCAGCGAAGGCGTCGACCACGGCTCGCAACTCTGGCGTGCCGCGCCGCAGCGCCCAGGCGATCTGTCCGCCGGTGCGAAGGACGGCGCCAGACTGGACGCGCATATCCTTGAACACCTGCTGCCAGAGACCCACGACGTGGTTGTCGGCGACCGTCGCGGGAATCAAGCCCACGTTCACCATCTCGAGCAGGTCCTCGTCTTCCAGGTGCTCGCCCGCCTCGACGATTCGCACCGGCGGCCGCCCGGCGGCCGTGAGCCTGGCGTTGAGCGCCTGAAGACTGTCGTAATAGGCGCTCGACCTGCGAACGTGGATTTCGCGGCCCGCCAGGTCCTCCGCTCGCGCGACGGGCGGCTGGTCTGGCGCCGTGACCACCAACTCCTGCACGTCGCCGACAAACGGCCGTGCGAAGTCCACGAGCTTCTGGCGCTGGGGCGTGACCGTCAGGTTCGCTGCCGCGATGTCGCCGCGCCCCTCGGCCAGCGCCTGAAGGATGCGATCGCGGGCGACAGGGATGAACGCCACGTGGACGGTGATGTGGCGAGACTTCAGGCGTGCGTTGACGAAGGCTTCGAAGGCCTTGCCGGCGTCGTAGGTGATGCCGTGCTGTTGCGGTCCATCCAGAAAGTAGTTGGTCTTGCTGAAGGTGACCAGCATCCGGATATACCGCCGATCCATCATGCCCGGCAAGTCGCCCGTCCACGGGGCGAGCAATTGGCCGATAGCCTCGTCGGTCGGCGCGTCGGCGCTCGACGCCACCGGTGGCCGCGTGCCAGTCGTCGGCACATTGCACGCGGCAGCCAGCGCGAGCAGAGGTACGACCATCGCGAGGTCGGCGGCTGATTGAAGAATCGAAGGCATCGTGACAGGTTCAGATGTGTTGTTCGTGCGCCATGCGTGCCTGCCGGCTGGCAACCTGGCCATGCCGGCGGGCGCGATTGATGCTCCCGACGGGCGCGCTGTCTGGTGATGCGTTTCCCGTGACATCGAAATACACCTGTTCGTGGCTTCCGGCTGGAGCTTCGACTTCGAGAGCAAGGTCAGCCGCGCGACGGTGTGGAAGGGCGCTTCTTCCTCCTTCCATTTCACGCTCGCGTTCTCGACCCAGAAGTCGGTGTCGCGGTGCTTCCCCAGTAGATCAATCTGTCCGCGTCGAGGAGCCAGGCACCGAGTAGCAGAGCGACGACTCGGGGGAGCGAGCACCCGGACGACCCATTCGGGGCCCGGGACTCGACAAGTGGCGCCGGCCGACCCCCATGGAACGCATTTTATGCCGGCGTGAGCCGCCCGAGTCGCTCCAACGAACTCTCGCACACCGCGTGAAGGCCTGCGGCCTTCACGAGCGGCACGAATCCCTGCCGCTCGCATCGCTCCGCTCGCTCGACTCGGTTATCGCCGCGTTTGACATCGAAGCGGCAGTCCCTTGATACTGCCGGAAGCGCGCTGACAGGGCGCCACCCACCCGCGGCAAGGGAACACTCCCACCTGTTTGGTCCGAAGTCGTGTGCGTGTGCACCTTCTTTCAGCCTGGTTTCAGCGGGGCACAGGCGATTCATGAAAGAGGGACGCAATGGCCACGTCGAAGTCTCTCCCGGATCGTCCGTCTCTCGAGTCCCTCCGCAAACAGGCAAAGAAGCTCGCACGCGACATTGCCGCCGGTGACGCCCCGGCCGTCGCACGTGCGCGGGTGCAGCTGCCACACGCCCACCTGCCGTTGACGCAGCGCAACGCACAACTCGTGATCGCACGTGAGTACGGCTACGCCGGCTGGCAAGACCTCACCGCTGAAGTGAGCAAACGCCTTGGACACGGTCTGGAGTGGGCGGCAGCGCAGGCGCAGCGCGTCATCCACGACAACGATGTTGAACGCCTGAAGCAGCTGTTGGCTGAATACCCGGCCTTGCTTTCCTGGCAAGGCGGCGACGATAACCGCGGCCTCCTTGGCTTCGCCACCGGCGCCTATGGCGACGCCGGGGACCCGGAGAGAGAACGGTGGTTCACGCGCGCGGCGTGCGCGGAGCTGCTGATCGACACAGGCGCGGTCGTGACGCCATCGGTGTGCGAGGGACTCCTCGAGTCCCGCGCCCGGGGGCTGCTGCAGCTGTTTCAGCGAAGGGGACTGCTTCCGCGCACGCTCAAATTCCTTGCAGCGCTCGGTGATCTCGCCGCTGTTCGCATCGCTCTCGACGAAAATGGGAGCGATCTCGCGATCGTCACTGAAGCATTCGTGCGCACCTGCGACTTTCAGCACGAGTCCGTCGCGGCATTGCTGCTGGAGCGGTTGATCACGCTCGATCCCGAGCTCGGCACACATGTCGATGGAAGGGTGGGCCGCGTGGCCTTCGTCAAGTACTTCATCGAAACGCGACCGGCGGGCGCGACAGCGGTCGGACCGTGGAAGGCGTTTGTCATGGGGCAGGTGACACGCGCGGTCCTGGACGGAGACCTCACGGCGTTCGTCAGGGGGCTGCAGCGTGAGCCGTGGCTGCTCGGTGACGCCTTGGTGGACTTTCAGAATCGGCTCATCGGAAGCGCTACGCTGAACGGCCGCGGAGAATTCGTCACCGCTCTTCTCGACCTCGATCCAGGAATACTCCGGCGCCAGCCGCGGCCCCAATCGCAAGCCATCGAGTTTGCGTTCACGTACGCGCACACCGGCCTGATTCCTGTTCTCACCCGCATCTGGCCACTACCGGATGATCTGCCGCATGCGGCGGGCACGGGCGACCTCTCGCGAGTGAAGCGCTGGTTTGATGAATCCGGCTCGCCGGCGCTGGCCGATGTCGAGAATCACTACCCCTCCAGTCCATACATGCCCAAGGACCGGGTCGAGGAATACGCACGCCAGTGGGGCGCGCCAGGCGAGCAGCGTGTTCTGGATGCGGCGTTCGCCTGGTCCGTCATCAATCGTCACTTCGACGTGGCGGACTTCCTCCTCGAACACGGCGCGAACATCAATACCAGGTGGAACTCCCATGAGCCGGCGAGTATCCTGCACCATCTGGTCTTTCTGCAGAACGCCTACGATTCGATGCGATTCCTCATCGACCGCGGCATCGACATGACCATCAAGGATTACCGGTGGAACAGCACGGCACACGGTTGGGCGTTACACGCACTCAAGGACGAGAAGATGGCCCGGTGGCTGGAGGACGCTGAACGGCAGCGGAAACTGAGACGAGGAGCGCCCCAGGATCCGTGAACGCTTCGTGCCGCACGGATGAGCCATTGGCACATTCGACCGGTGCGCCGGCATGACAAACGCGCTACCATTCCGGCACTTCGGCTGAGGAGGACGCAATGGCGCATTTCACTCGACGGGAATTCCTGAAATCCGGACTCGCCGCCGGAACGCTGGCCGTATCCGGAAGCATTCCCCTCATCGCCAGGCGCGGAAGCGCGACTGACATGGTCACGCTGGGCCGAGCGGGAGTGAAAGTCACCCGGCTTGCGTTCGGCACAGGCAGCTTCAGCGGGCAGGTACAGCGCGCGCTCGGGCAGGACGGGTTCACGCGGCTGGTGCGCCATGCGTACGATCGTGGCATCCGCTTCTTCGAGACGGCCGAATCGTACGGCGAGATGCACAGGATGCTGGGTGTCGCCTTGAAGGGGATTCCGCGCGACAGCTATCAGCTCATGTCGAAGGTGACCACTCGCCCCGGGGTGGACCCGCAGGAGAAGTTCGACGAGCTTCGCCGGCTCGCGAACACCGAGTACTTCGACATCATGCTGCTCCACTGGCAGCACACGGCGACATGGCCGGCCGACACGGCGCGCTGGCAGGACGCGGTCCTCGAAGTCCAGTCACGGAAGGTCGTGCTCAGCCATGGAGCGTCCGTTCATGGACTGCCTGCGCTGCGCAAGGTTCCCGGCAACGAGTGGCTCCAGGTCGCCATGATTCGCGTGAACCACACGGGCAAGAGCATGGATGCCGAGGACTACGCCACCCAGGGGCCGGGCGACGTGCCGGAAGTGGTCACCCGCGTCAAAGAGGTCCGCAAGGAAGGCATGGGCGTGATTGCCATGAAGCTTGCGGGCGAGGGCACCTTCGATCGCGACGACCGCCGGAAGGCGATGAGGTTCGCGTTTCAGAACGCGGGGGTCGACTGCGTCACGGTCGGCTACAAGAGCCCTGCCGAGATCGACGAGGCCATCGAGAACCTGAATCTGGCCTTCGCCTGACGGGAGAGAGTCAAATCGTCCGCCGGCGCGGTGTCAGAGCGACGCACGGAATTCCGTGGGCGTACGTCCGTGCCAGCGGCGGAACGCGCGATGGAACGCCGCCACGTCTGAAAACCCGACCAGATAGCTCACTTCCGCGATCGACAGCGATCGGTTCGAAAGATAATGCGCTGCCGCGCGCCGGCGCGTGTCCTCGACCACCGCGCGATAGGACCATCCCTCGGCCGAGAGACGGCGCTGCAGCGTCCGCGGCGTGATCGTGAGCTCCCGCGCGACGGCCCCGATCTCGGCTTCACCGCTCGTCAGTCGGCCCGCCAGCACGCGGCGCACCTGCCGTACGAATCCATCGTCTCCGCCCTGCCGCTCCAGAAGTGATGAGGCCTGTTGCTCGAGCACCTGACAGAGCACGGGATCGCCGCGTCGCATCGGGAGTTGCCAGGTCGCGGGGGAGAGCGCAAGTCCGGTCCATCCCGCCAATCTGACCGGGCAGCCGATCACCTGCGCGTACTCATCGGGATCGTCAGGCGAATGCTGAAAGGTCACGTACTCCGGCACGAGCCGCTGGTTCGTCTCACGGCGCAGGTGCAGCACGGTCAACGCGATCGAATACTGGACGGCGAAGTCGGAGCCCCTCGAGTACACGAGTCGGATGGCATCCGAGTGTTCCTCGACATCGAACGCGATCGCTTCGCTGACCAGACTGAAATAGCGACACAGTCGCCGGATGCCATCGGCGACGGTTGCGGACGACAGCACGAGATAGTCGAGCAGGGGATACGAGCCCAGCGGAACCTCGCGTGCCAACCGGAGCGGCAGGTTCGGCACGAGACGCTGACGACAGGCCTCGCCGAAAAACCTCTCGCACTGCTCGGGCGACAACGGACCTTCGCCCTCCGCCAACTTCGGCGAGGTCAACCCGGCGGCCGCAATCATTGCCGCCGAATCGAAGCCCAGCCGTTCGAATGCTTTGAGCATCACACGCACGTCCCCAAACGTCGGCGTTTGAGTGTTGGCGTGCGAGGGTAATCGATTGGCGCCGACAGTCATGGCGGTCGTGCCCGGGCCTCCGCCATTCTGTCACGCGACATCGCGAAGAGGAACCATGATCAGCATCGAACAGCGTGTTGTGGCATTCGTTCTCGCAGCGCTCGTCGGCGCCATCATCGTGCCGCCTGCCGCGCAGCTCGGGATCGTCGCCGGAATGACGGCGTTCACCGTCGCCTTGGTCCTGCAGCTTCCGCTCGCGCGCTTCGTGCCCGCCTCGATCGCGGATGCTCGCCGGTGCCGGCCGGTCGTCTGCACAGCCTGGCTGGTGCTCGCGTGCACCGGCATCGCTCAGACCGCTCGACTATCGGCATTCATGACCGACTTCTCCCGGCAGTGGGGCTCGACTGTTCCTGATCCGGTTGCCGTGAACCATCAATGCCTCGGCGCCTACGTCCATGCCGGGGATCTCTCGCGGCGCGGCATGGCGAATCTCTACGCGGCAGAGCTGTATCCAGCCTACGCCGGCGCGTGTGGCCTGCCGGCCAGGAGTGTCGGCGTGCGCGGCCTCGGACGGTGGGTCGTCGATCCTTACCTTTATCCGCCGCAGTTTCTCGTCCTCCCGCGGCTCGCCCTCGCGTTCACGAACAGCTTCGACACGATCCGCACGTCATGGTTCGTCTGTCAGGCACTGCTGTTCCTCGTTGCCGCCATCGGGCTGACGCGCTGGCTTGGCGAGCGCGCGGCGGTCGTGTGGCTGCTCCTGATCCCGGCCGTCTTTGCCTCACCGACGTCGATGCTGAACATGCAGTTTGGTCAGTTTCACGCGGCCGCGGTGTCGATGGCGGCCGCCGCGATGGTGGCCTTCGACATCGGCTGGTCTGCGAGCGGAGGGGCGCTTCTGGCGTTCGCGATCCTGTCCAAGATCTCGCCGGGCATCCTGCTCGTGACACTTGCGGTCGAGCGACGGTGGCGCGACATGGCATGGACCTTCATGGGGCTGGCGGCCTGCACCGCTCTCGGACTCCTGGTCCTCGGTGCAGCGCCATTCTCGGCCTTCGTGACGTATGAAGTGCCGCGGCTGTTGTCCGGTGAGGCCTTCTCGTTCATCGACCTTCCGGGACAATCGACGTTCATCGCGTCGCGCAATTTCGCGATCACCGGGATCGGCGCACGGCTGCACCTGCTCGGGCTTCCGTCGCCGACGCGTGGGCAGCTCGCGCTCGTCGGGTGGACATTCACAGCACTGGTGATCTGGCTCGCGACACGCGTCCAGAGTGAAGCGCACTCGCGAGCGTCTCGACTGATCGGCTGGCTGGCGCTGCTGAACCTGGCCGCGCTTCGTGCGCCGGCGGCGCCGTCGGCCTATGTGACGGTCCCGGCGTTGTGGATGCTGGCGCTGCTGGCAAGCCAGGGACGCGGTCGGCGCTGGTGGCCGGCGTTGATTGCGGTCGCGTGGGTCGTGATCGTCGGGCCGCCACCGCTGCCCGACAGGATCGATCTCGTCGTCTCCGGGGTCTCTCAGGCGATGACGGTGGCGGTCTGCGTCTGGGCGGTGCTGCGCGCTTCGGCGGACCTGAAGGTCCGCCCTACAAATGAGACCGTCGCGACAAATGATGGCCTCACCGCCGCGGAAACACCGGTCCGCGTGCAAGCCCAGTTCCCTGAATGCCGTGACAGGAAGGCTTGCGTACCTACAATGTAGGCAACAAATGGCCGACGTCCTCGGCTCATGCGAACAAGCGTTGACGCTTTCCCACCGGGGACGCGGTCCGCGCCAGCACGCGGCTGGCGATGGCATGAGCCGTTGGCGTCACGAGGACGTCCAAGGCCAGGAGCTCACCAGGCGGTAGAGTGCTCGTATCGTTTTCTACTCTCCGAGCCTGCGCGTACGCTCGATGCGGCCCAGGAACGTCAGCAGTCCGACGTTCAACGCCAAACCGGCGGCGCTGACTGCCGCCGCCGGCCACACGACGGCATCGTCCCCCCCGAGCCACGCGTTCATGGTCGCGGTCAGCAGCCAGAGCTGAAGGACCACGACGATCAGCACGAAGACCAGCATCCCGTAGACGATCGTCGTCCGCTGGTCGCGGCTGAACGGCCGCTTCAGGGACGCGTTCATATCGTCCTCTCCTGGACACCGACGGCGTAGATGTCTCGTCCCCTGACGTCGAGCACGATTCGGGTGAGCGGCCGGCGCGGCGGCCCGGCGGTCGGCGCGCCCGTCCGCAGGTCGAATCGTCCTTCGTGACAGGGACAGTAGAAGCTGCCTTCGGCCGGTTTGGGAATCACGGCACAGGACAGGTGCGTGCACTTCTGGCTGAAGGCGACGAAGTCGCTCGTGGACAGCCGCACCAGCAGGCAGGGTTCGTGCTCGTCCGGGTAGGTGAAGCTTACCGCCCCGCCAACGGCGAGATCGTCGACGGACGCGATCCGCTGGATCGCCGGTTGGCCACTGCGCTTTCGATACCAGTTCTGAACGCCAATCGACACCTGCCCCAGCGTGAACGCGGCGCTGATCAAGACGAGGAACTTCATGAAGTCCCGGCGCTCGACGTAGAGATCCTGCGGCCAATCGATCGGGAAATCCTGCCGCCAGGCGGGCTGAGCGTCCGCGGGCGCGAAGTCCGGCGCGATCGTGATCTGCTCGCGCTCGAACCCGGGTGCATAGAGGTTGGCGGGGGCCGTCCCGGTGAGACCTTCGCGCCCTGGCGAGTTGATCGCGGGATCGACCTGGCCACGTGGATCAGAGCGGACCTCGGCCATCGCTACACCTCGACCTCGGCAAACGGATCGCTCTCGACTGGCGCCGCGTCAGGCGCGGTCACCACCTTCAACGACACGGCGCGGTTCCGCGGCTGCTCGTCCATTGCCGCGGTCACGTCGACGTATGGCGCCGCGCTCGCCAGCTTGCGCGGCACCATCACGTGCACTTGCGTGGTAATCGTCTGGCGGCCGAACTGGAAGGTGTTGACGGGCGTAGAGAGCGGGCGCAACTGTTCGATCTGCTCGCGCGTGCCGAAGAAGAGCGCCTGGCTCGGGCACACGGTGGCGCACATCGGCTTCTTGCCGACGCTGGTCCGGTCGTAGCACATGTCGCACTTCATCATGATCTTGCGGTCTTCGTAGAGCTCCGGCACGCCGAACGGGCAAGCGACCACACAGTTCCCGCAGGCGATGCAGCGCGGCTTCCTCGCGGACTGCACAACGCCGTCGCCCGTGCGTTTGATGGCGTCCGCCGGGCACACTTCCGCACAGGTCGGCTGGTCGCAATGCATGCAGACCACAGGCACTGTCTGGACGCTCTCCGGCCGGCTCACGTACTCGATGTGAATCATCGACTCGCCGCGGTGCGTGTCGCACTCGGAGCACGCCTGCATACAGGCCTGGCAGCCGATGCAGCGGTTCGGATCGAGGAAGAAGTGCAGGTAGTCCGGTTTGGCCATGTGAGGTCCTGCGTCTATTGCTGCGGCTCGAGCACCGAATCGTAGGCCGGTGCCCCGTCCGCCTTGCGCACCCGGCACCCGCACACCTTGTACTGCGGGATCTTGCTGATCGGGTCCTGCGCCGCCACGGTCAGCTGGTTCACGCTCTTCGGCCCGGCCCAGTGATAGGGGATGAAGATCGTGTCCGGACGAATCGTCGTCACCACCTGCGCTTTGAGCGTGATGCTCCCGCGTCGCGTCTCGGCCGTCGTCCAGTCGCCGTCCGCGATCCCGAGCTTCGACGCCAGCCGCGGATGCATCTCGATGCGGGGCTCCGCGTACTGCTTGACCAACGGACCGATGCGACGGGTCTGCGTGCCGGACAGGAACTGGCTGACGACCCGGCCGGTGGTCAGGTAGATCGGGTACTCGTCGCTCGCGTCGTCAACCGGCGGTCGATACTCGGCGACGTTGAAGCGCGCGCGTCCATCGGGAAAGTAGAAGGGTCCGTTGCCCCTGGCAACGGGGTTGTAGCTGCCGGGCTCGAAGAGCCGCGGCGTCCCGGGATGGTTGTCTATCGCGGCGCCGGTGCGGGGGTCCTCGCTGTAGCACGGCCAGAAGACGCCCAGTTGTTGCGTGATCCTCTCGTAGGTCACCCCCGAGTAGTCCGCCACGCCCCCCTTGCTGGCCACGCGCAGCTCCTCGAAGATCTCGCGGGGTTGGCTGAAGGTGAAGCCGTGCGGGCGGCCCAGCGCCTGTGCGATGTCCTGGATGATGCGCCAGTCCTCGCGCGCGTCGCCCGGACAGTCCACAGCCTTGTTGATCTTGATGATGCGACCCTCGACCTGCGTGACCGTGCCCTCGTCCTCTTCCTGCAGGCTGCCCGGCAACACGACGTCCGCGTGCCAGGCGGTGTCGTTGAGGAAGAAGTCGATCGCGGTATAGAACTCCAGCTTCTCGAGGCAGCGCGTGATGAACGCGTTGTCAGGAAGAGACACCTTCGGGTTGAAGCAGATCGACAGCAGCCCTTTTATCTCCCCGCGATCGATCTTTCGGAACAGCTCGTAGGCGTCGACCCCCGGGCCCGGCAGGTCCGGCTCTTCGATCCCCCAGACGCCCGCGATGTATCGCCGGTGCTCGGGGTTGCTGATGTCTCGCAAGCCGGGAAGCTGATCGCATTTCTGCCCATGCTCGCGGCCCCCCTGCCCGTTGGCCTGTCCGACAATGGTGCCGTAGCCGCTCTTGGGCTTGCCGATTCGTCCGGACGCGAGCACGAGGTTGATCGTGCCGAGCGAGTTCTGGACGCCGTTCGAGTGATGCTCGATGCCGCGGGCGTGGAAGAGGAAACTCGTCTTCGCCGTGCCCCACCACTCGGCGGCCTGCACCAACGCCCGCCGCGGCACGCCGGTCACCTCCGCCGTCCGCGGCAGCGTCCACTCCTGGCAGTACTCGGCGACCTGCTCGAAGCCGACCGTGTGCGCGTCGATGAATGCGTGATCGAGCCAGTCGCGCTCGATCATGATCTGCAGCACGCCCGCGAACAGCGCCGCATCCCGCCCCGGTTTCACCGGCAGGTATAGATCGCAGGTGCGGGCAGCCGGCGTGATACGGGGATCCTGGACGATGATCCTTGCGCCCAGCTCGCGGGCCTGCCAGATGTAGTTCGTCGTGATCGGTGAGCATTCGGCGACGTTCGATCCTGCGACCCAAATCACCTCGGTTCCGACCATGTCGGACCACGGGCTCGTCGTGCGGTCGATGCCGAAGGCCTTCTTGTTCGCGGCCCCGGCGCTGACCATGCACAGCCGGCCGTTGTAGTCGATGAACGGCGTCTTGAGACACACGCGCGCGAACTTGCCGAGCAGATAGGTCTTCTCGGTCGTGAGGCTGGCGCCGCCGAGGACGCCGATGGCGCCGGGGCCATGTGTCTGCTGAATGCGGCCGATCTCGGCGGCGACACGGTGGACGGCTTCGGTGTACGGCAGCGGGCTGAATCCGGAGGGCGACGACGTGTCCCGCCGCAATGCCGTCGTCAGCCGATCGGGGTGCGAGCCCTGCAGGTAGCGCTTCACGCCCTTCGGACACAGCATGCCGCGATTGAACGGGAAGTCCTCCCACGGCTCGAAGCCGATCACCTCGTTGTCGCGCACCTTGAGCTGGATCCCGCACTGCTGGCCGCAGAAGCAGCAGTGGGTCTTCACGAGCCGATCGGGCTCGACGCTCGTGGACAACCGCACGCCCGCCATCGAGGACAGGTGCGGCCCGAACTGGTCGATGATGCGAAGGGGATCGACCGGAACTTCAGCCACGCCGACTACCCTGCCTCTCGTCAGTCACGGGCGTTCAGGTACTGTTGCCACAAGGCGCCCTGCGCCAGACCAAAGAGCGCCCGCCGGCACCTCGGGCAGACGTCCTGGTAGTGGCCGCCGCCGGGAAGCTCGTAGCGAAAGCCCAAATCCTGCTCGACGGCGATGAGGTCGCGCACCATCGGCTGCGAGGCATACGGTTGCCCGCAGCGCCGGCACGCCGCCTGCGGGTCGCGAGCGCCCGCGTCCTTGTAGAAACCGACGCCGAGCTGCGCCGGCCGCTGGAAGACGTGAAAGAGCTTGCCGAACGGCAGCCAGAGCAGCGTCACAATCACGGTCGCGGCATGGAGGATGGCCAGGAACTCGTACGCGTAGCCCCGCATCCACGTGTAGCTGGCCGTCAGCATCAGCCCGGTCACGCTGATCGCAAACAGCAGCAGCAGCGGCAGGATGTCCTGACCAAACTGCTGCACGGCGACGGCGCCGTGATCGATCATGCGGCGGCGGAATGCGAGCATGACCCCGGCTATGACCAGAAACGACGACCACACGAGCCCATGGAAGATGACGAACGCGACGGCGGACTCCGCAGGGAAGTCCTGCATCGGGATGCCGAACACGAACGTGCGGTACATGTGCAGATCGCCCGGGACCGTCTCGAAGTGGATCCAGCCCCAGACCAGCGGGAAGGTGATCGCCGCGGCGAGCAGGCAGCCCCACATGATCAGCCAGTGCGCAAGCCCGCGGAGCCGGCCGCGCCGGAAAATGTACGCGTTGGCGGCGAACTCGAGCAGCGCGCGACGGCCGAGGCTCACGGTGTTGCCAGCCAACGCACCTCGTGTGAAGAACGCTTGCCATCCTCGACGCCAGTACATGCGCGTCGGCGGTCGCTGCAGCCACATCGCATAGCGATAGCTGATTCCGAACGCGGCGAAGAGGGTCGCGAACGTGTAGCCGACGAGCGCCGCGTCAAAGTGCTGCAGGTTGCGCGATCCGACGACGATCGCCGCCGCGAGGGTGGCCGTGACGAGACCTGCCCACGCGCCGGCCCTGACACGCTCGAGCGCTTGTCGTGCAGCCACCGGCAGGGACTGCGTCCACGCGACGTCGCCGGGGCGGAAGACCCGCTGGTTGGCCGTGCGCAGCAACACCGCGGTCGCGGACAACAGGAGGAACCCGGGCCAGATGACGCCAAGATGTTCGCTGAAGAGGCCGAGCAGAAGCGGCGGGAAGAACCCGCCGAGTCCGCCGAGGGCGCCAACGAGGCCGGTCACCGTCCCGGTGTCTTTCGGGAAGTGCTCCGGCACCAGCTTGAAGACGGCGCCGTTGCCCAACCCCATCAGCATCGCGCAGCCGAGCGCGCCGACCGTGAACGGCACCATGGACGGCCACGTCAGGAGCAGTGAGAACAGGGCGACGCCGCCGAAAACCCACGACAGGACCTGGGCGCCGCCGATCCGGTCCGCGAGCCACCCCCCGACGGGCCGCATCAATGTGGCGAGTACGACGAATCCCGCCGCTCGGAATCCGGCGTCCGCGGGGGCCAGGCCGAATTGCGCACGCAGGAGCGTCGGCAGATAGACCGAGAACGCGACGAAGCCACCGAATGTCAGGAAGTAGAAGGTGCCGAGCAGCCAGGCCGTCGGCGCACGCCGCAGGACCGCCGCCATCGCGGCGACCGTGGCCGGGCGGCCGGCCGCCGGGGGATTCCGGGCCAACAGGAAGTACACCAGCGCCCAGGCCAGGAGCAGCGCGCCAGTCCCGCGAAACACCATCTCCCAGCCAAAGCGGGCCGCAACCAGCGGGCCGACGAAGACAGCCAGCGACTGTCCCATCGTCCCCAGCCCGTAGACTCCGAGGGCCGCGCCCTGCCGCGCCGGAGGCGTCCAGCGGGACACGAACGCGGCGCCGACTGCGAAGGACGATCCGGCCATGCCGATGAGAAACGCGGACACGAGCAGCGAGCGGTAGCTGGCGGTCAGCGGTACGACGAACGCGGCAAGGGAAGAGAAGGCGAGGAGTGCCGTGAAGACGAGGCGTCCGCCGAAGCGATCTGTCAACATGCCCATCGGCAGCCGCGCCAACGAGCCGAGCAGCACGGGCACTGCCACCAGGAACGCCGTCTCAGACGCGGTCAGTCCGTAGAGGCCGGTGAAGGCCGAGGCGAGCCCGCCAACGAGACCCCACGCCGCGAACGCGAGCGCGAACGAGATTGTCGCGAGGACCAGGGCGCGCGCCGGCGATGCGGCAGCACCGGCCTGATGCCCGCCAGGGGACGCGCTCTCGACAGACCTGTCGCCCATGTGGTGCGCCTAGTCTGACGCCGCTGGTCGCGAAGTCAAGGAGGCTTCGCCGGTCCAGCCGAACAGTTCAGCTCTTAGGCGTATGTCGGATTCATCACCCACGCTCCAGCTCCACAAGCCAGCAGCAAATCAGGGCCCGGTCGCGTTGGTGCACTACACTCCGACGGGAGAGGGCGTTTGATGCGACCGACGGGTGCGCAGGTGATCGCAGCCAGATGAGCGAGTCGCCCTGGAGCCAGCCCAGTACTGTTGCGGGCTTCGTGCGGTCACCGCCGAACGAGACCTTGCTGCAGGTGGCCGCCCGAGAGTGGCGCGCGTCCGCGCGGTTGCTCGACGTCGGGTGCGGCGCCGGTCGCAACGCATTGCCGCTGGCGGATGCCGGCTGGGAGGTGGTGGGTACTGACCTCTCGACACCGATGCTGATGGCGGCTGCCGCGCGGGTGGCGGATGCTCAGCTCGCGAATCGCGTGCGCCTGCTGCGGGCGCCAATGGAGCAATTGCCCCTGGCGTCCGCTGTCTTCGACTTCATCGTCGCGCACGGGATCTGGAACCTCGCGCGTTCCAGCGGTGAGTTCCGGCTGGCGGTCCGAGAAGCCGCGCGCGTGGCGCGAGCCGGATGTGCACTGTTCCTGTTCACGTTCTCGCGCAGCACGCTTCCCGAAGAGGCCGAACCGCTGCCCGGTGAGTCCTTCGTGTTCACACAGTTCTCCGGACAGCCACAATGCTTTCTGACTCAGGAGCAACTCGTCAGCGAGCTCGCCGCGTGCAGCTTCGAGCTCGATCCGACGCTCCAGTTGCGGGAGCTGAACCGCTCACCGAAAAGCGCGCTCCGCTCAAGTTCCGCACCCGTGATCTACGAAGGCCTATTCCGGTTCACACGAGAATAGGGAACCCGAATGTCGAGATTTTTGGAGATTCGCCGCGAACGTCTCACGTGAATCCGAGGAGTCGGAAGCCCCTGCGAATGAGTGTCTGGTCGTCACGGCCGAAGGGGAACGCCGTGAAAAAGTCCGCCAGGCAGTAGCGGGGAGAGGTGTGCCGCACGGCGGCGACGTGGGCGCGCGCTTGCTCGAGCGACCCCGCCAGTGCCAGACAACACGCGGCGATCGCGTGGATGTGAGGAAATACATTGGGGCGCGCAGCCGCTTTGACGGCCCAGCTCGCGGCCTCTTCGAAGTGCCCCAGGCGGACAAGTGCTACCGCCCGCGTGCCGAGCATGCCGAGCAGCATCGGGTCGAACGGGCTGAGGTGGCGCGAGTAGTCGGCCGCGCTGATGGCCGTGTCGGCGTCGCCGAAAATCGAGTGGACGAAGGCGAGGTTGTAGTGACCGAGCGCGAAGTTCGGGCTCAGTTCGATCGACCGCGTGAGCGCGCTGATCGATTCGTCGGGCTGCCCCCGCAGCATGAGCGCCCGGCCCATCGCCCAGTGGACGGCAGGGTCGCGCTCGTCGGCCATGAGCCCCTGCTCCGCGGCTCGATACGCCTGCTCCATGCCCGCTGCCCGGTCGTTCCAGTTCTGGAACGCATCCTGATAATGCGTGAACGAGAGTCCCGCGTAGGCGCGTGAGAACGTCGGATCCAGGCGAAGCGCCATCTCGAAGAAGTGTCGGGCGTGCTCGTTGTCGGCCCGGCGGAGCTGGTACATGTGCCAGAGGCCCCGATGGTGTGCGCCCCACGCATCCAACGAGCTGGGTGGCTTCAGGATGGCGCGATTGCGTTCGAGGGTTTCGATCTCGCCGGCGATCGACGCGACAATGCGATTGCCGATCTCGTCGAGGATCGCAAAGGTATCGTCGAATGTGAGGTTGAAGATCTCGGCCCAGACGATCCTGGCGCTACGCGTTTCGACCAGCTCCACGGTCACCGTCAGTCGTGTCCCCCGCACGCGTGTCGAGCCGCTCACGACGTAGTCCACATTCAGGAGGCGACCCGCCTCTTCTGCGCCGACGCTTCGCTCGTGCAGGGCGAAGACCGTGCCCTGCGCAATCACGAACAGGCTGCGCAGCTTGGCCAGCCGGGTGATCACGTCATGCGCGAGGGCATCGGCAGCGCCACCTCGAGCTTGCGGGGCCGATGAACGGTCGATGAACGGCATGACCGCAATGGAGGCGCGACCACGACCAGCGGTGTCGCCGCCCGGTTCCTGGGGCTCCTGAATGGCAATACCCGTCGCCGTGCGCGCTGCACGCCAGGCCGCACGAATCGATGTGCTTTCGAGGCCTTCGCGTTCGAAGAGATCGATGGTCGTCGCCAGGTGGGCTTCGGCTTCGCGAATCTGGCCTCGTCGCGCGAGCGCCTTGAAGAGGCCCTCGTGCGCCCGCTGATCGAATGGCGCCAACTCGAGCCATGTGTCGAGGTACACGAGCGACTGGTCGTCGGGACCGCGCACCACGAGCTGCTCGAGCACCGCAGTGCGACAGCTGCGAAGCCGACGGCGCTGTGCGGTCAGCCAGGCGGTAAACATGGGGCTGCCGTCAATCGCCAGACTCTCGAGGAATTCCCCCTTGAATAATGCCGCGAGCGCCCCGAGTCGCTCCGGAGGCAGCGTCTCGATTCCGGCCTCAGTAGCCCGCAGGACTTCGAGCACGTCGACCAGACACTGCGATAGATCCAGCTGAACGGTGTCCCCGCGCGTGAGTACTCTCCGGTACGCACCGTCGTCGAGCAGGCCACGGATCTTGCTCAGGCACCATCGCAATTCGCCGCGCGGATCGTTGGGGACGTCCCACAACAGTTCGCACAGCGGGCCCCTGGCGACGGGCTTCTGCGCCAGCGCCACGTATGCGAGTAGCGCGCGCACCTTGCGCGAGGCCGGAAGCGCGAGGGGGCGGCCTCCTCGAGACACCTGCAGCGGGCCGAGCATGTGGATCTCGAGCGGGGCGCCGTCGCGTTCGACCCTGCTGCGACTCACGACCCGTCATTGTGTCTTGACGATCGGCGGATCGACAAGCGCGCCGAGGACCGGTCCGTCGTCAGATTCCACGCGCGATTCCACGGCGGCTCCCACGCCGGCTTCCACGCGAGCGCCATAGAGTCGTCTTATCGCGCCGCTGGCCGCGCAGAACGCCAGCCCCGTGGACGCGAGTCGCCCCATGGTGGGACGAGCCTCGTCCGCGCATTGAAGGGAGAGCGTCCACCCCCGGCGCTCCAGTGGGAGGACACTTTGAAGACCTTTGCCTCTGTGATGATCGTGGCCGGCTTGTTCATGACTGGTGCCAGTGTTGCGATGCGCGCTGAACATCCACACGCCGGCCAGAACCTCAAGGACACCAACTGGAGCCCCGCGCCGCCGCTGCTCCCGAAGGGAGCCGAGATCGCCGTGCTCGAGGGCGATCCGACGAAGCCGGCGCCCTACACCGTCCGTCTGAGGTTCCCCGCCAACTACGCGATTCCGGCGCACTCACACCCCACCGACGAGCACGTCGTCGTTACCTCGGGCGTGCTCATGTTCGGGATGGGGGACGAGCTCGACAAGCGCTCGAGCCGCAACTCGAAGCTGACCGTCGGCGGGTTCGTCGTTGCGGCGGCCAACATGAACCATTTCGCGTTCACCCGCGACGAGGAGACCACCATCGTGCTGTACGGAGAGGGACCGGTGGAGTTCAACTACGTCAACCCGAACGATGACCCGCGGAACCACCCCAGCGCCGTGAGGCAGCAGTAGGCGTCGGACATGCCAGAAGGGCGCTGGCGAGGTCGACCACCTCGCTGGCGCTCGTGGCGCGGTGCAATCGCTCGACGATGCCTGGAATCACTCGGCCCGAACGGAGGAAGGCACGCCTGAGCGCTAATGGTCGACTTCGCTGCTAGGGCATGTTCTCGATGTGAAAGATCTTCTTGAGGCTGCGCTCAAATAGCGGCTCGGGCAGCAGCGTGTGGAGACGTGATACCAGCGCCGCGTCACGTCCGACTCTGTTCCGAAGCCTGGGTGTCGGATTCGTGAGGATCGCGAGCACCGTTGGCGCAACGCGATCAGGCTCCGGGCCTTTGGCCTCGAGTTCGGCCAGGGCGCCGAGCGCCGCACGGCGCCACGCGTCGTACTCGGGCAGGCGCTGCGCCGCATCCACACGGTTGGCCGTCAGGCCGGTTCTGATGCTACCGGGCTCCACGAGCGCAACTCGGATGTTGAACGGCCTGACCTCCCGCCGCAGATGCGCCGTGTAGGCTTCGAGCGCATGCTTACTCGCTGAATAGACGCCGCAGAACGGCGGCCCGGGGACCAGACCGGCGAGCGAGCTCATATTTACGATCGCGCCGCTTCGCTGGCGGCGCATCGACGGCAACACCAGGCGCACCATGCGCATGACGCCGAACAGGTTCGTTTCGAACTGCACTCTGGCTTCCTCCATGGACGTTTCTTCGACAGCGCCTTGCAGGATGTAGCCAGCATTGTTGACGAGGGCATCGAGCCGGCCGGCCCGCGCGAGCACAGCATCGATGCACGCGCTGGCCGAGTCGTCTACTGTCACATCGAGAGGCAGCAGCTCCGCACCCGCGATCTCATCGGCCTTGCCCGGATTCCGGCTCGCAGCAAAAACCGTGAAGTTGTTGCGCGCCAGCAGTCGAGCGATGCCCTGGCCGATTCCCGACGAACCACCCGTGACGAGGGCGACTGGCTGCTTCACAGCACACCTCCATGGCCTGACGACCGCATGGTCCCAGTTCTGCTATCGCGCGGGTTCAAACAGCTCGATCGGGTGGCCGTCCGGATCTTCAATCTGAATTTTGACGTCCGCCGGGACCGGTTTCCAACTCGTTTCGAAAGCGGAGGCCGGCGGTCTTGAGTGCGGAGATGACTTGTGAGTCTCCGAGCGACACGCTTGCGAATGCCGGAAGTTGCTGATGTTCCAACTTGAACCCGACATGCCGCGTGTAGAAGGTGACGGAGCGATCAACATCTTTCACATGGTAGCGGACGCCGTGAACACTCTTGATGAACGGATGTGTGTCCACCCGCGCGGTTGTGGTGTCCGGCATCGTGACCTCCTCGTAGAGTCATGCGTTCTGACAGGCAAACTGATGGCCCATCGATACCACGCGTGAGAGATGGAACTCGACCGTCACCTCATCTGTGCTCCACCGAGTCTTCGCCATGGTCGAGCCACGTGCGTTGCCGCATCGCCTCCCGGAGGTGACATGATCTTCGGAGAACCCCAGCGCACGCGGGAGGGACAATGCGCATTGTCGTGCTGGGCGGCGGGTTCGGTGGCGTCACGACTGCGCGCCATTTGGAGCGACTCCTGCGCGGGCTGACGGAGGTCGAAATCTCGCTCGTGAGCCGCGAGAACTTCTTCGTGCTCACGCCGCTCCTTTTCGAGGCGTGCTCTGGAAGGTTGGAATTGCGGCACTGCGCGCAGCCGATCCGCGCCGCCCTCCGACGAGCCCGGTTTGTCGAGGCAACAATTGAACGCGTTGACGTGCAGCGGCAGATCGTTCGAGCCGTTGCCCCCGAGGGCGGCACCTATGAGCTGCCCTACGACCATCTTGTTGTCGCCCTCGGCGCGTCTACCAACGAGCAGCTGATTCCCGGGTCGTCGAATGCCTTCACGTTCAAGACCATGGCCGATGCGCTGGTCTTGAGAAATCACGTAATCGAACGGTTCGAACGCGCCGATGCGGCGCCCGACTCGGCGACGCGACGGAGCTGTCTCACGATCGTCGTGATCGGCGGCGGCCTGGTGGGCGTCGAGCTTCTGGGCGAGCTGACTGCGTTTGCGGACGACGTGTTGCGCCTCTATCCGCGCATCCGTCGAGACGAGATTCGCTTCCAGCTACTTGAGGCGGGCCCGCGTATCCTTCCCGAGATCGACGAGAGACTGGCAGCCGTGGCGAGCGGCGTGCTCCAACGGCGCGGCGCCGACGTCCGTGTTGCGATGCCCGTCCGCTCGATCGAGGCCGGACGTCTGCACGTCGCCAACGAAACGATCGATGCCGGCACGATCGTGCTGGCCGCGGGCATCGTTCCGAGCGCCGTCGCGAGCGCAATTCCCGTCGTGCACGATCAACGCGGCCGGATCGCCGTCGACGACACGATGCGGAGCCGTAGCCACCCGCAGGTGTGGGCGCTGGGCGACTGCGCGGCGATTCCTGGACCGGATGGCCATACGTATCCGGCACTCGCGCAGCACACCGTGCGCGAGGCGCGGCAGCTCGCGCGCAACATACAACGCATCATCGAAGGGCGCGCGCCGGCGCCGTTCGTCTTTCAACCGCTCGGCACGATGGCGTCGCTCGGACACACACGTGCCGTTGCGCGGGTTTTTGGCGTGCGTCTCACAGGTTTCGCCGCCTGGTGGGTCCGCCGGACCTACTACCTCTTCCAGATGCCGCGCTGGGACCGGCGACTTCGCATCGTCCTCGACTGGACGGTGGCGCTGTTCTTCCGGCCGGACATCACCAAGGTCGAGTTGCGAGTCGAGCGGGAGCAGGTCAGACCCAGTGATCGTCATCTCGCGTGCCAGGGGTAAGGCAAGTTGCGCAAGGGGCACGACACATGATGGCTCTCGCGACGGCCCCGAATTCCTACGACGCCCTTCTTCGACCGGGTGAACGCGGGTCCGCTGACAGAGCACGGCCCGGCACTGATGCTGTTCGCCCGCGCAGCGTGTGCGGTCGGAGCGCGGGCGTGTCCCGTAGGTCGGCAGCTGGGGCTCTTCCGGCAGGACGCCATACCGAAGCCCCAGACGGCGGCAGTAGCCCAATCCCGCTCGCCTCGCTTCGCTCGCTCGACCAATCTTTGCGTGATACGGTCCCTGGTGATGGCTACTCAACGCGAGAAGATGTTGGCGGGCGAAATGTACGACCCGTTCGATCCCGAGCTCGTGGCGGCGCGTGCCCGGGCGCGTGATCTCTGTCAGCAATTCAACACCACGCGCGAGTCGGAGCAAGCGGAACGTCGCCGCATGCTGCGCGACTTGTTCGGCAAGGGCGGCGACAGCGTGTGGATGCAACCGCCGTTTTATTGCGACTACGGTACGAACATCGAGCTCGGCGAGCGGGTGTTCTTCAATTTCAACTGCATTGTCCTGGACGTCTGTCGGGTGCGGATCGGCGACTTCACCCTGTTTGGACCTGCCGTGCAGATCTACACGCCACTGCACCCGTTGAACGCGGAGCAACGGCGCCGCGAAGAATTCGGCAAGCCGATCGACATCGGATCGGACGTCTGGGTGGGCGGCGGCGCGATCATTCTCGGCGGCGTCACGATCGGCGCGCGAGCCGTGATTGGAGCCGGCAGCGTCGTGACGCGGGATGTCCCCGAGGCCGTGTTCGCCGCAGGCAATCCATGTCGAGTAATCCGCGCGATTAATGAATGAGGCACCCGTCTCCTGCCAGCGCCGCTGCTCAGCGCACAATGAGCGTACGGCGCCATCGAAAGAA
>Ga0207701_10000414_pt1 | contig 43983 bp, 38 predicted proteins | sample KBSSwiSSwithPhiX_FD_184294 | JGI IMG/M metagenome (GOLD analysis project Ga0207701, IMG submission 184294) | Switchgrass rhizosphere bulk soil microbial communities from Kellogg Biological Station, Michigan, USA, with PhiX - S5 (SPAdes) (version 2) | ecosystem: Environmental > Terrestrial >... | reverse complement strand
GTTCCCAGGATGGTTTTGGTTTCGATGCCCTGAACGACGCCGAGTCCGTGGTTTGGGTAAATGACCTTGTCACCGACCTGGAATGTCACATGTCCCCCAACTAAGAAAGGTGTGTAGGCTGGTCGTACGCGCGCTGAGCAGTCCTTTTAGTATAGCGGAACGGGTTCGGGCAGGCAACGAAAAACCCACCAAAAACGGCCATTTTTTGATATTTTCGGCTCCGCGACGGCTCCCGTTTGGCAGACTTCCCCGAGCATTCGAAGACGCTCGCCGGCCCCCGGTTTCTGCCTAAGCACATACCTGAAAAGGGGTTGTGGCCAAATGCCAAAGTACTTTCGAAGTCTGCCGGTGAGGTGATTCCCACGATGCCCCTCCTGAAGCTGGCTCTACCATTCGTCGTCGCCGCGGCGCTCCTGACCGTCCACCCCATCGGCCAGAACCTGGCCCCTTACATTCCGACCCCAGACGACGTGGTCGATCGGATGCTGTCCTTCGCCAAGGTCACCAGGGATGACGTCGTGTTTGACCTGGGATGCGGCGACGGCAGGATTCCCATCGCCGCGGCCAGGAAATACGGCGCCAGAGGCGTCGGACTCGACATCGACCCGAAGCTCGTTGAACTGGCGACATCAAACGCAAAGGCCGCCGGCGTTGACCGGCTCGTGCAGTTTCACTTGCAGAATGTCCTCGAAGCCGACGTATCATCAGCCACCGTCGTCACCCTGTATCTCCTGTCGTCGTCGAATGAGCGGCTGCGGCCGATGCTGACCCGCCAGCTGAAGCCAGGCGCGCGGATCGTGTCGCACGCCTTCAGCATGGGGAGAGACTGGCCTGCCGACGCGATCGACCAGTTCGTCAGCGCTCGCGGGGACGAAGTGACGCTGTATCTCTGGAAGATTAGGTAAAAGTTAAAAGTCAAAAGTTAAAAAGAGACAAGGGACAGCAGCGCCTGCGGCCCGAGCGAGCGCGAGCGGGGTGCCCCGCGAGCAGTGAGAAAAGCATGAAGAGTCGATCGACAATCGGAGTCATCGCGCTGGCGTTCCTGGCACTCTCGCCAGCGCACAACGTCCAACTCGCTTCAGCCTCTACCCAGGCCACGGCCGCGAAATCGGCCCGAATCTGGGAAGGGCGTAATGCGGAATTCGAAGCCTTCATCCACGAGGCGCCGATCGATCACATCGAAGACGTGCCGCTCGGGGTGACCCACCCCAAGCGGGCGTATTTCAATCCCGGCGGCCTGGTTGCCAGCGTCGCGTGGAAGGTACTTCCGCCGGGACGGCCGGCAGGATACTGGGAGAGCTACAAGTCGGAGATCGCAGCCTACGAGCTCGACAAGTTGCTGGGTATGGGGATGGTCCCCGTCGCGGTCGAGAAGAAGTGGAATCGCGAAACCGCTGCGGCGATTTTGTGGCTGTCGCCGATTCACTCGTGGAAGGAGATGGAGAACAAACCGAAGCCGGCCAAGTGGGTCCGGCAGGTCTCGCGGATGAAGATGTTCGACAACTTCATTTGCAACAAGGATCGGAACGCCGGCAACCTTCTCGTGGACGACGATTGGAATCTCTATCTCATCGATCATTCGCGCGCGTTCATCTGGGACAAGGACATGGCGGTCAAGATGCAAAGCGTCGATCGTGAGTTCTGGGACAAAATCCAGGCGCTCGACGAAGCCCAGCTGACCGCCGCGATTGGGAAGTGGGTCAACCGCGATGCCATTCGCGCGATGCTGACGCGACGGGAGCGGATGAAGAAGGAAATCGACAAGCTGGTGGCGGAAAACGGCGAAGCCTCCGTCTTCGTCCAGTAAAGTGTCGAGATGATGGCCCGGTTGCGTCTCGCAGTACTCGCCTGCACGTCGGTTCTTGCGCTCACCATGATGGCGGCAGCACCCGCGCCTCGGGTCGTCGCCGTCGGAGATGTCCACGGCGCGGCCGACCAGTTTGTCTCCATCCTGCAACGAGCCGGACTGATTGACGCGGGACGAAACTGGACCGGCGGCAACACCCTCTTCGTTCAAACCGGCGATCTGATGGATCGCGGCCAGGGTGTGCGCACCGTTCTCGACCTGATGATGGCACTCGAATCCCAGGCGTCCGCCAGCGGCGGACGCGTCCACGCGCTCCTGGGCAATCACGAGGTGATGAACCTGATTGGCGAAACCCGGGATGTCGCGCCGGAACTCTATCAGCAGTTCGCCGGCAGCGATTCAGAGGCACGACGGGACCAGGCCTACCAGGCGGCATCGAAGCTCGCTGGGGACAAGCCGCTCGACAAGACTGAATGGTTGGCCGCACATCCCCTGGGTTATGTCGAGTACCGCGAGGCGTTGTCTCCGACCGGCACCTACGGCAAGTGGCTCCGCTCGAAACCAGCCGCCGCGGAGGTTGGCGACACCGTGTTCATGCACGCGGGCATCAACCCTGAGTTCACCAGCGACTCCCTGGACAACATCAACAAACGGGTCCGCCGGGAACTGAACGAGTTCGATGACGGGTTTCGCTGGCTGCAGCAACACAATCTGGCGCTGCCGTTCCATACGCTGACAGAAGTCGCGCACATCGTCGCCGACGAGGTGAGCCGTCTGGAGGCCAAGCGCAAGCGCGATGGACTGAACGACGACGACGTCGCCGAAGCCAGAGCGCTCCTGCCGATTCTGCAGATCGACTCGTCGGCGCTCCTCAACGCGAACGGCCCCATGTGGTATCGAGGCTTCAGCAGCTGGACCGAGCAGGAAGGCAAAGAGCGAATGGCATCGCTGCTCAAGAAATACAAGGTCAAACGGTTCGTCACCGGCCACACGCCGCAACCCTCCGGCCAGATCGCGACGAGGTTCGGCAGCACGCTCTTCTTGATCGATACAGGAATGCTGGGTGGGAAGTTCTATCCGAACGGCCGACCGTCGGCGTTGGAGATTGTCGGAGATTCGGTGAAGGAGATCTACGTCGAGAGGTAGCTGAGAGGACGACGGAGGGAGCAGAGGATTTCACCACAGAGATAGCAGAGTTAACAGAGAACCATTTATTTCCTCTGCTACCTCCGTTAACTCTGTGGTGAAATCCCTCTGTTACCTCCATCCCCTCCGTTAGCTCGCCGCGCCATAGCGCGCCACCGCCAGCTCCACCAGCTCCTCGATGAGCTGCGTGTAATTGCGTCCGGATTTCCGCGCCGCCATTGCGAACTCCGCCTTGGACGCCAGCCATGGATTCGGGTTGGCTTCGATCACGGCAACGCGCCCGTCCGGCCGCAGCCGCATATCGATACGCGCGTAATCGCGAAGCTCCAGCGCCTGGAACACGGCAACGGCTGTTTGCTGCAGGAGCGCCAGTGTTTCCTCAGGGAGATCTTCAGCCACCGCGGACTTTGTGTCCCGGTAGGCGCGGGTGCCTTTCCCCCACTTCACCTCGGCACCGGCGATGCGAGGCCGGCCTTCGGGGAGCTTCGACAAATCAAGTTCGATCACGGGAAGGGCGATCGGATTGTCGTTGCCGATGATGCCGACGTACATCTCGCGTCCGTCGACGTACTCCTCGATGAGCACCGGCGAATCGAAATTGGCATGAAGCCAGTCGATCCGTTCCATCAGCTCGCGGATGGAGGACACGACCGCGTTGAACTCGATGCCGATCGATCCGTCCTCGCGTGCCGGTTTGACGATGACGGGGAATTCCAGGTCATGGGAGAAGTCGAGGCGGCCGCGGAACGATCGGGCGAAGACGGGGGTGTGAATGCCGTGGAACTCGAGGATCTTCTTGGCCACCGCCTTGTCCTGGCCGTAGAGCAGCCCGCGGGATCCGGCGCCGGTAATGCGTTTCTCCAGCAATTCCAGATAGGCGGCGATGCAATAATCCGCGGTATCGTTCCCGCCGAAGGACTCGGCGAGGTTGAACACGAGATCGCAATCCATCCGGGCGAGCGCGTGCAGGCTCTTGGTCGTTCCGTCGAGCACGTGGAGCGTTGCGTCGTGTCCGAGCTTGCCGAGGGTCTCGGCGACTTCGTCCTCGACCTCCTTCTTGTCGAGGGTGCGCGTCAGCGGCGCCTTGTCGGTGGCTGGAGCATCCGCCTGCTCTGGTTCTTCCCAGCGATCGTAAAGGACGACGACATGCAGTTTGCCCACAGTGTAGCCGGATTATAAAGACTGCGCGGCCAAAACTCCAAGTGGCCCGAGATTTTCATCCCGCAGTCGTTGACAGCGGATATCGAGTGTCAGAAGATCTTCGTTCACATTCACTCATCAGAAGGACGAAGACACGATGCAGAGGGTACTGACTACAGCGCTTGTCGCGCTGGCGGTGTGCGTGGGTGCGGGTGCGTGCGGCGGAAAGACCGAAGCGGAATTCGGTACGGCCGATCAACAGGCGATCCGGCAGGTGACGACGACGCTCGAGACAGCGTTCAACGCAAAGGACATCGAGAAGATTCTCAGCCTCTATACCGACAATTCCACGTTCATGCCGCCGAACAAGCCGCTCCTTCGCGGACGCGGACCGCTCAAGAGCTTCTACGACGGGTTGCTGAACGGCGGATCGAAGGATCTGAAGATCACGCAGGCCGACACCGCCGGCCATGGCCCACTCGCCTACCAGAGCGGTTCGTACACGATGATGAACGGAACGGTTCCCGACCGCGGCAAGTACCTGTTCGTCTTCCGCAACATGGGCGGGAACTGGAAGATCGAGTACACGAGCTGGAGCAGCGATCTGCCGCCGCAATGAATGCTGAATTTCGAGTGCTGAATGCTGAATGACGCATAAATCAGCATTCAGCATTCAGCATTTCAACGCCCATGCCGCCTGACTAGGGCATGGGCGCCGACGGGGGCTGCACATCCTTGAGGGGTGATTCGACCGGCGGACGCCGCGGTGGCGGCGCCGCCTTGATTCCGGAGTCTTCGGTGCTCCGGTAGTGTCGGAGCTCCGGCGTGCGGATGGCGACCCAGGCGGTGGCAATCAAGCATCCCACGCCGCCGCTCACCACCGAGAACACGGGACCGAGCCAGTTCCCCACCAGCCCCGCCTCGGCCTCGCCGAGCTGGGGGCCGCCCATGAAGAACACCATGTTCACGCCCATCATCCGGCCGCGCAGGTAGTCGGGCGTTTCGAGCTGACGGATCAGATTGCGGAAGACCATGCTGACCGTGTCGGCTGCGCCGGTGAGGGCCAGACACGTGAACGTCACCCAGAATGAGGTCGAGACGCCAAAGACGACGGTGGCCAGTCCGTAGACCGCAATCGCGCCAATCAGCACGCGGCCGCGGTTGGTGATGGCGTCCACCGCCCGCACCATGACGGCACTCGTCAGGACCGCCCCGGCTGCGGGTGCGGCATACAACCAGCCGTAGCCGCGCGCTCCGACGTGGAGGATGTCCTGCGCGTATATCGGCAGGAGCGCGGTGGCTGACGAAAAGAACGTTGCAAAAAAATCCAGCAGCATCGTCGATCGGATGAGCGGCTGGCTGAAGACGAAGCGGAGGCCATCGAGCGCCGCCGCGACGGTGAAATTGCCGCGGTCGCGCTCTGCGGTCCCCTCGATATGCGTCCGCCCCTGCCCCTTCATCAGGATCAGCGCGGCGATGACGAACAGAAACGAGAGGGAGTTGCAGACGTACACCCACGCGACGTCGACGTGCGCGATCAAAAGGCCGCCGAGCGCGGGGCCGACGACCGACGCGGTCTGCGTCGCAATCGTGTTCAAGCTGATGGCGTTGGGGAGATGTTCGCGCGACACCAGTGTCGGCACGAGCGCTTGCCGCGCCGGCAGATCGAACGATCCCGCCGCCGATGCCGCGGCCGACAGCGCGTAGATCGGCCACACACTCGTCAACCCGTGAAACGTGGCGAGCGCCAGCAGGGCGGCAAGCACGGTCATCGTCGACTGGGTCACGAGCATCACGGTGCGCCGGTTGAGCGCGTCGGCGGCCACGCCGCTGATCATCGAGAAGACGATGACCGGCCCGACCCGGGCGATGCCGACAAGTCCGAGCGCCAGCGCGCGGCGATTGTCCGGCACGAGCAGCGACACGTGCCACAGGATGGCCGCCGCCTGCATGAAGGAGCCGATGAACGAAAGAAAGAGCCCAGCCCACAGAAGCCGGAAGTCTCGGTACCGGAGGGCAACAAACAAGCTCCCTCACGATGCCACAGAACCGGCGGAAATAAGAAATGCTGATGCTGAATGTCGAATGCTGAAGGACGCATGAATCAGCATTCAGAAGTCAGCATTCCTTTGACTTCCGCCTCGAGCCGGAAGATCAGTATTCTAGAGTGACCTGGAATGCCGAGTACGACAGTCGCGAGCGAGCGCAGCGAAGCGAGCCACGCGAACGGAGCGCGCCAGCGAAGCGGCTCGCGAGAGAGCGTGTCGGGGAGCCCGAGGGGGGAAGCCCCTCGGAATAAGAAATGAATCACGGCGAGAAGATCGCTCCGGTCGCTGCCGCGACCACGGCGTTGGCCACGCTGGCGTGTTGCCTGCCCCTGGGCGTTGCCGCTGCGGCCGCCACCGCGAGCCTGGCAACGGTGGTCGCCGCCTATCGCGGATGGTTTCTGCTCGCCTCGGCGGCCTTGCTGGCGCTTGGCGTCGTGCAACTGACGCGCGCGCAGCGCCAGTGCGCGACGCGGAAGCGCGGATCGATGGCGATCCTCGCGGTATCGGCGACGATCGTGCTGCTCGTGGTGTTCTTTCCGCAGGTGATGGCCGCCATGGTTGCGGCGTGGCTGCCCTAGATGCCTGCGAAGCGCGGATGGCTCTTCCTCGCCGTTGCCGTGGCTCTTGCAGCCGCGTTAGGACGGCAGCAGTTCGGCACTCATGACACTCCGCCGGGACAACCCGCTCTTGCGCACGTCTCCGGCGACTCGATTGATGCGCTCCGAGCGGATTTCAACAAGGCTGCCGACGCCATTCGCCTAGTCGTCCTGCTCTCGCCGACCTGAGCGACCTGCCTGCGGGGGTCTTCCGCAGTCGCCTCGATTCTCCGGCGTCACCCGAACGCGCCCGTGCGCGTCTTCGTCGTATGGGAACCGATTCTCTCAACCGATTGGGCACCGCCGACGACGTTCGCTCTCGGCCGGATTCGCGACACGCGGGCGCAGCAGTATTGGGATCCAGATCACCTCGTCGCGAAAACGCTTGCAGCGGATCGCCGGGCGCCACAGCCGCAAGAGGACTGTTGTGAACAGTCCGGCATCCTGTGGGACCTAATCGCGGTCTATCCCAAGGGCGCGAGGTGGGACGAGCGCATGCCGACCGCCGTGGTCTTCAACGGCCCGGTCGTAGACGTGAAGGGCGACATCGAGTCCAGGATCGTCGCGCCACCCCCGGTGATCAGCTCCGCAACTCGGCCAGTTGTATACTGATAGTTCCTCTCTGCGCCGGAGTGGTGAAACTGGCAGACGCGCGGGACTCAAAATCCCGTTCCCTTCGGGGAGTGTGGGTTCGATTCCCACCTCCGGCACCAATAATCACTAACAAAAACGTGCTTTTTGGGCAGCTCGGTCTTTGAACGCGACCGCGCGTTGACGCTGGGCTAACGGTGGGAGATCAGGTCACGTTCTCGCTGTGGCTGTGCGATCCGGGCGGAGAACCGACGGGGCCGTTGTATGTATACTTCGCCGCGTTTTCGAGCGACCCATCTAGAGGTTTACCTCGATGTCGTTCCCAGAATGTCCTCGATCTCCTTGAACCTGCCGTGCTTCTAGCCTGAGAACCTCGGACCTCGAACAAGCCCTTGGTTTGGAACGACTGCGGGGCCGCGACGTCGGCTGCGCGGGCGCGAAGAAAAACGGCTTTGTCTGCGCTATTGCTTCGAGAGGGTTGCCGCCGCGCACGCGGCAGTGTCGTTGGCCTTGCACGCGATCTGATACAGGTCGATCGCGCGCTTCACGTCCTTGGCAACGCCAGTACCGAACTCAGCCGCAAAACTCCCATCACACCTCAACTGTTCGTGGCATTCCTGCAAGGCGCCTGTTCGAATTTGCATGACACTGCAAATCCGGCGTGACGAAATATCGTGACTCGACCCAACCTGAGGCGAATTCGACCTGAGCCTTTATACGGGTGCCTTTAGTCTAATTGTTGAGGCCTGAAGACCCGTTCTAGATTCGAGTTTGTCCCATTCGCTACGTGAGTTCACGCGTGGTCGCAACGATGGACGGGGGTGCGCTATGAACTTTTCCCCGGAACCAGGTCACGAACACATTCCATTAGATGGTCTGCCGCTCGCTGCGGCCTGCCTCGACACGAGGGGTGTGATCCTCGCGTCGAATCGACGATTCCGCCGATTGTTGAAATCTGCCGAGCTCGGACGCGAACCACTCCAGCTCGCGGACGTCGTGCGCGAAAGCGGTCGGCCAGCCGTGCAGAGGGCAATCTCAGAGCTGAACATTTCGGGTGATAAGGCGCCGGTTACGTGCAGGCTCAGAGTCGAGCATCGTCGGGCGCCGTTTCTTCCGCTCTCTATCACCTTGTCGGAATTCGAACACGACGCGTCGGTTCGTCTTCTCGCCTGTATCGAGGCGATCTCGTCGCGAAACCGGACCGATCGGAGATCGCTGCCCGCAGTCCTGTCCGCGCAATCTCGATCGCTGACCGCCAAGCTCTCTCGCGAACTTCGGTGGCCACTCGCGGCAATCCGGCGATGGGCCGCCCTGCCTGAAGCGGAAGCCGTCGAGGTGTACGCATTGACGGACGGCAAGGAGAGCGCCCCGACATTCATCGTGAGATTCCCGCAACCGGTTCGCGGCGACCGGGCGAACTCGACGACCGCTAGGGACGCGGTGATCGAAGGAACCATCATCGTGACGGGCACCGCATGAATCAATCGGTCCCGTCAAGAACCTTTAATGCTGACGTGCGGTGGACAAAGCGGCTGCAGGCGATGCCATCAAGCCAGTTGAGGTCGAAAGCGATCACGAATCGACCTCGCGCAGAGGACAGGCACGCGGAGGAGTATTTATGTCAACGAAGAACGACTATAGCGACGCGGAGTGGAAGGCGATATCCACTGCGCCGGTCGCTGCTGGCCTCTTAATCACAGCATCCGATGCGAGCGGGCTCGCCCAGGAAGTCGTGGTGGTTGGACACGCGATTTCCACATCGACGCTGGGTGATGCGCCTGAGATCGTCAAGGTCCTCACCCATCACATCAAAGCTGGCGGAGGCACGCCCGACATGCCCGATCTTCCAGGCGGAGGCCACGCGCCAACCAAGGCGGCCCTGATCAGCGTCGTTCGAGCTGCCGTCGGCGCGCTGCAACGGAAATCACCAGCAGAAGCGGAGAGCTACAAAGCCTGGCTGGCGTCCGTCACGGCGAAAGTCTCGTGCGCTTCGATGGAAGGACGGCGCAACGGCAACGGTCGACCGCAGCTGAACCCTGATGAAGATGAAGCGCTTCGACAACTGACTGACGTTCTCGCGGTAAGCCTCGGGACGACACCACTGGTCGCGCGGCGTTCGTGAATTGAAATTGCACGCGGCGAATCCCGGCGTCCCTCCGGTCTCGCGATAGAATCGAGGTGAGCGTGCCAGCGCTCTTCCTCTTCGAGGTTCCAGGGTGACCCGTTTTGCGATTCGCGCGGGTGCAGTAGGCATCGGATTCGCCGCGATGGCGGCGCTCGGATCCTCGCAGACCGCCCAGCAAACTTCACAGCAGCAGCCGCCGGTCTTTCGCGGCGGCGCGAACATCGTCCGCGTGGACGTGACCGTCACGAACCGCAACGGCAAGCCAGCGACAGATCTGACAAAGGAAGATTTCTTCGTCACCGAGGACGGCGCGCCGCAAGCGATCGAATCGTTCGCGCTGGTGCGCGTCACCGGCGAAGCGACCGACGACCGATCTCTCGAGATTCACACGACGAGTCAGGCCGCCGCGGAAGCGGCGCGCGACGATGTGAGGCTGTTTCTGATCTTCTGGGACGAGTATCACATTGGTGAATTCATCCCGGCGACGCGCGCCAAGGAAGCGTTAACCGAGTTCGTGCGGAACGGGTTCGGTCCAACCGACCTCGTCGGCATCATGGACCAGCTCACGACGGTTGACTCCATCAAGTTCACCCGGGATCGACTGGAGCTGGCCGACCAGATACACAAACTCAAGGGACGGTTTGGGGTCCTGATCCCTCCGCGTGGCGCGATGGAAGAAGCCCAGCTTCAGATGGGCCGCGACATTCCGCGGCTGCGCAATCAGGTCACGACGTCGGCATTGGCCTCTGCGGCGGCCTTCCTCGGAAACTTCCGCGAGGGCCGGAAAGCGCTCTTGTTCGTAAGCCAGGGAATCCCCCTTTTCGGACGAGACGACGAAACCGATCAGTATCAACAGATCGTCCGGACGGCCAACACCAACAACACGGCAATCTACACGCTGGACCCGTCGTCAGAAGTCGGCCGTCGTCCTGAATCCCTGATGTCACTGGCGGAAGAGACGGGAGGCAGACCCTTCGTGGGGTCGAACCGTCCCGAGCAGCAGTTGCCGCAGATGGTGCTCGATTCAAGCGCCTATTACCTCCTCGGATACCGATCGCCGGCGCCGGCCGATGGCAAGTTCCACCGGATCAAAGTGCGGATGGACAAAGAAGGCTACGAGATTCGTGCGCGCAGCGGCTACTTCGCGCCATCGGCGACCGATGTGGAACGCGGACGCGCCGAAGCGGCAGCTGGCGAAGTTCCGCCGGACGTCGAACGAGCACTCGGCGATCTGTCGCTCAGCGAGCGGGCTGATCATTCGATCGACTATTGGGTCGGTCTGAGCCGGGGCGAACAAGGGATGACGAACGTCAGCATCGTGTGGATGCCGAGAGCGGCCGCAACGGGCAGCGGGGAAATGTCCCTCGCGATCCAGGCGACCTCGCCGGACGGCAAGAGCTACTACTCGACGGCCGGCACAACGACACACCAGGTGTCGTTCGACGCGTCCCCTGGGGACCTGATCCTGAGGGTCAAGGCGCTCGATGGGCACGGCGAAGAAATTGACAATAGCAGCCGGCGGGTCACGGTTCCCACATTCGACGGCTCGAAGGTCTCGATTGGCTCGGCGATGGTCCTCCGGACTCGAACGGCTCGCGAAGCGCGCGCAATTTCCGAAGGCGGCGAGGGCCAACCTGAAGTCCGGCGTGAATTCGATCGATCGGACCGCCTGTTCATTCGCTTCCCGGTCTACGGCGGCCAAGACGTCGCGGTGGCGGCGCGGCTGCTGACGCGGCAGGGAAAGGAGCTTCGGACCCTGCAGGTCGCGCCGGTCAAGGACGGCATCTATCAGGCTGAGGTCAACCTGAGCGTCAGCCTGCGTGACGACTACCTCGTCGCAATCGACGCGACGCGCGGAAGCGAGGCGGCCAAGGCGCTGGTTCCGTTCAGAGTGAGGTAGGGAGATTCGCCACCGAGCCAGACGGAGGATTTGGATCATGATCTCGCTCGTGCTCTGCATCAACCTTGGCGTCGCCGTCTTCCCCGCCGCTGCCGCGGGCACTCCTGTTGGCCTGCCGCAAAAAAGCCCGGCCGCCAACGGCCGCGCGCTTCCCGCGAATGTGATGGCGGCGCTCACCGCGAAGTTCCCGCAAGCACGGATTGCCCAGTGGACAAGGGAAAAGGAGGACGGCAAGGAGGTCTACGACATCGAGTTCCGGCAAGCTGATCGGAAGTTCGAGGCGGACATCTTCGCCGACGGGACGATCCACAACTGGGAACAACAGGTCGCAGCCAGCGACCTGCCGCAACCGGTCGTGCAGACCGTTTCACGCCAGTTTCCAAAGGCTGCGATGAAGGAAATTATGGCGGTCACGGCAGTGATCAACGGCCGCGAACAGCTGGAGGGCTACGAGATCGTCGTCCAGCGCACGCTCAAGAAGGACGTGGAAATGACGATCGCGCCGGACGGCAAGGTCCTCGAAGGGCCAAAGAAGGAATAGCCGGAAACCCGGCACCGCGAGGCTTCCCCCACAGCGATTCCCGACACAGGCCACAGAACTCGCAGAAAACATCACGTCCGCTTCCGGCACACGGCATGCGACGTAGGCAGCGGGAGCTTGCCATGAAAGCAGCCGTCTTCTTCGCCACACGTGAAGGACAGACCCGTAAGATTGCGGAGCGCGTCGCCAGCGACCTCGAGGCACGCGACATGGAAGTCGACCTCCACGACGTCCGCCGGCTTCGCGCGCCGATCGATTGGCCCGCCTACGCGATTGTGTGTGTCGCCGCGTCGGTCCACATCGGTCATCACGAACGGGAGATGATCGATTTCGTCCGTCGCCACCGCGCCGAGCTCGAGCGGGCTGGAGCGGTGTTCGTGTCGGTGACGCTGTCGGAAGCCGGGGCCGAAGACCCGCAGGCACCAGCCGAGCGGCGGGCGGGCTCGGCTGCGGATGCGCAGCGGATGATTGAGCTGTTCGAGAAGGAAACCGGTTGGACACCGGCCCGCACTCTGCCGGTAGCTGGAGCGCTCGCGTATACCCAGTACAACATTCTGGTGCGCTACCTGATGAAGCGGATCGCCCGCGCCCAGGGTGCACCAACCGACACGACCCGCGATTACGAGTTCACGGATTGGAAGGCCGTCGATCGATTTGTCGACGAGGTGGCACGATCGGGATGACCGGGCAGTTGGCGGGTTCTCCTAAGTTCTGCAAGGTTCTACGGGGTTCTGCGGGGTTCGTTCGGGGTTCTGCAGGGCTCTACACCCGCTAGCTCTCGCGTAGCGCCTCAGCGGGATCGATCCGTGACGCTCTTTGTGCCGGGAGCCATCCGGCACAAAGAGTGACCGCGCCGAGCGCCACGATCGCTGCCGCGATGCTTGACGGATCTCTCGTTGTGATCTGAAACAGGAGCGTCGCGAGAAGGCTGGTCGCCCAGAAACTCAAGACACATCCGATGACGATGCCAACGCTCGCGAGCACGGCGAGCCGGCCGAGCACGAGGCGAACGACGGCCGCGGTGCTGGCCCCTATGGCCATGCGTACGCCGATCTCGGTCCGGCGACGGCTGACCGCGTGGGCGGTGACGCCATAGACGCCGACTCCTCCCAGCAACAACGCAAAGGCACCGAAGTATCCGGACAACATCGCCAGCAGCCGCTCGCGGATGTAGTAAACGCTGAGCGTCTCCGTCAGCGTCTGAAAGGAGACGGTGGCGGCGCCATCGACGCTCGCGATCGCGGCCGCGACGCTGGTGGCGAGCCTCGACGGCGGGATCTCGCCGGCCGCCCGGATGCTGACGCTTATCGACGGAAACGACTGAATCAGTTCTGGCTCCATCGACTGCGCGAATGACGTGTAGAGCGTTGGCTCGACCGAGTCGCGAACGGATGTGAATGCGGCATCCTGGACGATGCCGACGATCTCCATCGGTTGACGATCCGTCGGTTCTTGACCAACCATGATCGTCCGTCCGATCGGATTCACTCCCGGAAAATAGTTACGAGCGAAGGCGTCGTTGATGACGGCGACCTTCGGTGTCGTCGCGTGGTCGGTCGCAGCGATATCGCGCCCGGCGAAGATCCGTGTCCCGAACGTGCGGAACCAGTCGGGGCTCACGGGCGTTGTGAACACGAGAACTTCCTTGCCCTCGAAAGTCGGATTGCCCGCCTCCTGCACGTCGCGCGTGAACCGCACGCCGGCGCTGCCAAGCGGCGTTGCCATCGAAGTGGCGGCGCTCTCGACCCCGGCGACTCCTGCGACGGCCTGACGGATCCGCTCGTAAAGCTCCGGTCTGCCCGCTGCCGGCGTTGGACTCCGCCGCACGTCGACAACGGCGGTCAGCACTCGACCGCGATCGAATCCGAGATCGTGAGTCATGAGCGCCGCAAACGAACGGCCGAATAACGCGGCGCCGACGACAAGCACCATGGACAGGGCAATCTGCCCAATCACCAGCACATCGCCCACGCGGCCAAGGCCGGACACATTGCGTCGGCTCCGATTGAGCGCATCGAGCGGGTCGGCTCGACCCGCCCTGATCGCCGGCACAATTCCGAAGAGCAAGGCCGTTAGCGTCGCCGTCATCACGGTGACCACGAGCACACGCCAGTCTGGCGAGAGATCGAGAAACGCCGTCGCCGCCCAGGTCGAAAGTTGCGCGACGATCAATGACCCGGCCCAACCGGCGAATGTCAGACCGAGAGCGGCACCCGTCGCCGCCAGCAGCAGGCTTTCGATCGCCTGAAGTCGGACGATGCGCAGTCGCGGGGCACCCAGCGCGATGCGCACGCTGTAGTCGTAGCGCCGGCTCGCGGTGCGGGCCAGCTGCAGATGCGCGATGTTGGCGCAGGCAATGAGGAGCACCAGCGCGACGATCGCGAGGAGCGACGTCAGCACAAACTGATAACGGCTTCGCAGTCGGGAGCTTCCATTGGCCGCCGATCGCATCGTCCATGGCGCGGCGAGATACGAGTTCCGATCTTCGGCCCGGCTGAAGTCGGGCATCGTCAACTCGCGAATGTGCGGTTGAACCGCACGCACGGCAGCGGTGGCTCCATCGACGGTACCACCTGGCGTCAGGCGGCCAGTGATGTGAAGCCACGGCCACATCTTCAGCCGTGAAGGGACGCGATTGAGCATCGGTTCCGCTTCGAGTGGAAGCACGACGTCGGCGTCAGTCCCGATGTTCAATCCGAAGAACCCACGCGGTGTGACCCCCACGATCGTGAAGGGAAGCCGTTCGATCACGAGGGTCTTTCCGATTGCCGCCGACGGCTCGCTGAAAAGCCGGCGCGCTGCGCGATAACTCAGGACTGCAACGGGGCCATCGGGGCCGCCTCCACGTCGATCGTCGGCATCGCCGAATGGTCGCCCGGCGATTGCCGGGAGGCCGATTACCTTGAAGAAGTTGCCACTGGTCCAGACGGCTTCCAGCGTTCGGATTTCGCCGAGGTTTGCCACGCCGAGTCGGTCGGTCGACCAGACGAACGCGTCGTTCAGCGCTCCGCTGTCACGAATCGCGGACCAGATTGGATAGGTCAACGCGGCGTCCTCGCCGGCTCGGTCAGACGCGAGAGCGACCAGCGTCTCGGGAGTGCGAACCGGCAGCGGTTTCAGGAGGAGGCTGTTGAAAATGGAGAAGATGGCGGTGCTGGCGCCGATGCCGAGGGCGAGCGACAGAACGGCCGCAACCGAGAGCAACGGGCTCGCCCTGAGAGCCCGACCCGCATCGCGGAGGTCGTGCATGAGCTCGGACAGTGTAAAGGGACAAGGGAGAAGGGACAAGGGAGCGCCTGCGGCCCGAGCGAGGCGCGAAGTCGCCGAGCGAGAGCGAGAGGGGGTGGGGCCCCGCGAGCAGTGAAAAAAGCAGACCGCCTTACAACTGCCGGACCACTCTGCATGGATTCCCTGCGGCAAATACCGCCTCAGGGATGTCGCGCGTGACGACGCTGCCGGCGCCAATCACTGAGCGGGAGCCGATGGTGACGCCCGGGCAGATGACGGCGGCTCCGCCGACCCAGACGTCGGACCCGATCGTCACGGGCTTGGCAAATTCCTGGCGTCGGCGGAGCTCGGCCTCGAGCGGATGGGTCGCGGTGTAGATTTGGACGGCCGGCCCGAACAGCGTGTAGTCGCCGATGCGCACGGCGCAGACGTCGAGCACGACACAATTGAAATTGAAAAACACGCGTGTGCCGAGGAAGATGTTCGATCCGTAGTCGCAGAAGAACGGCGGCTGCATCCAGACGTCGCCGCCGCCGGCACCGAACAATTCCACCAGGATACGACGCCGGGTTTCCTCTTCCCGCTCGCGAGTCGCGTTTAGGTCCTGACAGAGATCGCGAGCGCGGACACGCGCCGCGACAAGCTCCGGGTCGAGAGGATCGTAGAGATCTCCCGCCAGCATCTTCTCGCGTTCGGTAGGCATGAGCGTTGTTGTCTCCTACTTCACTCGCGCGCTCGGTCGCTGGCGCAAGCAGATCCACTCTACCTGCGCCAGGAACGCAGAGTTATACCGCCGTGCCGATCAACGAAACCATGTGAGCCTCTCGAGTCCACGGTTCCGCGGAGGCCACGGCAAATCCCGCGGCTTCCATCAACGCGACGAGCTCACGATATGCGTATGCACGATGCGAACCGCTCCGCACTTCGACCGTCCCGTTCCTCGAGAACGTGTATTCGATCTCGAGTCGGGACGTTGCCGGATCGTACCGGTTCTCAACCAGCAGGTACACATCGCCGGCCTTCCACCACGGTCGCGGTTGCAGGTGCCCAAGAAGATTCTCGAGCACCATCGGGGTCTCGAGCACAAACCGCGCGCCTGGCTTCAGCGCCGCCCGCACCGAACGTAGAAACGAGACATTTCCCTCGTCGTCGAGATACCCGAAGCTGTTGCCGACGCAGAAGGCCGCGTCGAATCGCTCACGCCATGGGAGATCACGCATGTCCCGTTGTTCCCACGTTACCGCGTTCGACCCGAGCGACGCGCGCGCATGGTCGAGAAACTGCGACGACAAGTCCACGCCCGTTACGCGATAGCCGCGGTCCGAGAATACGAGCGATAGACGCCCGCCGCCACACGGCACATCGAGAATCTCCGCGCCAGACCCGGCGCCAAGCAGCTTCTCGAGCCGGTCGGCTTCACGCACCGAGTGCTCCTGCGGCACCGCCTGGAGCCACATGTCCACGGCTACGCCCTCGAAAAACGACTCCCACCAGTTCGTGTGAACAGTCACTGTAGATCTCCACTCTCGCGTCCGCCCTCGGCGGACACACGATTCCTGTGTTTGTTTGAAGAGGTGAAAACGAGAGGCGATCTATGCGCGGACGGCGGTAATCAGCGGCAGTTCCGGAACGGAGAGTAGCACAGAACGCTCGAATCCCGCATCACTAGTCACTAATCCTGAATCGTTGATCCTCGAATCCCTGATCCCTCGCATCGTTGACTCGCTGAATCCGTGCGACGGATGCGAGGATTCGACGATCAGTGATTCGAGGATCAGTGAACAGTGATTAGTGATTCGGCAGCCTTTCCGGCGGGATCCCCAACGCGAGCGCGATAGCGCGAAGCGATGTCTGAATCACCAGCGCGTTGCGAGGCCCAGTTCGGATCAGATGCTTCTGCGCTGCGGTGAGGTCTTCGAGCTTGGGATCGGCGAAGCCGTATCCGACGCCTCGCGGGACGACGCGAATGGGATCTTCGACCGACGGCGTCTGAAGCAATTGAACGATCGCGCGCTCGAGTGTCCGATCGAACGACGAGTCGCCCAGCTCCTTGGCGGCCTCTTCGATGCGCGGTTTCAGCGTCGCGTACAGACGCGCGCTGCCATCGGCGTTCATGGACGCGGCCGCGGCGGCCAGCGTGTCGTAACGGGCGTAGCTTCGCGGATCGATGACCAGGTCGTTGCCGCGTTCGATGACGCGAAAACTCGTCGAAGGACGAAGTATGAGGAGCTGCTTGGTCGCCGTCTTTCCTTCCGCGACGTCGGCCACGCCTATCGTAAAGTGACGGATCAGATCGTCGGTCGTCAGCCAGGCCACGACAGACGGGTGCGACGACACCTTCTTGACCAGCTCGCGGACGACGGCGTCACTCTCGTTCAGGGGCGGCAGATCGATCGCCTCCGGGGCCGGGAGTGGGCGATCGGCGGACTTGGCCACGGGCTGGGTTACCGGCACCGCCACCGGTGGCGTCCGCCAGCGACTGTACGCGAAGTATCCTGCGGCGCCGATCGCCACGACCAGCAGCGCAACCGCGATCCAGACGCCGACGGAACGCTCAGGCAGCCGCGACTGGTTCGGCGTTTTCAGCAGATCGAAGTCGGAGACGTCTGGCATATCTTTATGACGGGTATATCAGAACTCCGGCCGGGCGGCGAAGGATCCTTACCCACTCATCGGTTCAATGGATGAGTCTGGGTCGCCCACGAAAAGTTACAAGTTAAAAGTTAGAAGTTAAAAGTGAAGAGTGCAAAAGCCAGAAAATAGCTTCTGTCTTACTTTTAACTCATACCTTTTAACTTCTAACTTTTGTTCCCTCTACTTCAGCGCCTTGGCGATCGCCGCCTCCGCCAGCGGCGCCATGATCGCGTATCCCTTCGCGTTGGGATGCAGATCGTCATCGGTCAACTCGGCCCGCATCAGCCCCTTGTCGTCGATCATCGCGGAGAAGTAGTCGAGGTAGACGTCGCCATGTGAGGCCGCGTAGGACTTCATCCACTCGTTGATCGCCTTGATGCGCTCCATCGGACGAGAGGTTGTTTGCGGCACGCCGCGCACGTGGTACTCGCTGATCGGCGTGATGCTGGCGAACACGACCTTGATGTTGTGCGCGTGCGCGAGCTCGCTCATGCTCGCCAGGTTTCCCTGAATCTCCTCGTTCGTCATCGGCCCTGTGTTGCCGGCGATGTCGTTGGTGCCGGCCAGGATCACGACCGCCTTCGGCTGCAGATCGATGACGTCGCGTCGGAACCGCACCAGCATCTGCGGCGTGGTCTGGCCGCTGATGCCTCGGTCGACGTATGGCTTTCCGGGAAAGAACCCGCCGTATCGCGGCTGCTGCCAGGCATCGGTGATCGAGTCGCCCATAAAGACGACGCGCGCGTCGTTGCGCGCCGGCGCGGCGATGTTCTTGTTTGCGTCACGGTATCGTGCCATCTCAGCCCAGTCTCGCATTCGCATGTCTCTAGCCATCAGTCCCGTAAGCGCGGTCGCCATCTCCGGACACGATGCGGATGCGGACGCAGAGGCCTGGGTGTTCGCCGCAGGCGCCGCCGCCGACGGCTGCGCTGGATTCTGAGCGCTGACAACGGTTCCCAGAAACATCATCGTCGCGAGAAGCGGACGAACGGTCATGCAGTCACCTCCGACATGAGGCGCATGGTACGCGAAAAGGTGAACGCAATGCGAGCCGGGATATCATGCACACCATGACACTTCCGACCAGACCTCTGGGGACGAGCGGGCTGACGCTGACGACCGTTGGATTCGGCGCGTGGGCGGCAGGAGGCGGCGGCTGGTCTTTTGGCTGGGGGCCGCAGGACGACTCCGCGTCGATCGACGCGATGCGTCATGCGATCGCACAAGGCGTGAACTGGATCGACACCGCCGCGGTGTACGGCCTCGGCCATTCCGAAGAAGTCGTCGGTCAGTTCCTCCGGACGCTTACCGCCCGCGATCGACCGTACGTTTTCACAAAATGCGGGTTGGAATGGGATCCCCAGGATCGGATGAAAGTCTCACGCCGCACGCTGCAGCCCGATTCGATTCGCCGCGAGTGCGAGGCCTCGCTTCGCCGGCTGGGAGTGGAACGCATCGACCTGTATCAATTCCACTGGCCGGATGAGGGCGGCGTTCCTCTCGAAGACTCCTGGGATGCGATGTCGCGTCTCGTCGAAGAGGGAAAGGTACGCGCGGCGGGTGTCTCGAATTTCAGCGTGGAGCTTCTGGAACGATGCGAAGCTCGCCGCCACGTCGACTCGCTCCAGCCTCCGTTCTCGATGATCAAGCGTGAAATCGCCGGAGCGCAGCTTCCCTGGTGCGCCGCGCATCGCACCGGGGTCATCAGTTACAGCCCGATGCAGTCAGGCATCCTGACGGATTCGTTCAGCGCGCAGCGCGTCGCATCGCTCGCTCCAGACGACTGGCGTCGCCGAGGACCCGAGTTCAAGTCTCCAAACCTGGAACGAAATCTCGTCCTTCGGGATGCGTTGAAACCGATTGCGGCGCGACACGATACGACTGTCAGTGCGGTCGCGATTGCGTGGGTCCTGACGTGGCCAGGCATCACCGGCGCGATCGTGGGGGCTCGTTCTGCTGAGCAAGTCGACGGGTGGCTACCAGCCGCAACACTCACACTTGAGGCGCAGGATCTCGACGCGATCACGACGGCGATCGAACAGTCAGGTGCGGGAACGGGACCGACGACAAGGCTGGTCAATCGGTGAATCGGTGAATTGGTGAATTGGTGAATTGGTGAATTATTGACGTCCTTAGGACTGACCGAGAGCGGCGTGTGATCGGGTAACTGAGCGCCTGGGGCTAACCTGACTCAAGCGTGTAAATCTCGCCGGGTGGCGCATGACTTCCTTCCGCGCTGGGGCAATAACAGATTTCGACTCAACCGTATAAGCCCGGACGGTCGAGCAGGTTGGCCGCCTCAGCAGGAAGACCAGTCCTGGCGTGGATTTTGAGTCTAATTACGACGGAACGCGTAGCTGCAGGAGCCCCAAAATGCCGAGCGAAGTGCACCTTTCACGAGCTCAGAAATGGGATCTGGCGCGATTGGCGGTAGCGGCTGTTGTTTCGTCCGTGTTCTTTGCAATTCCAATGTTGCTCGTACCGGCGCGATCGGCGGATAGCGCCGATACGCGGGCTTCCACTTCTCCGGTCACAATCTCGGAGCAGATCGCCGTGGCTGCCATATCCGAGCCCACCGTCACGGCGAACTCTTCCCAGGTTGAAACGACGGGCCAGCCTCACGCCAACGTCGTGGCCATCGTCACGTCAACCGCTCTCGCGCGCATCACGAGACCTTCGGTGGCAACGTCAGAGAAGACGCCCGCACGGCCGGTTCAACTCCGCGCTCGCGTCAACACGCCTGCGTCGCCTCCCAACCAACCTCCGACGTTGAGCCGCCGAGTTGCTCGATTCATCGCCGGCGATGGCAAGTACGGTCCAAAGCCGTTCCCCACAATTACCACCTCAGGGATGTGAATCGGTCTTGCGAGGCTGTGGCGCGCCGCTGAAGCCGCGCGCTACGGCTGCGGGTTAGCGCTTTCCCATGGCCTCCGCGAACTTGACGCGTCGAAGGGCTACCTGACTGTCGCCTGCCTCGGAGAGCGTGACACGCTGAGCGCTCGAGCGGAGACGATCCAGCACACCAGGATCGCGGGAATCTTCCTGCTCCATGTCGTCGACGGCGACGACGTAGTACTCGCCGAGGGCGAGTCCGGACATTGCTTCGCGGCGGAGCTGCGTCAGGGGTGACTGACCCGGCGCGTTCGCTGGCTGTGGAGGTCGCGTCATCATCATTGCCGCGATCATCTCTTCCGATACGCCGACGGAAACACGGGTCACGTTCCCGTTCACCCATCGCGTCTTATCCACTGGATAGACCAGGATGACGTAATCCCGCGTGGTCTGGCCGTTTTCATCCGAGACTTGAAAGAGCATGTCGGAACGTTTGTCGGTGACGATCACCTGAACGTTCCGGATCTGCTGTCCGGGTTGAAACGTGATCGACTCTCCCGCCGCGTTTTCGCCATTGATGAGCACCGCTTTGAGATTCCAGCGTCCGAACATCTGCATGGGCGGCGACGAGCACGTCCCGCTCAGTCCTTCGATCCGGAACGTCCAGTCCGCCGCGATGGTGGCTTCCCCGGAGCGGCATTGTCCAGTCTCTGAGTACAAAGGGATTCGTGCTTTGCCGGGGCTGGGCGGCGGCGGGCTCGTGCCTTCGAACACCACGCGGCCGGTTGCGACGGCTCCGCGGCCGACAGCGATCGACACCGAATCCTCCCCGCCGCTCACCACCGTGATCTTGGCGGTCCCGTACTGCTCGTCTTCGGGCCGGGTCGGTCCGTTCGTGCGCGGCGCCACACGAGCCTCGATTTGATAGTCGCCGGGCGCGAGCACGAGGCGGAAGGTTCCGTCTGGACGAACGCCGGTGCCGGCGGTGAAGCCGTCGAAGCCGTTTTCCGACACAACCCTACGCACGTTGACGTAGCTGTTCGACTCACCAGGGGCGGCGCCGTTTGCGACGCTGACGACGCCGTTCACGATCCCCGGCATTCCTTCCGACAGCATGACGTCGATGTCGGTCACCGACTGACCCTTCTCGAGCATGATCGGCTGTGCCTGCTCGAGCGTCAGCGAGCCAGGATAGTAGGTGGGTAACGGCTCGGCCGTCGGCGCCGGAGGCGGAGGCGCGCCTGGCATCGTCATCATTTCGCCCGGTTGCTGCCTGCGGGGCGTCACCTGAACGAGGTAGGTGCCTGCTTCGAGCCGTCCAACGCGGAACTCGCCTCTGTCGTCGGTCGATGCGCTCGCCCGAGTCGTGACGCGGCTCACACGGCCCGACGCGGGAACACGGAGCACGCTGACCTGCGCATAGTCGAGTGGATCGCCGCTCGCGTCGAGCACGCGGCCGGCGATCGATGCGCCGTGGAAGATCGGAATGGTCACGTTGTCCATCGTCTGCCCCTCGGCGAGGATGACCGGACGAGTATTCGATCGAAAGGTGCGTCCGGGCGCCGGAAATCGCGTCGACAGGTAGGTGGCCTTGTCGACGGAAACCATGACGGGACCCGTGGGCAGTTCGGTAAACGTGAAGACGCCGCTCCCGTCGGTCGTGACGGACGACCGCTTCGGTCCCACGAAGGTGACGCGTGCTCGAGCAACTGCGGCGCCCGTGACGCCATCAACGACTCGTCCACGAACGACACCGGTACCGGTGCGCGGAAGCGGTACACGATCGCGCGCCGGGGCGCCTTGTACTGTCGGTGCAACCAACCCCGAAACTTGTCCAGCTGGTGAGGTAGAGGCGACGAGTAACAGGAAGGCGACGGCAATCGGGATGAAGCGACCAATGCCAAACATCTGCATGAAGAAGCTCCCTGTCGCGTGGTCCGTTGTCTGCATTTCTTACTGCGCGTGGGGCCCCACCCCCACGCGCTCTCGCTCGGCGACTTCGCGCCTCGCTCGGGCCGCAGGCGCTTCCCGTGTCTTAGACACCAATCGCCTTCCGCTGGTCGGGATCGTTCCGCGGACTTATACGTCCGTCAACCGGCTCTGTTTCACAGGCCACCTCTCACGCCGGCGCGATGTCATCCAGCTGGACCCTGCTTGCACGGCTGAGGGCCAGAACGGTACACTCGCGCGACTCGTGGAGTGAAGGAGGGTCGCCCGTGCCTGTGCTCGACTTGTGGTCCATGGCGTTCGTGTTCCTGCTGGCGACGTTTGTCGGCTTCCAGGTCATCCAGAACGTCTCGCGTCTCCTGCATACGCCGCTGATGTCGCTCACCAACGCCATTTCGGCGATTGCCGTGGTGGGATCGATCATCATCGCCGGCGAGCAGAAGTCCACGTTCAGCACCATCCTCGGCACGGTCGCTGTTGCCGCCTCGATGACCAACATCGTGAGCGGCTTTCTCATTACCGACCGCATGTTGAAGATGTTCCGTGAGCGGAAGCCACGGTCATGAACACGGCCGGACACCTAACTCAGGCCAGCTATCTCGCGGCCGCGGCGCTGTTCATCCTGTCGCTCCGCTGGCTGAGCGATCCAAAAACCGCGCGGCGCGGCGTGGGCGCCGGTGTGGCGGGAATGGCCGCCGCCGTCGCCGGCACGCTCCTGCACCCGGAAATCGTCAACTACACCTGGATCATCATCGCCCTCGTTGTCGGCACGGCCGTCGGCATTCCGCTGTCGAAGGTGCCGCTGACGGCGGTTCCCCAACGAACCGCGCTGTCTCACGCGTTTGGTGGTCTGGCAGCAGGGCTTGTCGGCACCGCAAAATACGCGCTCTGGTTCCCCGTCGGCGAACTGACGATGTTCCGGACGTTTGCCATCAGCATCGAAGTGATCCTCGGCTACCTGACGTTCACCGGCAGCCTGATGGCAGCGGGCAAGCTGCAGGAAATCATTCCGACGCGCCCGATGACCTATCGCGGTCAGAACATCGTGAACCTGGCGCTGCTCGCTATCGCCGTCGGCTCGGCGGCGATGCTGTTGTTCAGGCCGCAGCTGTGGCAGCTCTTTCCGGTGATCGTGATCCTGTCGCTCGTCTTCGGTGTGCTGCTCATCATGCCGATTGGCGGCGCTGACATGCCGACGGTGATCTCGCTCCTCAACTCGTACGCCGGACTCTCGGCCGTCGCGATGGGATTCGTGCTCGAGAACAAGGTACTGATCACGGCAGGGGCGCTTGACGGATCATCCGGCCTGATCCTCTCGATCATCATGTGCCGCGCGATGAACCGGTCGTTTACCAACGTGCTGTTCGGGGCCTTCGGGCAGGTCCAGACCGGCGGCGCCACGACGGAAGCCAAGACGGTGAAGAGCGGAACACCGCGCGATGCGGCGGACCTGCTCGAGAACGCGGGCAGCGTCGTGATTGTGCCGGGATACGGGATGGCGGTTGCGCAGGCGCAGCACCGGGTCAAGGAAATCTACGATCAGCTGACCAAGCGCGGCGTCGACGTCAAGTTCGCGATTCACCCGGTCGCCGGGCGCATGCCAGGACACATGAACGTGCTGCTCGCCGAAGCCGAAGTGCCATACGAAGCCCTGATCGAAATGGATGAAATCAATCGCGATCTGCCGCAGACTGATGTCGTTCTCGTCGTCGGCGCCAACGACGTCGTCAATCCGGCGGCGCGCCACGACGCAAAGAGCCCGATCTACGGGATGCCCATCATCGACGCGGACCGCGCCAAGTTCGTGATTGCCAACAAGCGGTCGATGAACCCCGGGTTTGCCGGGATCGACAACGAGCTGTACTACGCCGACAATACGCTGATGGTGTTCGGCGACGCGAAGACCGTCCTCGGCGACATCGTCAAGGCGCTCGCCGGCGACTCTACCCACTAGCGAGCAGAGCCGCGCATTCAACGGAACTCTGATCGGATCCCGGACCACGGTTGAGACATGCCCGACCTGATTGACCTCTTTCTTCATCTCGACGTTCATCTCGACGACTTCGTTGTTCGCTACGGGGTGTGGGTTTATGCGCTGCTCTTCGCGATCATTTTTGCGGAGACCGGACTGGTCGTCACCCCGTTCCTTCCTGGCGATTCGCTGCTCTTTGCCGCCGGAGCCATCGCGGCACGCGGAAATCTCAACGTGGGATTTCTCTTTCTGCTGCTCGCAGGAGCGGCGATTCTCGGCAACACGGTCAACTACAGCGTCGGACACTTCATCGGCCCTCGGGTCTTCCGCTCGGACGAAGCGCACCCGCTGCTGAATCGTCAGCACCTCGATCGAGCGCACGCGTTTTTTGAGAAATACGGCGGTATGGCGGTGGTGCTGACGCGGTTCGTGCCGATCATCCGCACGTTCGTGCCATTTGTCGCCGGCGCAGGCGCGATGCGTTATTCAGCGTTCGCGCTATTCAATGTGGTCGGCGGATTGCTGTGGGTTGGCGTGTGCCTCGGCGCCGGCTACGCGTTCGGCAACGTACCGATCGTGCGGAACAACTTCTCGCTGGTGGCCATCGGCATCGTCGCCGTGTCGATGATTCCGATGGTCGTCGAGTGGATCCGGCACCGACGAAAAAGATGAAATGCTGAATGTTGATTGCTGAACGGACGGGACGTTCGAGTCAACGAGGGGAAATGTAGGCTTCCGCCTTTCCTTTTCGAGAGGCGGAAGCTACAAGTGAGAGATTGTGGCTTCCGGCTTAGCCGGAAGGCCTTGTGTCTACGCGAGCCGGACGTTCTCGGCACGCGGGCCCTTCGGCCCCTGGCCCTTCTCGAACGTCACCGCCTGCCCCTCGCGAAGGCTGTCGAACTGGCAGCCGTTGCACGCCGACTGATGGAAGAAGTACTCGCTGCCGTCGGCCGCCGCGAGAAATCCGAATCCCTTTTCGCTCACCAAGCGCTTAATCGTCCCGTTGGTCGTTGCTGCCATCTCAAAATCTCCTCGTGCGAGTGACGGTCGCCGCTGCGCGAAGCCTCCGCGCATCTCCTCCATATAGGCTGCCCGCCGCTAGATGCGGCAACTGCGCAACCGTGTACGAACCTTGCCGCTTTGGTGAGGTCTGGATCAGATACCCGCAATGCCATTTCGGGTCGACGACAGGCTCAGAAAGCAGGGCTGCTTTATACCACAATTCCCTGTGAATTTAGACGGTACTTTGGTATTCGCTACCATCCTCGGGCATCCGGCGTGCGGGATTCGAGGGATCGCGAGCGGGCCCCCTGGGTTCCCGCGCTGAGCTGGAAGCTGAAAACCGGCGGCTGCAACTGACTGATAATTGACGCCCATGGCCTCTGTCGCAACACAGCTATTTCGAATCGTCACCGAGAGATGGCTCAATCTCCTATTGATTGCAGCCCCTGTCAGCATCTGGATCCGGTGGAAAACGGGGGTTTCGATTTGGGTATTTGTTACCGCCGCAGTCTCGCTGATTCCGGCCGCCGGCCTGATTGGCGTGGCAACGGAGCACCTCGCACGGCGCTCCGGACCCACCCTGGGTGGGTTTCTCAATGCAACGTTTGGCAATGCGGCGGAGCTGATCATCGCGATCGTGGCGCTTCGCGCGCATCACACCGAGGTCGTCAAGGCCTCAATTACCGGAAGCATCATCGGCAACCTACTGCTCGTGTTCGGCTTTTCCTGCTTTGTGGGTGGACTCACGCACGGCCGACAGAAGTTCAGCCGCCTCTCGGCGAACTCATCGACCGTGATGCTGTTTCTCGCGACGGTCGCCCTGGTGATGCCAGCCATGGTTGCGCTCATCAGCTTTGGTTCGCTCGAAGCGCACCCAGCAGTCATCGACAGGCTGAGTTTCTGGTCGTCCATCGTTCTGCTTGGCGTCTATGCTGCGGGGCTGATCTTCGCGTTCCGATCGCAGCGCGATCCGCTCAGGATGGAGGCGGGACACGCCCATGGCGCACATCTTGGTGTCGGCACCGCGATGACGCTTCTCGCGCTCGCGACAGCCTTCACCGCGATCGAAGCGGAAATTCTGATTGAATCGCTCGAGCCAGCGCTCAAGGGTCTCGGTATGTCGGAGCTGTTCGCGGGCGTCATTGTCGTGGCGCTGGTGGGGAACGCTGCCGAACACTACAGCGCCGTCACGGCGGCCAGAGACAACGAGATGACGCTCGCGCTTGAAATCAGCGTCGGCAGCAGCGCGCAGATAGCATTAATGGTTGCGCCCGTCCTCGTTCTGCTTTCCGTCGCGTACGGCACGCCGATGTCGCTCGTGTTCAACGCGTTCGAGATCACAGCCATCGGCCTGTCCGTGCTTGCCGTCGCGCTGGTTGCGATCGACGGCGAAAGCAACTGGCTCGAAGGACTGCAACTGCTCGGCGTCTACGTGATTTTCGCGATCGCGTTTTACCTAATACCCGCAAAGTAGTTGGTGAATTGGTGAATTGGTGAATTGGCGAATTCGTGAGTTGGTGAATTCGCTTCGCACCCGCTACCGCGCGTGCTTTCAAGAGCGACGGTTCCCGTCTGCCGTGAAAGCGCGGCGGTAGCCGCGCGATGCGCAATTCACCAATTCACCAATTCACTGATTCACCAATTCACTGATCACCAATTCATCAACAAATCCTGACTCATCGTGTAAACGCTGCACGATTTCCAACTCAGCCTCAAGTCAGCTCGACTGCGTTTTATTGGACTTTCACGCACAGAGCCGGTCGGGCACCCTGCTTGCGTTTTCTTTCCGCGATGATCGAATTGGTTCAAAGCGAAGTGCTCAGGAGGCCGACAATGAAACGTTCAATCACCCGGTGGACGATGGCAGTCGCAACTGCTGGCGTTCTGAGTCTACCGGTCAGTAGTTTCGCACGGACTACGCAGGATCCTCAGCCGCAGCCGCAACAGCAGCAGCCGCCGGCTCAGCCGCAACCGCAACAGCCACAGCCCGAGCAGGCAGCGCCGACGCCGCAGCAGCCGGCGCCAACGCCGCAGCCGTCAGCGGCCGCAACCCAGCCGCAGGCGGAAAAGGAGATGACTCCGCAGGACCACCTCAAGAAAGCGCAGGAGGCCGCCAACGAAATCAGCACGATGTCGGTTCCGGCGAAGGACCGCGGTGACGTGGAGCAGCTGAAGAAGCATCTCGCGAATCTGGACAAGGCGAGTTCGTCCAGCGCCGCGACGCCGACGGAAACGGCAAAGAAGGGCGACGAAAAGGCTTCGGCCCAGCCGAACTGGGGAACTGAGGTCGCGGCGATCGACAAGATCATCAGCGGGATGGTCGGCAGCGAATCCGCCACGCCGTCGTCACCCCAGCCGACCGGCACGAGCGGAACATCCAAACCAGCAGCGACGCTCGATGATGCGACGCGGGCCAAGCTGATGGAAGTGAGGACGCACATTACGGCTTACGCGGCCGGTATGGCAGGCACGTCAACGCCGAAGACCGAAACAACGGCGGCCACTGAAACACCAGCGGCGCGTCCCGAGCCTGCGATGACGCAGCCGCCAGCTCAGTCGCCCACGCCGGCCGCGCCACCGGCGCAGAATCGGCCAGCATCGCAGTCGCCGACCCCGACGCCGCAGCCTGATCCCAACGCCGCGCAGCCGCCGGCGGGCCAGCCGCCCGCGGCCCAGGCACAGCCGCAGTCAACCGACACAGAAGCGGCCCATCGTCACCTGCTCGCGGCGCGTGAAACGCTCGCTCAGCTGACGCAGCTTCCGGCCGCCGCGCAACTCAGCGGCGAGCCGCGCAATCAGATAGCGCAGCTGATCACCAACTTCAACGAGCTGATTAGCGCGCAGAGCAACTGGAAAGCAAGCTACGACAAGGTGTCCGCGAATCTGACGACGCTGCTTGGTCCAGCCAACTCGGACAACGAAGCGACGGCCGGCGCCCCAACGCCGAACGCAGGCGCGACGCCCACTCCGGCCCCTGGCGCCCCCGCTCCGAACGCAGGCGCAGCGCCTGCTCCGGGAGCAGTCGGCACTTCGGGAACCGCGACGGTGGAACTCGATCCCGCGATCCGCGCGAAGCTGGTCGATCTTCGCAAGAACCTGAATGACTTCAAGAAGGCAGCAGGCGCAGCGGACAGTAAAAATTAAAAGTTAAAAGTTAAAACGCACAAGGGAAAGAGGCAGGGGAGCGGACTGGATGGGCAATCCGCTCCCCTTTCTATTTCATGACGTTCGCAGAACTTCGGCGACCTCGACGGCTCGAGCGCGTCGCGCCGGCACGATCAACGCCGCGATGGCAGTCGCGATCAGCAGCAGAACGCTGCCGCCATAGACGATGGGATCGTACGGATCTGCCGTCAACCCGTAGACGACGCCAACGGCGAATCGAGACAACAACGCGCCTCCTAGTACGCCAGCAACCACACCCGGAACCATCGTGACGAGCCCCTCCCTGAAAATGAGCCGGCTGACGTCGCGAGGTGACGCCCCGAGCGCAAGCCTTATCGCGAAGTCGCGTCGCCGCTCGGCGACGAGGCAGGAAAACACGCCGAACAGCCCCAGAGCCGCAAGCGCCGCTGAGACCGCGCCGAGGACGCCCAGGTGTCCGAACATCGCCAAGTCTTCCGACTGCAATTGACGGATCGCTTCTCTGACCGTTCTCAATTGATACGGCGCAACATCGGGATCGACTTCCGCTAGCGTGCGTCGAACGGGCTCCGGACTCGAACCATCAGGAACGCGTGCCACCAGGAACATCGTCCGCTGCGGCTCCTGCGTGCCCGGGAGATACACGACTGCGGGGATGTCGCCGGCGATCGCGTTCCGCGTGTTGCCGACGACACCGACGATTTCTCTGAGTCGCGATTCGCCACGAACAGACAGCCGGCGTCGGACGAGATCGTGTGGATTGGCAACGTACCGGAGTGCAAATTGCCGGTTCACGAGCGCAACCAGCGGTGTGTCGGCGGTGTCTTGCACTGTGAATTCGCGACCTGACACCACGTCGATGCCAATGGTTTCAAAGAGGCGCGGTGTGATGACGTTGAGCTCCGCCGCTTCCGGCCCATCGGCTGCCGGCGTTTCCGATTCCAGTTTCACAGGGACCGCGGGCCCTGTGGTGATCGACGGGACGACCGAGCTGCCCGCTGCGCTCGTGACCCCGGGAAGACCACACACTCGATCGATGAACGTCGTGAACGTCTGGGCGAATCGGTGGCTGTCAGCATATTTCCATGTCGGAAGCGCCAGATTCGTCGTCATCACTCTTGTCGTGTCGAATCCGGTGTTCATGAGGATCGACGTGAGAACGGATTGAAGGACGATGGCCGACACGATGACAAGAATCAGCGCCGCTCCAAGCTGAGAAGTTGCGAGGATGCGCTGCGTCCGGCGTCCCGTCCGGCCGGACTGAGCTTCTGTCCATCCGCCGGTCGTCAGCGGCATTCGATTCCGAAGGAGCTGAACGGCCGGTACGAATCCAAAAATGATCGGTGCGACCAGCGACGTGTATGCAGCAACGCGCAGCAACTGCCAATCGATGAGGATCCTGTCGTAATACCGGTCAGCGGACATCCGAAGCAGCTTGACGCCACTTACAGCCAGCGCCAGCCCAATGACAGTCGCAGGGATCGCGATCAACAAGCCTTCGAACGCCTGTTGGCGGACGATACGGAACGCGCTGGCGCCAACGGCCAAACGGACGCTGAACTCCTTCAGTCGCGCCACGGTTCGCGATAGTAGCAATAGGGCGACGTTCACCCAGCCAATGAGCAGGACCAATCCACTGGCCACCGATGTCAGGGCGAGGTTGTAGTAGGTCTGCGGGGCGGTGCGGCCCGTAGACGTGTCGACGACGCGTGCGTCCCAGCCGCGGTTGGTGTGGGGATGCTCGGCGGCAAGCTGCATGGCGAGCGCGTGCACTTCCTCGTGAGCCTGCGCGACGGTAACACCTGGCTTTAGAACCCCGGCCACCACCAACGATCGCGAGTTGCGCGGACCGTTGCGGGCGGCAGCAAGATCGAACGGGATGCAAAGCGCAGTGGAGGCGAAGTTCGCAAACACACCATCGAGCCGCGGCTCGAACACCCCTACAACGGTGTGGGCCACACCGTCGAGGGTGAGACTGCTGCCGATGACGGACGGGTCTCCGGCCAGCGTCGTTTGCCACAGCCGATTGCTGATGACCACGACCCTGGGAGCACCGGGCAGGTCCTCCCCGTCGCGAAACCCCCTGCCGATCGCCACCTTCATGCCCCAGATGTCCAGCAGGTTTGCCGTTACCTGCCACGCCGCGAGGCGGGAAGCTTGACCCCGGCCGGTCAGCGTGAGCGTTGTACGGCCCCGCGCTCCGAGCGACGCGAACGCCCTGGTCCGCTCACGGAGGTCGAGATAATCCGGAAGCGACAGGGCGGCCCTGTCGTTCCCGTGACGGCTGTCGATGCTGAAGATCCACCCGAGACGTTCCGGATGCTGAATCCAGTAGTTGACGAAGACAACAGCATCGATGCCGAAGGCGAGCGTCGTCGCACCGATGCCAAGCGCGAGGATTCCACACACGAATGCAGAGAATCCAAGGTGTCGAGCCACACTCCGGAACGCCCCGCGTAAATCGTCGAGCACGTCGTCATCCCTTTCGTCAACGCCGGATGTGGCCCATGAGTGTTGATCTGCGGCGAACTCCTTCCAAGAGGTACCTTCGTCTACGGCTGAGTTCCGTGATATTGTGGAAATCCTTTCTCGAGGTTTCGGCTTTTTAATGAAAAGAGTGCTGATCGTTGTCGCGCTTCTTGCCGCGGCATGGATACCCGTCTGGGGGCGTTCGGACACACCGCTCGAGGCTGCGGCAGCCGCGTGGGATCGCGGCGACTACACGACGGCGCTGAAGTGGTACCTCGAGATTCTCGATTCGCCGAATGCGGCGGGCTCGCTCGAAGCAATCGCGCTGCAGACCGGAGAGCTGTATAAGACGACGGAGCTGACGCGCGATGGCGACGCGCCGCTTTTCTCCCCCGACAGCCGACGGGTCGCGTTCGAGACCGGCTCTGGCCTGGCGCGGAAAATTCGGATCATTCCGGTCGGCGCCGCGGCCCGCGTGGAGTCGCCGATCGAATTGCCTGGCGTCGGTGCGGCCTTCTCGGTGGACGGCTTGAGAGTCGCGTATCTCCGGTTGCCGAGCGGACAGAATGCCACCGCAGCTCAGACGGGGGTCGACAGTGCGACGCCGGCCGATCGTTCGCAGCGACTCGCTGCGCTGAATCAACTCATCGCCACCGAGAGCCGCGTCGTGGTCCGCGAGCTCGCTACCGGCCGGGAGACAACGCTCGAAACTGGTTCGCTGCGGATCACGGCGATCGTGTGCGGCGCCGACTCAATCGTCGGGTCGGCGTACCCCGCCGACGGCGGCCCGGGACAAATCTACGACATCGCGGAGGGACGCGAACCGATCGCGCGCACAGCGGGCGAGGGCGACAAGGCGATACAGAGTCGCAACTCCACCGGCACCGCCCTGATCTTCACGACGCGTCCGGCCGCGGGTGCGGGTCGCGGCGGACGGGCGGGCGGCGCCGGCGCGGCCCCGAGCTTCAGCTTACTCTCGCTTGCCGACGGAACAACCACTCCAGTCAACGGTTCTGCGCCAGCGTTCTCGCGCGATGGCGCGAGCCTCGCCTACATCATGCGCGAAGGATCCGAGACCCGCCTGATGCGGGCGCCCACCAGCGACCCCGCGCACGCCACAGTCGTCCGGAAGGGGCCCGAGCGGATCGAGGCGCCAGCCCTCTCGCCCGACGGCAGCCGGATCGCGTTCCAGATGATGCCGAACGACGACTGGGAAATCTATGTGATCAACAGCGACGGTTCCGGCGAAGCACGCGTCACGCGCGAAATTCAGCACGACGTCCTGCCGGTATTCCTGACACCGGATCGCATCCTCGCGGTCATGGGCGAGCCGCGTCACCGACGCTCCTATCTCTACGACCTCCCGTCGATGAAACGCACGCGCCTGTTTCATAACAACACCGTGAGGACGATTGCGCCCGAGTACTCGTGGACGCCCGCGCCGGACGGGAATCGAATCCTGATTTCCGCCGAGCGGGATGGCGACACCGTGTCGCCGGAGCGCGGCCTTTACGTGACCGACCTGACCAGACAGGTCACGCCAGAAGAACTCCGCGAGCGGGTGAAAGGGAACCTGGATTCGGAACTCGCTCTGGTGGCCAAAGGGAAACGGCTCTTCGCACCCATTGCCGTGGATGTGAAGACCGCCGTCGCGGGTATTTCCGTGTCGCGGATTTTCGGATACGAGAAGTCGTTGTTCGACTTCGATTCGAAGTACGTGACCCAGCCGGGCAACAAGTTGGCGGCGACGTTTCTTTTCGACAGCTACACGTCGTTCGGCTATGAACCCGAATACCAGCCCTTCCAGTACCGAACGCGAAACGGTCAATCCGGCGAAACCGCTAACGTCGTCGCGCTGCTGAAGGGCACCGTCAACCCCGAGCTGATTTACGTCGTCAGCAGCCACTACGACTCCGTTGCCATCGGACCGGGTGCCGACGACGACTCGTCCGGGACGGCGGCGCTGCTGGAAACGGCGCGGATCCTCGCGAAGCATCCTCAACCCGCAACGATCATTTTTGCATCGTTCACCGGCGAAGAAGCCGGCCTCCTCGGCAGCCGCGAGTTCGTTCGCCGTGCGGTGGCGGACAAGCTGAATGTCGTCGGCGCGCTCAACAACGACATGATTGGATGGTCGAACGACTACCGGCTCGACAACACGATTCGGTACTCGAACGTCGGCATCAGAGACGTTCAACATGCCGCGGCGATGCAATTCTCGAATCTCATCACCTACGACGCGCTCTACTACAAGAACACGGACGCCGCCGCATACTATGAAGCCTACGGCGACATCGTCGGCGGCATCGGATCGTATCCGGTGCTCGGCAATCCTCATTACCATCAGTCGCACGATCTGCTCGAAGGGATCAACCATCAGCTCGTCGCCGAAGTCGCGAAAACGACAGCCGCGACGTTGATGCTGCTGGCATCGAGCCCGTCTCGGTTGAAGGATCTCCACGTCGACAGCTTCAAAGGGGGAACGGCGTCGATCTCATGGACGCCGAGTCCGGAAAAGGGAGTGACGGGCTACATCGTCGCCTTCGGCACGGCGTCGAAACCGGAGGCGCAGCAGGTTCGAGTGGTCAAGCCGACGGTGACGCTGACCGGCGTTCCGGCGGGTGCGTCCGTCGCCGTGAAGGCCGTGAACGCCAAGGGGCTGGAAGGCTGGGATTGGGCGCGCGTCGTGGTGCGGTAATTACGATTGCGGGCAGAATGCGGCCGAGTACTGAATCATGGTCTCCGCTCGATGTGGTGTCGGTCGAACCACCATGTAACCTTCCCTGCCGTAGCCTGAACGCTGAAACGTCCAGTACGATTTGCCCTGCACTTTGATCAATCCGAGCGGCAACATGAACGTCACGCCTCGCCTGTCGCAATACGTGACGTCGCCGTGCAGAGTGATAAACCGTTTTCCGTCCGGCGCGACGAACATCCACCCGCCCGCCGACGCAACGAGCCCGCAGCCGTCGTCTTGCGGACCAGGCGCATACTTTTTGACACCCTCGATGTAATACGCGACCCACCCGTCCTCGTCCATCGGTGCCCGGTACATCGCTTCTAGTTCCACAGGAGTGGTGCGGCGGACGGCACTGGAAATCGGATTCTTCCAGTCTGTGTAACGCTTGATCGCTGCTTCCTCTGCCCGATCGAATTCGCTCTTCACGAGTGCGGCTGTGGGCTTCCATTCCGGCGATTCAGCCGAAACGATTTCGATCCGGTCGACGGACTGGGGACCGGAGACCGCAAGGCCGTCCTTGGGAAACGGCTGCACCATTGCGGCAGGGGGAATTTCGTCAGAGCGATAGTCGGACGCGAGCGCCATCCGCCATTCGCACACCAATCTCAAGAGCACCGGGTGTGTCACATGAATGGTGCCCCGCTTGGTCCCTTCGAGCCACGCCGTCATTTCTGTGAGAGGACCCGGCTTTCCCCACCACTCTCGAGGGATCCCCAACTTGACCCGGCTGCGTTGGTCGCCATCAAGTTCCGTGGGCCAGGGCTTCACCCACCGCTTTCCGTCGAACACCGCAAACGGGCTGACGATGCCATCACGACGAATCACGGCAAGGGTAAAGGGAGGGGTCTCGGTGGAATGATCCTTCGGTGCCGATATCCGTTGGCCGGGATCCGGGATCCGCGGATCCTGAGCCCGAAGAAATGAGAGAAGGATGAGAAGCCAGACCATCATCGGTGGCAGACGCTACAAGCGGTTTCAAAACGTCGTGCGACAGTCGTGAACGAGCGCGCGTGTAGGGGAACCCGAGGGGCGCAGCCCCTCGGAGTGATTAAGCCCGATCGAGCACTTCCCGTACTTTCGACAAGAGCGTGTCGCGTGAGAACGGTTTCGCGAGAAAGTCCGACGTCAACTCGTTCGTGCCGGTCGCGGGATAGCCGGACACACAAATCATCTTCAGCGTGCCGCGGCGCGCGCGCAAGTGTTCGGCCAGTTCGGCGCCTCCCATATACGGCATCCGCATGTCGGTGAGCAGGAGATCGATGCTGTCGCCGTACTGATCGTATACCTTCATCGCTTCCTGGCCGTTGCGGGCTTCGTACACGTGATAGCCGGCGCGAGTCAATGCTTGCGCGAACAGCTGTCGAACGGCCGGTTCATCCTCGACGAGCAGAATCGTTTCGCGACCGCCGCCACTCGGCGGGTCAGTCTCGTCTGACTGGCTGCCCGTCATTCAGATCTCCTTTGTCTCATCGCTCGCTGTGCTGGTGTCATCATTCATCTGCCAGCTCCCGTGCCGCGGCCACCTGACGCTCACGCTTCAGGCCGGAACGCCGCTCGAGGGAACGCTCGATCATCCAGCACAGTAATGCCCACGATAACCCAATCAGCCATCCGGCGAGAACGTCCGTGGGATAGTGCACGCCAAGGTAGACTCGGGACGCCCCGACCAGTCCCGTGGCGAGCATCGCCATCGCCATGCAATACAGCTTGGTCACGCGGCGTTTGGCAATGTGCATCGAGAGTGCACCGAGCGTGAGGTAGACGACGGCCGACTGGAGCGCGTGGCCGCTCGGGAAGCTCATGCTCATCACTTCGCGCAAGTGCGGGACGACGTCGGGGCGGGGACGCTGGAACAACTGCTTCAGGGCACCGTTCAGGAACCAGCCGCCAAAAGCGGCGACGGTCGCAAACAGCGCGCGGCGCCACAAACCTTGCAGCAGCAGAAAACCGGCAACCGCAAACACCGTCATCCCCAGAACGGTCGCGCCGCCAAGCGCGGTGATGTCGAGCGCCGAACCAACCATCCATGCCGGTCCGATTGGTCGGGCAAGATCGTCGGGACTTCGAAGCGCGAGCAGAATTCGCCGATCGAAGCTCTGGGTTTCCCCTTCGAGCACCTCGCTCGCCAGCTTCATAAAGATGAGGAGGAGCAGCAGGACCGCAATGCCGCCGATGAGGAGAGTCAGTTCGGTTCGGTCTCGCGGCTTCAGGCGGCTCAGCCACTTCCACAAACCCAGCCGTGCGTTTTTACGCATCGACTGATTATCCAACGGGATTGATGTACGGACTGCGTCAGGACGAGGCGCCGACCGGGGACTTGAGCGCTCGGACCATGAGGACAGGAATCTGGACATTGTGGCGGACGCGATCAGCGGTCGCGCCGCGTAACAGATCGTTGAGAAAACGATGACCGTGCGTAGACATGGCGATCAGATCCACGGACTCCTCGGTCGCGACCTTCGTCAGTTCGGTTGCCGGATCGCCCATCGCCAGACGCGCCCGCGCCTGAAATCCACGCTGCACCAGTTCGTCGCAAATGCGCGCCAGGTACTCGCGATCCGCGCGTATCTCCTCCGACTCGCGGAGCTTGAGCTCGTCGAAGTGGCGCGCCACCCACCCGTCGGCGACGTGCACCAGCAGCAGCCTCGCGCCGGTCAATCGCGCGAGCGGCTCGACATGATTCAGCACCGCCCGATCGGATTCAGAATTCTCTATGGCGACGAGGATGTGCTTATACATATCGTTCCATCACTCATCACTGATCACTGATCCTGAATCACTCATCCTCGGATCACTAATCACTGAATCCGTGAATCGCTGAATCGCTGAAACCGTGATTGGACTCAAATGATTCAGCGATTCAAGGATCGGTGATTCAACGATCAGGGATTCCAGGATCAGGGATTCGAGGATCAGTGATCAGTGATAAGTGATTCTCCTCTACCCGGCGAAAATCTGCCACAGGAGCCAGGCGTTTAGAGCGGCGATCAGGACGGCGACGGGCCAGGCCAGCACGAGCATCCATCGGGGCGCGACGAGCGAGCCCATCTTACGCTTGTCGCCGGTGAACAGGACGAGCGGAAACACCGCAAACGGCAGCTGCAGGCTGAGAACCACCTGACTCAGAATCAGCAGCGCGCCGACCCCGCGTTCGCCGTAGAAGTAGACGGTGAAGAGAGCCGGGATGATTGCGATCAGCCGGGTAATCAGACGACGCAGCCATGGCCGCAGCCGGATGTTCAGGAATCCTTCCATGACGATCTGGCCGGCGAGGGTGCCGGTCAACGTCGCGTTCTGACCCGAGAACAGGAGCGCGACGGCGAACAGCGTGCTGGCGAGCTGAGTGCCGAGGAGCGGCGTCAGCAGCAGATAGGCATCGGAGATATCGGCGACGCCTTCGTGTCCGGTCGTGTGGAACGTCGCCGCGGCGACGACGAGGATCGCGCCGTTGAGAAACAGCGCAAACATCAACGCGACGGTTGAATCAATCGTGGCGAACCGCACCGCTTCGCGTTTGCTCTCGGCGGTGTCGGCGTACTTCCGCGTCTGGATGATCGACGAGTGAAGATACAGGTTGTGCGGCATCACCGTGGCGCCGAGAATGCCGATGGCGATGTAGAGCATGGCAGGGTTGCGGACGATCTCGGAGGACGGAACGAACCCCGACATGACGCCCATGAGATCCGGCTTCGCGAGCCACAGCTGCGTCGCGAAGCACCCGGCGATGCCCAGGATCAGCGCCACGACGAGCGCTTCGACGTACCGGAACCGATACTGCTGCATGTAGAGCACGAGCAGCACGTCCAGCGACGTCAGGCACACACCCCACATCAGCGGCAGCCCGAACAGAAGGTTGAGGGCGATCGCGGATCCGATCACCTCCGCGAGATCGCAGGCGGCAATCGCCACCTCGCATAGCACCCATAGCACCAGCGTCGCTGGTCTCGAATAGTGATCGCGGCAGGCCTGCGCGAGATCGCGGCCGCTGGCGATCCCCAGGCGCGCTGCGAGCGCTTGGAGCAGGATCGCCATCAGATTCGACAGCATGATCACGCTCAGCAGTGTGTAGCCGTATCTCGCGCCCCCGGCGAGGTCAGTCGCCCAATTGCCGGGGTCCATGTAGCCCACGGCCACGAGGTAGCCGGGCCCGGCGAAGGCGAAGAATTTGCGCCAGAAGCCCCCGGTCGCCGGAACTGGAACGGAGCCATGGACTTCGGGGAGGCTGACGGTCAGGGACGGCTGCCGCCAGCCGTCGGCCCCTAACCTTCCACCGCTCGCAGCCTCACGCTTCGACATGACCATACGTTACACGAGGCGTAACCCCTTACTGAAACAGAAAATTTCGATTATTCAAAAAAGTCTACAGATTGCTTAAATCCAATGATTTACAGGCTACAATGCGGGGCACATTGCTTGCCACTCCCGCGAGGAACTATATGATTCGTCCGTCCGTCTACCTGCCACTGCGGCTGGCTGCCGCGGCACTCCTCCTCAGTACCGGTCCGGTTTTCGCCCAGAATCCCGACCCGGCGGCGGCGGCGACGGCTCAGAGCCCGGATGTTCCGGTCGCAGCCCCCCTTCCGACGCAGATCGATCTCAACCTCATCAATCTGCCGACGACGATGTCGATCGCGCGGCATCACAGCTACTTTCGACTGACGCATCGATTCGCGGGCGACCTGCGCCGCGGCGACTTCGGCGACCTCGCCGCTGACCTGTTCACCCTCGACAAAGGGGCGGTTATCGGTCTCGAGTATCGATTCGGGATCACCAGCAACATTCAGGCTGGTGTGCATCGATCTCTGCTCAGCAAGACGATTCAGGTCTTTGGACGATGGGATGCGTTACGGCAAGGGGAATCGCTTCCCGTGTCGGTCTCCGTGACGGGCTCGTACGAAGGGCTGGACAATCTGCGCGTTTACCATCAACCGGGCGTCCTGGTAACGGTCTCGCGCACATTCGGCGACCGGCTCGCGCTTTACGCAACGCCCGCCTTCGTTGGCGATACGCACGCGGTTGACTTCATCGCTGGCCACGAAGGACACGACCACGACCTTGGCCTGGACGAGGACGAACACGCCAATCACAACGATACGTGGTTCATGGGTCTTGGCGGGCGTCTCCGGTTCTGCACCACTGGTTACATCACCGGCGAGTACACGCCTCGCCTTGGTGGCTACGATCCAAACGCTGGTGTGTGGGGTGTCGGAATCGAAAAGCGCACGGGCGGTCACACCCTGCAACTGAATTTTACGAACTCCTTCGGCACCACATTCGGACAGCTTGCGCGCGGTGGCAGCCCGCACGACGTGTATCTGGGTTTCAACATCACTCGTCGCTTTTGAGCCACAACACTGACGGCACAGACAACAGACTTTTCAGGGAGTCAAAACACAATGAAACGTTACTTACTGCTGGGAGTGGCAATCTTGGCCGCCGCCTGCGGCAGCAGCCCGTCGCAGCCGTCTAACACCCCGCCGCCGAACACGATCGTGTTCACGGCAGCGCTATCTTCTCAGAATGAAATCCCGGCGATTACGAATGCTGATGCGAACGCTCGCGGCACCGGAACCTTCACGCTGAATCTGACCCGTGACGCGTCTGGCAATATCACGACTGCGACCGGAACGTTCGTCTACAGCCTCACCGGATTCCCTGCGGGCACGTCTATCCGGCTGACCCACATTCACGAGGGTGGGCCGGCGATTCCTTCTGGTGGCGTCGTGATCGACTCCGGGTTGACCGCCGCAAATGCCATCACCCTGGATAACGGAACGCTCACAAATCAGACCTTCTCGAATCGGCCGGTCGACGCGACGCTCGCCAATCAGATCATCGCGAACCCCAACGGCTATTACTTCAACGTGCACTCCGCCGTGAATCCTGGCGGTGCCGTGCGCGCGCAGTTGGTGAAGCAGTAGGCCGCAATTCAATCGGGATCCGGGGTCCGGGATCCGGAGTTTGCAAGACGCGAAAGGGCCGGTGGCAGCGGGCAGCTGCACCGGCCCTTTTTTTAACTCCAAGCTTCCAGCTGCTCTGTCTGCTCTTATCACTGCGCGTGGGGCCCCACCTTTCTCGATGCGACTGGGGCCCCACCCCCAGTCGCTGCTGCCTCGCGCTCGGCGCTCGGCAGCGGCTGAAGGCTCTCGCGCGCTCTCGCTCGGCGACTTCGCGCCTCGCTCGGGCCGCAGGCGCTCTTCCCTTACCTCGTACCAGCGATTTTCCCCGTCGCCCCCTTCCCCTTTCTCGGCCCCTTGTTGTCGCGCGCCGGGACGTGATCGAGGTTGGCGACCTTCGTACCGGTCGCGTAGACCAGCTGCGTGATGTGCGCCATCTTCGGGAAATCGATCTTCGAAACTTCGTCGGTCAGGTAGTGGTAGTCCTTGTGGAGTCCCGTTGTGTAGAAAATGATCGGGATGCCTTTGGATGCATAGCTGTAATGATCGCTGCGCGTGTAGATCGATTCCGGGTCGGCCGGATCGTTCAGCTCGTAGTCGAGTTTCATCGGCGTCGAGAGGCCCGCATTCGCATCCTCGTTGAGGTTGTGCAGCTCCGTGCTGATGCGATCGGAGCCGACGACGTAGACGGTGTTCTCTTCCTTCGAATCGTCGCAGCGATTGCGGCCGACCATGTCGATGTTCAGCTGCGCCGAGATCTTGTCGATCGGCACCACCGGGAAATCCGCGTTGTAGCGCGACCCGTAGAGTCCGGCTTCCTCGCCGGAGTGCCAGACGAAGAGCAGCGATCGCTTCGGCTTCGGCCCCTGCGCAAACGCTTTCGCCAGCGCCATCAGCGCCACGGTCCCCGACCCGTCATCGTCGGCCCCGTTGTTGATGTTGTCGCCCGGGCGCGGCGTGTCGCGCGTCTGGCCGGTGCATCCGCCGGCGCCAGCGCCACCGCCGAATCCGCGTCCGCCTCCCGTCGTCTGCGAGTAGCCGATGTGGTCGTAGTGAGCTCCAAACGCCACGTACGAATCCTTCAACTTCGCGTCCGTGCCGGGAATGATGCCGACGACGTTGCGGGTGAGCTGGGTGCGGACGATCGTGTAGTCCGCATCGACGTTGATGGTCAGCTTGACGCCCTTCAGCGCGAAGGGTGGAATGGGTTCCTGTTTGGTGACGAGATCCTTCAGCGTGTCGTACTTCATGTCCGATCCGCTGAAGAGGAACTCGAAGAACTCATCCTGTGCCGTGAGCGATGGCGTGACCGGCTGGTCGTAGCGCTGCACGGTGGTGAAGTCGCCGTTGTCGGGCTGACCGAATCCGCGGCCACCGCCGGCGGCAGCCTGAGGCTGCGGTTGCGCACCGCGCGCGGGTTGGCCAGCTGCCGCACCCTGCGTCGGAGTTCCCTGAGCTGCCGGCGCATTCTGAGTATTCTGCGCGCCCTGGGCACCGGCGCCGGGTGCAGGTGTGGCCGCCGCCGCACCCTGGGCACCCCGTCCACGGCCTCCGCCGAATCCAAACGCTCCGACCGGCCCAATGGCCGCAATCGCTCCCTTTTCAATGGCGCTTCGTGAGCGTGCGGCGAGCAGACGGCCGGATCCGGTGGGAAGGGCTTTCGAACCTGCCCCGAGGTACACGATTACCTTGCCCTTGGGATCGACATTCGCGTAGTCGTCGATGTTCGCGCTGGGCACCTGCAGCCCGTAGCCGACGAACTGAATCTGATCTCCGGTAACGACCTGTTTGCCGCCCATGTTGCGCGGGAAGGTGATGCCTTCACCATCCTTGAACGTGCGCTTCTGGCCGTTGACCTCGACCGTCACCGAGGCGTTGCTGTTCGTGCGGACGCCGAGCACTTTCACGGTCTGGAAATAGGTGCCGTCTTCGCCCGCCGGTTTCACGCCCCACTCGGCCAGATGATCGGAAATGTAAGCGGCCGCCAGCCCGAGGCCTTCGGTGTAAATCTGCCGACCCTGGAGCTCGTCGGAGGCGATGTAACTCAACCACTCCTTCAGCTCGGTGGGCTCGATGGACTTCGGACCGCCAGCCGGCGCCTTCTCGGCACCCAGCCCGACCGCCAGAAAACAGGCGAAAACGCAGGAAAAGACAAGGCGACTTGCTCGCATCACCGACCAACCTCCATGCAGGACTGCAAAAGGAACAAAAGGACGAGTCTAGCTAGAGATACGCCCAAATCGGCGCAAGTGCTTACGATGGCTGCGCGTTACCGGGATCCGTGGTCCGGGATCCGGGAGAGCGCGTGGGGGTGGGGCCCGACGCAGTGAGAAATGCAGACAGGGACAAGACGGATCCCGGATCACGGGTACCGGATCCCGGCTAACGAAAGATCGATTTAGGCATCTTCACGTGCACCCCAACTTTCTGATCGACAAGCTGGGTGATGACGACGTTGCCGGCGATGCTTGTGAGCTGATAGGCCGCGAGTTTGTCGAGCCCTCTTGTGGCGACGAGAAAGTCGACCATCTCCTGAATCGCGATCTTCGTCGCCTTGGTGAGATCCTCATCGGTGCCCATGCTGATGTAATCGGTCGGCGTCTCGGCCCGCGGCCATGCGAGCGTCATGCCTTTGTGCACGGTGAGCTGAAGCCGTCCGCGGAGCGACGTTTCGATCGCGGTCTGATCGACTTCCCCATCTCCCTGCGCGGCGTGACCGTCACCGACTTCGAAGAGCGCGCCCGGCACGTGGACGGGAACGAAGAGAGTCGTGCCGACGACGAGCTCGCGGTTATCGAGGTTGCCGGCGTGAATGCCGGGCGGCGTGCTGCTGACGCGTCCGGCAGCTGGCGGTGGCGCAACGCCCATGCTGCCAAAGAAGGGATGAAGGGGAATGACGATGCCGGGCGCGAACTCCGCCGTCATCTTCTTGCTGTCGATGGGAATGATCTTCGTGCTGTTTGGCTGGCAGTTTTCGCGAAGGAAGCCGCTGCAGCCGTTGTATCCGTATGGGATGGAGAGATCGATCGAGAGAATGCGCACTTCGAGCGCATCGCCTGGCTCCGCCCCTTCGATGTAAACCGGCCCCGTGAGAATGTGTCCGCCCGGTCCCTTGTCGGTGACCGTGTCTACAACCTTTCGAAGCGACTCCTGCACATCCGCCGGCTTCACGCCCGCGCGCTCGAGCCCGCGCGGCGTGTTGGTCAGCAGCGTGTCGACGTCGATGATGTCACCCGAGGCGATACGCAGCACAGGCTTCGCCTCGGACCAGTAGTAGCCGTAGGCGACGGTTTCGGGTGTGGCTTCGAGGCGATGCGTTCTGGGTTTTGTTTGCTGTGCGGAAAGCGTCGCAACGGTAAGAACCACGATCGCCGCCGTCGTTCGGGTCAATGTCATGGGCGCATTCTATACGCCGGACACTCGTGGCGCGGCGCCTTAGGGACGTTGGGATCCGCCCCGTGGAACGATGGTGCTCTCAGATCGAAAGGCCGGGATCGCCCTCAATGACTTGCTGGCGCAGCAAGGGCCGCTCGCCCGGTTTCCAGAGCGATGCCGTGTGGACGACCCGGTAACGAAGAGGACCGCCATCGGGACGATCGCTGCGCGTGATCGGGCGTGGAATGCAGACGAACTCAGTCCGCATTTCATCGCTGGTGAGCCGCACCGTCGCATAGCCGTGACCGCCCATATCCACGAATTCAAGGTGGGGGGAAAGTTTCGGATTGGAAACAGCGTGAGCGAGCTTCAGGTCGAAACTTTTGGCGTATTCGAGGCACGAGCGGACGCCGTGTTTGAGAAGCATGTTGTAGGTCCACTCGGGTTTGGCATCTTCCACTCCGGGGGCTCCAGTCCCCCGGACTTCCACTCCGGGGGCCCCTGCCTCCCGGACGGGCCGATCGGCCAGGAACAGCGAACGGAGCGGATGATCCTTGGGAAGACGGTGCTCAAACGCCTCCATGGTTCCAGGGCTGGCCAGCGAGGCGCCGACGAAACTGATCCCGACCGGCTCGAACTTGGCGGGTGGCAACAGGGAGGCGGCGTAGCCGGCCCAAAAACTGTGACGGTCACCCGACACGATCGCGAATCCAGTGATCTTCGAATCGCGGACGAGGTCATAGATCTCGCCACGCTCGTGGTACGCGCTTCCATAATCGCCGCTGCCGATCTGCGCGAAGGTGTCGGCCGGCCACTTCCGCTTGGTCAACCCATCGGGAAGATTCTGCG